>JAABUQ010001782.1_pt1 | contig 44708 bp, 39 predicted proteins | sample 5560001 | NCBI WGS metagenome assembly JAABUQ01 (sample SAMN10711888, study PRJNA513371) | rock metagenome | isolation source: Antarctica rocks | place: Antarctica: Victoria Land, Finger Mt nord | collected 2015-12-18 | reverse complement strand
GGGGCTAGTCCGCATGTGTCGCATGGCAAACCACGGACACTGCGGTGTCAGAACGGGGCCAGGAGCAGCGCGGCGGTGAACCACACCCGACCGCAGTCGGCGTCGGTTTGCCATGCGACCATAGTCGCAGGCCCGGTCAACCGCATTCCACTATTTTGAGGTGCACCCTTCCGCATCGCTCGGGGCGTGCCCTACGATTGTGAGCGCCGCCTGACCATGAATGGTCATGGTAGGGACGGACCTTAAAAGGTCAGCGTGGGAGCCCGACGCGCGCGATGAGATCGCCGGATGACGAGCCTGCCTAGACCCTTCAGGGTCCATCCCTGCCATGACCTTTCAAGGTCAGGCTGTCCGCACGCACGATCACAATCGCGGGGCGCATCCATCCTGCGGGCGCGCCACCCTTTACCGGTAGAATGACGGAGGACTACAGACCGGACGAAGAACAACCAATAATAAGAGGAAAGAGTGGCTATGACCACGGAAACGGCGGTCCCTTTTGCGCTGGAACGGCTCGGCGTCATCATGCAGTCCGATCCCGCCAACCCACATGAGGCGTGGGGCGTCCTCAATCCCGGCGGGGTGCGCGGGCGCGACGACGCCTACTACCTGTTCCCGCGCATCGTGAGCGAAGGCAACTACTCGCGCATCGGCAAGGCCCGCGTCACCTTTAACGCCACGGACGTCCCAACCGCCCCCATTGGAGCAGAACGCCTCGGCTACGCCCTCGAGCCCCACGAGGACTACGAGGTGACGCGCGGCGGCGGGGGCGTCGAGGACCCGCGGGTGACCTACCTTGCCCCGCTCGACCTGTTCGTGATGACCTATACCGCCTACACTCCCCACCACCCGCGCATCGCCCTCGCCGTGTCCAAAGACCTCCAGGAGTGGCGGCGCCTGGGCCTGGTGCGCTACACCCTGGACGCGGACAGCGGCTACGATCTCAACGAGTGCGGCAACAAGGACGGCATCATCATGCCCGACGTGGTGCGCGATCCGCGGGGACATCCCTCCATCGCCCTCTTGCACCGCCCCACCTACTCGATCCATCATCGATATATGGAGGGAGCAACGGTGACGTCCCCGCCGAGCGGCGCGGAGCACCTGGAGAACGTCTGGATCTCGTTCATCCCCCTGGACGCGGCCGCATCCGACGTCGCGCGCCTGACGCAGGTGTCGCATCACCAACTGCTGATGGAGCCGCGAGCCGATTGGGAGCAGCTAAAAATCGGCGGCGGCGCTCCGCCGGTGCGCCTGCCCTACGGCTGGCTCTTTATCTACCACGGCGTCTCGGGGCATGAGGGCCCGACGGGCAAACAGGTGCGCTACTGCGCCGGCGCGGCCGTGCTCGACCTGGAGGACCCCACCAGGGTGCTCTACCGCTCGCCGCGCCCCATCCTGGAGCCGCTGCTGCCGAACGAGCGGGAGGGCATCGTGCCCGGCGTCGTCTTCCCTACCGCGACCGACCGCCGCGACGGCGACACGCTCGACGTCTACTACGGCGGCGCCGACTCCGTCGTCGCCGCCGCCCGCATGGCCATCCCACGCGAGTTGCCAACGACGAGTGGTTAGTGGCTAGTACCGTTCGCTTGAAAACCTTCCGCAGTTTCTACAGGCGTGCGGTAGACCTTTGGAGCGTGAGACAACGTGTCGAATATGCGGAGAAATCTCCGTCGTGCGGTACTAGTGGCTAGTGACTAGGAGTTTCTAGTCACTAGCCACTCCGGTTGCGGCGTCAAACCTTCTGCTTTTAAGCGGGGGATAGAGGCTGCCAGCGGCATGATATATTAGTAGGAGTGTGATTGCTCCTTCGGGGGCACATGATGCCGTCCGGCGTCGCTACCATCGCGATGGTGAACAACACCGCTCTATTGTTTTGGGTGTGTTTCATCTGAGTTGGAGCGGCGTCTCCCCCTCTCCCGCGCACGGGAGAGGGGGTCGGGGGGTGAGGGTTGCCCCAACACGGATGAAACACACCCTATTGTTTTGTTTGACGTGTCCGCGGGCGTCGTGCTCCGCGGGCGTTCTGTCCCGTCCGGCGCCGTGATGGCGTCGGGTCCCTGGAGATGTCCTATGCAAATTGTGATCCCCCTTATCGTCCTCGTGGTCGGCGTGGGCGTCGGCTACGCCGTCGCGCTGTTCCTGGCTCAGCAACGCATGCGCTCGTCCGCGAACATGGCGCAGAAAATGATGCTCGAGGCGCAGGCCAAAGAGAAAGAGATCCTGCTCGAGGCCAAAGACCAGGCCCTTAAAATCCGCAACACTGCCGAAGCCGAGAATAGGGAGCAGCGCGCCGACCTGCAGCGGCAGGAGAAGCGCGTGGTGCAGAAAGAGGAGACCCTCGACCGCAAGACCGAGAACCTGGAGCGCAAGGAGCGCCAGGTGTCGCAGAAAGAGCAGAAGCTCGACGAACTGCGCGAGCAGGTCGACGCGTTGCGGGCGCAGCAGGCCGCGACGCTGGAGCGCATCGCCGAGATGAGCCGCGACGACGCCAAGGGCATGCTCATCTCGCAGGTCGAGGTCGAGGTCAAGGCCGACGTGGAGCGCCGCGTGCGCGACCTGGAGGCGCAGATCAAGACCGAGGCCGACATGCGCGCGCAGAAGATCGTGGGCATGGCTATCCAGCGCTGCGCCGCCGACGTCGTCGCGGAGACGACCGTCTCGGTGGTCAACCTGCCCAACGAGGAGATGAAGGGCCGCATCATCGGCAAAGAGGGGCGCAATATCCGCGCCCTCGAGGCGGCAACCGGGGTCGACCTGATCATCGACGATACCCCCGAGGCGGTCATCCTCTCCTCGTTCGACCCCGTGCGCCGCGAGGTGGCGCGCGTCGCGCTGGGCAAGCTGCTGCTCGACGGACGTATCCACCCCGCGCGCATCGAGGAAGTGGTGGAAAAGGCCCGCAAGGAGGTCGAGCAGGCTATCCGCGAGGCGGGTGAGCGCGCGGCCTTCGACGCCGGCGTGCACGGCCTGCACAGCGACCTGGTCAAGCTGATGGGCCGGCTCAAGTTCCGCACCAGCTACGGCCAGAACGTGCTGCACCACTCCGTCGAGGTCTCGTACCTCTGCGCCACCATGGCGGCGGAGATGGGCGCCAACGTGCAGGTGGCCCGCGAAGGCGGACTGCTGCACGACATCGGCAAGGCGGTTGACCACGAGGTGGAGGGGCCGCACGCCCTGATCGGGGCCGACATCTGCAAGCGCCTGGGCAAGAGCGACCGCATCGTGCACACCGTCGCCGCCCACCACGGCGAGGTCGAGCCCACCACGATCGAGGACTTCATCGTCGCCGCGGGCGACGCCATCTCGGCCGCACGGCCAGGCGCGCGCCGCGAGACGGTCAGCACCTACATCAAGCGCCTGGAGGCGCTGGAGGAGATCGCCAACTCGTTCCCCGGCGTGGAGCGGTCCTATGCCATCCAGGCCGGCCGTGAGCTGCGCATCGCCGTCAAGCCCGACGAGGTCGACGACCTCAACTCGCTGCGCGTGGCCCGCGACGTGGCCCGTCGCATCGAGGAGAACCTGGATTACCCTGGCCAGATCCGCGTGACGGTTATCCGCGAGAAGCGCGTCGTCGAGATCGCGAAGTAAGCGGCCGCCGGTGCGCGTCCTCTTTATCGGTGATGTCGTGGCCAGGCCCGGACGCCGCGGCGTCGCCGCGGTTGTCCCGGCACTGCGCCGCGACCTGGAGATCGACCTTGTCGTCGCCAACGGAGAGAACAGCGCCGGCGGCGCGGGCATCACCAGGTCCACGGCCGGCGAGATCTTCGCCGCCGGCGTGGACCTTATCACAACGGGTAACCATGTCTGGCATCAGCGCGAGGCGCTGACCTACCTGCCGACGACGGACCGCGTCGTGCGCCCCCTCAACTTCCCGCCCGGGGCGCCTGGACGCGGCGCAACCCTCTACAAGGTGCGCGAGACGCCCGTACTGCTGGCCAACGCGCTGGGCCGCGTCTTCATGGCCCCGTTGGACGATCCCTTCCGCGCCCTCGACGCGGCGCTGCGGGAGTACGAGGGGCGGCCATCAGTCATCATCGTCGACTTCCATGCCGAGGCCACCAGCGAGAAGCGCGCCCTGGGCTTCCACCTGGACGGCCGCGCCAGCCTGGTGGTCGGCACGCACACCCACGTGCCCACGGCCGACGCGCAGGTGCTGCCGCGGGGCACGGCCTACGTGACCGACGTGGGCATGGTCGGACCGGCCTACTCCGTGATCGGCGTGGAGGTAGCGCCCGTGGTGGAGCGCTACCTCAGCGCCCTGCCGCGGCGCGCCGGCACGGCCAAGGACACGACCATCACCTTCAACGCCGTGCTGGCCGACATCGATCCCGTCACCGGCCGCGCTCACTCCATTGAGCGCGTAGATCGGACGATAGTCATTAGTGGCTAGTGGATTGGTTTTCCCCAGGGCGTGCTGTAGCACAGGGTCTATCCTTGTCACGCCGGCACATCAGCACAACCGCTTCGCCCTCGCGGGTGATAGGCCGCCTCGATAACCTGCAGCACACGGAGCCCGTCGTGTCCGTCAGGAGAAGGCGCCAAGCCAGCGTTGATGCAGTGGATAAGATGCGCTATTTCAGCCGTAAACCGGTTGTTGGCGCTGCGAGGCAGCTCTTCTGGCGCTGGCTCACTGGCGCGCTGGATGCGGGCGATGCCGAAATCGCCCACCGCATAGTCGACGGTTAGAGTGCCCTTCGTGCCGTAAATCACGAGCATGCTCTCGCCAATCGGCGTTGTCCAACTCGCCTCGATGATGCCCGGCACGCCCGACGGCCCGTTCACGAGCAGAACGCTGTTATCCTCTACGTTCAAGCCCGGCGTCACCGTGGTCAGTTCAGCAGCGACGTGCGAGATTTCACCGATGAGAAAGCGGTAGAGGTCGAGCGAATGCACGCTGGTATCCATCAACGTCCCGCCACCGGAGACGCCGGGATCGGCGAACCATGTCTGCCCGACTCCGTGGAAATAGTGGGCAAAGCGGTTGCGGAAGAGGACGGGCTCTCCAACCTCCCCCCTCTCTAGCTTGTCTTTGATCTGTAACACAGGCTCATGGAAGCGGTGGCAAAACCCGGTCATACAGACCGTCCCGCCCTCCTGAGCCGCCATCACGATAGCCTGTGCTCCAGCCACGGACTCTGCCAGCGGCTTCTCGCACAGCACGGGAATCCCGCGCTGCAACACGCGACAGGCTGCCGCGACGTGATCCGCCGGGGGCGTACAAATGCTGATCACCGTCGGCCGCACCGCGGCCAATAGGTCATCCACCGAATGATAGGCCGTGGCTCCAACCTCCGCTGCAAGCGCATCGGCCTGGACACTGTTCACGTCGCACACGGCGACAACCCTTGCCCCGGCGCTACGGTAGGCGGCGGCGTGTGTCTTTCCCATAGTGCCGGCCCCGATAATGGCGGCCATGGCGGACACTGTCGTATCCTGCATCGTCACCCCCTCCTTCTCTATTCTTCCAGCACACCTATCGGCGCTAGCTGCGCGGCTCGCGCATCAGGGCGCGGGTCGCCCGCACGCTCTGTTCCAGACCCTCCTTGGCATCGCCTGTCCCTTCGTATTCGATGGACAGCCATCCGTCGTAGCTGGCATCCCGTAAAGCGCCCAGTACGGCGCCGAGTTGTACGTCGCCGGCGCCGATCACCATCCCCACGAATCGAGCGCCATCCAGACCCGTGTAGGCCTCGGCGACGTGCTCGTCGTGTCCCAAGGCACGGAAATCCTTGAGGTGGACGTACGCGGCCAGCGCGGCTAGGTCCCGCGCGGCACGAACCGGATCCTGGTTGACCAGCAGAAAGTTGCCCGTATCGATGTTGGCCCGGAGGGCTGGCGCATCCACCTCCTCGATGATGCGGCGAATCTGATCGGCTCGGCCGGCAAAGAGCCCATGGTTCTCCAGGACCAGTGTCACCTGATGCTCTGCCGCGTAGGCCGCCCCCGCCCGCAGCCCGTCTACGATCCAGCGCACACCGTCCTCGACGGCAACGCCAGGTTTCTCGCTCCCACTGAACACGCGGAGCAGCTGTGTTCCTAACCGCCGCGCCGTGTCGACGCCGTCGCGGATGCTCTGGACCTGACGTGTCCGCTCGCGCGCATCGGGATGAACCAGGTCATTCCCGATTGCATACGCGCTGACGGCGAGTCCGCTGTGCCGCACGGCCGCCTGCACCTCCGGCAACTCACGCTCCTTGTCGCGCCAGAAGACATCGAGCAGCTCGACGCCATCGGCCCCGATCGTGGCGGCGTAGCGCACAAACGCGGGCGCATCGATGCGGTTGGCTTTGGCGTATGACACAAGGCTCCACATGCTCACGGCAAGTTTCATGACTCCTCCTCAATAGCGCTATATACTGCATACTGCACGAACATCCAGCTCGTGCTGACGTGGACGACGCAGGAACGGAGCAGACCGCGCTATGGACATGGAGCAGACAGACGACCTGTCCCCGGAAGCGATCGTCGCGGCGCTACGCGCTCTTGGGCTGTCGTCCGGCGTGACCGTCCTGGCGCATAGTTCTCTCAGCAGTCTTGGCCGGGTCAGGGGCGGCGCCGAGGCGGTCATCGACGCGCTGCTCGCGGCAGTCTCTCCTGGCGGAACCGTCCTCGTACCCACCCTGACGGGGACGCCGCGCGACAGTTTGGCCTGCCCGCCGGTCTTCGATCCGCGGACATCGCCCTGCTGGACGGGCGTTGTTCCGGACACGTTCCGCCGACGCCCCACGTCGCGGCGGAGCCGCCACCCCACGCACTCCGTCGCGGGGATCGGCCCGCACGCCGCGACGCTGCTCGCGGCACACGAGTACTGCGCCACGCCATGCGCGGCCGACAGTCCCTATGGCCGCCTGGCCGATTCCGGCGGGCTCATCCTCCTTCTGGGTGTGACGCACGCCTCCAACACCTGTCTGCACATGCTGGAGGAGGTGGCGCGTGTCCTGTATCATCTGCAGCCGAAGCCCGCCCACGCCCGGGTCGCGCGCGTTGATGGCACGTGGGAAGAGATTGCGACCGTGTTGCACCTGTGGCGCTGGGAGCGCAACTTCCCCAAAGTTGAGCCCCTGTTGCGAGATGCCAGTGTCCAGCGGGACGGCTTGGTCGGTCGCGCGCCGAGCCGACTGGTGGACGTCGGCGCCATGCGCGAGACGCTGCTGACGGTCCTGCACCGCGATCCTCTCTTTCTGCTCTCCGACGCGGCGCGCGCGGTCTACGAGCAGTCGGCCCCGCCAGGCGCACCGCACCGATCATCTCCGGTCGATCTGCTGAGTTGACAGAGGCCGGGTGGCCCGCTCACCGCGCGACGCGCGGTGAGCGGGCCACGATCCATTCATCTCTCGGTCTGCCCCGCTGGTCTTGTGCGCCCGGCCGCGGCATCTGACGCCCATGCGCGGTCAGTCTCATGCCGCCAGTATAGACGATGATTTTCTGTTGGTCAATCATCTCGAAAACAATTTTCTCCACGGCGGTTTGCGCATGCCCCTGCATGCCCACGATTCAACTCAGCAGCTTTTTTTCTGCTCTATTGACAGAGTGGAGTTTTTTTGCTACATTTGGACGAAGGAGGAGCCCATGTCGACGACGGGGGTTGCCGGCGCCGCCGGCGAGATCGAGTTGCTCTGCCTCGCGCGCATCGAACGGGCCTACAACGGCTTGGTCGAGACGGCGCGCCGCGTCGCGGACTATATCCTGCAGCAGCCCTCGGACGCCGTCGGCCTCTCGATCACGGAGTTGGCCGAGCGCAGCGGCGTGAGCGATACGACGGTGCTGCGGTTTGCCCGCAGCCTGGGTTATCGTGGCTATCGCGACTTCTCCTTGGCGCTGGCGGCGTCGATGACGAACACGCCCGCCGACGGCGGCCTCGCTGTAGACATTGGCGACGCCGACGACTTCCCTGTCATCGTCCAGAAGGTCTTCGCGGCTGAAGCGCAAGCCCTCTCAAAAGCCTGGCAGACGATCGATACGCGTCATCTCCAGCGTGCCGTCGAGGCTCTGATCACCGCGCGCTCCGTGCATTGTTATGCCGTCGGCGGCTCGGGCTTGTTGGGTATGGAAGCGACGTATCGCCTCGTGCGTCTGGGCCTCACCTGCCTGGCCATCTATGATCCCATCCAGATCGCTATCCAGGCCGGGCGTCTTGGCGCGGGCCATGTGGCCATTGGGTTCAGCCAAACGGGGCGCACGCAGGCCACCGTCCAGGGCCTGGAGATCGCGCGCGCCGCCGGCGCCACCACGATCGGGATAACCAGCCAGCCGCATTCGCCCCTCACCGCGGCGAGCGATATCGCCCTGGTCCTCCTCGAGCTACAGACGGCCTATCGCGGCGCCTATCTCGATTCCAAGATCGCTGAGTTGACCCTGATTGATGCCCTTGCCACCTGCATCGCACGCCAGGTGGCGCCCCAGGAGCCCGCGCGCGTTGAGCAGCTTGAGGCCGACATCGCGCGCATGTTCCACCATGGCGCGGCCGCGCGGCCGCGCGGCCGCCGCGGCGACTAGACGTCCGGGAGCGGCCCGTGGCGTCGGTAGATCGGTAGAGACGGAAGGACGTATCGTGCGGCAGACCTTATTCTTGCAGGACATCCTGAATACGCCGCGGAGCCTCCACAAGACGCTGACGCGGATCGGTGACCAGGCCGATGTCCTGGCACGCGCGCTGCTGACCGGGGGCGCGCGCCGCCTGGTGGCGGTGGGCAACGGCACATCCTACTATGCCTCGGCGGCGTCCGTGTACCTGCATAACGCGCTGGTCGCGCCCACGGGCACGCTCGCCTGGGCGGTCCCGACGGGCGACTTCAGCCTCTACCCCGCGCCGCTATCCACCCGGGATGTTTTGATCGGCGTCTCCGTGTCCGGGGAGGTCGTCGACCTCCTGGACCTGTTCGAGCGGTTGCACGGGTCCCACCAACTGGTAGGCCTGAGCGGCGTGGCCGGATCATCACTCACACGTCTGGTCGACCATGCGCTCGTGATGGACGCGGGGCCAAGCCTGGTGCCAACCTCGACCAAGACCTTCGTGGCCAGCGTCGCCGCGCTTGATCTTCTGTGGCTGGGGCTCCTCGCGGCGCAGGGCGTGGAGGCCGCCACCGATCTGCGCCGGCAGTTGGTGACGCTTCCGGAGGCCGTCGAGCACAGCCTGGCGCACGCGCACGCGCAGGTGGACGCGGCCGCGGAGCGTCTGGCGGCATGTGAGCGTGTTTTTGTGTGCGGAGCGGGCCCGGCCCTGGCCGTGGCGCAGGAGGCCGCACTCGTGTTTAAAGAGGTGGCCAACCTACCGGCCGAGGCGGCGCAGACGCGCGAGATGGCGCATGGCATAACGGCCGTCGTCGATCATACCGTCGGCGTCATTGTTGTCAATCCGCCGGGGCGGGGCCAGACGGCTGGACGACAGGTGCTGGCGCAGTGCGCTGAGTTGGGCGCTGTGACCGTCGAGATTGGAGTAGCGCCCGCCGGCATCCGCGTCGACGTCGCGTGCCACGAGCTCCTGGCGCCGCTCATCTATGGCGGCCCGCTGTTCATGCTGGCAAACGCGCTCGGACTCCGACGCGGCATCGATACCGATCATCCTCATTGGGAGGCCGGGTACCTGCGCGCGGCCCGGCGTGGAGCCGACCACGGGCCGGTCACCACCGGGCCGGGAGGGTCCCGGACCGGCGGGTGAGATCCGTCGAGCGACGTTCTAAGGGACATAAGGGAAGGGCAACGTCTATGCGATCACGTCATCGTGAGTTGCGTCGCGTCGGGGTCGGCGTGTTATTCGCCTCGCCCTGGATCGTGGGCTTTCTGGCCTTGTCACTCTACCCGAGCCTGGCCTCGTTCTACTACAGCTTCAACAACGTCAACACCTTGCAGGCGCCGCAGTGGGTCGGACTCGAGAACTTTCAGACGCTCTTCACCGCCGATCCCCTGTTCTGGACGGCCGTTGGTAACACTCTGTATTTTACGGCCATTAGCGTCCCCCTCGGCATCATCCTGGCCCTCGGCCTGGCCTTGCTGCTGAACCAACCGCGGCGCGGCGTCACCATTTACCGGGCGGTCATCTACGTGCCCGTGGTGGTGCCCCCTGTCGTATCGGCGTTGACCTGGGTCTGGATTCTCAATCCTGAGAATGGATTACTTAACCAGGTCCTCGGATTTCTGCACCTGCCCCAGCCCGGCTGGTTTGCGGACCCAAACTGGTCCAAGCCCGCGCTCATCACAGTGACCACATGGGCACTAGGCGGCACCATGGTCTTCCTGTTGGCGGGCTTGCAGGATGTGCCGGTCCATTTGCACGAGGCGGCCATGATCGACGGGGCGGGTGCGCTGCGCCGGTTCCGCCGCATTACCCTGCCCATGCTCAGCCCGGTCATCTTCTACAACGTGGTCGTGGGCGTGATTTACTCGCTCCAGTATTTCACCCAGGCTTTCGTGGCGGCCGGGGCGAACTGTTATGGCGGCGGGGGGAACTGCCTTGGAGCGCCGCTCAACAGCACGCTGTTCTACGGGGTGTATTTGTACCAGAACGCCTTTTCGTACTTCAAGATGGGCTATGCCTCGGCCATGGCCTGGCTCCTCTTTGCCGTCACGGTGATCGCAACGCTGCTGCTGTTCCGCGTATCGGCGCGCCTGGTCTACTATGAAGGGGGCGCACGATGATCTCCACCAGTCGCCCGCGTTCACTCGCGGTTCCGGCCGTCCACGACCGCCAGCGTAAGCTGCTGGCCCAGCGCGCCGGCAGCATCCTCTATCATGCCGTGTTGATCGGGATCTGCATCATCGTCCTGCTGCCGTTGATCTGGATGGTCTCCAGCTCACTGAAGAACAACAATGAGATTTTCGTCAACCCGCCGCGGCTCATCCCGGCGCACCCCTTGTGGTCGAACTATCCCGCGGCCTGGCAGTACATCGATTTCTGGCATTACTTCGGCAACACGCTCCTCGTCGCCGGGTTCTCCGTCTGCGGGACGCTCTTCTCCTGCTCGCTGACGGCCTATTCGTTCGCGCGGTTGCGCTGGAAGGGGCGCAACGTGGTCTTCGCGCTCTGTATGGGCACGCTGATGCTGCCGTTCCAGGTGACGATGATTCCCCTCTACATCATCTACCGCCACCTGGGCTGGATCGGGACGTACCTGCCGCTCATCGTGCCGACCTTCTTTGGCAACGCCGTGTACATTTTCCTGCTGCGCCAGTTCCTGCTGACGATCCCGCGTGAGATCGAGGAGGCGGCCGACATGGACGGGGCCGGCCCCTTCAGCACCTTCTGGCGGATCATCCTGCCCTTGATCAAGCCCGCGTTGTCGGTGGTCGCCATCTTTTCCTTCCTGGATAGTTGGCAAGACTTTCTGGGGCCGCTGATCTACCTCAACGATCCCAACACGTTTACGCTGTCGGTGGGCCTGGAGTCCTATTTCAGCGCGCACGCGACAGCGTGGGCCTACTTGATGGCCGCCGCCGTGATCTTCACGCTGCCGGCCATCCTCGTTTTCGTGGTGGCGCAGCGCACCTTCATCCAGGGCATCACCCTGACGGGGGTGAAGGGGTAGCCGTCGTATGCAGCGAGCGACATCCGGTCCCATACCGAGTGGAAGGAGGTGATTGGCACAATTCGGCAGGTAGCGCGCGATAGGCGCGCAATGAAGCCTGGAACGATTGTCTCCGCCAGGCAGCGCCCATCGTTCCCTGTCGTTCCCCATCATTGCCGCGACCGACGTAGCGGCGCCACTGGTGTCCCATGGCGCGATCTCACGAGTAGCGTGTTAAGCGAGGGAGGATTGCAATGCTCAGTCATCAGGCGCGCATCGGCCGCGCGCTCACAGTGCTCGGACTGGTCGGGCTTATCCTGCTCGGCTCGACGGGAGCCGTGGCGAGGCGATCGGCACGGGCCGTTGTGAACATCGTGGTCTGGCAGCAGTTTGGGGCCGGACACGAACAACAGGCGTACACCAAGTTCGTCAATGAGTTCAACGGTACCCATCCCGGCATCCACGTCAGCGTGCTCCCGGTCCTGGAGAATACCAAGATCGTCGCCGCCATCTCCGGCGGGAATCCGCCAGATGTGGTGAACTTCGGCGGCTCGCAAAATCTTGGACAGTATACCCATCAAGGCCTGCTCCAGCCGCTCGATAGCTATATCACGGCCTCACACATGGACATCAACGCGTTCGTGCCCGCCGGATGGAACGCCGTGACCATCTATGGCAAACGCTGGGCGGTCCCGTTCGTCAACTTCAACTGGGGCTTGCTCTACAACGCCACGGAGTTTCGGCAGGCGGGCATCACGCGCCCGCCGCGCACGCTGGAGGAGCTGGATCAAGACGCGGCCAAGCTGACGATTGTCAAGAACGGCCGCATCGTGCGCATGGGGTTCATCCCCAACTATCCCGAACCGGGGCTGACCCTGGAGGACTACGCCTGGCTCTACGGGGGCGATTGGTTTACGGGCAACAAGAGCACCGCGGCCAGCGCGGCCAACGTGCAGGCGTTGCAGTGGGAGACCAGCTACTACAAGAAGTACGGCGCCACGAATCTCACGCGCTTCGTGGCGGGATTCGGACAGAGTCTGACGGCCGCCGACGGTTTCGAGTCGGGCAAGGTCGCCATGATCTATGACGGCGAGTGGAACATCGCCTTCGCCAGGGAAAACGTGCCCTCCATGCAGGTGGGAGCCGCGCCATTTCCGGCCCCGCGGGCCCAGGCCGGACGCACGGGCACGTCCTACCTGGATACCAACCCGTTGACCATCCCCACGGGAGCCTCCCATCCCAAGGAAGCATTCACATTTATCCAGTGGCTGGCGACCAATCCGGCGGTGTCCTCCGCGTTCGCCACACTGGTCATCAATCTGCCGCAGCTCAAGCGTGTGCCGCAGACGCCGCTGTTCATGGATCCCCGCTTCCAGGTCTTTATCCGGGAAGCCAGTGGCCCCAATGCCCATGCGTGGCCGCAGAATCCCGTTGTGGCTCAGTTCACGACGAACGCGAACACTGCGGAGGCAGCCGCCCTCCAGGGGACGAAGACGCCGCGGCAGTCGTTGCTTGACCTGCAGACCACGACGCAGCAGGAATTGGACAGCACGCATTAGCAGGCCTTGATTGGATCACACGCGGCAGGAAGGTGGAATCGCGCATGAGCTCGGCCATTGGCATGGACATCGGCGGCAGCAGCACCAAGGTCGCGCTGGTATCGCAGCACGGTGAGGTGTTGGCCGACGAACGCGTCCCGCTGGTTGAGTCCGACGATGCCATCACGGTCCTGACGCCGTGCGCGGAGGCGGTCGACCGCCTCCGCGCATGGGCGGCCGAACGGGCCGTCTCGGTGCGGGCGATTGGCTGTGGCGTGCCGGGCTACTTTGACCCCACGCGTCAGCGCGTCGCGCTGAACAACGTGCGCGCCCTGGATGGATTCCCGCTCGGCCCCTGGCTGCGTGAGCGGTTGACGCTGCCCGTGGTGCTAGATAATGATGCATGTATGGCGGCCATGGCCGAAACGCTCCTGGCGCGCGGCGTCGATGAGCAGCGTGTCCTGTTTGTGACCGTGGGCTCGGGCATTGGCGTGGCGTTGGTTGCCGATGGTGCGATTGTGCGCCTCATGTACGGCGTCACCGGCGACGCCTCGCACATCGTCGTCGATCACGCCAGCGCCGAACGTTGCCCGGTGGGGTGCCGCGGGTGCCTCGAAACGGCGGCATCGGCGCGGGCGATCGCCCGCGCCGGCGTGCGCGCTGCCCGCGACGGTTCGTCGTCCGCCCTCGCGGCCGTGTTGCACGAGCATGGCGAGGTGAGCGGCGCGGACGTCTGCGGGGCCGCGGCCAACGGAGACGCGACAGCGACTGCGATCATCGAGCAGGGCGGCCGCTGGCTCGGCGTTGGTCTGGCGAGTTGGGCGGCCGTGTACGCTCCGGATCTCGTGCTGCTCGGCGGCGGCGTCGCGCAAGCCGGCGAGCAGTGGTTGGCGGCGGCCACGCACAGCATGCACGAGGTGGGCATGCCCTTCTTTGTCGACAAGATACGCGTGCGCCGCGCCGGACTGGGCAACCGTGCGGGAGTTATCGGCGCGGCGCTCGTGGCCCTGCGCGAGACCGATGTGACGTAGCGAGACGTAGCGATTAGGAGGAGAAACGTGACCATCCGCGACCGGAGCCCGCGCGAAGGAGCCGTGGTCGAGTACACGTGGACGGAACTGGCTCTGCCGGCCGGGGCGCCTAATCTGGCCCTGGCGTCGAGCGGCGTACGCGCCACCGCGTCCACCGCGACCCGTGAGCCGGCGGGCGCTATCAACGGCAACCATACGCTCGTCGGCTGGGATCACGGCAACGGCTGGCAAGCCGCGCCGACTCAGAAGCACCCCAACTGGTGGGGCGATTGGCTGGAGCTCGACTTCCCCCAGTCACGTGTCATCGACACGGTGATCGTGTACACACTGCCTGAACACGCGGCCGGTCGCAACAAACTGGGTGTGCGTGATTACCAGTTGCAGGTGCGCGACGCGGGTCCCTGGGAGACGATTCAGGCCGTCCGCGACAACACAGCCGGTGTGATCGCGCATCAGTTCGCCGAGCGCAGGGTGCGCGGGCTCCGCCTCGTCATCACCGCTACCAATACGGGCGATGAGGTCGACGCGAAAGCACAACCGGTTGACTTGGCCCGTATCCTTGAGGTTGAAGCCTACCAGCTTGGCCCCATCAACCCGTGGCGCCAGGCGCCACGGCGGGTCGAACTCACGCCCTGCGCTGGTCCGCGCATCGCGATCTTCAAGGACGTCATTCCCGCCGTGCCGCACAGCGCGCCGTCCTCGCCCGACAGTCTCGCCGACCTCTGTCGCGCGGCCGGCTATGGCGTGACATTCCTGGACGGGCGGGACCTGACCGCGCCCGAGGTGCTCTCAGCGCGGAACTTCGATCTATTCGTGCATCCATACGGTCCCCCCTTCCCGTTGGGCAGCGTCCTCTATGACTATCTGTCCGCGGGCGGACACATGCTGGCACTGGGGGGCTACGCGTTTACGGAGGCCCTACAGTGGGAGCATGGTCAATGGCAGGCCACGGGCTTCGATCCTGGCATCACATGCAGCGTTGTCCGTCACGAAGACTATTTCACGCAGCTCAGCGAGCAACTGGGCCTGTTCGGGGCTCCGGGCCACACGCTGCGCGACGTGGCCTATCTCGCCACTGCGCCCGGGCAGCTCATCGTGCGCCGCGACATCCATCGGCCGGGCGCGGTGACGGGTCCATCGGCCGTGGCCGTGGTGGGCGATACCCCGTCGCTGGAAGAAGGAGCGCAATCCGTCCGCGATGGCCGCTGGGAGCCGTACGTGCAGAAAGTGCGCGCCGGCCTGAGTCGCGGCAAGGCCTTGCGCGGCTGGTTCACCGAAACGAACAACCCATTGCTGTCGCGCCCGGTGAGCCGCTGGATACCGCTGGTCACGGCCTATGATCGCTACGGGCGTGTGCGCGGCACTGCCGGCGCGGCGCTCCTGCATCACGAGGGCGTCTACCGCAACTCGCGCTGGGTCTACTTTGGCGTCGACGCGGTGGATCTCTTCGCGCCGGGCGAGGACGACATGCGCGCGGCCCTCCTGGAGGCCGTTGCCTTTCTGCTGGAGGGAGTGACGCTGCACACGCTCCAGTCCGATCTGGACTGTTACCGCCCTGGCGAACCGGTGGTTGTATCGGCGATCGTGGACAACGCGGCGCGGCGCCCGAGAACGGTCGAGTTGACGTTGGCGGTGACACCGGTCGGTGATGGACACGTCGTCTTCGAGCACCGTGAAGCGCTGACGCTCGAACCGGGCCACTGGCGCAAGGTTGCAGCGACGTGGCAATCGCGGCAGTTCGACGACGACCTGTACCGCGTGGAGGGGTCGCTGTGGGTAGATGGTGTGCGCTACGACTGCGCGGAGACCGGTTTCGTGGCCTGGCAGGAGACAGTCGTTGCGTCCGGCCCCTCCGTGGCGTTCGCGGACAACTACTTCACGCGCGACGGCGAGCGGCGCTTCCTGCTCGGTACTCGCGGTGACGGCGTCCATATCCACGGTCAGGCCAAGGAGAATGCCCTGTGGTGGGATCGCGAGTACCGCATGATGCGCGACTACGGGCAGGATATGACCTCGCCGGTCAACGTCTCCCAGTACGTGGACGGCCTGGCCTGGGGTCAGGCGGGCGCTGAGCTTGTCCCCGACAAGTTGCTGCGGGCCATCGACGCGCAGGTCCAGTTGGCGCAAAAACACGGCCTGATCTACGGGCTTTGCATCTTCTTCGTCGGCGAAGACGAGGCGCTGTGGCGTCCCGAACGGAGCCGGGCGCTCTGCGCGGCCTTCGGGCAGCGATACAAGGACGTACCGGGCATCCTCTTCTATATCTTCGACGATGGCTTCCGCGAGGATCCCGAGCAGTTCAATGCTTGGGCGCGCGAGTGTATGGCAGGTCTCGCTGAGTCCGGCCGCCGGTATATCGTGACCGCGGAGTGGTCGGCGCCCATGAGCGCGGCGGACGCGCATCGCGATGCGATGCGCGAACTCGATGTCATGTCGCTCTCGTGCTACCACGGTCCCGCCGAAAATCCCGCCGCGCTACGCATGATGGAGATGCGGGCGATCGGCAAGGGCTTCAGCAACGCCGAGTTTGGCCGCCAGGCATCCGCCGGGCGCCCGGTCGAGCAGCATGCCTACCTGGTCCAGCCGCACCTCCACTTTGGGATGGGCCACGCCCTGGTGCTCAACTGGAAGTGGAAGGATAACGACCACGCCATCTTTCCCTGGGGTATTGTCTTCCCGGGCGACTGGACGCCGAAGGACGAGCTCTACACGTTCCGCAACAGCGCGCTGCTCTTCCGACAGTTTCGCCCGCTGGACGCGCCCCCGCCCGTCGTCGTGCTCCTGCCGCGCGCGCATCTCGATCAGGACTATATGCGCGTGTTCCCGTATCTGCTCGATCTGCTCGGCTTGCTGATACGGCTGGGCGTGGATTACACGGTGATCGACGAGGCTGATCTGGACAAATTACCGGCGGCAACGCGCGCCGTCCTCTACCCTCTGCCCCAATGCGCGCCAGATACCGTGTTCCCGTTGCTGCGGCGGTACGTCGAACGCGGGGGCCTGCTGTGGATGTCGGGAAGTGACGCCGCCTTGACCGACGACTCGCCCAATGGCGTGGCCCTACGACACGTGATCGGCACCGCGCCGGATGGTTGGCTGGGTCCGCAACCCGACCACCTGGCAGGGTTGTCGCTGAGCCGCGCCTTACCTCGGCAGTCAATCACGCCGACCGGTGTGCTCGACGGCTTACGCCCGCATGAAGGACAGCCATGCGTGTATGTGCGCCTGGAAGAGGCGGCCGTCGCCGCTGTCGATGCCGGCGGCAATCCCGTCGTCTTGCTGCGCGCGGACGGCGCGGGTCGCGTCGTCTACTCGACCGACGTCACCATTGGCGGCGCTCAGGCCACGCTACCAGCCTTTCTCGCTCTCGCCGGTGTGGCCCATCACGAGCCCGATCCGCTCGGCGCCCTGATCTTCACACGCCCCGTGATGGAAGGCGCCGTCTACACGATCACGACGGACGTGTGGGACCAGGCGCCGCGCACCGTCACTATCGCGGTGGGAGGCAGCGGTATGCGCCTGGCACTAGGCCCTCAGGGGGTCGGACTGATTGCCGTGAATCACGAGGGCGCTATCCGCGCGGTCGAAGGGCTGGGTGTGACGGGGGACGACGGCGCGCCGATTTTCGATGCGAGCGCGCACGTAATCCTCTCAGCTATCGGTGCGGCCAGTTTGCAGGAGGCAGCAGGGCTTGTGCTGTTGCCGATCGAGCCCGGCATAGTGCGCCTGCGTACGGATCGACGGCTCGATGCAACGGCCGGCGACGTGGTGGCCGGGCGCTGGGTGACGCGCGAGGTTCTGGATGTCCAGCGAGCCGATGGCTGGATCACGCTGACCGCTGATCCGGCCTGTGCGCGTTCCCTCATCCTGCTGTCTACGCCCGAGTACTACGGCGAGCACGTACGTTGGATAGAGACGTTGATGGCCCGCTGATGGGCGTGACGCACGTCGCCGAAGGACGGCGCCGTGCCGAATCGACGTACCACGGCGCAGTTTGCCTGATGTCGATGGATTCCACACGTGAAAGACGCTCAAAATGAGCCCTTGTATAGAGGTACAATGGATGACAAGAATCGGTGTTGGAGTCGTGGGCGGCGGCGCCATCTCCGCGCGCTCGTACCTGCCCGATCTCGCCGCGAGCCCGCACGTCCAGCTTGTCGCGGTGTGTGACGCTGATCTAGTATCATAACGAGACGTCGTTGTTCAGCCGGTTAAACACCTAATGTCATCTTAAAGCGGTTTGTTTGCGGCCGCCGGCCTGCGACCGCCCGGCTGGACCGGGACCGGGACCGGCCGCAGCCGGTCGGGGGCCAGTCCGCATGTGTCGCATGGCAAACCAACGCCGACTGCGGTCGGTTGAACTGCAAAGTAAGCTCCTTAATCATGCACTAAGCACATCATGACGGATAGCACTCCGACGAGACCATGTCGCCGGCTACCCTGGCACGGCGGCGCTGCTGCCGAGATACTGGCCAGCGCCGAGGCGCTGTTCGAGGGCGTGGCGGCGAGCGGGCTGCCCGCCATCCGCTGGTATATCGCATCGGACGAGGCGCTGCTGCTGGGCGCCAGCCAAAAACTGTCCACCATCGACATGGCGGCGGCCGGTGACGCCGGGGTCGCGCTGATCCGGCGGGCGGCGGGCGGCAACGTGATCCTCTCCGACCCCGACATGCTGGGGTTCGACGTGGCGCTGCCGCGCGGCGATCCGCTGCTGCTGAACGACCTGACGCTGAGCTACCGCTGGCTCGGCGAGGTGTGGACCGCCGCGCTGCAGGACCTCGGCGTCGACGCCGCGTTCGTCTCCGTCGAGGAGGCGCGGGCGAGCGTTCGTGAGGAGGGCGAGGGAGCGGCGCTGGCGCGCACAACCTGCTTCGGCGGCCTCTCTCCGTTCGAGGTGACGGTGCGCGGGCCCACGCCTCGTAAGCTGGTGGGCCTGGCGCAGGTACGTCGTCGCTACGGAGCCATCTTCCAGTGCTCCGTGCCGCTGCGCTGGACCCCCCAGTGGCTCAGCCGGCTGATGGCACTCCCATCGCGAGAGCAAGACCTGCTGGCCATGGCGCTCCGGGAGCGGGCGATCGGGCTCGACGATGCACGTCATGGCAGGACGACCTACCGCGACCTCATCGCTGCCGTCGAGGCCGAGCTGACCGCCCGCGGCCTCGTCCTCTACGACAGCGCATGGACGCGCGATGAGAAGACCCGCACCGCTGCACTGCTGGCCGAGCGCTATCTACCACTTTAGTACCCCAGTCTCGGTACAGGCTGGCACGCAGCGCTATTTAGTCGTCGATCACGTGAGCGATTCTCGGGGGGTAGGGGCGTATTGTATACGTCCCGTCCCGCCCGGCGGCGCGACTTGGGCGTGTACAATACGTCCCTATCCCGGTCCAACCGGCCTGCCCCGAGACCTACATGGCCCTGGCTAGCACATGGCGCGCTGGCATAGAAGTTGCGTCCCCGCCTCTCGCAGCCTCATCTACATAGACACGCCCACGTACCCAACCGGCGGATGGCGTCCGGTGGCGTCACGGTGAAACGGAGCATGAAGGACGATGCCGAACGACGATAAGCTAGTGAGCTATATCCAGGACGCCTATGCCATGGAGCACGCCGGGATTGAGACGCTCCAGCGGCACGCCGAGCAAGCCAAAGACTTCCCCAACCTCCAGGCTATGATCGTGGAGCACCTGGCCCAGACGCGCGAGCATCGCGATCGCCTCGGGCTGTGCCTCAAGGCGCACGGCCAGGAGCCTTCCGGCGTCAAGACGACCATCAGCACCTGGGCTGGCGCCGCGGTCGGCGCGCTCTCCGGCATGCGTCCCGACGTCATGGCCATGAATGCGCGCGATGAGTACGTCAACGAGCACTTCGAGATCGCGTCGTACGCCCTGCTGATGGCGATGGCGCGGGCCTATGGTGACGAGCAGACCGTGGACGCGGCGCGCCGCAATCTCCAGGATGAGGTTGCCATGAGCAACTGGCTCGCCGCGCATATCGCCGAGATCGGCCTGCTGTCGTTGCAGGCCAACAATATCAGCATTCCCGACAGCGCCTGGCAGTTTGCCCGCAACACGGCGACGCTCATTGAGGTCAGCCAGACGCGGGGCGTCCAGGGATACCACGGCGCCCCCGGCCGGAACGGAAACGGCGTCTCGGCCAAACCCGACGCGGGGGACGACGAGTCGGGCGATGCCGGTCAGGGCGTGGTCGGCGTCGATTGGTAGTGGCTATTCATCAAGGAGCATTCATGGCGGTCAATGGGAAGAACAACGTTGCGAGCCTGGTCGGCGCCGCCCGCAAGACGGCGTCGTCGCTGGGACAGATCTTCGGGCAGCAGGTCGAGCCGATGGATTTCAAGGGCCGCACGGTCGTGATCACGGGCGGTTCGCGCGGTTTTGGCCTGGCCATGGCGCGCGCGTTCGCCGACGAGGGAGCGCGGTTGGTGTTGCTTGCCCGCGATAAGGCCGAGTTGGAGCGCGCCAGCCGCGACCTGCAAGGGCGCGTTGGGCGGGGCGACGACGTGCTGGCCATCCGCTGCGACGTGACCGACGCGGGCGAGGTCGGGCAAGCTATCGCGCGCGCGGCCAAGCACTTCGGCCGCGTCGACGTGTTGGTCAACAACGCCGGCGAGATACAGGTCGGGCCGGTCGAGGACATGGCGGTCGCGGACTTCCAGGAGGCGATCGCGGAGCACGTCTACGGGCCGCTCTATGCCATGCGCGCCGCGATCCCCTATATGCGGAAACAGGGCGGCGGCCGCATCGTCAACATCGCGTCGGTGGGCGGCCGGGTCGCCATCCCGCACCTGGCGCCGTACTGCACCAGCAAGTTCGCTCTGGTGGGGCTCTCCGACGGTATGCGCGCCGAACTGGCCAAGGATAACATCCGCGTGACCACGGTCTCGCCCGGCCTGCTGCGCACGGGCTCGCACCTCAATGCCCTGTTCAAGGGACAGCAGCGCGCGGAGTTCACGCTCTTCACACTGGCCGGCGCGTCCCCGCTGGCCTCGATCAGCGCCGACCGGGCGGCAAGGCAGACTGTCGAGGCTTGCCGCGACGGCACGCCGGAACTGACCATTTCGATCCAGGCGCGGCTGCTATCGGTTGCCAACGTGCTGTTCCCCAACGTCGTCGCGCGCATCATGGCCTTGGTCGCCGCCGCACTGCCAAAGGCGCGCAACGGTGAGAGCGAACAACTCAAGACCGGCTGGGAAAGCCGGACCAGCTTGTCGCCCTCCTTGCTCACGGCTCTGCTGGATCGGGCTACCGTGCAGTACAACGAACTGCGCGGTCATCGGTCGGCCAGGCAGTAGGCAGTAGGCAGTAGGCAGTAGGCAGTAGGCAGTAGGCAGTAGGCAGTAGGCAGTAGGCAGTAGGCAGTGGGCAGTGGGCAGTGGGCAGTGGGCAGTGGGCAGTGGGCAGTGGGCAGTGGGCAGCAACTGGAAATGACTTCCAAGGCGTGCCCATCGCTTACACGTCGCTACCCGCTGCCCACTCCCGTCACTCGTCACTCGCCGCCCGCTCTCGTCCCACCTCACTCGTCACTAATCACTAGCCACTCGTCACTCGTCCGGCTGTTCTGTGAACGATTGGCGCACGCGCCACGTGCTCTCGGGGTACATCGTCTGGACGCGCTCCCAGTTGCCGTGCAGGTCCTTGGGCTCGTGGCTGTGCTTGTAGGTGGAGACGGCAACGTAGTAGGCGGCTTCCGCCGCGCATGCCGCCGTGGGGAACCGCCGCACGACATCCTGGAAGATGTCCGCCGCCCGCGGCTCGTCGTGCTCGCGCAGAAAGGCCTGACCCAGGCCGACCAGCAATTGCGGCAGGAACTCGAACGGCGGTAAGTAGCCGTTCCAGCGGTACATTTCGAAGCCGTCGGGGTCGAGGACGCGGATGTCGGGCGTCCAGACTTGTTTGTAGCGCTCGACCAGCGCGGTCCCTGTGCCGTCTTGCGTGTTGACCTGGACGGGCACGAAGGAGGTGTTGATTGCCTGGGAGACTGCCGGCTCAGGATACGTCACGGTATCCAGTGCTTTGCAGCCGCCTCAGACGGGCGAGAAGAAGTCGAGGAGGATATGCTTGCGCTCCTCGCGCGCCTGCCGGCACGCGGAGTCGAAATCGTGCACCCAGTTGATGTCACTCATAGTCGTTCTCCCTTGGTGGACCGTTGCCGATGATCACTAGCCTGCCACGTGGCAGGCTAACGAGGTAGAGATCCGATGGATGGAGACAACTTTTGGCGCCAGCTCGACCACCTTGCCGCAACCTGCCCCGTCCGCGTGGATCGCCCGCGCGGGTCGGCTCACCCACGCTACCCCCAGTCAGTGTACCCGCTCGACTATGGGTACTTCCAGGATACGCAATCGGGCGATGGGGCTGGCATCAACGTGTGGATCGGCAGCCTGCCGGACAAGCGCGTCACTGGCGTGGTGTGTACCGTCGACGGGCTCAAGCGCGATGCGGAGATCAAGGTCCTGATCGGCTGCACCACGGACGAAGCGCGCCTGATCCTGGCCTTACACAACGAGGGCGATCAGGGAGCAGTCCTGCTCATACGAGACATCGCTTGAGCGGACGTTCCCGCATCAGGGCATAGGACGACACACCCTCGGGCGTGGAGAACCCCTTCTTCAAGCGGGTCAGCCGCGACGTACCAAGCGATTCGCCTACCCTTTGAGAGCGCCGGCGGTGAGGCCCTGCACGTAATACCGCTGGAGCACGAAGAACGCGATGAGCACCGGCAGGAGGCTAATGACGGGAGCCGTCATCACCACATTCCAGTGGATGAACGTCGTATTGTTGAGATAGTACACGTGGTTATACATCGAGCTGTCCTGCACCGTGAGCAGCGGCAGCACCCGCTTCTTGAACGCGACCATCACGCCTCGCCTGAGCGATTATCTCGGGATCATCAGCAGCCTCTTGACAAGCCGCGCCTTACCTGTCATAATAGCCGCAAGTCACACTCATAATAACGTTATGTAGAATCTTCTACGAAGTGGTAGGTGTGTATAATGACAGGACGGATAGGGCGACCAGGAATGATGATTCCGCGGACGGACCCGACACTTGCACCGCTGCCCAAGTATCACCGCATCAAAGAGGCTGTGCGCGCGCGCATCGTCGACGGGACGTGGCCCCCGGGGACGCTGTTGCCCGCCGAGCCCGATCTCTGTGACGAGTTCGGCGTCAGCCGCATCACCGTGCGGAAGGCGATCGGAGATCTGGCGCGCGAGGGCAGGATTCAAACCATTCAGGGTAAAGGAACCTACGTTACGACCCCCAAGCTCCCGGAGCGTTTCGTCCAGCGCGCGTTCGGCATCTACGAGGACATGGAGCGGCGGGGCCTGCGCCTCAGCACGACCGTGTTGCGGCAGAGTGTGATCCCCGCGACGGACGAAGTGGCGGCGCGCCTGGGCCTGCGCGCTGGCGCGCCTGTCCACGTCCTGGTCCGCCTGCGTTCCGTCGAGGACGAGAAAATCCTGATCTCCACGACCTACATCCCCGAGGCGCTCTGCCCCGGCCTGGCCGGGGACGACTTCTCCACCGGCTCGCTCTTCCGGCTGCTGCGGGATCGCTACGGCCTGACCATCGCGCGGGGAGAGCGCAGCCTGGAGGCTGTGGCGGCCGGCCAGTGGGAAGCGCGCCATCTCGATCTGGCCCTGGCCAGCCCCCTGTTGCGCCTGGACAGCGTGGCCTATCTGCCGGACGGGCGCGCCTTCGAGTACTCGCAGACGCTCCAGCGCGGCGACCGCGCGCGCGTCGAAGTTGAATTTCTGCCGGCGGCCGACGAGTCGTGACGCGGCGCCGTGAGCGGTTGCCCCTGGAACGGCGAGAGTGGTTGCCACGCCGAGGCCGCGATCCGCGGCCGATGGATACGACAGAGGCCGCGATCCGCGGCCGATGGATACGACAGAGGCCGCGATCCGCGGCCGATGGATACGACAGAGGCCGCGATCCGCGGCCGATGGATACGACAGAGGAGTGACACAGGAGGTGATGCCAGGATACAGAGAAGCGCGACAGCGACCAGTCGAGTAAGCACAGCACTTCCTCAGACTCTATCCCTATAACATAACGCTGTATGACGCACACATACGTCATATATACATAAGGAGAGCCGACAACGATGAACGGCATACATGATCCCAAGGAAGAAGCCACGCGGACGGATCACAAGGATGGCGCGACCCCGGTCGCTCGCCGCACGTTCCTGAAAGCGTCCGCGGGAGGGGCCGCGGCCGTCCTGGCGAGCGGACCCCTGACCACGGCGGCCCATGCCGCACGGCGCGTGGCGGCCCCGACGACCTTGCGCGTGCAGCATTTCTATGTCGGCGGCGCCCAATCCGTTGGCGCCGCCCTGTTCACCAAACTGTTGCGCGAATTCGAGGCGCAAAATCCGGGCATCACGGTCAACGCGCAGGCGGTCTCCGCGACCGACCTGAACGCCTACACCCAGAAGATCTTCCTCGGCGTGACCGCGGGCAACCCGGTCGATCTCGTGGTCAACGCCTTCAACGCGCAGGGCGGCGCGCGCGGCTTCTTCACGGACCTTGGCCCCCTGCTGGCGGCGGCCAGCGAACCGTACAATTATCAGAATTGGGCGGCGCCGCAGCGCGAGTTCAACCAGGTCGGTACCAAGGTCTATGGCTTGCAGCACGAGACCGACACGCGCCTGCTCTATTGGAACAAGGCGCTGTTCCGCGCCGCGGGGCTCAATCCTGAGAGGCCGCCCACGAACTGGACCGAACTGCTGCAGTATGCCAGGAAGCTGACCAAGACCGACACGTCCGGCAAGATCACGCAGCTCGGCATCTCGGCGACGGGCGGCGAGAACCACCCCTATTGGTGGATGGGACTGGCCGGCGGCGCGCCAAACAAGTCCTGGTATACGTTCAATGGACCGGTACCCACGACACACTTTAGCAGCCCGGCCTGCGTGAGAGGTATGACCTATCTGCGCGATCTGAGCGACGCCATGGGGGGGATCAAGGCGGCCAATGCGTTCAACGCCGGCCTGTCCACCGGCTCGGACCCCTTCTTAAGCGGCCGATTGGCCATGCAGATCAACGGCGACTGGGGGGTGGCCGTCTATGCGCAGACCGCCCCGAAGGGCTTCGCGTACGGGGTCGCGCCGGTTCCGGGTCCGGACACGGGCGGCGTGCCGTTCAACCTATCGGGCGGCTGGTCGCTGGCCATCCCGAAGGGAGTGAAGAACCTGAACGCCTCCTTCAAGTTGCTGCACTGGCTGGTATCTGCCAAGCCGCTCCTCGAATGGGACGCTGGCTTGCAGTACATCATCCCGCGGTTGGATATCGCGCCGCGCGCCGCGCACACGGCGCCGTTCAATACGTATCCGTTCAGCGCTTTCCAGGCCGAGGTGCCCCACACGGTCTCGTTCCCGGCTCCGTATTGGGGGTCGCCCACGTACGATGCGTACGCGGCCCGACAGGATATCCTCACCCACGCGGTGTCGCCGCAGGCGGCGCTCGCCAGGGTCGATAAGGAATGGGGCGCCGTCATCAGCGATTACTTCGGCCTGTAAGGCGATCGTGGTCGCGTGACGATCCGCGGGCGCCCAGGGCGCCCGCGGATCGCCGTCCCCGCAGTGGGCAAGCACAAACGGATCGGTGGATACGTCACAAAACGACCGCGGATAAGGATCGAGGATATTGTGATGCGACATGCAGCTTCTCCTGGGCGGCGCTTCACCGCGACGCGGCGCGAGGCCATCGCCGGGTATCTTTTCGTCGGTCCGGCGCTGCTCGGTTTTCTGCTGTTTCAGGCGGCCCCGCTGGTCCTGTCGCTTTTCTATAGCCTCACCAATTTCAACATGCTCAACTGGCAGTGGGTTGGTCTGCGCAACTACCAGCGCCTGTTCACGGTGGACAACTACATCGGCATAGCGGTGAGCAACACCCTGTACCTCGCCGTGATCGGCGTGCCGTTAGGCATCGTCACCGGCCTGGGTCTGGCGGTCTTGCTCAACCAGAACATCCCCGGCATGCGCGTTTTCCGCACCATCTACTATCTTCCGGTGATCATGCCGACGGTCGCCGCGACGATCCTCTGGATCAATCTCTTCAGCCCCACCAACGGCCTCATCAACAACCTGCTGAGTGTGGTCGGCATCCAGGGGCCGCAATGGTTCTACGACCCCCTGTTCACCAAACCCGCCCTCATCATCATGGGGCTGTGGGGCGTCGGCGGGAGCATGGTCCTGTATCTAGCGGGTCTGCAAGGGGTGCCGAAGGAATTGCACGAAGCCGCTCAGCTCGACGGCGCCGGGCGCTGGCAGGCCTTCCGCAGCGTGACCATCCCGACGATCTCGCCGGTGCTCTTCTTCACCTTCATCACGGGGATCATCGGGTCGCTGCAAATCTTCAACCAGGTCTACGTGATCGATCAGAATTTCTCCGGTGGCCAGGGTACCTCGTCGATTGGTGGACCAGGGTTCTCGACACTCGTGTATATGACCAGACTCTTCGACGAAGGGTTTCGCCAGTTCAGGATGGGCTATGCCAGCGCCATGGCCGTTCTGCTCTTCGTGTTTATCATGCTGCTGACGGGATTTCTCTTCAAGGTCGTGGGCACGCGCGTCTACACAGAGATGAGTTGAGAGAATAGGACGATGACCATGCAGCGCCAGCACACTCGGGCACGCCCGATCCTATCCACCTCCTCGCGCGCCCGCACACGGCGCCTCCCGCGCGATTGGAAGATGCGCGCCGCCGCCTTGGTCGTGATATGCGCCGGCGCCGCTATCATCTTGGCGCCCTTTATCTGGCTCATCACCACGTCGCTCAAGACGGAGCAGGACATCGCATCGTCGCATGTCTTGATCCCCAATCCGCCGCAATTCCACAATTACGTCGATGCCTGGACCTCGGCGCCCTTCACCCAGTATTTCGCCAACACGATGATCATCGAGGGCGGTGTCATCACCGGGACCGTGCTGTCGTGCTCTCTCGCGGCCTATGGCTTGGCGCGCCTGCGCTTCCCGGGACGCAACATTATCTTTGGCCTGTTGCTCGTCCCCTTGATGCTGCCCGGTATCGTCACCACGATCCCGCTCTACATCGAGTTCAATGCCGTCGGCTGGCTCAACACCTTCCTGCCGCTGATCGTGCCGAGCTTTTTCGGCAATGCGTTCTTTATCTTCTTGCTGCGCCAGTTCATGTTGACCTTGCCGCGCGAGCTTGAAGACGCGGGCGTGATCGACGGCGCCGGCCGGCTGCGCATCTGGTGGTCGCTGATCCTGCCGCTGACGCGGCCGGCGCTCGCGGCCGTCGTCGTGCTGCAGTTTGTCGCCACGTGGAACGATTTCTTCAACCCGTTGATTTATCTCAACTCTCCGGATAAGCAGACCCTGTCGCTGGCCCTTGCCGGCTTTGTCGGCCAACATTCTATCGCCTGGGGCCAACTGATGGCCATGTCGGCCATGCTGATGGCGCCGCCCGCCCTGCTGTTCTTCCTGACCCAGCGATACTTCATCTCGGGCATCGTGACATCGGGTCTGGCGGGCCGCTGATGCTGAGACTCGTGCGCACTGGCGGTGCAAGGTAGGCGTCGATACGTTCTTGCACCGCCAGTGCGCCTAGAGGCGTACTTCGTGCATCTCGAATAGGCGGCGCGAACATAGCAACATTTACGCAATGTGACGATTGACTGCTTGTCAAAGGAAGAAGAGGAACCGGTGACTCGTCCGTTTACGATCTACGTGATGCAATCGGCGCACAACGACATCGGCTATACCCACCCGCGCGAGCAGATCATGCTGATGTACCTGGACCACTACGACCGCGTGCTCGACCTGTGCCGTCAGACGGCCGACACCCCGGAGGCGCAGCGCTTCAAGTGGACCTGCGAGGTGGCGTGGCAGGTCCACCACTATCTCACCGCCCGTCCCGAGCGCGAGGAAGAGTTCGTGCGCCACGTCCGGGCCGGGCAGATCGAGCTGACGGCGGCCTACCTGCACTTCACCGACCTCGTCGACGCCGACCTGTACCGGCATGGCCTGGACTGGGCCGCCGCCTTCGCCCGCCGCCACGGCCTGCCGCTGCGCTGCGCCGTCCACTCCGACATCAACGGCTGGCCATGGGCGGTGGCTGACCTGCTGGCCGAGCGGGACATCCCTTTCTTCTGCAGCCACGTCCACATCGACAGCGCCGCCGATCCGCTGGGCCGGCGCGGCAGCGTCCACTATCACTGGACGCGCGAGATGGAGGGCTTACTGCGACCCGACGCGCCGGTGCGCATCCCCCAGGCGTTCTGGTGGCAGGGTCCGCGCGGCGGGCGCGTCCTGCACTGGCTGGGCGAGCACTACCTGCTGGGGAACGTGCTGGGCCTCTCCAGCCCGGCCGGCTTCCACGCCGAGAAGACGCGCTATTTCCCCGAGACAGATCACCTGACCGCCGACGACCTCTACGCGCGGGCCAGCGATGACGTGCCGCGCTACGTGGCGCGCCTGCGCGCCGACGGCTATGCCCTCGACGCCCTGCTGCTCAGCACGGGGGGCTTCTACACGGACAACGCGCCGCCCGACGCGCGCTGGCTCGAGGTGATCGCGCGCTGGAACGCGGACCACGGGGCGCACGACGACATCCGCCTGCGCACGGCGACCCCCGGCGAGTGGTACGAGTGGCTGCTGACCCAGGAGCAGGAGCGCGGCCGGTGGCCGACGCGCCGGGTGGCCTGGCCGGACGGCTGGGCGCACGGCCTGGGCGCTCAGACGGCCCGCATCGCCCAGGAGCGCCGCACGCAGCGGCAGCGCGCGTCCGTGACCGCCGCGGTCGAGCGCGCGGGCATGGACTCGGCCCGCGCCCTGCTGGCGGACGCCCTGGCTCAGGAGCAGATGGCCCTGGAGCACACCTTTAACGCCTGGTGCGCCGAGTCGCGTCCCGGCGCAACGATCAACGACTTCGAGCAGGCGGCCAAAGACCTGACCTTCCACCGCGCCGCCTACTACCTCGACGAGGCGGCGACGGCGGCCGTGCGCGCCCTGGCCCAGCCAGGCCCCCGGCCGCGCCTCTATCTCCACGTGGCCGAGGCCGGCGACGAGCGCACGGTCCACATGGGCGCGGGGGACCTGCGTCTCGATCCCGCGGCCCAGTCGCTGCTGACCGACGCGGGCGAGCGTTACCCGTTCCAGCGCGAGAGCGCCGCGGGCACGGAGGAGTCCTATGTCGCCGTGCTGTCCCTGGAACGAGCGGGGCTGCAGGGGGCGACCCTGGTCCCGGACGCGCCGGACGCGCCGTCCCATGACGTGGCCGACGCGCATAACGGACCCGACGACGACGGGCTGATCCTGGAGACCGCCGGGTGGCGTTTGACGTTCGACCCCACCAGCGGCGGACTGGGCAGCTTGCGGGAGTCGGTCAGCGGGCGCGAGTGGGTCGAGCAGGGCCACCCCTGGGCGTTTGGCCAGCTCGTGCATGAGGTGGTGGTCCACCCGGGCGGCCGGGCCGCGGTGGGCAACGCGGCCCGGCTGATCGCGCTCGACGTGGCGAGCGAGGCGGCGCGCCGGGCCTTCGCCCCCGGCCCTATCGTGGCGCATGCGACGCCGGCCATGACCACGGCGCCGCAGCGGCAACGGGGACCCGTCTACGACGCCATCGAGGCCGATGGCGCGCACGCGGAGATCGGGCGGCTACATATCCAGTGGCGGGCCTACCACCGGCTGCCGCTGATCGAACTGATCGTCGACTGGGATAAAGTGTGGTCCGACCGGCCCGAGGCGGCCTACGTGGCCTTCCCGTTCGCGGCGGGCGGCGGCGAGTTGCGGTTGGAGACGGGAGGCGGCTTGTTCCGTCCGGGATCACACGAGGACGGCGGGCAACTGCCCGGCACGTGCTCGGCCTACTATACGGTGCAGCGCGGTGCGCATCTAACCACGCCGGACGGCGCCGTTCTGTGCTGGCTTCCGCTCGACGCGCCGTTGGTGATGCCCAACGCCATCAACTTCAACAACTGGGAGACCGGCGAGTGGCGCTGGAATGGTTTCCTGGCCTCGATGCCGGTGAACCACCATTGGCATACCAATTTCCCCACCAGTCAGCGCGGCCGGCTGCGGCTACGCTATCGCATCCTGGGCGCGTCCGGCTTCCCCGACCCGGAGACGGCCCTGCGGGTGGGCCTACCGCTAGAGGCCCTGGGATGGCGCTGACCGGGAGGGTCCGGCACGCCCTCGTCCCACAATCGCGACCAAGGGTCTGTGAATTGTCGGTCTGGGAGCGCGGGCGGCCCGCCCGCTTGACCCCGCGGCAGCCTCGTGAGCGTCGTAGCCGCCGTCGTGGATGCGATCGGTGCGGGCGGGCCGCCCGCGCTCCCAGTGTCCTTGCCCCCCACCCCCAGGGCTTCTGCGCGCCTACGACTTTTCACAGGACCTGGGTGGGACCCGGATGGAGGACTGCTAGCGTGAGTGGGACCCGGATGGAGGACTGCTAGCGTGAGCGCGTCGCGGCAGGGCGCCACGCTGGCCATCGACCTGGGCGGCACGCGCCTCAAGGCCGGCGTCGTCGTCGGCCAGACGGTGGTGCGCCAGCTCGTCGCGCCGACCGGGGACGAGCAGGGCTTCGACCATGTGCTGCGCAACCTCTGCGCCGTCGGCGACGAGCTGACGCGCGCGACGCCGGTGGAAGCTATCGGCGTCGGCGTGCCGGCGATCGTCGATCCCGAGACCGGTCGCGTCGTCGATGTACGCAAGAATCTACTGGGCCTGATCGGCTTCCCGTTGGCCGAGACCCTGCGCGCGCGCTACGACGTACCCGTGACCGTCGAGAACGACGCGCGCCTGTACGGCCTGGGCGAGATCGTGGCCGGGGCGGCCCAGGGCGCGAAAAACGCGGTCTGCCTCACCTTCGGCACCGGGGTCGGCTGCTGCGTCCTGCTCGACGGGCGCATCCTGCGCGGCCGCCGCGGCGTGGGCGGCATCCTCGGCGGCCATATCACGCTGCAAGCCGACGGTTCCCTCTGCACCTGCGGCAACTATGGCTGCTACGAGGTGTTGTGCCGCGCCTCCGCGCTGGTCGAGCACGCGCGCCTGACCGTCGCCGACCCCGATGGCGCGTCGGACGACCAGTACCCGACCGCCGAGGCGGTCCTCGCCGCCGCCGCGGCCGGCGACAGGGCAGCCCAGGCCGCGTTGGCAACCTATCTGCGCCACCTCGCTGCTGGCGTCGTCTCTTATGTCAACCTGTTCGACCCGGATGTCGTGGTCCTGGGCGGCGGACTCTTCAACGCGGCCGCTCAGATCCTGGAGCCAATCGTGGAGGAGGTCCAGGCCCGCGCCTGGGGGATGGCTGGGCATGAAATCAGCATTCGCGCGGCCGCGTTGGGAGACCAGGCCGCCCTGATCGGCGGCGCCGCGCTGGCGTCCGGGTATGATGCTTTCTGGTGACCGTCCATGTCCCTGTCCTCCTGTCCCCACGCTCCCGCCATCCGCCCGCCTCCTGGACACGCAAGTGTAGAGAAAGGACCCCATGACGACCGCTTACCGCACCCATCCGGTGCATATGTTCCCGTGGCTCGATCTCCAGCAGGGCTACGGGGCGCTGGCCGCGCGCATCAACGCAGCCGCCGCGGCCACGGACGGAACGCTGCGCGTGGCCATCGACGGATTCAGCGGCGTCCGCTGGGACGGGCTGGTCGAGCGACTCGCCGCGGCCCTGGACGCGTGTCCGGGGCCAACCCTCTCGTTAACGGTGCTGCTAACCGAGGACCTCTTCCCAGCCGAAGCGAACCTGACCGAGACCCTGCGGCCGGTCCTCACCGACGACCCGGTGTTCGGCCGGCTCTTCCATAGCCATCTCCCCGAGTTGTGGGACCCCGCACGAGCCGCCGCGCGGCGCGCGCGGATCGGCCAGGCGCGCGGCCTCGTCCTCGTCGTCGGTCCGGGCGCGGACAGGCTTGTCGAGGCCGACCTGCTGGTCTACGTGGACATGCCCAAAGACGTGGGGCAGGCCCTGGCGCGTGACGGCGCCGTCTGCCCGTTGGGGGCGCGCACGGTCGCCCCGTTCAACCTGACCTACAAGCGGCTCTTTTTCGTGGATTGGCCCGTGCTCAACCGCGAGAAGCGCCGGCTATTGCCCCACATCGACCTCTACGTCGACGGCGCCGCGCTCGACGCGCCGACGTTTGCGCCCGGCGATGAGTTCCGCCGCGCGCTGCACGAGCTGGCCCAACAGCCTTTCCGCGTCAAGCCGTGGTTCGCGCCGGGGCCGTGGGGCGGCCAATGGATGAAGGAGCGCTTCGGCCTGCCGCCCGATCAGCCGAACTACGCCTGGTCGTTCGAGTTGATCGCGCCGGAAAACGGCGTGCTGCTTGGCTCGGACGACCGGGTGCTGGAATGCTCGTTCGACCTGCTCCTGTGGCAGGAAACCGAGGCCGTGCTCGGCGCGCGCGTGGCGGCGCGCTACGGCAGCCTGTTCCCGATCCGCTTCGACTACCTCGATACGATGGGCGGGACGAACCTCTCCTGCCAGGTACACCCCCGTATCGACGCGATCCGCGAGGAGTTTGGCGAACCCCTCACCCAGGACGAGAGCTACTATATCGTGGCCAACAAGCCCGGCGCGCGCGTCTTCCTGGGCCTGCGCGACGACGCCGACGTGGCCGCGTTCCGTCGCGCGGCGACGGCGGCGCGCGACGAGCACCGGCCGTTCGACATCGCCGACTACGTCCACTCCCGCCCCAGCCAACCAGGGGACCTGTTCCTGATCCCTAGTGGCACGGTCCATTGCAGCGGCAAGGACAACCTCGTGCTGGAGATCAGCGCGACGCCGTACATCTACACCATGAAGATCTACGACTATCTGCGCACCGATCTCGGGGGACAACTGCGCCACGTGCATCTGGACCACGCCTTTGCCGCCATCGATCCGGCGCGGCGAGCCAGCTGGGCCGACGAGCATCTGACGCCGCCGGCCCGCCTGCTGCGCCAGGGCGACGGGTGGTCCGAATATGCCATCGGCGAGTCGGACCTGCTCTTCTACGCGGTCAACCGCCTCGAGTTCGCCGAGGGCATCGACGATACGCTGCCGGCGGCGTTCGTCGTCCTGAACCTGGTGGAGGGGGAACGCTGCGACGTCCTGGCTCCGGGCTGCCTACCGCTGGAATTGCGGTTCGCGGAAACCTTGATCGTGCCCGCGAGCGTCGGGCGCTATACCTTGCGCAACCGCGGAGAGGGCGTGTGCAAAGTGGTCAAGGCCTTCGTGAAGTAGTCCGAGTCTGACGCTACGCTGCCGGGCGGCGACGACGAGCGCGGCGCAGACCCTTGCGCATCTCCTCGGCGAAATCCGGCGTGCACAGGCCCAGTCCGGCGAGATAGACGCCCTGCCGCGCGTAGATCTCGGACTGCTCTAACGGCCGTAATAGACCGGTCAACTCCCCGCTAGGCGGGCAGCCGAGCGCCTCGGCCACCTCAGCCTCGGGCACGAAGCGGCGCGCGGGCAGCGTCTCCAGCAACGCCTCCAGGGCCTGTACCCCGACGGCGACCCGTCCGCCGCCCCAGCAGGCGTCGAGCGCGGCGATGATCCCGGCGGCGCCGTCCCCCTGTCGCGCCCAGGGTACGACGTCGGGCACGAGGTGGGCGACCTCCAGCGAGGCGATCACCAGAATGTCGAGGCCCGCGCGATGCAGCTCCAGCGCGTCGTCGAGCGCGGACACCGTGGCGACCGGCCACAGCAGCACCGTCGACTCATCGCGGCGGCAGGCGTAGGGCGCCACGACCAGCCCTGACGACGAGAGCACCGGCTCGGGCGAGCCGAGCAGTCGCCAGCCGTGCGCGCCGCCCTCGGACGCTGCCGACCGGCGCCGGTCCCACCCGTCGCGCAGTTCAGGAGTGATGGGAGCGGCGTGAACCGCGCCCGTTCCCCCGGTCAGGCCGGCCAGGGTGTGACGGTCCAGCGCATAGAGCGCCGCCTTGCCCGCGACGTGGACCTGGGCCATGCCCCGCGTCAGCAGCGCGGGCGCGACCGCTGCGGCCAGATAAAGCGCGCGGGTCAGGCGCAGGCCGGAACGCGCATAGCTGCCAAAGGCGTCGGCGCGGTTGTGCAGCCACGCCGTATTGCCCCGCCACGCCAGGGGGAGATCGACGGCGGCGCAGGCCGTCTCCAGCGCCGCGCGGCCCGCCGCGTCGACCCGTTCCAGCTCGACCGATACGCTGTTGCGCAGCACCGCGTCGAGGACCTGGTAATTGTAGAGCGCCGCGACGTGCTCGGGCGAGGGCACGGGTCCGACGCGCACCAGCACGGCATTCTCGGGCGCATCGAGCGCCACGAGCTGGTCGAGCTTGGCGGGGGTCAACCCGAGGTCGCGCGCCAGCGGACGCAGGCATTCCTCGCGCTGCTCGGGGGTCGCGGCGGGCACGTAGCCCGCGGCGTTGCCCGCGTTCACGGCATCGAAGAGATGCAGCCGCAGGTCGACCGGCGTGTGCAGCCCCCGCGCGGCCAGCGCGGACATGGCGCGCTCGTCGAGCACCTCGGCGAACTCCTGGGTGCGCCAGTGGTACGTCGCCGCCAGGCAGGCCACCAATCCGCGCGCCACCTTGGGGTCGCCGAAGAAGCGCACCAGCATTTCCGGGTCGACCTCGTGCCGCGCCCGGCCCAGCCGCGAGGCAAAGTAGGCCAGCGCCAGACTCACCTGTGACGCGACGACGGACGGCTCAAGCAGCCTGGGATGGATGTAGCGCTGCCCGTCGGAGCGCGAGCGCACCGTCTTCTTGACGTCCGCTAACCGGAATGCCATGGCAACCTCCTTACGAGTGGCTAGTGGTTAGTGGCTAGTGACTAGAGGTTTCTAGTCACTAGCCACTAACCACTAGCCACTACTCACTCCTTGGGCCGGCGGCGCGCCGCCGTGCGGCCTTCCGTGGTGTGGCGCGTGATCACTTCGTAGAGCATCGCGCCGGTGGGCTTGGGGCGCAGCACGCGGCCCAGCCGCTGGATGTACTCGCGCGTGGCCGCGCTGCCGCTGACCACGATGGCCACGCTGGCGTCGGGGACGTCGACGCCCTCGTTGAGCACGCGGCCCGTCACCAGCTTGCTGTAGCGGCCCGCACGGAACCGCTCCAGGACCAAGCGGCGCTCACGCGGGTGCGTGCGATAGGTGATCGAGGGCAGCAACAGGTGGCGGCTGATGCGGTCGACGATGGCGTTGAATTCGCTGAACACGATCACCTTCTCGTCGCGGTGCCGCTCCAGCAAGTCGGCCACCACCTTGATCTTGGCCTGGGCGTTGAGCGCGATCAGGCGCGCCTGGTGGTGCGCCTGCAGCGCCTGGCGGGCGGCGGGATCGACCGCGGAGCGGCGGATGAGGTCCTGGAATGCCGCCGCGCCCGGCGCGCTGTGCCCGCGCCGCCCGGCCAGGTACCAGCGGTACTGCGCCACGAGATCCTCGTAGCGGGCGCGCTCCTCGGCCGAGAGGTCGACGTAGAGCCGTTTCTCCGTATACTGCGCGATGTGCTTATCGCGCGCCAACTCGGCCGGCAGCTTGCGGTAGACCTCGGGTCCGACCAGCGCGTCGAGGTCGCGCTCGCGCCCGTCCATGCGCTCGGTAGTGGCGCTAAGGCCCAGGATGCAGGGCGCGCCGACCTTGCGCGGGATGTGACGGTAGCCGGCGGCCGGAAGATGGTGCACCTCGTCGAAGACAAGCAGCCCAAAGTCCGGCAGGTCGCGGGTGGGCGAGACGGCCGACTGGTAGGTGATGATCGTGACCGGACGCAGGTCATGGCTGCCGCCGCCGATCACGCCGACCGCGTCGGGCGGCAGGCCCAGCCGGTCCACCAGCCCCGTGCGCCACTGCTGGAGCAACTCGATCGTCGGGACCACCACCAACGTCCGCGCGCCGATGGCCTCCATGGCCACCACGGTCTTGCCGGTGCCCGTCGGCAGCACCACCACGCCGCGCGCCTCGGCGTCGAGCCAGCGCCGCACGGCCTCGCGCTGGTACGGCCGCGGATCGAGCGACAGCCGCAGCGGCATATCCAGCACCCGCTCCGGCTCAAGTACAGGCAGCACGAGCGCATCCCCATCCACACCGCCACCGACAGCGCCGCTATGGCCGGTCAAAACGTCCAGCAGCGTCGTCGCCTCGAGCAACTCCTCGGGCGCGGCGTCGGTCTCCTCGCTCAATGGTCCTATCCCTAGCCTTTCGCCCCTGGCCCGCCTAACCGGGCAAAAATATGGCGGATGCGGGGGAGATTCTTTCACCCCTATCTCTCCGAATTATAGCACATTTGTCCTAACAACGGGCGCGTGCTAGTATCTTTCGTCGCCGTGGTCAAACGCCACGGCGTGTCGTCAGAGTGTGGCCGGCGGCTTAACCCGTCGCACCCACGAGCTGTTCGCAGAGCGTCCAGAGCCGCAGCCCGGCGACCGGATCGGTCGCGCCGCGCGGCGGGCGGCCTTCCTTACCCCCCGGCTCGAAGTAGCGGCCGCTGACGCCCGCGAGCGTCGGGTCGCTGGCGGCGCGGAAGGGACTCACCGCAGCCTCCTCGGGCGAGCGGACGGCCACGCCGAGCCCGCGCATGGCCGCGCCGAGCGGGCGCACCAAGGGCGGCATGATCGTGACCATGGAGCGCGTCATCGCTGTGTCCGCCAAGCCGGGGTTGGCGGCGTTGGCGCTGACCGTGCTCCCCGCCAGGCGACGCGCGAGCTCGAAGGTCCACAGCAGGTTGGCGAGCTTGCTGTGGCTGTAGGCGCGGAAGGCCTCGTAGCGCCGCTCGCCCTGCAGGTTATCGAAATCGAGGCTGCCGGGGGGCATCCCGCCCGACACGTTCACGATGCGCGCCTGGCTACCGCTCTGGAGGAGCGGCAACAGCCGCTGCGTCAGCAGGAATGGCCCCAGCACGTTCGTGGCGAACGTCTCCTCGAACCCCTCCGCCGTCTCCTCGCGGCGGGGCGACAGGCGCCCGACGTTGTTGATCAGCACGTCGAGCCGCTCGTGGCGCGCCGTGAACTCAGTCGCCAGTCGCCGGATGTCCGCCAGCGACGACAGATCGGCCAGCAGTAGCCCAACCCGGTCGTTGCCGCTCCCCGCCCGGATCGCGGCGACGGCCGCCTCGCTCCGGGCGCGGTCGCGCCCCACCACCACCACCGCGGCCCCCAGGCAAGCTAAACCCTCCGCGGTGGCCCGGCCGATGCCTCCGGCGCCGCCCGTGACCACGACCGTCTTGCCCGCCATGGGCCGCGCCATTTCACTCTCGCTCATGACTCTCCTCCTCGCGCGCCATGGGCGCGCCTTCCCTTGCCTCACGCTTGACCTGTGTCGGCTGTCTCACCCGTGTCGACGGTCGCGGCGCCTCACCGGCGCCGCGTGCGCGCGCCCAGCCCGTACAGGGCGACGGCGAACAGAACTGCGAGCATCAGCAGGCCCACCGCCAGCCCGCGTAGCAGCGCGGGGCCGTCCCAGCCCGCGTTGAGCGTCGCGCGCATCGGCTCCAGCAGGTAGGTGATCGGCAGGAATCCGTAGACCTCGCCGGGCGCGACGGCGAACGACACGCCGTCCACGGCGGCCACGTCCCCGAACCGCTTGACTACATTCTCCGCCAGGATCGCGCGATCGCCCATCGTCTATCCCTCCTCCGCCCCTCTACTATCGCGGTGGGTCGATAGGGGCGCAAACCAAATATTTGGTAGGCTAAGTCGACAAAAAAAGGGTGAGGGCGTCTATGTCCTATCTCCCTCCTCCTTCGCCTCGACGCGGATAGAGGCCGTCGAGCAGGATGTCGATCAGCTCGTGGGCGGCCTCGCGGCGGCTGCGCCCGCTCGCGGCGATGACGCCCTCGGGTATGGCGTACACGCTCTCGACCATGGCCAGGAGGCCGCCCGCCGCCAACCCCAGGTTGTGGGGCGCGACCTCGCCGCGTCGTTCGGCTCCCCGCAGCACCGCGTCGATGGGCGCGAGCAGCAAGGTGAAGGCGGCCATCGAGAGGCGCTCGGCTTGCGCCGGCGCGATCTTGGGCATGTCCGAATAGACCATGCGCACGATGTCCACGGGCGGTTGCGACAAGAGCCAATCGGCCACCGCGTGGAGTTGGGCGCGCAGGCCGGGGCCGGCCCCGGCGATGGCCCGCCCCAAGCCCTCGTGGTGCCGCGCGAGATGGCGCTCGGTCACCTCGACGAACAGCTCCTCCTTGCCGCCGGGCACATGGTGGTAGAGCGAGGTGTGGCGGATGCCGACCTCGGCGGCGATGTCACGCAGCGTCACGCTGGCGTAGCCGCGCTCGGCAAAGAGCCGCTCGGCCGCGTCGAGAACACGCTCCCGCGCGTCGCCAGCGGCCACAGGGCCGTGCGCCATAACCCAACCCATCTCCCCTCTCTAGTCTACCAACTATCTGGTAGGTAGTATGCCACATCTTAGCCCGCTCGTCAAGGGGAGATGCGGACATCACCCGACACGTGAAAGGCGCGCCTGCCATATGCCCGATGCCCGGACGGTCTGCGGGGGGCACGTCCTACTCGCCATCCTCGCTACTATTCCCACACCATTCTCACACCACTCTGGTAGGTAGATATGCGTGCCCTATCCCGCGTCGTTGAGGTCGGCCGCCGAGACCAGCGTGACGTCGCTATCGGCGGGGATCAGTGCGTTGAGGTCGCGCAGCCGCAGCCCGTTGTCGTACAGCAACGTCCGGCGGCGGGACGTGCCGTCCGGCGCGGCGACATAGGCGGCGCCGATGACCCAACCGCGGTCGTCGACGCCCCCAGCCTCGCTGTGCGAGTAGCCGGGAAGGCGTCCGAGGCGGTGCGCGGCGACGCCGGCGTCCCGGTCTTGCCGCAGCGGAACGCGCCCTCGTCGTCCGTCGCGTAGGCATAGCCAGCGACGTGGCCGCGGGCGTTGATGGCGATGGCCCGGCCGTGAGAGTCGCAGGAGGTTGCGTGCCCCCACTCTTATCTTGCGGCGGCCTAGTTATATCCGAAGCTGCTGGAGGCTGCTTTCCCGCAATGTTCGCACACGAAGAGGGCGCGGAAGCCATGATCGCCATACTCGCGCACGGTGAAGTCCAACAATGCTATATGGAACATGAGGACGCCGCAGCGCGGGCAGTGCGGGTTGCCGTAAAGGCCCAAGGGCGGCCCCCCCATCTGGCCTTCGACGCCGGGTGTCGACAAGATGTGCCCATTGGAGTAGACAAGCTGATCGTCGAAAGGGAGCGCGACAAGTTCTCCGCGCCCCTGATCAACTCGACGCCGGGCGTCCTCTCGCTCCTCCGTCACCCCTGCCATCGTGTCGGAATCGAACGACGACACGAGGAGCTCCGTTGCTCCGATCGTCCCCTCGGATCGCACCTCATAGAAGAGGATACAGTTGGTGACCGGCGGGCTGACCAAGGGCACTCGGGCCATCCACTGAGGCAGCGGTGGCAACCCGGTCAGGCCTGTCTCGGCGAGGGTCAGGCTGCAGTAATGCCAAGCGACGGAGTCCCGCGCGAACCTGTCGGCGACTAAGGAAGCGGGAAGGCCGACAGGATGCGGACGCTGTGCCAACTCTTCGACAGATCCATCGAATGAGTCCAAGCGCAGGGCGCGACGGTCGGTGGTGAAGCGCGGCACGGCCGTGCGCGCCCCGGGCGGCGCCCAGAACCCGCCATCATCGAACTCTTTCCATCGCCCTGTGCGGTTGGCATACGCCGCGATCGCCCGGAGGGCGGCAGGCGTGAGGACCGCTTCCAGCATGCCCTCTAGCGCGAGCGTGGCCACACCCGACGGATAAGGCTCCTGCTCGGACAAGCGTTTCTCGATCCGCTCCACAAACGCGTCGGGCGCGCCGTGCAAGAGCCATGGATCGATGTATTGTTGGAGATTCTTCAGCACAGCATCGGGCAGGTTGAGGAGCTCATCCTGTAGCGGATGAAAAAGCTCGGGTCGGGTAGCCCCGACATAGAACAGATCATCCTCTATCTCTCGCTCCCTCCTCAGATCGATCCGCGCGGTCTTACGGGCGAGGGCGACGGCGCGCTCGAAGACTTCCGCCACGTCGCCGGTGGTGTTGATAGGCCGGCTGGGGGTGGTCATACTCTCATTCTCCTTGTCGACGATGCCATCTCTCTACGACACTCACTCTCTAAGACACTCGCAGGGACGAGCAATAAGTCCGCAACGTAGGGTAGTGCAAGGATATCGTTGAGGACGTATCCTTTAACGAACGCCACAACGCCTGCGCCAGCAGCGCCTCGCCCAGGGTCAGGGGCAGCAACGAGGGCAGGCCGCGCAGCCCGAATAGGAGCAGTCCCCAGTTGTTGAGCGCCGGCCCGCTCCACAGTTGCGCTAGGGCGACGGCGATGATAGGATTGGGGCTGCCGCCCTGGTCGAGCGGCAGGAAGATGATGACGGTGACGCAGCAGACGGCGACGACCGCAATAGACAGCACGATCAGCGCCCGTCCCAGACGCCACCAGCCTGGACGGCGCAACGCGGCGGCGACCGGGACGAGCAAGAACGGCAGCGCGGGACCAAAGTGGCGCGGCCCCAGGCTGACCCCGCCGTCCCAAAAGTAGTAGGCGCTGTTAAAAAGCAGCATCACGAGAGCCGCTCCGCCGCAGAGCAAGGCCAGGGGACGCCCGCCAGGGGCGCGCCATCAGGATGAAGAGTCCCGGCAACGCCAGCAACAAGAAGGGCGAGAGCACGAACAGGCCGCGGTAGGGCGAGAACGTGACTCCCCACAGCGCGTCGAGGCGGGGCAGGCCGATGCCCTCGACCCCCTGGCGCATCCCGCCGATGAACTGCGCCCGGCCCTGCAAGTGCGCGTAGCCCTGCGAGAGAGGGCTGCCGTAGACGGCAAGGTTGTTGTAGAGCACCAACGGCGCCAGCATGACCAGCCCGGCCCCGACAAACAGCGCCATGCGCAGGACGGCGTCCGGCGTCCGAGGAACACTCACCCCCTGCCCCCTCTCCCTCTTATGGGAGGGAGGATGGCGGAAGGTCTGTGCATTGTCGGGCTGGGAGCGCGGGTGTCCCGCCCGTCCCCGGTTGGACGTGAGGACGGGCGGGCAGCGCAGCGAGCGCCCCGCGCTCCCAGGACAAACTTCCGCAGGCCTTGAGAAGGGTGGAGTCCCGCTTGTGAGAGGGGTGGATGAGGGCCGCAACGCCGTGTAGGCGGCAAAGAGGGCGAGGAGCGCGGCTACGAGGGCTGACGGGTATTCGCACAGCACGGCAAGGCCGCACAACGCTCCGGCGGCAGCCTGTTCGCCCATGTGGACCGCTCTGATAACCCTGGTGACGGGACGTACCCTCTGGCCCATAACCCCGTCACGACCTTCTCCGTGAGCGGCGCGGTGCGCGTCCCGTTGGACCTGCGGCTGTACCGGCGCTATGAGGATCTCACCCTGTGGGAGACCGTCGGCGCCCGGCACGTCCCCGCGCGGGACATCCCCCGCACAAAGAAGGACGTGCGGGCGACTTTGTTTGCCACACACCAAGACCTCGCGCCGCCATGATCGACGTCCGTCCTTCAACTCGCAACAGTCGAGGTCTTTATTTGCCCTCTTTGTCATTATATGGGAAGAGCGGACGGCGCATGACGCGCCATCCGCTCTTCCTTTGGTCTCTGTCAACTTATATGATGTGGGTCGCCTCGCGGAGCGCCTTTCTCGCGAAAGTCCTGGCTCGTCGCGCTAGCCGTCGCTCTTGACCTCGCCGCCCTGGATCACGCCGCGCCAGGCGCCCGTCTCCCTAGCCCTGCGACTCGATAAAGGATTTGAAGCGATTAAGATCGCCCTGGATCTGCCGGTCGACGACGCCGAGCGCGGCGCCGGCCGTCTCGACGATACCCTGCAATTGGCATGCCAGACGAGTACACAAAGAAAATGGGACGAGGATGGCCTTGACGGGTTGGCTCCAGCTTCACGCTGGACGCTCCTGGTCATCAGCTGTCCGGCCCTCGTTTCACCTGTCGCGCCCGCCTCACGAGCGACCGCAGACCTCAGCCACCCACGTCGCGGTCTGCGCGTCGGCGGCGGGACGCCAGGCGCGGCCGGCAACACGCAGGAACGAGATTGGCGTCGTCAGGCCGTCGTGGACGATGTGCAGCTCGATGGAGCGATCTCCATGATACGTCGGTTGAGCCTGCGCCAGGGGTGTGCGAACAGTGCGTGCCCACCCTTCGGCCACGGTCGGGCTGCCGGGACGCCCAGTCCCATCCGCTGCCAGGCAGACCGGGCTCTGGTACAGGTCATGCAGCTCACCGCTGGGCGTGACGTGCGGCTGGTTGGTGCTCCACCAGATATAGGTAATAACGAGCACGGCGGTCGCGGCACCGGCAATGTTGCGTCGCAGACCTGGGCGAAAGCTGTTAGTCATTAGTGATTAGTGGCTAGTAGCTAGTCGAGAGGGCATGTGTAGCCCTCGCATGCTACCATAAAGTTGCCGCAGGGGGCCGTCGCTTTGTATACGACGGGGGAATCTGGCCGATCGTGCCCGACTCCGGTCGAGGCGCAAGCTGTCTGCTTTAACTGACAGTTGTTGGCTGGTATGGTCTGCTCTTGCCTACCCCGTTTATCTTCACTTATCACTAGCCACTAGCCACTAGCCACTAGCCACTAGCCACTAGCCACTAGCCACTAGCCACTAGCCACTAGCCACTTCGACAGGATGTGCCGCGATGTCTACCGACGGTACCCAGCTTGACCAAGACGCAAAGAAAAGCGTGCTGCGCCTCTTGACGTACGGCCTGTACGCCGTGACCTGCGCCCATCAGGGCGACACCAACATCTTTACCGCTAACTGGCTGACGCAGGTCTCGTTCGAGCCGCCGCTGCTGGCCGTCTCGATCGAGAACGACAGCGCATCGCTGCCCCTGATCCTGGCGTCGGAGCGATTCGCCGTCTGTCCATTCGCTACGGGCCAGCGCGACCTGGCCGGCGCGCTAGGCCGGCCACGCCGGAAGGCGGGCGACAAGCTGGCCAACATGGCCCATGGCGCGACGCTGGGCGGATTGCCGCTCCCCACGGACACCCTCGGTTATGCTGAGTGCCGCGTGACCGGCTATCTGCGCACGGGAGACTCCACGCTCGTCGTGGGCGAGGTCATCGCCGCGGGCATGCAGCGCGACGGAGAGCCGCTCACCATGCGCGAAGCCGGCTTCCGCCATAGCGGGTAACATTAGCTATGTGCAGCATGATGGGAGGACGGATTCAATGGCACAAACGGACATCGCACTGACCTATCGTGTTCCGGCGTGGCTGCCGAACGATACGGAGGAGAGCATCGTGGGGACCGAGTGGCATCAAGAAGCAATCGGCGCCCTGGCGATCATGCTGCGCCACGTGGCGGAGCGGCGCGGCGCCGCCTGGGGCGTCTGTGAGCAGGTCGCGCTCAGCGGCTTGCGCTACCCCAACGGCAAGCCTTATGACCCGCGACCCGACGTAATGGTCCTGACGCAGCGCTTCCCCGGCAACCGGGCGTCCCTTTCTCTCCGCGAAGCTGGCGCTCCCCTCTTCATCGCCGAGGCGGCCAGCGACTCGACGGTTGGCAAAGACCTGGACGCCAAGAGGCAGGTCTACGCGGCCATCGGCGTGCGCGAGTATGTCGTGTTCGACCCGACCGGCGGCGTGATGGCGGCCCCGCTCCTGGCGTGGCGCCTGGAGTCCGGCGCCTACGTGCCCTGGCAGGCCGAGGACGACGGATGGTGGCACAGCAGGGCGCTCGACGTGTCGCTGCAGGCCACGCAGCCCTTCCTCGGCCTCCGTGACCGCGACGGCCACATCATCGTGCCGACGCGCGACATCTACCGGCACAGCCAACGACAAGAACAACTCCTCCAGCAGGTGGACGCGGAGCGTCGAGATTTTGCGCAACGCGCCGCCGAGGCGGAGGCAGCCCGGTTGGCGGCCGAACAAGCCCAACTGGCGGCCGAACAAGCCCAACTGGCGGCCGAACGGGCACGACAGGCGGAGGCGCTGCGACGCGCCGAATTGGAGGAGCAACTACGGCGGCTGTTGGACCAGCACGACTAATCGCGCGATGAGTCGTGCCGTACAGGCTCTGCCTCACCGCGTAGCGATCGCCTCGGGCAGCACGAAGCCGATCAGCGTGCCGCGCCGTTCGCCCGGCGGGGGGCTGTCCGCCCACACGCGCCCGCCGTGCGCCTGCACCACGGCCTTGACGATGGCCAGCCCGAGCCCGCCGCCGCCCGCGCCGCGCGCCCGACGGCTACCGCGATAGTACAATTCGAAGAGCAGAGGCAGGTCGGCCGGGTCGATGCCCTCGCCCGTGTCGGCGACGGTCATGATGACCTCTCTCCCCTCCTCGCCGTGGGGCGCCGCCTGGACCCTGATCGCACCGCCGGGGGGCGTGTGTTGCAGGGCATTGCGCACCAGGTTATCCAGCACGCGCTCGATCTGCCGCACGTCGACCAGCACGGCCGGCGTCCGCGCGGCCACCGTCACCTCCAGGTCTACGCCCGCCTCTCGCGCCAGCGGCCGTGCCCGCTCCAGCAGGGTAGAGAGCAGATCCGCGATGGGATAGGGGGCCAGGGCCAGCCCTGGCGCCGGCCCCTCCAGGCGGGCGAGCATGAATAGGTCGTCGATCAGCGCGGCCAGCCGGTCCACCTGCGCGTCCAGTTCCCGTACGTAGTGCGCCACGGTGGCCGGCTCCTCCGCGACCACGCCGTCGGCCAGGGCGCTGGCCACCGCCTGCA
>JAABUQ010001781.1_pt1 | contig 44731 bp, 33 predicted proteins | sample 5560001 | NCBI WGS metagenome assembly JAABUQ01 (sample SAMN10711888, study PRJNA513371) | rock metagenome | isolation source: Antarctica rocks | place: Antarctica: Victoria Land, Finger Mt nord | collected 2015-12-18 | reverse complement strand
GGCCTGTTGAAGAACGAGGCGAGCAAGAAGGTGGGCATCAAGAACAAACGGCTTGTCGCCGCATGGAACATCGACTATCTGCGGCAAGTGCTATTCGGGGCATAGGTTACGGTGCAATCGCCCTGGATGCTCGACGGCGACACCACGATCCAACTGGCCACCTTCGTCATGGACACCCGCGCCGTGAAGGGGGCGGCCCTCGTCCGGGACGAGCAGAAGCTCAAGGCCATCGCCGAGGCCGTCGCCTTCGCCCGCCGTCAGTTCGAGGAGCTGTCGGCCGGCTCGGGCCGGACCGAGAACGACGCCGTGATCGTGGTCGAGAAGGCCAACGCCCCGGCCGGTTCGGTCCGGCTCAACTACCTGGTCGGCGCCTCGACCTGGCGGCCCCAGTATCGGCTCCGCGCCGGCCTGGAGAAGGACCCGGTGCAGCTCGAATCCCTGGCGGCGATCGAGCAGCAGTCGGGCGAGGACTGGGCCGACGCGGCGGTGACCCTGTCGACCGCCCAGCCCTCGCTCTCCGCCACGTTGCCCGAGCTGGTCCCGCTCGACATCGCGGTCGAGGTCGGCGTGGCCCCGTCGAACGAGCCGGGCCAGTCGGGCGGGCCCTCGACCGTCGAGAGGAACCGCGCCCAGGCCCGCGACTTCCGCGGCCAGGCCCAGGCGGCGATCATCGGCGACAACGCCAAGGCCGGCGGCTCGCTGCTCAACGAGGCCGCCGCGCTCGACCAGGCCGAGGAGCTGCTCGCCAAGGATGACGACCGGGCCCGGGCCGACTCCCCCGCCGGCGGCCCCAGCGTCGTCCATCGCCTCAAAGGCCGCCTGACCATCCCGTCGCGGAAGGACCCGCAGCTCGTCGAGGTCGCCCGCTCCGAGATGGCCCCGGAGTACTTCGCCAAGGCCGTGCCGGTCCTGTCCCCCCGGGTCTACCGCCTGGCCAAGATGACCAACACCGGCGACGCGGTCCTCCTGCCCGGCGAGGCCACGATGTACGTCGGCTCCGACTTCGTCGGCCGGATGACCCTGCCCCAGGTGGCCGTCGGCGAGCCGTTCGTCGTCGGCTTCGGCGTCGACCCCCAGATCCAGATCGGCCGACGGCTGGTCAAGAAGTTTGACGTCGCGCAGGGGGGCAACCAGGTCCACACTTATGAGTTCCGGATCGTGATCCGCAACTACAAGGCCACCCCCGCCGTCCTCCAGGTCTGGGACCGCCTGCCGCGCGGCGAGAACTCGGACGTGGCCGTCAACATCGTCGACACCAAGCCCGAACTGAGCCTCGACCCCCTCTACGTCCGCAACCAGAAGCCCGACAACCTCCTCCGCTGGGACCTGGTCGTCCCCGTCGGGGCCATCGGCGAGAAGGTCGTCCCCGTCACCTACTCCTTCAAGATGGAATACGCCAAGGAGATGGGCGTCCGCTACCTCAAGAGCAGCGGCCTGATGGAGTCGCCGATCGGGGGCATGGGCGGGATGGGCGGCGGGATGCGGTGAGGAGCATTGCTCCGGCCGTTTGCTCCAGGGTTGCACCTCGACCCATGCACTGCTAGATTCGCCAGGGACCGTCCACCAGCCCAAGCCGGTTCCTGGCAACTTCGGAGGCCGCCCGATGCGAAGCGTCCTGATGGGCCTGCTCGCTTTCCTTCCGACGGCGACTCCGACTGAGGACTCACCGCGGGGTCAGTACGAAGCGTTGGCCAAGGAATTCGAGACGGCCTCCAAGGCGTCCATCGAGGCTTATACCAAGGCCACGACCGATGAAGGCCGGATGACGGCGTCGCTCGGACGGCCCCAGCCGCATGAGCTTGCCCCTCGATTCTTCGCCCTGGCCGAAAAGTATCCCGAAGACCCGGCCGCGATCGACGCGCTGACCTGGATCGCGTCGAAATGCATCTTCGGCCGCATGAGCGAGAAGGCGTTGGGAATCCTGGCGCGTGATTACAGCCGGAGTGAGCGGCTCGAAACTTATTGCGGCAAGAACTCCCTTTACGGCGAGCCATTCTGGCCCTATGAAGAGATGCTCCGGGCCGTCCTCAAGAATAACCCCCATCGCGGAGTGCGGGCCCGGGCATGCGTCGCGCTGGCGGCCTACCTCAAGATGGCCAAGGAAAAGACGGAAAGCCATCGGATTCGCGACTCACTGAAGGCAGGACTTCCCAGAGGCCCGGAATCGTTGGCGAATTTCGAGCGGATCACGAACCGAGGTATGGACAAGGTGGCCGCGGAGTCGTCGGCCCTCTTCGAGGAGGTGATCGAGCGGTACGCCGATGTCCGGCTGGAGAACACCCACCCCCCAAACGCGGGTGAATTCGCCAAAGGCCAGCTTTTCGAGCTTCGCAACCTCGTCATCGGGGCCAAAGCCCCCGAGATCGAGGGGACCGATATTTTTGGCAAGCCGATGAAGTTGAGCGACCATCGCGGTAAGGTGATCGTCCTCGACTTCGGGAGCCATCGATCGTGCGGGGTCTGTCGGCAGATGTATCCTTACTTGCGGCAGCTCGTGGAAAGCTTCCAGGGGAAGCCCGTCGCCCTGCTCGGCATCAACGTCGACGACGATGTCAAGGAACTCAAGGCATTATCGGAGAAGGGCGAGATTTCCTGGCCCATCTGGTGGGACGGCGAAAACCTGGAAGGCCCCCTCTCGGCCCAGTGGGTCGTCCGATCGATGCCGACGTTTTACATCCTCGACCACAAAGGCGTGATTCGCAACAAGGGATTCCTCCAGCCGGATGAGATCAAAAGCACCGTGGACATGTTGTTGGCGGAGATGAGTCTCGCGAAGCCGTAGGCTGTCCGCCCGCCCCGCGGATTGACTTGCGGTGACGATCCTCGTCCCTCAGTGGCCGAACCGTTCCTGGGCGAGCAAGGCAGCACCCAGAATGCCGGCGTCGTCGCCGAGGGCGGCGGGCTCGATCTTGATCTTGCCGTCGGGGTCGACGAGGATCTGCTCGCGGGCCGAGGCTCGGACGAGGTCGATGAAGGGGGGCCCGAGGGCCTCGGTCACGCCGCCGCCGAGGACGACGATCTCGGGCCCGAGGAGGTTGACCAGGCCGCCGAGGGCGAGGCCGAGATACCGGGCCGCGCGGTCGACCTCGGCGACGGCCACCGGGTCGTTGGCGGCGACGGCGGCGGCCAGGTCGCCGCTCTTGAGCTTGCCCGACTTCTTGTCGACCTTGGCCGCCAGCTCCGAGGCCACCCCCTTGCGGGCGGCCTTGGCCACCCGTCGGGCGATGGCGGATCGGCTCGACAGGGCCTCGAGGCAACCCCGACGCCCGCACCCGCACTTCGGCCCGCCCGCCTTGACGACGACGTGGCCGATCTCGCCGGCGTTGCCGGTGGCCCCTTCGAGGACCCGGCCGTCGACGATCACGCAGCCGCCGATGCCGGTCCCGACGAATGCCGCGAGCATGCTCCGATGCCCGCGACCGGCCCCGAGGTGGTACTCGCCGTAGCCCCCGACCCGGACGTCGTTGCGGAGCAGGACCGGCCGGCCCATCGCCTGGGCCAGGTCGGGGCCAAGCGCCCAGTCCCGGACGTTCATGTTGGCGCTGAAGGCGATCACGCCGGTTTCCGGGTCGAGCGGGCCGGGCGAGCCGATCCCGATCGCGGCGATCGCCCCGCGCCCCAGGCCGGCCTCTACGATGGCCTGCTCGACGCAGGCGACGATGGCGGCGAGGATCGCGGGACCGCCGGCCTCGGCCGGGGTCGGCCGCTTCGCCCGGCCCAGGATCGCCTGGTTCGCCCCGACCACGGCCGCCAGGATCTTGGTCCCGCCGAGGTCGACCCCCACCACGGGGCTAATTTCGCCCGGTCCCGCCATGAAATATCACCCCGATCGGTTCCGGCCGGGACCCGGGACGACCCCGACCCCCCATCGCCCGGCCAATCTTAATCGGCGACCCGTCGACTCTCCATCAGAAATGTTGGCGGTTTCGCCAAGGCCCGTGCCGGGTCGTTCGCCCCTCCCATCCGAAGCGGACCGAGATCCGGCCTCGACGTCCGCGAGCCACGCCGGATATCATCGCTTCGCCGGGGGCGGTCAATCATCAACTCATGTCGAAAATAGGCCGAGCCGTGCGGGGGCTCGGGCGGGGCAGGGTGCTTTGAGTCGATTCGTCGAGGTTTGCGGGGTCGAGGACGTGGCCGAGGGGCGGGCCCGGGCGGTCGAGGTCAACGGCTTGCGGGTGGCGATCTTCCGGGACGGCGGGGCGTTCCATGCGCTCCTGGGCCGGTGCCCGCACGCGAACGGGGCGATGGGGCATGGGTGGGTCGAGGACGGGGAGGCGGTCTGCCCGCTCCACCGATGGCGGTTCCAACTGGCGACCGGCCGGTGCTCGACGGAGCCGGGCCGGTCGCTCCACCGGTTCCGCTCGGAAGTCCGCGAGGGGCGGGTCTGGGTCGAGGTTTGAGCCGGGTCAGTCGATCGCGGCGAGTCCCCAAAGGCGGATGACGCCCTCGGCGTCGAGGGCTTGGAACGTCGGCCAGGCCGAGATGTTCCCGAGGGTGTCGATCGGGCTATCGGGGGCGCCGTCGGACCAGGAGCGGATCGGGGCGTGCTCCCGGGCTGGCTTCGCCGCGAACGCGGGCCGATTCGCGGCGCCGCCAGTTCCGGCCCATCGACTTGTCCCCCGATCAGCGGGACGAGGCGAGGCGGCCGACCGGGTCGGCGGGCTTGGCCTCGGCGGGGGCCTGGAGGGTCTTGAGGAAGGCGAGGAGGCCCCGCTTCTCGCCGTCGCCGAGGCGGGCGTAGGCTTCGAGGACAGGTTGCGCGTCGCCGTGGTGGCGGCCGATGGCGATCTCGAGGGTGGGCGCGGCGCCGTCGTGGAAGTAGGGGGCGCTGTCGGCGACGCCCCAGAGCGGCGGGGTCTTCCACTCCTCGGGCAGGGGGAAGGCGGTGGGCAAGGGGACCTCGGGCGACTCGGTCGTGATGTAGCCCGAGCCGCCGGCCCGGCGGTCGTCGAGGCGGTGGAGCAGGAAGTCGCTGTAGACGCCGGCGATCCCGCCGAGGTCGGGCGTGTGGCACGAGGCGCAGCCGATCCGGCCGAAGGTCGCCTTGCCCTGCGCCGCGAGGTCGGCGTCGGCGGCGGATTCGGGGCAAACCTCGGTCGGGCGGGCCAGGGTGTCGACGAATGCCACGAGGTCGCGGAACTGCTTGCGGTCGAGGTCGGCCGGCACGGTCGGGTAGGCGTGGCCGATCGGCCGGGCCTGCTCCATCACCGGGTTGCCCAGGCCGATCTCGTTGGCGCAGGCGGCGGCGACGAAGTCTTCGAGCGACGCGAACTGCGCCTTCCAGCCGAACTTGCCGATCCGGCCGTCCGGCAGGACCCGGGGTCGGCCGGGGAGGATGCCGTCGAAGTCGCCGTTGAGCTCGCGGCCGATGCTGGCCACGGCCTTGCGCAACCCGTGCTGGTGGACCGTCTTGCCCGAAAGCCGGTCGATCCAACCCGCGCCGAACAGGGCGGTCGAGTTCACGCTCGCCGTCCGGATCGGGTCGAAGTCCTGGACCAGGACCCGGCAATTCCCCTCGACCCGGACGCTCCCCGGGATCACCGGGAACAGGTCCCGGAGCGTCCCGAGCTGCTCGGTATACTGGTTGGAGACGGCGAAGGCGTGGATCAGGCCCCCCTTGAGCTGGGGCCGCTCCTTGGTCGGCAGCAGCTCGAACGACACGACGTTGTGCTGGTTGGCCCCGCCGCCGCCGACGCCCCCCTGGAAGTGGCAGGCCACGCACGACTTGCCGTTGAAGACCGGCCCAAGCCCGTCGCCCCCGGCCAACGGGTCGGCCGGTCGCCACTCGTGCTCGAACAGGGCCAGCCCCCGGGCCTTGGTCCCCGCGCTCGCCCGGGGCGCCCAGAGGACCGGCAATCCGGGCGTGGCCGCCCAAGCCAGCCCCGCCACGATCAGGGCCGTCAAGCCGTGGCCGATCCGCCGCCTCGTCCGACTCAAAGTGTTGCCGACCATTCGCCGAGCCCCCCCCATCCCTTCGGGACCGACTCACCCACCGCGCGACCATCGGGCGACGTGGCCCGACGCGATCTCGCGACGTCGGACAAGTGTAAATGGTCGACGGCCGGCGTGCAAGGGGCTGGTCGACAGATGTCGGATTGTGACCAGGGTCGATCGGTCCTTCAAGCTAGGTCGGAAGACGGATCGCAGATCCCAAGCATCCCAGAATTCAGGAGATCGGGTTCATCTTGTCTTACCGCCGTCTGGAATCTGAGATCCTTGCCATCGGGTATCCCGCGGATCGACGAACCGATCGCCCCTGGGATCGCGGCGGCGCTGTTGCCGGGCGCCCGCCGATCCGCTAGCTTGGGTCGGTTGACGGCATCCGGGCGGGGCTAACGGGGGAGGATCGACCGATGACCGGGAAGCGATTCGACGGCGGGGTCGGCCGGGTCCTGATCGGCCTGGCCGCCGTCCTGGCGGGTTGGGGTCCGGGGACCTTCGCGGCCGAGGAGGAACGGCGGCTGTACGTGGCGGCGCCCGGCATCCGCGATTACCTCGAATATGGCGGCCACGGGCTCCTGGTCTTCGACATCGACCGCGGCCACCGGTTCGTCGAGCGGATCGCCACGGCCGGCCTCGGCGCCGGGGGCAAGCCGGACAACGTCAAGGGGGTCTGCGCCAATGCCCGGACCGGGCGGATCTACGTCGGGACCAACCGGACGCTCACCTGCCTGGACCTCGCGACCCGCTCGATCCTCTGGGAAAAGGCGTATGAGGGCGGTTGCGACCGGATGGCGCTGTCGCCCGACGGGGCGACGATCTACCTGCCGTCGTTCGAGAAGGCCCACTGGAACGTCGTCGACGCGGCCGACGGGTCGGTCCTGGCGAAGGTCACGCCCGACTCGGGCTCGCACAACACGGTCTACGGGCTCGACGGCTCGCGTGCCTACCTGGCCGGGCTCCGGTCGCCATTCTTGACGGTGGCCGACACCTCCACGCACCGGGCCGGTCGGGCCGTCGGGCCGTTCTCGGCGCCGATCCGGCCGTTCACGGTCAACGGCCGGCAGACCCTCTGCTTCGTCAACGTCAACGACCTGCTGGGCTTCGAGGTCGGCGACCTCGTCGCCGGGGCGAAGCTCCACCGGGTCGAGGTCAAGGGATTCTCCCGAGGGCCGGTGAAGCGGCACGGATGCCCGAGCCACGGCATCGGCCTGACCCCCGACGAGAAGGAACTCTGGGTCGTCGACGGCCACAACAAGCAGGTCCACGTCTTCGACAACGCGACCAGGCCGCCGGCCCAGGTGGCCAGCCTCCCGCTCCGCGACGAGCCGGGCTGGATCACGTTCTCGATCGACGGCCGGTACGCCTATCCCTCGACCGGCGAGGTCATCGACGTGGCGACCCGCCGGGTCGTCGCTACCCTGGCCGACGAGCGTGGCGCCCCGGTGATGAGCGAGAAGATGGTCGAGGTCGACTTCCTCGGAGGCCGCCCGGTCCGCGCCGGCGACCAGTTCGGCCTGGGCCGGGTGACGGGCCCGGCGCCGGCTCGATAAGACGGATCTTATCCGGGCCTCATCCTAACCTTAGCGAGGCCTGGTAAGATCGTCCGCGTCCCCGGGGGCCGTTCGGCCCCCGTTCCCGACGGAATCCCCCTGTCCAACGCCCCGACAAAGGAATCCACGATGCTCTCGACCCGATGGATCATCATCCCGGCCGTCCTCGCCTTCCTGGCCCCGGCCCCGAGCGTCCAGGCCCAGGAGAAGGTCGAATTCGACAACCTGCCCAAGGCGGTCAAGATGGCGGTCAAGGAGAAGTTCCCCGAGGCCAAGATCAAGGGGGCCACCAAGGAGAAGAACGAAGAGAAGGAAACCGTCTATGAGATCGAGATGATCATCAAGGGGAAGACCTACGACATCATCATCGACCCCATGGGCGAGATCGAGACCACCGAGGAAGAGATCGACGCCGACGACCTGCCCAAGGCCGTCAAGGCGGCCTACGCCAAGGCGTTCCCCGACGGCAAGATCGAGAAGGCCGAGAAGGTCACCGAGGAAGACAAGAAGGTCACCTACGAGGTCATGGTCAAGGTCGGCAAGAAGGAGCCGTTCGAGGTCGTGATGGCCGCCGACGGCAAGATCATCAAGAACGGCGCCGACGACGAGAAGTCCGAGCCGAAGGCGAAGAAGGAAAAAAGCAAGGACTAAGGGAGATGGCGAGCAGGCCCGGAACCACCGGACCTGAGCCCGTCGCCCGGCCGGGTCACCCCCGCCGATGATCGAAGCGAGCGGGGGCGAGCCCACGAATCGGGCCCGCCCCCACCACCTCGCCCGCCAAAACGGACGACCGCCGACAACCGCGATCCATCGACCTTGCCTCGTCCGGGCCCCGCCGTCCCTCTCCGGTCGGGCCGGGCCTTCGCTCCCGACACACCTCTCCTTCACCATCTCGGAGCCATCCATGCGTATCAAGCCCTGGGCCATCCCGATGGCCATCCTCGCCCTGATCGCCCTCGCTTCCCTTGAAGCCGCCGCCGCCGATCAACAACCCGCCGGCACCGACCAGGCCCCGGCCAACCTCGAAGCTGCCGCGATCGACTCGACCGAATCGATCGCCTCCCTCGCGGCCCTGGAGGACGACGACGACGACAAGCCCAAGGCCAAGAAGGCCGAAGCGGAAGACGAGGACGAGGACGAGGACGACGACAAGCCCAAGGCCAAGAAGAAGTCCGAGTCCGAGGATGAAGACGAGGACGACGACAAGCCCAAGGCCAAGAAGAAGAAGGGTGAATCCGAGGACGAGGATGAGGACGACGACAACGACAAGCCCAAGGCCAAGAAGAAGGGCGAATCCGACGAGAAGGGCGAGGTCAAGAAGCTGGCCAAGAAGATGCTCAAGAAGATGCTCAAGAAGATGCTCGCCGAGATGGACGAGGACGACGAGGACGACGACAAGAAGGGCGAGATGGACGAGGACGACGAGGACGACGACAAGCCCAAGGCCAAGAAGAAAAAGGGCGAATCCGACGAGAAGGATGAGATGGACGACGACGACGACGACGACGACGATGAGAAGCCCAAGGCCAAGAAGAAGGCCGAGTCCGAGGACGACGACGACGAGAAGCCCAAGGCCAAGAAGAAGTCCAAGAAGGGCGACGATTGAAGCTGGCTCCCCTTCCCGAGCAGGTTGACGACGCCTTGGGGGCGGAGTTCGCCCCCAAGGCCGCACCGAGGCGCTCGCGACATGGGCATCCGCATCTTGGTAGTCGAGGATGAGGCCGAGATCGCCGACTTCCTGGTCCGCGGCCTCCGCGAGGAAGGCTTCACGGTCGAGCATGTCCCGGACGGCGACTCGGCCACTCACCGGCTCCGGACGGCCGAATGGGACCTGGTCCTGCTCGACTGGTCGCTCCCGGTCGGCAGCGGCCTGGCCGTCCTCCGCCGCCATCGGGGCGAGGGGGGCGCGGTGCCGGTCCTGTTCCTGACGGCCCGCGACGCCGTGGCCGACCGGGTCCGGGGGCTCGACGCGGGGGCCGACGATTATCTCTGCAAGCCGTTCGCGTTCGAGGAGCTGCTCGCCCGGGTCCGCGCCCTGGTCCGACGCCCCCGGGGCGGGGGCTTGGTCGCGCTGGCCGTCGACGACGTCAAGGTCGACCTGGCCACGCAGAGGGCCGAGCGGGCGGGCAAGGCGCTCGACCTGACGGCCAAGGAGCAGGCGCTCCTGGTCTTCTTCCTCCGGAATCCCGGCGAGGTCCTGTCGCGGACGAGGATTTACGAGCATGTCTGGGACGAGCGATACGACGGCACGTCGAACACGCTGGAAGTGCACGTCATGGAGCTTCGGCGGAAGCTGGAAGCCCACGGGCCCCGGCTGATCCAGACCCTCCGGGGGCGCGGCTACCTGTTCGGCGACTCGCCGGGTGGCCCGATATGACGCTTGCCTCGCGCCTGTCGGCGTCGTTCCTCGTGGCCCTCGGCCTGGTCCTCGCCGGCTTCTCGGCGGCCCTCTACCTCGCGGCCATCGTCCAGGTCGACCGCGCGGTCAACGACCGCCTGGCTTCGGCCCTGGCCACGCTCGCCGCGCTGGTCGAGGACGAGCCCGGCGGCCTGGAGTGGGAGCCGACCGGCCGCCGCGCCGTCCCCGGGCAGGACCCGGGGCTCGACCAAGTCCGCTGGATCATCCGCGACGAGGCCGGGGCCCTCGTCGACGCCTCGAAGAACACGGCCGAAGGGGCGATGCCCGAGCCCGCCGGACCTCGCCGGTTCGACCCGGGGGGGCACCCCTGGCGGGTCATCCGCCGCGACCTGCACCCGGTCCGGGCGTCGGCCCCGCCCGGCCCGGGCGCGAAGCTTTATCGCGGCCTGACGTTGGTGGTCGGGCTCCGGCTCGACCCGGTCGAGGGCCCGTCGCAACGCCTGGGCCTGGCCCTGGCGGGGATCTCGACGGCCGCCTGGTGCCTGGCCGCGCTGGTCGGCCGCCGGCTTTGCCGCCGGGCCCTCGCCCCCCTGAACCGGATGGCCGAGGCCGCCCGCGACCTCGGGGCCGAAGAGCCCGGCCGCCGCCTCCCGGTGGCGGCGACCAACGACGAGCTGGAAGGGCTGGGCGTCGCCTTCAACGACCTCCTCGACCGCCGTCACGAGGAGTTGGAGCGGCAACGCCGGTTCGCCTCCGACGCCTCGCACCAGCTCCGGACCCCGCTGGCCGCCGTGCTCGGCCAGGTCGACGTCGCGCTCCGGCGCGACCGCCCGCCCGAGGAGTATCGACGGGTCCTCGCCCTGGTCCGCGACCAGTCCGACCACCTCCGGCGGATCGTCGAGGCCCTCCTGTTCCTGGCCCGGGCCGAGCCCGGCGTCGACTGGCCCGACCCCGACGAGTTCGACCTGTCCGCCTGGGTCTCCGACCAGGTCCGCCGCCGGGCCGACCTGGGCCGGGGCGACCTCATCGACCGGCGCGAGCCGCCCGGCCCGATCCCCGCCCGGGCCCACCCCGCCCTGCTCGCGCAGGTGCTCGACAACCTCCTGGACAACGCCCGCCAGTACGGCCAGCCCGGGACGCCCGTCACCCTCGAAGTCGGCCGCGAGGGCGGCTTCGTGTTCCTGGCGGTCGAGGACCGGGGGCCGGGGATCGCGCCCGGCGACCTCCCCCGGATCTTCGAGCCGTTCTTCCGAGGGGTCGACGCCCGTCGGGCCGCCCGCCAAGGCGCCGGGCTCGGCCTGTCGGTCTCGCGACGGATCGCCGAAGCCTTCGGCGGCTCCCTCGAAGTGGCGAGCTGGCCGGGCCGAGGGAGCCGATTCGTCCTCCGCCTGCCCGAGGCCGGCCCGGCGCCGACCGCCCCGCGTCCCGCCCTCGACCTCGTCCCGGGCCGAGAAATGTCGTAGGCCGACCGGGCTCAAGGAACTCGTGGCACCCGGCAGACGAGGCCGGTCGGTCTCCTCCCCATCGGCCAACCACCGGACCGAGGGTAGCCCCCGTTGGCCCGGCCCGCCGCGGGTCCGACTCAAGTCCGACGTCTCCCCGGGTCGAAGGACGGATGCGGCGTGTCCGACGACTTGGCCCTCCTCGATGACGAGGCGGGATTCCCTCCGATAACGGAGTAGCGACGATGGCCAGGAACGCGAAGCCGACCTGTCGACCGGAGGTCGACCGGCTCGAAACCAAGGATCTGCTCTCGACCCTCACCATGATCCGCGGCGTGGCCGCCTCCCGGCCGCTCCACCTCGTCCCCATGTTCAACATCGTCCAGCAGGGGCAGTTCCAGGTCAGTTCGATCCCCTCGATGACCGGCCCGGGGACGCTCCAGCCATTCGGCGCGGGGGGACCCTCGGTGAATCTCGTCACGATCCCGACCGGCGGCTCCGGCGCGAATCCCCGCTTCGGGACGCTTTCCGTCCTCGGCGGCAGCTCGGGCGTGGGCGCGACGACGATCGTCTCGACGACCGCGACGCCGGAGACGACGCTCGTCTCGCTCCCTCAACCGCCCTCCGTGATCGGCGCGAATCGCTACGTTTCCTTCCCGGGGAACGGCACGACCTTCCAGGCGTTCCCGCAACTGGGCGGCTCGGTGCTCGCGTCGGGCGAGCTCACGACCGCCTCGATCCGGTCGCTCGCCACCGCCGGCGTCACGACCCTGGCTTGATCGTCGCCCGGGGCGGACCGGAACTCTCCGGGTCCGCCCCGGATCGGGCCGGGGTTCCGGCTCAAGTCGTTCAACCCGTTCGCTCGATACAAGACCTCGGAACGATCGAGTCGATCGTGAATCGAGGGCGCGCCCCTTGCGTTGGTAGCCTCGGCGTCGATCGCCCGACCTCCTCACGCGAAGGAAGCGAGCATGAACCGGCCCAAGCTCTTGATCGTGGATGACGACTTCTATACCCGGCACGCCCTGAGGTCGTTGTTCGCCCGTCGGGGTTGGGATGTCACCCTCGCGGAGTCGGTGGCCGAAGGGCTTTCCGCCCTCGACGCGGCCCCGCTCTGCATCATCCTCGACCTGAACTTGCCCGACGGCGGCGGCGAGACGATCCTCCGCGAAGCCCGGAGCCGGCTCCCGCGCACCCTGGTCGCCGTCTGCTCGGCGTGCGAGGATGCCCGCCAGCTCGCCGTGGTCCAGGGGCTCAACCCCGAGCTGATGCTCTGCAAGCCGATCGACCTGGCCCCGCTCGACCGCCTCTGCCTCGCCGCCCTGGCCGGCTGATCCGCGAATCCGCCACCCCCTCCGTCATCCCTCATCGATCCCGGATGCTCCGAGGTCGGTGATCCCCGATCTCGGATTCCCGGTCAGGCCGCCGGGTCGCCCCGATCGCCCGGCTTCCCCTGGCGGACCTCGCCCAGCAGGTAAGTGGTCTTCGATTGCGACTCGTAATAGGTCCGCATGACCATCTCGGCGAGGAGCCCGAGCAAGATGCTCTGGACGCCCGCCAGGAACGCCACGACGGTCAGGAGGGGCAGGGGGGTCGAGACGAAATCCTTGTTGCCCAGCCCCGTCAGCGGGTGGTGCAGATACTTGTAGTAGAGCATCAGGGCGAAGCAGGCGAGGCTCAGGCCGATCGACGCCAGGCCGAGCCGGCCGAACAGGTGGATGGGCCGTTGGGCGTAGCGCTGGAAGAAGCGGATCAGGATCAGGTCGAGCACGACGTTGAAAGTCCGGCCGAGCCCGTACTTGGTCTTCCCGGCGGTCCGGGGCCGGTGGTTGACCTCGAGTTCGACGACCCGCGCGCCTTGCCATGAGGCGAAGATCGGGATGAATCGGTGCATCTCGCCGTAGAGCCGGACCCCTTCGAGGACCCGGCGGCGATAGGCCTTCATGGTGCAGCCGAAGTCGTGGAGCGCCACGCCCGAGATCCGCGCGACCAGCCGGTTGGCGATCCACGAGGGGACCTTGCGGGTGAGGAACCTGTCGTGCCGGCGCTTCCGCCAGCCGGAAACGACGTCGCACCCCTCGTTGAGCTTGGCGAGCAGCCGGGGGATGTCGGCCGGGTCGTTCTGGCGGTCGCCGTCCATCGGGATCAGGATCGAGCCCTTGGACAGGTCGAGCGCCGCCGACAGCGCGGCGGTCTGCCCGCAGTTGTGCCGGAGAGAGGCGACGCGGACGTGCTCGGGGTCGGCGTCCTGGATCTGGGCCAGGAGCGAGGCCGTGCCGTCGGTCGAGCCGTCGTCGACGAAGATCAGCTCGTAACCCTGGGCGAAGTCGCGGAGGACCCGGTCGAGTTCCTGATGGAGCTCGACCACGTTGCCCGCCTCGTTGTACACGGGGACCAGGATCGAGAGCGCGGGGGCGGGCTTCCGGGCGTCGGCGGTCGGGGTCGTCGGCATCCGTCGTGGTCCCCTCGAAGGCGGGCGACCCGGCGCCTCGCAGGCCGGCGCGTCGCGTCGGGGCAAGCATACCACGGAGAGGCCCCACCCGCCCCCGATCGCCCGGTCAGCCGGCCATGTGCTGGAGGAGATGCCGGCGGGCGATCACCAGCGCCTCGCGCCGCTTTGCCGGCGAGCCCTCGAACGCCCGGTCCTCGACCTCGATGGCCACCGAGCCGTCATACCCGGCCTCGGCCAGCGTCCCGAGGAACGCGCCCCAGCGGACCTCGCCGAGCCCGGGGAGCTTGGGCGTGTGCCAGAGATTGGGGTGGGCCAGGACCCCGTGATCGTCCAGGGCCCGGCGGTCGACCCGCGCGTCCTTGGCGTGGACGTGGACCAGGCGGTCGCGGAACTCGACCAGCGGCGCGAGGTAGTCCATCCCCTGCCAGACGAAGTGCGACGGGTCGAAGTTCAGGCCGAAGCTCGGGCTCGGGATCGCCTCGAACATCCGTCGCCAGATCGCCGGGGTGGTCGCCAGGTTCTTGCCGCCGGGCCACTCGTCGGCCGTGAACAGCATCGGGCAGTTCTCGATCCCGACGCGGACCCCCCGGGCCTCGGCATGCGCGATCAAGGGCCGCCAGGTGTCGAGGAACCGCGGCCAGTTCGCCTCGACCGAGAGCGCCGGGTCGCGGCCGACGAACGAGTTGACCACGTTCACCCCGAGGTCCGCCGCCGCGTCGATCAGCCGATGCAGGTGGCCCGAGGCGATCTCCGCCTCCGCCCGGTCGGCCGCGAGCGGGTTGGGATAATAGCCAAGCCCCGAGATGGCGACGCCATGCTTCTGGATCAGGCCGTGGACGTCCCGGATCGCGTCGGCGTCCAGGGCCACGGCGTCCAGGTGCGTGACGCCCGCGTAACGGCGGTCCGCCTTGCCCGGCGGCCAGCACATCACCTCGACTTCCGAGAATCCCGCCTCGGCGGCGAAGGCGAGGACCTCGCCCAGCGTCGATTCGGGGAAGATCGCCGACACGAATCCCAGTTTCATGGGTAAGATCCTCGTCCCGGTCGTCCCCCGGGTTCAAAGCTTCAGGAGCCCGAACAGCATGCCGGAGGCGAGGCCGACGCCGTGGGCGACGTTGGCCATGTTGTAGGGGAACGCGTCGTGGGGCGTGCCGGCCGTCGCGGTCATCGGGGCGATGATCCCCAGGAGGAACCAGCCGATCATCCAGCGGACGCTCCGGTCGTCGAGCGAGAGGCCGTCGCCGGGGTCGACGTGCCCCTTGATCCAGAGGTAGCCGGCCAGGGCGAAGACCACGCCCGACATCCCCCCGAAGCCGCCCCCGGTCGCGAAAAACTGCCCGACGTCGCCGCCCACGGCCGCCACCAGGGCGATCAGGGCGAACCGCCAGGTCCCCTTGCGCATCTCGACCCGCTCGCCGAGGACCCGCATGGCCACCATGTTGAAGAACAGGTGGATGATCCCGCCGTGGAGGAAGATGGGGGTGATCAGCCGCCAAACCTCGCCCCGGCGGATCTCGGCGAACCCGCTGTCGTGGAGGAACCCTTCCCCGTCGACCCCCTGGACCGAGAACGACAGGAGCGAGAACACCGCCGGATGGAAGGCGATCAACCCGGTCGCGACGACGCTCGCCAGGATCAGGGCGAACGCCAGGGGGGCCCGGACGTACATCGACCCTTCCCAGCGGTCGCGGAGGTCGCGGACCCGCTTCCGGTAGTCGCGCTCGACCTTCTCGGCCTTCTTGCGGATCTCGCGGGCCGTGGGGTCGGCCGACCGGAACCTCGGGTCGTCGGGGTGGCTGGCGAACTCTTCGAGGACCTGCCGGGCCTGGGGGATGCGTTCCTCGCGGTGGGCCCAGATCGCCCACGCCCCGTCGCGGTTGGCGACGAGCTTGGTCGTGATGTCGAGCGTCAGCAGGTAGTCCGCCAGGGCCCGAGCATCCTGCTCCCGGGCGACCGTTCCGATCTCGCGCACCGAAGCACCCCCCGGATTCCCCGAGCATGGGCCGGGCACCCGGCCCGCCCCGACGGGACCCAGGTTATCAGGTCCACCGCGCCGGGCCAATCCTCGACGCCCCGGGTCGATCGGTTTGGGGGATCGCTCCCACCCCACGACCCTCGCCCTCCACGCCCATCGGGGTGCTGGCGAGGCGGTCCCGGGCCGGCTATGATCGGGACGGTGGGGTCGGCCTCGATCGACGGGCGGAGATCTCCGAGATGGCTCGATCGCGCGGTTCGCTCGCTTCCTTGATGGCCGCCGTGGCGATCATCGCGGCGGACCTGGCCGCGCTCAACGCGACCCTGCCGATGATCCCCAACCCGGGGCTGGTGGTGCTGGTGGTCGTGCTCGAAGTCGGGCTGTTCCGGGTCGCCCGCCGGCGTGGGCCCGAGCGGGCGTTCTGGGTCGGCTTCGAGGTCGCCGGTTGGGCCTGGGTGGTGCCGAACGCGGTCTGGCAACTCGCGGTCTGGCGGCTGTTCCGCCCCCTGTACGAGGCCAACGTCCTCGGCGGCCCGATCACCGGCCCGGGCCAGGTGTGGCGGGTTGTCGCGGTCGCCGGGGCCTTGCATCTGGCGCTGGGCCTGGGGGTCGCCCTGGCCGGCGGCCGGATCGCCCGGGCCGTCGCCGCTCATCGGATCATCAAAGGGTCCCCATGTCAAGAAACGTCTCCGTACCCCTCGTCCTGACGCTCGCCGTCCTGGTGGCCTTTTACCCCGCGCCGAGCCCGGCCCAGCCGCCTCGGCGTTCGCCCACGTCGCACCCTCCCGCGGTCGTGCTCAGGCCGGCGCGGGTGTTCGACGGGGTCGCCGCCGAGCCGCGCGTCGGCTGGGTCGTCGTGGTCGAGGACGGCAAGATCGCCGCGGCCGGCCCGGCGGCCGACCTCAAGATTCCCGAGGGGGCCCGGTCGATCGAACTGCCCGGGATGACCCTGATGCCGGGCATGATCGATTGCCATTCGCACGTGCTATTGCATCAGTACGACGAGGCGTCGTGGGAAGACCAGGTGCTCAAGGAGCCGCTGGCGCTCCGGGTGGCGCGGGCGACGAACCACCTCCGGGCCGACCTGCTGGCCGGGTTCACCACGCTCCGGGACCTCGGGACCGAGGGGGCGGGCTATGCCGACGTGGGGTTGAAGCAGGCCGTCGAGCAGGGGATCATCCCCGGACCCCGCCTGCTGGTGGCGACCCGGGCCATCGTCGCGACCCGGACCTACGCCCCGAGCGGGTTCGCCCCCGAGCTTCAGATCCCCCAGGGGGCCGAGGAGGCCGACGGCGAATCCCTCCGCCGGGTCGCCCGCGACCAGATCGGCCGGGGGGCCGACGTCGTCAAGATCTACGCCGACAACGCCCAGGGCGCGACCTTCTCGGCCGACGAGATCAAGGTCGTGGTCGAGGTCGCCAGGCTCGCCGGTCGGCCCGTCGCCGCCCACGCGACGACCCGGCCAGGGATGCTCAACGCCGCCAACGCCGGCGTCGCCACGATCGAGCACGGCGACGGCGGCGACGCCGAGGTCTTCCAGCTCATGGCCCGGCGCGGGGTGGCGCTCTGCCCGACCCTGACGATCAACGAGGCGCTCGGCCGCGTCCGGGGCGAGGAGGGCAACGGCGTCGCCGGCTCGCCCCGGCTCGCGAAGGCCACCCTCGCCCTCCGGGAAGCCCTCAAGGCCGGCGTCACGATCATCAACGGCAGCGACGTCGGCCCCTTCCGCCACGGCGAAGGCGGCCGCGAACTGCAACTGATGGTCGAAGCCGGGATGCCCGCGCCCGACGCCCTCCGCGCCGCCACCTCGGTGGCCGCCCGGGTCCTCAAGGTCGACGATAAGGTTGGCGCGATCAAGCCGGGGCTCCTGGCCGACCTCATCGCCGTCGAAGGCGACCCGACCCGGGATATCGCCGCCGTCCGCCGCGTCCGCCTCGTCTTGAAGGAGGGCACCCCACACCGCGAACCGTGAGCGGCCGAGGGCGGACCCGCGGATTCTTGGGTTCGCGCCCGCGTGATCATTGCCAAGGCCCCGACAAAGTGGGTTCGTTTCGTCGTGGAAGTTCGCCCGGTCGATCCGGCCCTCCGGAATTCGGCGACGTTGACGTAAGCGGTGCAAGATCAAGCCCATCGGCAAGATTATCGGTTTTTTCAGCTCGGATTATCCCCCTTTTTCCCAGAAACTAGGTGTCCGTCTCGACCTCCCGAGGCTTGCCTCGACCGAGGGGGCGGCCTGACTGGATCGGGGTGACCGACCTCCGATCGGGGTGGGGCGGCCCGGGCTGGCCGACATCCGGGATTCGCCGGGGCAAACCCAAGAATCCATGAATCCACCCGCGGCCGAATCGGAGAACGCTTTTCGCCCCGGCCCCTTTCCCCGCGAGGCCAATCCGGATATACCGGAGTCGTTCAACAAATGCGGGAGGCATGCCGATGGCGGTGGGATCGAAGAGCCCGAGGTGGCTGGCCGCCCTGGCCCTGGTCGCGACGGCATCGGCCCGGGGCGATGAGACGGGCGACGCTTTCTTCGAGACGCAGGTCCGGCCGATCCTGGTCAATCGCTGCCGCGAGTGCCACGGCGACGCCGCCAAGCCCAAGGGCGGCCTCCGCCTGGCCTCGCGGGCCGACGTCCTCAAGGGGGGCGATTCGGGGCCGGCGGCCGTCGCCGGCGACCCGGACTCCAGCCCTCTGATCGCCGCCATCGCCTACGTCGACGAGCCGAAGATGCCCCCGAAGGGCAAGCTCCCCGACGACGAGATCGCCGTCCTCCGCCGATGGGTCGCGCTCGGCCTGCCCTGGCCCGAGGCCGCGGCGTCGGCCCCGGCCGCCGGGCCGGGATTCCGGATCACCGACGAGCACCGCCGGTTCTGGTCGTTCCGGCCGGTCCGGGCCGTCGAGCCGCCCGCCGTCCGCCGCGCCGATTGGCCCGCGAACCCGATCGATCGGTTCCTCCTGGCCCGGCTCGAAGACGCGGGGCTGGAGCCCGCCCCGCCGGCCGACCGGGCGACCCTGATCCGCCGGGCGACGTTCGACCTGCTCGGCCTCCCGCCGACGCCCGAGGAAGTGGCCGCCTTCATCGCCGACCCGGCGGCCGACGCCTTCGACCGGGTCGTCGACCGCCTGCTCGCCTCGCCCGCCCACGGCCAGCGATGGGGGCGGCACTGGCTCGACGTGGCCCGCTACGCCGACTCGCGCGACGCCCGGGGCGTGGGCGGCTCCGACGACATCGGCGAGGCCTGGCGCTATCGCGACTGGGTCGTCGACGCCCTGAACCGCGACCTGCCCTACGACCAGTTCATCCTCAACCAGGTGGCCGGCGACCTGCTGCCCGGCCCGGTCGCCGGCGACATCAACCCCGACGGGATGGTCGCCACCGGCCTGCTCGCCATCGGCGAGTGGGGGACCGGCGACGCCGACAAGGAGAAGATGCTCACCGACGTCGTGGCCGACCAGGTCGACGTCGTGACCCGCGGCTTCCTCGGCCTCACCGTCGCCTGCGCCCGCTGCCACGACCACAAGTTCGACCCGATCCCGACGGCCGACTATTACGGACTGGCCGGGATCTTCTTCAGCACCCGGATCTTGCCCGACCCCGGCCCCAAGACCGCCGGCTCGCCGATGCTCCGGACCCCGATCGGCACCCGGGCCCATCGGGAGGCGATCGCCGCCCACGCCCGGGCCGTGGCCACCGCCCAGGCTTCGGCCGACGCCGCCACGGCCACCGCCCGCGCCGCGCTGCGCCAGTCGCTGGCCCCCCGGCTCCGCGAGACGCTGGCCGCCGCCGCCGCCCCCCCGGGCGCCTCGCGGGCCGCCGATCTCCCCGCGTTCGTCCTCCGGAGCTGGGCCGCGTGGATGGCCCCCGGCGACGACGGCCGGATCATGGCCCGGCCGACGGCCGACGTCCAGGGGCGAAAGGGCGTCCACTTCTGGTCGGGCCGGTCCGACCCGCCCTGGATCGGCGTCAACGCCGGGGGCGAGCCGGCGAGCCTCGGGACCTTGACCCTGCCCTCGCGGTCCGTGGCCCTCCACCCCGGGAAAACGGTCCCGGCCGCGATCCGCTGGAGGAGCCCGTTCGAAGGGGCCGCGCGGGTCGAGGCCCGGCTCAAGGACGCCGACCCCAACGGCGGCAACGGCGTCGACTGGTCGGTCGCGGTCCGGTCCGGCCGGGCCCGCCGCGAGGTCGCATCGGGCACGATGGACAACGCCGGCTCGCGGACCATCGCCGGCGCCGGGCTCGACCGGGTCGAGGTCCGCCCCGGCGACGCCGTCGAGCTGGCCGTCGGCCCCCGGGGAGAGTACAGCTTCGACGCCACGACCGTGGCCTTCCGGGTCGAGCGGCTCGGCCCCGAGCCCGCGACCTGGGACCTGGCGGCCGACCTGATGCCCGACCCGCTCGCCGCCAACCCCCACCCCGACCGCCAGGGGCACCCCGGCGTCTGGGAGCTGGTCGAGCTCGAGCCGGCGAGCAACCCCCGGCCCTTGCCCGGCCACCCCGCCTGGGCCGGTTGGGACCGTTCCGACAAGGGCCCCGACGCCCTCGAAGCCTTCGCCCGCCAGGTCGACGCCGACCCCGCGCTCGCGACGGCCCTGCTCGGCGCCAGCGGCCCGTTCCGGCCGGGAGCGGTCGACCTCGACGGCTTGCCCGAGGCCGCCCGCGCCGAGATCGCCCGCCTCCGGGGGGTGGTCGACCGGCTCAAGGGCCAGGCCCCGCCGCCGATCCCCCTGGCCCTGGTGGCCCTGGAAGGCGGCGTCCCCAAGAGCGTGTACGAGGGGTTCCACGACGCCCCGATCCAGGTCCGGGGCGACTACCGGAGGCCCGGCCCGGTCGTCCCCCGCCACTTCCCGAGCGTCCTCGCCGGCGACCGCCAGCCGCCGATCGCCCGGGGGAGCGGGCGCCTGGAACTGGCCCGTTGGATCGCCTCGGCCGACAACCCGCTGACGGCCCGGGTCCTGGTCAACCGGGCCTGGCAAGGCCACTTCGGCGCCGGGCTGGTCCGGACCCCGGGCAACTTCGGCAAGCTCGGCGAGCCGCCCACCCACCCCGAGTTGCTCGACTGGCTCGCCGCCCGGTTCGTGGCCGACGGCTGGTCGCTCAAGGCCCTCCACCGCCTGTTGATGACCAGTCGGGCCTACGCCCAGGCCTCGACGGCGCCGGCCGAGGCGCGCCGGCTCGACCCCGAGAACCGCCTCTGGGGCCGGATGGACCGCCGGCGGCTCGAATCCGAGGCGGTCCGCGACGCCTTGCTCGCCGCCGCCGGCCGGCTCGACCCGACCGCCGGCGGCCCCTCGACCCGCGACTTCGCCAGCCCCCGGCGGACCCTCTATCAGATGACCATCCGGTCCGACCGCTCCTCGTTCGGCCCCCTGTTCGACGCGGCCGACTCGACCGCGATGGTCGACCGCCGGGTCGTCTCGACCGTCGCCCCGCAGGCCCTGTTCCTCCTGAATCACCCGTTCGTCCTCGACCAGGCCCGCGCCCTCGGCGACCGGCTCCGGGCCCTCCCGGGCGACGACGCCGCGCGGATCGGCCGGGCCTCTCTCCTCCTCTACGGCCGCCCGCCGACCGACGAAGAACTCGCCATCGGCCGCGACCTCCTGGCCCGGTCCCTCGCCTCCGGAGGGACGCCCGAGCGGGCCTGGCAGGCGTATGCCCAGGTGCTCCTCTGTTCCAACGAATTTATTTACGTGGATTGATCCCACCTCGGGACTCACTCGGGATGGGAAATGGTTGATGGGCGATGATTGATGGGGAGAGGCAAGGAATCCGGTCTCCCCTCGCCCATGACCCATCAACCATTTTTGATCGATAGACTCCCCCGGAACCCCGCGGAAAGGGCCGACCATGCCGCCCGGATTCGAGATCGACCGTCGCGAGGCCCTCCGCCGGTTCGGCACCGGCTTCGGCATGATCGGCCTGGCCGGGCTGCTCGCCGACGAGGCCCGGGGCGACGTCGTCGGGATCGACCCGGCCGACCCGCTCGCCCCCCGGGCGCCGACGGGCCCGGCGAAGGCGAAGCGGGTGATCTTCCTGTTCATGGCGGGCGGGCCGTCGCACGTGGATACGTTCGACCCCAAGCCCCGGCTGGCCCGGGACGACGGCAAGCCGCTGCCCTTCGCCATGCCCCACCTGGAGCGGACCCGGACCGGCAACCTCCTCCAATCGCCGTTCAAGTTCCGGAAGCACGGCGAGTCGGGCACCGACGTCAGCGAATTGCTGCCCAAGCTGGCCGGGCGGGTCGACGACCTTTGCGTGATCCGGTCGATGGTCGCCGACAACATCAACCACAACGGCGCCTGCCTCCAGATGAACACCGGGGAGCAGACCTTCTCGCGGCCGAGCCTCGGGTCCTGGCTGACCTACGGCCTGGGCTCGGAGAACCGCGACCTGCCCGGCTTCGTGGTCATCAGCCCGAGCCAGCCGGCGCAGGGGGCGCCGCTCTGGTCGTCGAGCTTCTTGCCGGCGGCCTATCAGGGGACGCTGATCGCCGACCTCAAGCGGCCGATCGCCGACCTCGACAACCCGACCTTCTCCCGCGACCGCCGCCGCGACCAGCTCGACGCCCTGGCCCGGCTCAACGGCCTGCACCGCCGGGGCCGCGAGGACGACAGCCGGCTCGACGCCCGGATCAGCTCGTTCGAGCTGGGCTTCCGGATGCAGCTCCGCGCCCCCGAGGCGTTCGACCTCGCCGCCGAGTCCCCCGCCACCCGGGCCCTGTACGGCCTCGACGAGCCCGTCACCGCCATCTTCGGGGCCCAGTGCCTCATGGCCCGCCGCCTGGCCGAGCGCGGGGTCCGGTTCGTCCAGGTCTATCACACCCAGACCTCGAAGCGCAAGAGCTGCCAGCTCTGGGACCAGCACGGCGCCCTCCGCGCCGAGCTGAAGAACAACTGCGACGCCACCGACGGCCCCGTCGCCGCCCTCCTGACCGACCTCAAGGCCCGCGGCCTCCTCGAAGACACCCTGGTCGTCTGGGGCGGAGAGTTCGGCCGGACCCCGACCGCCGAGGGCAAGGACGGCCGCGAACACCACCCCTTCGGCTTCACCATGTGGATGGCCGGCGGCGGCGTCAAGGGCGGCACCGTCCACGGAGCGACCGACGAATTCGGCTGGAACGCCGTCCAGGACAAGGTCCACGTCCACGACCTCCACGCCACCATCCTCCACCTGATGGGGATCGACCACACCCGCCTCACCTATCGCCACGCCGGCCGAGATTACCGCCTGACCGACGTCGCCGGCGAAGTCGTCCGGCCGATCCTGGCGTGATTCCGCTCCGATCGGTCGGTCGGTCGGTCGGAAGGACTCGGGACTCGGGACTCGGGGTAAGACCTCGCGGTAGGGTGGACCGAGGGCCGCGAGGCTCATTGGAGCTTGATATCGCTCGATGGTGGGCCTCGCTTCACTCGGCCCACCCGACATATGAGATTGACTATAAGTCCCGAGTCCTCCAGTCCTGAGTCCCGCCAGTCCCGCCAGTCCTCATTCCCCCAGGCGTCGCCGGCGTTCTCCAAAGTCCAGGCGATCGCGCCGGGGTCCTGGCCGCCGTGGTGGTAGGCGGTCGTCGAGCCGGCCCGGCAGGCATATTCCCACTGGGCTTCGGTCGGCAGTTCGACCCAGCCGCCGGTCCGCTTCGCGAGCCAATCGGCGAAGGCCCGGGCATCGCCGTGGGTGATGATCGTCGCCGGTGGTCGTCGTCCTGGGGGAAGCCGGGGTCCTTCCAGGTGAACCCCTTGCGCTGGACGAGCCGCTTGCCGTCGAAGCCGAAGCCGCCGGAAGGGCCGCGCTCGGCCTCGGTCCGATACTTCGCGTCGGCGACGAACCGGGCGAACTGGCCGCGCGTGATCGGCGCCCGGGCGATCTCGAAGGGCCAGGTGATCGTGACCCGGCGGCGGGCCTCGTCCTCGCCTCGGCCCGCCTCGTCGTCGGGCGACCCCTGCTCGAAAGTCCCCGGCTCGACCCGGACCAGGTCCAGGATCACCCCGCCGCCCAGGTCGACCCCGCGGACCGGCCCGGGCCCCTCCCGGCGCCGATCAGGGCCAGCATCAAGGCCGCGGGGCGTCTGAAAACCATGAACGGGACTCTCAAGGCCGGGGGCGGGGCGCGGGATGTGGCGGTCAGCGGTCAGCCGGAAATCGGCGGGAAGTGTTCCAACCGGCCCCAGATCCCTCGGTGATCTGGGGGAACCGCCGGGTGGCACGGGTTCCGTGCTCGGACCCCGCGCGAGCGACCCGGCTAGCGGCTCGACTTCGTACGATCAGAGGCCACCGACCTACCGGCCTCGAACGCCAGGCGACCGCTCGCGGGCTCACTTCGCGGGGTTCTCGGGGGTGGTCCCGGGGGCCCCAGGGCCGCCGGCGTTGGGCTTGTAGGTGGCGGTCGAGCCGCTCTGGTCGGGGCCATTGCCCGGGGTCAGCCCGGTTTGCTTGGGCTGGCCGGTGGCGGTCTTGTGGGTGTCGACGTCGCAGCCGGCGGCGATCAGCAGCGGCAGGGCGATCAGGGCGGCGGCCAGGTGGGTCGGCTTCGAGGTGGTTCGAGTCATCCGAGGTCCCTTGGGAAGGGGGTGGTGGTTCGGGCGTGGCCGGGGAGCCCGAGGTTGCAAATCCGGCACCAGATCAGGGGCGCGGGGCCGGGTCCTTCGGGATCACGACCAGCGGGACCGGGCCGGACGCGACGCCGAGGAGGTCGGGCGTCCCCTCGAACCAGGCCAGGGCGGCCAGGGTCACGCCCCGCGCCTGGGCGTCGGCCCGGGCCTGGAGGACGAAGGTGGTGGCGGTCGCGCCGGCGGCGAGGTCGAGGTCCTTGACGGCCTCGAACCCGGCCAGGGCCTTGCCAGGCAAGAGCCGGACCTTGACCGCCTTCTTCTCCGACCCGGCCCGCCGCTCGACGGTGAACGTCACCTCGGCCTTGCCGCCGGGCGGGACGGTGATCGGGCCCGGCGGGCCGACCAGGCCGAGCGGGGCCGGGGCGGCGACGGCCAGGGTGGGCGTCGCCTCGGCGACGTCGAGGGTGGTCTCGCGAGGCCCCTTGGCCGGGTCCCCCTCGCGCGGGACCTCGTCGAGCGGCCCGCGTTCGCGGAAGGTGAAGGTGGCCGGGGCGGGGACGTCGCGGGCGGCGAGCGGGAGCGAGAATGGCCCCTGGGGGGCGTCGAGGGTGGCCGAGATCGCCAGGAGGCCGGTCGACTCCCCCGCCGGGATCGTGACCGGGGCCGCCGCCACGCCCGGCGGGAGCACGCCGCCGACCACCGTCACCGGCCCGGCGAACCCCCGGCGCTCGACCCGGAGCGGGATGATCAGGCTCCCGCCGCGCGGGATCGTCCGGTGCCCGAGGTCGGCCGCGATCGCCAGGCCCCGGGCGACCGGCTCGACCTCGACCCGGTAGACGTAGCGAGGGCCGCCCCGGCCGAAGTAGTCGCGGACCGAGATCAGGAGGCCGTCGCCCGAGTCGACCCGCCGCTCGACCCGGGCGTCGCGGCCGAGCTTGTCGTCGTCCTCGCCCCGCGGCCGGCCCTGGGCGTCGAGGACGGCCAGCACGGGGTCGGCCGGCGACCCGACCCGGGCGGCGTGGACCGTGATGGCGTACTCCCCCTCGGACCCGGGGGCCGCCTTGAGCCGGAACAGGTCGACGTCGGCCCCCCGGGCGTCGGGGGCGTCGAGGGTCCCGTTGATCGCGGCGGGAAGGACCACGGTCATCGCCGACTTCGAGTCGTCGTCCGGCTCGGACTCGGCGACCTCGGGCCCCGCGCCCACCCGGAAGGCGAGCGGATTCGACCGCCCGAGCGGGCCCGGGATGGCGAACGATCGATCGCCCGGGGTGGCGTCGGTCGGGGGCTCGAACCGGCCTTCGGGAAGGTTCGCCCCGATGAGCCGGAGCGACACGCCCCGGCCCGCCCGGGCGCCGGCGGGGAAGGCCGAGACCGCCAGCGCCAGGCGGCCGACCTCCAGGCGATAAGGCCGGGTCATCTTCTGCTCGATCCCGCCGTCGCGCGACCGGCCGTTGGCGTCCTGGATCGTGACCAGGTAACGCCCCTTGGCCGGGACGGTGACCCAGGCGGCGGCGTCCTTGCCGAAGGTGTCGTCGTCGGCCGCCAGCTCGCGGCCGTCGGGCCCGAGGATCGCGACCCAGGCGTCGAGCCGCGACCCGGCCCGCGCGGCGATCGCCTCGGCCACCAGGGTTTGCCCGGCCTCCATCTCGACGGCGAAGACGTCGACATCGTCCCCCGGCGAGATCGTTCCCTCCACCGCCATCGGGATCGTCGCCAGGCTTTGCGGCTTGCGCAACGAGTTGTTCGGCTCGGCCTCCGCGATCGTCGCCAGCGACCGGCCGACCACGATCCGCCCCGGGTCCGAGACCCCGCTTTCGGCGACCACCCGGAACCGGAGCGGCCCCGCCTCGGCGTCCTTGGGCACGATCACCCGCGCCTTCAAGGTCCGCCGCCCGTTCCCCGCGTCCTTGCCCGCCTCGAACCCCTCGACCCGGACCCTCGGGTCATCGAACCGGATCGAAGTCCCCTCGCCCGCGTCCGTCGCCACGACCTCCAGCGCGACCGAATTCCCCGGCCCGGCGCCGATCGGCTTCGAGCTTCGGAGCATCGGCGGGGCCAGTTGCGCCGGGGCCGCCGGGCCGATCCCAACCAGCAGGGCGAACGTCAGGAACGAGTAGGCCGGGTTCATCCGAAGCATCCTCTTGGGTCTGCCGTGTCAGATCAGGCCACGCCCGCGTGCCGACGATCATGATCCCCGATGTGACTTCTCACGGCCTCCAACAACTCATCATCCTCCATGTCCCAGACCGCTTCGGGCGTCGGGCCCCGCGCGATGACCGCCAAGTTGGCGACGAGCTGGCCGAACCGGACGTCCGGAGTGTGCTCGACCAACTCGGCCAGGCCACGGAGGATGTCCTGCTTCAGTTCTCGATTGGTCATGGCAACGTATCTCCGATTGAAGGCAGATGGCCGACGGGCTTGGCCAGGGTCCGCATCACCTCGACCCGGATCATCCGACCTGGCGGCAACCGGGCGACGCGAGTTGCCCGCGTGACCCCATCATAATTCATGATCGCCGCATCCGATCCCCGATAGACCAGCACCGACGGCATCCCGACCACGCTGGAGCCGAAGCGGGCTATCTGGTCGTGAAGCTTGATGGGATCGGCCCCCGCAAGGCGACTGCTCGGCAGGTGGAGCGCCCTCGGGTCGATGTCCAAGAATTCGGGTCTCGCCATGACCGGATTATAAGCCTGTTCGCGGCTTGCCGACAGGCTCGGCTCCCAGCACGACCGCCGAGGCCGCCACGGCGATGGGCATACGGATCAGGCCGGGACGTCGGCGCGGCATGGTCGGGCGGGCCTCCGGTTTGGTCAGTCGCGACTGAGGGCCAGGTCCACGGCCTGACGCTGCTCGTCCCAGGTGCCCGTTCGCATGATCCGCACGAACTCGGCGATCTCAGGGTCTGGCGTCGCGTGGACGAACCGCTCGAATCCCTTGCGGAACAAGGATGCGGTATAGATCGGCGAGCCCACGCTACACCCACGCGAGACGACTCGGCCTGTGATGGAAAAACCGGTGTGATAAACGCCCTTCCACTGCCTGGTATAGCTTCCTTCGTAGCGGATGATCCAGCGTTCGAGGTCGGATTGCTCCACGCTGTCGGCCTGACGGACGACCAGGCCCCATTCTTGACGCCTCACGGAGCCGCTCACCGGATCGACCAGGACACGGACGCTCCGCGCCGGGACATTCGCGACCGCGAAGGCGGCCAGCGCCAGGGATGCCCCGATGATCGTGGCCTTTTCGCGGGTCATGACCGATCCCTTTCGATCTGATCCCGGACGTCAGGCTTTCCGCTTCTTGGGCGAGCCGTTGCTTCGGACGGGCTTGAACTCCAGGTCGGTCACCAAGAGCAAACCCACGATGTTGAGCGTATCGTCGGGTTGGACGATGAGCACCGTTCGACCACTGGGGACCGTCATGATGAACTCGCGATGATGAACCGGGATCTCGCGCCCGTCCGCCAGGTGGAGGACGAATGGTTGAAAGGGCTGGGCCTGATAGGCGCCCCTCATCTGCTCGATGGTCATGGCCGCTTTCCTCTTAATCGACTCGACCGGGAGTGAAGACCCGGAGCTTGGCGCCGTCCGTGAGGCTGTAGATCGTGACCAGGCCATCCCATCCCCCGGTGGCGACAATTTGATTGTCGGGGCTGACGGCGGTGGCGTAAAGCCAGTCCTTGGGCATGGTCCCTTCATCGATGTTCACCGAGCGGTTGCCGTTTTCCTTCTTGTAAGACAGGAAGGAAGGCCGGCCGCCGGAGCCGGCGAAGAAGGCGGTGCCGTCGGGTCGCCAGGCGAGGGACAGGACGGGGCCGGTGTGGCCGAAGCCTTTCTCGGGGTTGGTGGTGTCGGCCAGCTTCCAGGTCTTCAACGACTTGTCGAGGCTGGCGGTGGCCAGGAGGGCGCCGTCGGGGCTGAAGGCGACGGCGGAAACCGTGTCGGTGTGGCCGGCGAGCGAGGCGACTTGCAGGCCGGATTCGGCGTCGTGGACCTTGGCCGTCTTGTCGACCGAGCCGGAGGCCAGGCGCCTGCCGTCGGGGCTGAAGGCCAGGGTGGTCACGCTGTCGGCGTGGTTCTTGATCGTCCGGACGACCCGGCCGGCGGCGACGTCCCAGATCAGGACAAGTTTATCCAAGCTCGACGTGGCGAGCTGGTCCGAGCCCGGCCGCCAGGCGATGGCCAGGATCGTGTCGCCGTGGCCCCGGAGGACTTTCCGCTCGTTGCCGTCGGAATCCCAGACCCGGACCTCGCCGCCCCGGCCGGGGGTCCCGCTGGAGGCCGCCAGGGACTTGCCGTCGGGGCTGTAGGCGACGGCGGCCACCTGGTCGGGGAAGCCGACGAGCCGGCGGCGGGCCTTGCCGGTGGCCGGGTCGACCACGACGACTTCCTTGTACCCGGCCACGGCGAGGGACTTGCCGTCGGGGCTGAAGGCCAGCGACGTGACCGGCGGCGGGGCGTCGGAGGCGAACGCCGCGGCTTCCTGGGCCTCGACCTGGCGGCGCTCGCGGCGGCGGGCGTCGGCCGCCGGGTCGAGGGCGTCGACCTTGGCCCCCTGGTCGATCCAGCGGACGAGCACGTCGATCTGGTCGCGGGGGATCGACGTCTTCGGCGGCATCCGGGGCTGCCGGGTCCCGTCGAGGAACTGGACGATCAGGCTGGCCCGCCCCTGGCCGGGGACCAGCCCCGCGCCGCGCCGCCCCCCCACGGTCATCGCCCCGACGTCGGCCATCAACAGGTCGGAAGCGGCCGTCCCCTCGTCGTGGCAGGACAGGCAATGCTCCTCCACGAACGGGGCGACGTCGCGCCCATAGCTCACCGCCGCCGCCGGGGCGTCGTCGGCCCGCGCGGGGCCGGCCAGGAGGATCAGGGCCAAGGGGGCGGCGAGGGTGCGGGTCATGGTCGGTGGGCCATCGGGCTATCGGTGGGGGAGGGCGACGATCGGCGGTCAGCGGGGCGAGTGGGTAGTGGGTAGCAAAGACAAAGAGGGGTAGGGCTCGTGCCACACGACCAATCGATTTACGGCGGGCTATCTTCTCTGACCACCCACTGACCTCTACCCACTTCTTCGCTACCCACTCGCCCCGCTGACCGCCGAACCTGAGATCACGCGAGCAGTTCCGTGATCGGCGAGCCCTCGTCGAGGATGGCGACGGGGCGGTTCTCGGGGGTCATGAGGTGGCGGGCGGGGTCGACGCCGAGGGCCCGGTAGAGGGTGGCCGCGACGTCGCCGGGGCTCACGGGGCGGTCGACGACGTAGGCCCCCTGGTCGTCGGTCTGGCCGATCACCCGGCCGGGGATCGTGCCGCCACCGGCGAAGACCAGGCTGGCGGCGTGGCCCCAGTGGTCGCGGCCGGCCTTGTCGTTGATCTTGGGGGTCCGGCCGAATTCGCCCATCGCCACGACCAGGGTCGATTCGAGGAGGCCCCGGGCCCCGAGGTCGTCGAGCAGGCCCGACAGCGCGGCGTCGAACTCGGGGAGGCGCCTGTCGAGGGAGGGGAAGATCTTGTCGTGGTGATCCCAGCCCGCGCTGTTGACGGTGACGAACCGGACGCCGGCCTCGACCAGCCGCCGGGCCAGGAGGCAGCTCTGGCCGGTGGTGGTCCGGCCGTAGCGGTCGCGGAGCCGGGGGTCCTCGCGGTTCAGGTCGAAGGCGCGGCGGGCCTCGGTCGAGGTGACCAGGTCGACCGCCCGGCGCTGGAATTCGTCCATCGTCCGGAGGCCGTCGTCGGTGTCGACCTGGCGGGCGAGGTCGTCGACGGCCTGGCGGAGCGACTGGCGGCGGCCGAGCCGGGCGGGGGTCGAGTCGCCCGAGAGGGCCAGGTCCTTGACCTGGAAGGACGTCTCGTTGGGGTCGCCGGACTTGAACGACTCGTACCGACCGCCCAGGAACGCGCTCTTGCCCAGCTCCCAGGTGAACGACGGGTTCTTGGGGACGGCGAAATACGGGGGCATCGGCCCTCGATAGCCCAGCTCGTGGGACACCACGGCGCCGATGGCCGGGTGGTCGCCGAAGGCCGAGCCGAACTTGCCCGACATCACCCAGTTGGTGGCGGTCTCGTGGTGGTCGTTGCCGTGGGAGCCGGAGCGGACCAGGGCGAACCGGTCGTTGCGGGCGGCCAGCTTCGGGATCATGTCCGAGAACCGGACGCCGGGCAGGCGGGTGGCCACGGTCCCGTACTTCCCCTTGACCTCGCTCGGGGCGTCGGGCTTGGGGTCGAAGCTGTCGTGGTGCGACAGCCCGCCGCCGAGGTAGACCAGGATCACCGACCGCGCCGGGGCCTCGGGGGCCGTTTCCCCCGCCTGGGCCCGCGAGCGGAGCAACGCCGGCAAGCCGAGGCCGGCCAGGCCGCCGACGCGGAGGAAGTCGCGGCGAGTCGCCCCGTCGCAGCGGCGATTCTTCGGGCCGAATGTCAGGCGGAACATGACCAGATTCCCCCGGGAGTGCGGACGAAGGGCCGTCGCGGCGACCTCGAATCGGCGAACACTGGATTATGCCCTTCCGTCGGGCGTTCCACAATGGTTCAATATCGGGAGAAAGTCCGCGCCCGGATCTTCCCTCCCTCCCGATCCCCACCCGCCGTCCCGCGAGGCCCCGCCCGCCATGCCGTTCGCCCCGACGCTCGCGCTGAGCCTGGCCACCCTCGCGGCCGACCCTTCGCCGGGGACGCGGGAAGCCCCCTCGTTCGTGGTCGACGTGGTGCCCACCCTGACGCGGCTCGGGTGCAACTCGGGCGGGTGTCATGGCAAGCTGGCCGGGCAGGGGGGATTCAAGCTGAGCCTCCGGGGGTACGCCCCCGAGCTCGACCACGTCGCCATCACCCGCGACGCCAAGGGGCGGCGGCTCGCCAAGAGTCGGCCGCGCGAGAGCCTGTTGCTGGCCAAGCCGACGATGCGGGTCCCGCACCAAGGCGGGGCGAGGCTGGTCCCGGGGTCGCCCGAATACCAGACGTTGCTGGCCTGGGTCGCCGCCGGGGCCCCCGGGCCGACCGGCCGCGAGCCGACCGTCGCCCGCCTGGCCATCGAGCCCCCCTCGGCGACCTACGAGCCCGGCCGGTCGGTGCCGCTCAAGGTCCTGGCCCACGACTCGGCCGGCGGCGTCCGCGACGTCACCCGGCTGGCCCTGTTCAAGTCGAACGAGGAAGGCTTGGCGAAGGTCGACGAAGGTGGGCGGGTCGAGGCGCTCCGGCCGGGGACCACGTCGGTGATGGCCTTGTTCCGGGGCGAGGTGGCCGTCCACGTCGTGGCCACCCCCTATGACCAGCGGATCGACCCGGCGGTCTACGCGGCCCGGGCGAACTTCGTCGACGACCACGTCATGGCCCGTCTCCGGGACCTCCGGATCGAGCCGTCGCCGCCGTGCGACGACCCGACGTTCCTCCGCCGGGCGTCGCTCGACCTGACCGGGGCCTTGCCGACGCCCGAGGAGGCCGCCGCCTTTTTGGACGACCCGTCGCCGACCCGGCGCGAGGCGCTGATCGACCGCCTCCTGGATAGCCCGGCGTTCGTCGATTCCTGGGCCCTGGCGCTGGGCGAGCTGTTCCAGAACCGGCGCGAGCGCGACCAGGACAAGCGGGGCCGCAAGGGGGTCCGGGGCTTCGCCCACTGGATCAGGGAGCAGGTCCGCGACGGCCGACCCTGGGACGAGATGGTCCGCGACGTCCTCACCGCCCGGGGTCCCCTGGCCGACGCTCCCGAGGGGGGCTACTTCCTGGTCAACCGCAAGCCCGAGGAGATCGCCGAGGCCGCCTCGCAGGCGTTCCTCGGCACCCGGATCGCCTGCGCCAAGTGTCACAACCACCCGCTCGAACGGTTCACCCAGGACGACTATTACGGCCTGGCGGCGTTCTTCAGCCGGGTCAAGACCGACGGCAAGCAGACCGATCAGGGCCCGGCCGTCGACGTCGGCTCGCCGGGCCGGAGGCGCGGCGGGGCCCGGGGCGATTCCCAGCAAGTCGGCCTGACCCAGCCGAGGACCGGCCAGTTCCTCGTGCCCCGGCCGCTCGACCGTTCGGCCGTGCCGATCGAACCGGGCCAGGACCCCCGCGCCGCCCTGGCCGGCTGGATGACCGGGCCGGGCAACCGGACGTTCGCCCGGGCGATCGTCAACCGGGTCTGGAAGCGGTCCTTCGCCGTCGGGCTGGTCGAGCCGGTCGACGACCTCCGGGCGACCAACCCGGCCTCCAACGAGCCGCTTCTGGAAGCCCTCCGCGACGACCTGGTCAAGCATCGGTTCGACCTCAAGCACACGATGCGGGCGATCGTCACGTCGCGGACGTATGCCCTCTCGTCGGACCCGTTGCCGACCAACGCGGCCGACCGGACGTTCTTCTCGCACTACTACCCGAGGCGGCTCCCGGCCGAGGTCCTGGCCGACGCCCTGGCGAGCGTCACCGGCGTGCCCGAGGCCTACGAAGGCCACCCCCTGGGCACCCTCGCCGCGCAGTTGCCCGACCCCGAGGTCCGCAGCGACCTGCTCGACACCTTCGGCCGCCCCGGGCGGGTGACCGCCTGCGCCTGCGAGCGGACGGCCGACGTGACCATGCCGCAAGTCCTCCAGCTCATGAACGGCGACGCCCTGAACCGACGCCTGGCCGACGACGGGGGCCGCCTGGCCGCCTTGCTCCGCTCGGGCAAGCCCGACCGCGAGGTCGCCGACGCCCTGTTCCTGGCCGCGCTGGCCCGCCGGCCATCCGACGCCCAGTGGCGGGCGATCGAGGCGGCCTTGGCCGGGGCCGAGGCCGGGGATCGCCCGGCCGTCTTCCGCGACCTGGCCTGGGCGCTGGTCAATTCCAAGGAGTTCCTGTTCGGCCACTGACCGGCTTCCCGAGATCGCCCCTGGCGTCATCGAGGCCGTCCCGGCCGCCCTGATTGTCCCATGACTTTTTAACCTCGAATTGATATCGTGGGCGCGACGTTCGCTCGACCGCTGGTCGTCCCTGAAGGGTCTCCAGGAGAATCGTCAACATGCCCGGCTGGCGAATGCTGGTGGTCGAGGATGATCGCGTGACGCGGAACGCGCTCCAGCGATTGTTCGAGCGGCGTGGGTGGGACGTCCTCGTCGCGGCGACGGTCGCCGAGGGGTTGGCCCAGCTCGACCCGCCTCCCGACTGCTTGATCCTCGACCTGATGTTGCCCGACGGCGATGGGGCCGAGGTCCTTCGGACGGTCCGCGCGCAGGGGTTGCCGACCAAGGTCGCGGTTTGTACCGGGACCGGGGACGCGGACCGGCTGGCGGAGGTGGCGAGCATGAACCCCGAGGCGTTGCTCCGCAAGCCGGTGGCGCTGGCCGATGTCGTCCTGGCCTGCGGGTGCAAGGGCCCCAACGGCGTCCGGCCTCAATCCCCGGGCTGAGGCCCCGGCCGCGGCTCGGACCGGCCGGGCGACTCGCCGGCCCCTCGATCCGTCCCGCCCCCGCCGATCGGTTCGAGGACCGCCCCGTACACGGCCGCCAGGTCGCCCGAGGCCAGCACGAACAGGCCCGAGAATCCGACGGAGACCGTCGGATCGGTGGGCAACGCGAGGCGTCCGGGGAGCCCCGGGGGGACCTGGGACCGCCGATCGGGCGTCGGCCTCGCCACGATCGTCCCGCAGGGAAGCTTGCGAGGCGGCAACGGCCGCCCCCCTCGATACGGGACGGCCCAGATCCGCACGCCGTTCAGTTCGATCAACGGGTCGATCCTCGGGGATGGTCGGCCGGTCCCGGATTATATCCCCGGGCGGGGCTTTCGGGAATCGCGGGGACGATGAAGACCAGGGTCGATCGGTTCTTCGAGCTGGGTCGGGAGGCGGATGGCGGATGGCAAGGATCTCGGATTTCAGGGGGCTCGTTTCCCTCGTCCCGAGGGCGTTTGAAATCGGAGATCCGTGCCATCTGTCCTCCCGCAATGTGACGAACCGATCGACCCTGACGGTGAAGACGCCGACCCCGGCCGTCGGGGGACGGTCGGGGTCGGTCGGCTGTCGGCGGGGGGATGGGGAAGGATCGGCTCAGGTCGGGTTGTAGATCAAGGTCCCGGCGGCGACCTTGAGCCGGGCGGGGTCCTTGGCGGCCCGGGCGGGGGTGCCGTTGGCGAGGTCTTGCCCGAGCTGGGCGAAGAGGGCGTCGACGGCCGAGGCATTGGGGCCGGGGGGGAGGTCGTGGAAGAGGATGGCGGGCCTCGGGCCGGTCGGGGCGAGCCGGACGGCCCCCTTGGCGACGACCAGGCCGGCGGGCGCGGTGACGCTGGGGGCGAAGCTCAGGGAGGTCCCGGCGGTGGGGTCGCCGATCGACCCCCCGGCGACGATCGTGCTCCGGGCGCCCATCGGGCCGATGACCTTGAGATCGCCGAGGATCGAGCCGGCCACGGCCACCTGCCCGTTCGCCATCCCCCCCTGGAGGGCGACGTCGCCGACGAGGTCGCCGGTCGCCTCGACCTGGCCGGAGAGCAGGCCGTCGGTGGTGATCCCGCCGAGGCGGACGGTGGTCCCGCCCGGGCCGGCGACGGTGGCCCCGATGTTCCCCCGGGCGGCGACCAGGCCGCTGATCGGGCCGCGGACGATGACCTGACCGAGGAGATTGCCCCCGGCCAGGACCTGCCCGGTCAGGCCCCCGGCGCCGGCGAGGACCTGGGTGGCCATCGTGGTCCCGTTCGGCCCGGCGTAGGTCCGGCCGAGGTCGGCGGACACGGCGGAAACGGCGCGGGTGATCGGGTCGACGCGGGCCCCGGTGGTCTGGATCGTGCCGGCGATCGGCCCGGAAAGGGCCTTGATGCTCCCGAAGATCCCGGGGGCGGTGAGGGACCCGGTCAGTCCGTGAGCGTCGGAGAGGGTGACGTCGCCCAGGGCCCCGGTGCTGGAGATCGGGCCGTTGACCCACTGGCCGGTCGAGAACGAGCCGCTGTCGCCGTCGAGGGCGACCCCGGCGATCAAGGCCCGATAGGTCGAGCCGGGCTGGCCGCCGACCAGCGACAGGCCGGTCGTCACCAGCGCGGCCACCCCGTTCCGGGCCGAGGCCGGGCCCGGGATGAGGCGGTGCTGGTCGGTGAAGACGATCGGCTGGAGGTCGAAGACGGTCCGATTGGCCAGGGTGTCGACGAACAGGGCGACGTTGTGCCGGTCGGAGAACGGGACGCGGAAGGTGGTCCCGGTCGCCGCCTGGGCGTACCAGGTCGTGGTGGCCAGGAGCGCCCCGGCGTTGGAAAAATTGGCCTGGCCGCCGTCGAGGACGGTCCCGTTGTTCTGCGAGAACGAGCCGAAGGCGACCGACTGGAGGCTGGCGGCCTGGATGCCGCCTCGCGGGGCGTAGTCGCGGACCGCCACCCCAGCCAGGGGGTCGAGCGCCAGGCGGACCCCGCCGGGGACCAAGCCGGCCTGGCCGAAGAACGCCCGGGCCTCGGGCGAGACGGACGCGAGCAGGTCTCCCTCGATCGCCACGTCCCGGAGGCCCGAGGCGTTCGGCCCGCCGGCGGTGTTGAGGGCGTCGAGCCGGGCCAGGTTGAACTTGGCCGAGTCGTCCCAGGTCACGAAGCTGAGGTCATACCCCTGCGCGGCCACGGCCCGGTTCCCCTGGATCACCCGGAGCGTGATCTGGGGGTTGGCCGGCGGCGAGCCCGACCCGGTGTCGGCGACGAGCCCCTCGTACATCGACCGGAACGTGACGTTGCCCGGCGTCGGCCCGAACGTCGTGGCGTGGAGCGCCGAGGCCAACGGGTACGGGTTCGCCGGCGAGGCGGCCTCGACCCGGCGCTGGATGCCGTCCTCCCGGACCTGGAGGGCGACCTCGCCGAACCCGGCGGCCGTCGCGATCGTGCCCACGCGGCGGGCCACGAACGCCCCCGGCGTCCCCCCGCCGATCACGGCCCTGGTCAAGGTCCCGGCGACGTTGACCAGCCCGGTCATGTCGCGGGCGACGTCGAGTTGGCCGAGGTTGCCCGTCAGGTCCAGCTCGCCGAAGAGCGAGCCGCCGACGGTCATCCGGTTGATGTTGACGCCGGTGATGACGGCCGTCGGGGCGACCGAGCCGCCGATGGTCAGGAGCGGGACCACCGCGAACCGGGTCAGGTCGAGGTTGCCGGTGAGGTCGCCGGCCACCGACGCGGTCGGGGCGTTGGCGAAGCCGACGAGGTTGAGGACGCCGTCGAGGTTGTGCTGATAGGTCAAGGTCGCGATGTCGGCCGGCGTGCCGGCGTTGACGGTCGAGAGCGCGGGGAGGTCGTTGGTGATGTTCACCAGGATCGAGTTGCCGCCGGTCCCGAGGTCCAGCTTGAAGACGCCGAGGCCGTCGAAGGAGATCCCCGAAGGCCCCATGCCCAGGCCGGTCAGGGCGTGGTCGGTCAGGGTCGAGGTTTGGGCGGTGGCGTCGCCGGTGTCGTCGATGTTCAAGATATCGGCGCCCGAGCCGTGGACGACGAGCGGGCCGGCGATCCCCCGGACGACCCCGCCGGGGGCCGTCGGGGCGAGGCTGCCGACGTCGATCGTGTTGGCCGCCGAGTTCGCGGCGCCCCGGATCGTCGTGGTCGTGGCCCCGGCGGTGCTCGCGACCGAGGCCACGTCGCCGCCGGTCCCGAGGTTGACGTTGAGCCACGCCAGGCCGGAGTAGGTGATCCCCCGCGCGGCGGGCATCCCGAGCTGGGTCAACGTGGTGGCCGTGACCAGGAGCGACCGGGGGGCGGCGTCGCCCGAGTCGTCGAGGTTCAAGGTGTCGCGGCCGGACCCCTGGATGAGGACCGCGCCCGCGATCCCCTGGACGTTGCCGCCGGTGGTCCCCGGGGCGGCCGAGCCGACCGTGTAGGTGGACGCCGCCGACCCGGCGGTCGGGGCGACGACCGTGGTCGTGGCGTATTGCTGGGTGGACCGGATGGCCAGGGTGGCGCCGCCCGATCCCAGCTTGAGGTTGAGGTTCATCAGGTTGTTGTAAGCGATCCCGCCGGCCCCCATGCCGAATCCGGTCAAGGCCGAGGCGGTGAGGGTGCCCGAGGCGGCGGCGGCGTTGCCGGTGTCGTCGGCGTTGAGCGTGACGTCGCCGATCACGGTGGCGACGGTGAGCGTCCCCCCGATCCCGGACAGGACGCCGCCGGGGCCGGCGTCGAGCGCGCCGACGTTGACCGTGTCGATGCCGGCGCCGGCGTTGATCGTGGTCGGGCCGGAGGTCTTGCGGACGTCGACGATGTCGTTGCCGTCGCCGGTGTTCAGGGTGGTCCGGATCGGCCCGGCGGGGGTGTCGAAGATCGTGTATCTCGTGGGGAGCAAGGTGCCGTCGACGGTCAGGGTCTTGAGGCTGGCGTCGCCGCCGTAGTCGATCGTGTTGACCCCCTGGACGACCCGGCCGGGGCTCAGGGTGGTGTCGGTCCCGTCGGCCAGGGTGACGGCGATGGCGTCGGCCTGGCCCGGGCCGTCGCCGGTGATGGTGGTCAGGCCGTCGGGGCTGAGGTCGATCTTGAAGGTGTTGTCGCCGCCGTGGCCCTGGAGGGTCGAGTCGCCGACGTAGCCGTGGAGGTCGAACGTGGCATGGCCGGCGGCGGGGCCGGCGAGGACGATGTTTTGGATATTGCTGAAGGTGTCCACCCCCGCCCAGCTATTGCCCGACGAGTCGGCCCCGTCGCCGGTCAACCGGCCGCCGGTGAGGGTATAGGAGGTGAACTGATTTTCGAGGAGCGTGTTGCGGCCGGAGCCGCCGATCAGGGTGTTGTGCCCCTGGCCGCCGGTCAACTGGGCGTCGCTCTGGACGCCGGTCAGGTCGATGGTGTCGTCGCCGAGGCCGCCCTGCGCGACGAGCTTGGTGATGTTCGTGTAAGTGGTCGTCGTCCCGTAGGCGGTGACGGTGACGGTCTCGGAGCCTCCGGCGCCGCCGGCGTGGCGGACGGTGAAGGTCTGGTCCCCCTCGTTGGTGTTGCCCGTCGCCCGGTCGGCCGAGTGGGGGCCGGTGTTGAGCGTCAACGACCCGTCGTTCCCCTGGCTGGCCAGGGTGGGCGGGTGGGACGGGACGTAGGCGAAGCTGACCAGGGTGATCTGGGGCGTGATGTCGAAGTTCTTGGTGAAGCTGAACGGGCCGACGCCGACCGTCAGATAGGCCTGGAGCTGGGCGTAGACCCGGCCCGAGATGTCGAAGATGTCGGCGGGGTTGGAAAGCTCGTGGATGATGGTCTGGAGCCGGAGTTTGCCCGTCCCGTCGGGGTCGTGCAAGGCCATGTTGACGTCGGCGAAGATCCCGCCGTCGACGCCCCCGCTGGCGAGCCCCAGGTTGATCCCGGCGCCGGCGGTGATCCCGGCGTGGAGGGCGACGTTGGGCGTGCCGTCGGCCACGAGGTAGAACCCATCCGACAGGTCCTTGGGCAGCTCGGAGGGGGCGAAACCGGCGTGGGCCCACTCCTGGACCCCGAAGGTGTCGTAGCCGAACGCGACGTGCAGCGACGCGCTCACCTCGCCGCCGAGCGTGGCCACCAGCGGGCCGAAGATCGGGAACACCTGGGTGTAGTTGAACGAGGCCGTCAGCGTCGGCGAGCTGTACGTCACCAGGTTGATCGTCTGCCCCATCAAGAGCTGGAGGACCGACGACGGGTCCTGGAGGATCGGGAAGGCCAGCGAGCCGCTGGTGTGGGTGATCCCGTGGGTGAAGCTCTTGGTCGCGGCGCTGGCGTTCCCCTTCTTGGAAAGCTGGGTGTCGGCGTCCGGCATCGACGGGAGCTTGGACTTGTCGAACTTGGCGGCCTTGAGCGACTTCGCCCCCCGGAGGTCGCCGAGCAGGCCGCCGAGGTCGAACGTCCCGAAGTCGATCGTCAGGCCGCTCCCCCCGGCGCCCGAGACGGAGTTGATCAGCCGGTAGACCATCTGCCAGTCGGCCAGGAACGACCGGATGGCCTCGGCGTGGCCGGGGTCGAAGGTCTCGGCCAGGGTCGCCAGCGAGACGTCCGAGCCCGCCAGGTCGGAGATGACCGGGATTCGCTGGGTCAGGACCGTCACGACCGGGTTGATCGCGTCGAAGATCGGCCTGACCACGTTCAGGATCGGCGCGACGAAGCTGGAGATGAAGCCGCCCAGGTCGAGCGCCACGTTCTCGAAGGCGACCTTGGGCGAATCCCCGATCGACCCCCCCTTGCCGAACTGGTAGTGGCCGATCGCCCAGTTCATCACGAAGTCGGTCGCGAACGACGGGAACATCGCGTTGCCGCCGACCGACGTGACCAGGTGCAGGTTGACCCACGCCGAGGCGTCGAGCCGGACGTCGAGCAGGGCCTTCAGCGAGCCGCCCGAGAGCCCCGACAGCGGGACCGGCGCGTCGGGCCCGCCGCCGGCCGGGGCGAGGTTGACCACCAACGACCCGTACAACCCGGTGGCCTGCGCCGCGTCGGTCCCGCCGGGGTCGGTGACGGTCGGGTCGCCGCCGGGGTTGTTGGTCGCCGACAGGTCGAGGAAGGCCAGCGAGCCGCGGAACGACGCGCCGGGGAGCGTGGCCGAGAGCCGGACCGAGACCATGTCGAGCGGCGCCGAGGTCGGGTCGGCCGGGTTGGTCGTCGGGTGGGCCACGACGTAGAACCCCCGCGACGAGCTGAGGCCGACGTCGAGGTTCAGGGCCCAGGCGAAGTCGACGTTGACCGACCCGGACAGCCCGAGCCCCAGCGCCGAAAGGCCGAGGTCGAACGGCGTCGCGTAATTCAGGTCGCCGGCCAGGTGGATGTCGAACTGCACGGCCGAGCCGTCGGGCGGCGAATACACCGTGACCGTGGCCGCCGGGTCGATGTGTCGGAGGGCCGATTGCAGGGCGTTGGCCACGGCCTGGACCGGGTCGCCGGCCGCCTTGATCGCCGCCGAGAGCGGGGCCAGGATCTCGTCCTGGATCGTGGCCAGGAACGCCGAGCCGTCCTTGAGGCGCGAGCCGATCAGCGGCAGGTTGGCCGACAAGAGCTGGCCGTCGAGGGTCGATCGCAGGCCCGAGAAGACCGCGTTGAGCGGCCCCAGGAACGCCTGGGGGTTGCGGAGCAGGTTGCTCAGGCTCCCCAGGTTCTTCAGGGCCCCCTTGAGGTCGGGCGTGGTGATCGTGACCGAGTTCGCGACCTTGTTGAACAGGTCGCGGACGTCGGGGACGCTGGCCCGGAGGTCGCCCAGCGAGGCCCCCACCAGGCTGATCGGCAGGTCGAGCCCGAGCCCGGCGCGGAGGTCGATCGCGGTGTCCTGCTTCAGATTCCTGGCGAAGTCCGAGAGCGTGGGGTTCCCCGCGCCCGGGGCGATCCCCAGCGTGAACGAGGCCGGCGCCGTGGTCGAGGCCCCGTCGGCGCTGAACGCGGCCGAACCCCCCTGGATCGACAGCGTGAGCGGCCCGAGCGAGGCGTCGAACGAGACGGCGTTGGCGGCCAGGAGCGCGGTGAGCTTGACCCCGGTGTCGTTGTACAGGAACGCCGTCGCCGCGCCGCCGGCCATCGAGAACCCGAGGTCGAGCGTCAGCGTGACGCCCGCCTGGACATGGAGCCGCGACTTGCCCGTGACGTCGACGATCGACGCCAGGCCTTGCAAGGCCGTCCGCGCCGCCGGGTTGCTGGCCTCGTCGGCGAGCTGGCCGAGGTCGAGGACGAGCGGGATGTACTGGTCATAGCCCAGGGGCGAATACGTCATCAGGAGCTTCAAGGCCTTGTTGGGCGCGTCGTAGCTCAGGGCCAAGGCCCCGGGCGGGAGCCCCAGGGCCTTGGCCAGCGCGTCGCCGAACTGCTGGATCGAGGCGTTGGGGTTGGCCTCGAACTGCTGGAACGCGGCGGCGAACTGGGCCCCGTAGTCGACTAGGTCGACGACGCTCCTGCCGATCAGCGGCAGCTTCTCGTTCAGGAATCCCAGGGACGAATACTGGCCCAGGGCCGCGACCGCCTGCGCGATCGCGGCGGCGACGTCGCCGACCCCCAGGTTCTTGAAGTTGACGAGGTCGGCGAACCCCGCGTACTGGACGGTCACGAAGTGGTCGACCACCAGGCTCGACCCGGCCGGGGCCTTGGCCGTGGCGGCGAAGCCGATCTGGCCGGTCCCCGGGGCGAGCGTGGCCGCGACCGACCCGGTCGGGTCGGCCGCCAGGAGCGCGGCGTTGATCTCGGCGACGAGGTCGGCGACCCCGGCGTTGGCCGCCATCGTCGCCCGCGGGATGTGAATGGAGTAAGAGGCTATCCGGGATGCAACTATTGCCTTGTAACGAGTTACGTTTTATTCGCTATCGCTTATGCGATTAGATTCCCCTTGTTTTTCCGGGGATGGCCGCTCGGATCGGCGATCACCAATATGGCGTAAATTGAAGCCAGTCAACAGATATATTTCCGGATAGCCTCTAAGTCGGGGCCGAACCGAGCTTGACCTGGAAATACAGGTCGGCGCCGAGCCGGCCGCGGGTCGCCGGGTCGATCGCGAGCTGGTTCGCCCCGTCGAGCGGGTCCAGCGCCGTGACGGTGAGCGACGGCTGGGTGGTGGGGGTGTAGCGGAAGGTGTCCCCGGCCGCGACGGTGAACCCCGTGAAGTTGGCCGAGAACGACGCCGACGGCGTGACCGAGACGACGGACTTGATCCCGTCCAGGGTCTGGAAGTCGCCGGCGAGGTCGCCCAGGTTGATCGGGTTGCCGCCGTTGATCGCGATCGCCACCGATCCCGCCGCCGAGAAGGTCGCCTGGCCGATCGACATCGACAGCGGGCCGACGCTGGCCGTGGCGAACGCCGGGGCGTTCGCGGCGTTGGAGACCGCCAGGTTCACGCTCCCGGTGGCCGAGGCGTTGGAGATGAACAGGTCGCCCGAATGGGCATGGACGCCGCCGCCGGGGCTGAAGCCGAGGACCGTCGCCATCGGGTCGGTGGCGGCGCAGTCGAGCTTCAGCGACGTCCCCAGGTCGAACGCCCGGAGCGTCAAGGAGACGTTGCCGTTCTGGAAGCCGGCGACGACCTGGGCCCCGATCCCGGCGGTCGTCAGGGCCTTGTTGATCTGGCCGACCAGCGTGGCCGGGTCGTTGGCGTCGGCCGGGTTGGAGATCGACCCGTCGCCGTCGGTCGCCGCCCTGGGCAGGGTGATCGTGTACGGGGTGGAGCCGATGGTCAGGGTGAACGTCGAGTCGGCCCCGAGCCGGCCGTTCGCGGGCAACGGGTTCGCGGCCGGGCCGCTCGCCGGGGCCAGGGTCGCCTTCTGGCCGTCGGAGAAGCCGAGGATCAGGCCCATCGGGTTGCTCGACCCGTTGGCCACGCCGATCTTGAGGCTGTTGCCCTGGTCGAATCTCGCGAGCGCGAACGCGACGTTCCCGTTCTGGACGCCGGCCCGGACGTAGTCGGCGAGCGTCCCGGCGCCGAAGGGGCGCGCCCCCAACGCCAGGTTGAGCTGGCCGACGAGGGTGGCCGGGTCGAGCGGGTTGGCCGGGTTGTTGACCGAGGTCAGGCCCGAGGTCGCGGCGTTGGGCAGGGAAAGACTCACGGCCGGATTCGCGCCGACGGCGAGCGTGAAGCTGGCGTCGCCGCCGAGCTGGCCCGTCGTCGGGATCGGCGCGAGCGGCCCGCCGACGATCGACGGATCAGCGGGAGCCGTGCCGACCAGCGACGCGGCCGACGGGTCGAGGTTGATCCCGAAGGTCAGGCCCGCGTGGATCGCGGGCATGATCTCCAGGGTCGCCGCCGTCTTGATCCCGCCCAGCGGGCCGAGGTCGAGGTCGAAGCCGAGGGGGACGACCAGGGGGGCGAGCTGGTCGTCGAAGCTGACCTGGAAGGTCAACTGGTTGGGGTTGGTCGCCGACTTGGGCGTGAAGGTCGGGTGGACCTGGAACGGCGAGCCGGGGGTCGTCGTTAGCTCGGCCGAGAGCAGGTCGGCGAACGTCTGGGCCGAGCCGAACAGCGGGGTCCGGGTCGCGGCCGTCGGCGCCTGGGCTCCCCCCGCCGGCCGGGGCGCCGCCAGCTTGGCCGAGGCCCCGGACAGGCCCGAGGCGTGGAGCCGGGCCGAGCCGGCCGCGGCGGTCGCGTCGGACAGGTACAGGTTGACCGCGAATCCGGCCGGGGCCTTGGGCAGGGCCACGCTCGGGACCTGCCCGGCCGCCACCGTGAACGGCGACGAGGCCGCCGAGGGCGCCGACTGGCCGTAGGCGTTGGCATACGTCGCCACGACGAAATACGTCCCCGCCGCGAGCAGGCCGCCGGCCGACCCGCCGCCGGTCGGGGCGACGGTGGGGGCCGAGGCCGGGGTCGGGAGCGTGGTCAGGCCGGTGATCAGCTTGTCCGCGAACGCCTTGCCGAAGTCGAGGACGCTGCCCACGGTCACGCCGTTGGTGAACGGCAACGGCGTCGCCAGCAAGGGCGAGCCGCTCAGGGCCGCGAACGCGCCGCCGAGGCCGGTCAGGTCGGCGAGGAGCGCGGTCGGGGTCAGGTTCGAGAACGTCACGAGGTTCGCGAAATTCGCCGTCGAGACCGCCGGGGCCTTGCCGTCGAACGGCCGGGGGTCGGTGATCGTGACCGTCGGCAACGGGGTGCCCGACAGGTTCTGGCCGTTGAAGGTGAACGAGATCGGCAACGTCGCCGTCAGGTTCGACGAGGTCGACGCCGAGACCGTCGCCAGGCTCGCGGGGTTGTCCGCGGAGCCGAAAAGCTGGGCGATCGACACGGCGCCGGCGGTCCGGAAGTCGAGCCCGGCCGTCATCGACAGGCTGCCGCCGGTGACCTGGCCCCCCATGATCCCGAGGTTCACCCCCAGGTTCAGCGACGGCGCGGCGATCGTGGCGACCAGCGACGACGGGTTGATCGCGACGGCGAAGGCGTTGCCGTTGGTCGTGTCGAGGCGGAACGCCAAATTCAAGTTCAGCGTCGTCGTCAAGCTGACCGGCTGCGAGCGGTCGGCGTTGAGGTTCAAGAGCGAGGCGTTGGTCCCGAAGTCGACCGGGACCTGGACCGTGGACGACACCGAAAGGGTGGGCACGGTGAACGTATAAACGCCGTTACTGGCCGAGAACGTGTCGCCGCCCGATCCGGTCGCGCCGTTGCCGGACTGGGCGGCGATCAGGGCGGAGACGAGCCCCTCGGCGGTCGGATTCGCGGCGCCCGTCAGGTACGCGGCGGCCGGCCCGGCCAGCTCCGAGCCGACCTGGGCCCCGGTCCCCAGGAGCTGGCCGAGCGACTGGTCGACGATCGGCAAGGTCGCCCCGAACAAGCTCGACTGGTCGAGCTTGCCGGCCCATTCCTGCAAGACGTTCAGGCCCCCGCCAATCCGGGCCCCGTCGTTGACCGTGCCGGCGAGGGCCTGGACCTGGGCGGCCGTCAACGACGTGGCCAGCAACGTCCGGTCTTCCAGGGACTCCGCGAAAGGGGGAAAGCTCCGGCTCGACCAGAGCGGAGGGCGACCGCGTCGCCCCCGCCTCCGAGGGCCTGGCCGGCCCGGCTCCCGGTCGTCCCGACGGCGTTCGTCGCGGCCTCGCATGCTGAGTTGCCCTCGTGAGGGGTGGGTCGTGGGTCGTGGGTCGTGGGTCGTGGGGGGTGGGTCGTGGGTCGTGGGT
>JAABUQ010001779.1_pt1 | contig 44775 bp, 42 predicted proteins | sample 5560001 | NCBI WGS metagenome assembly JAABUQ01 (sample SAMN10711888, study PRJNA513371) | rock metagenome | isolation source: Antarctica rocks | place: Antarctica: Victoria Land, Finger Mt nord | collected 2015-12-18 | reverse complement strand
GGTCGCGAGCTCGACATCGACTCGCGCCCAAGCGACGCGCTCGCGCTCGCCGTGCGCGCCGGCGCACCGATCTTCGCCGCCGAGGACGTCATCGCCGAGTCGGCGATCGAGTTCGAGCACGAGGTGGAGGACACCGAGGAGGTCGTCGAGAAGTTCAAGGACTTCCTCGACGAGGTCTCGCCCGAGGACTTCCGCGGCGAGAGCTGACCGCCCGGCGCACGCGCTCGCCCAGCGCAATATCCTTCTCTCCGGAGCGACGAGGGGAGACCGGCAGGGAGCCCGCGTCGCGCCGTCTGCGCTGGCATCACCGACATCCACACACCGGGAAACCGCCGCCATGCCCTCTCGCCCGCTCCGTCGCGCCCTCCTCGCGGCGCTCGGCCTCGTCCTCCTCGCCGGCCTGGCCGTGCTCGCCCTCGCGCCGCCGGCCTCGCGGCGGAGTGCTGCCGTGGCCTCCGCCCGCTGCGCTCCCGGGTCCACGCACCTCGACCCCGATCTGATCGCCCGCGCGGCGCCCGCGCTCCGTCCCCGGCTCGGGCGGGCGTGCATCGCCGTGAAGCATCCCGAGACCGCGGCGGAGCTGGCGCGCGCCGCGGGCGGGCTCGGCGAGCGGCTGGGGACCAACGAGCCTGGCGCCTACGCCGCGGCGCTCTCCGAGCGCGCCCGCATCGCCCGTTCCACGCCGAGCGTCCCGGGCGGCGGCGCGCGCTGGCAGCCCGTCGGGCGCACGCCGCTGCTCGTGAACGACCCGAAGTACCCGAACACCTTCGGCGACGGCTTCGTCTTCCAGGCCGGGCGCATCAGCGACTACGCCTACGACCCCGCTCACCGGCGCCTCCTGGCCGCCGTGGCCAGCGGCGGGATCTACCAGTCGACCGACCTCGGGCGCTCGTGGCGCTCCATCGGCGACCGGCTCCCCAGCCAGTCCGTGGGCTCGGTGGGCTACACGCCCGCGGGCCGGGGCACCGTCGTCGCCCTGACCGGCGACAACGCGTTCGGCGGCTACACCTACGCGGGCGTCGGCGCCTACTACTCGACGGATGACGGACGCTCGTGGCACCGCGCCCGCGGGGTCCCGAACGGCGCCCTCGGCTTCAAGGTCGCCGTCGACCCGACCGACGCACGACGCGTCTACCTCGCCACCGGGCTCGGGCTCTACCGCTCGACCGACGCCGGGCGCTCCTACCGCAACGTCGACCTGCCCACCGGACGCTGTCACGGCGACTCCTTCGCCAAGGACTGCTTCCTGGCCAACATCGTCACCGACGTGGTGGTGCAGGCGCCGGACTCCTTCGGGCATCGCGGAGGCGCGGTGCTGGCCGCCGTCGGCTGGCGCTCGGGAGCGTTCAAGAACGCCGACGGCTCGCCGCAGGCCCCGGCGAACGGCCTCTACCGCTCCGAGGGCGGTGCGCCCGGGAGCTTTCAGAACCTCGACGAGAACGCGAACGGCTTCGCGCGACAGCCGAACGTCGGCCGGACCGAGCTCGGCGCCGCGGACGGGCCCGGCCAGAACCACGGCTACGTCTACGCCGTCGTGCAGGACGCAGTGCTCTTCAGCAGGGGCACGGTCGAGGGCCTGGACGTCGGCGGCGCGGACGGTGACCCGGCGGGCACGGGGATCGATCCCACGAAGACCCCGACCTACCTGAACGGCGTCTACGTCTCGAGCGACTTCGGCCGGACGTGGACGCAGATGGCCGGCCGCGAGCAGTTCCAGAGCCCGGCGACCGGCTCGACGCTCGCCCAGCTCCAGGGGCTCGGGTTCGGGCCGGGCATCCAGGCCTGGTACGACGAGTGGATCAAGCCCGATCCCACGCGCCAGGTGGGCGGCGTGCCCACCCGCCTCGACCTCGGGCTCGAGGAGATCTACGAGAACCGGCTGACGAGCACGCCGCAGAACGGCCGCAGCGACTTCAAGGCCATCGGGCCCTACAACGCCAACGGCGGAGCCTGCCTGCTCGTCGTCGCGAGCCCGGCGTGCGCGCAGGCGAGGAGCACCGACCCGAGCAACACCACCACCCACCCCGACCAGCACGCGGGCGTCTTCGTCCCCGACGGCCGGGGCGGCGTGACGCTCGCCGTCGGCAACGACGGCGGCGCCTACGTCCAGCACACCGGCGCGGGGCAGGAGAACAGCCAGCGCGGCTTCGGACCGGGGGCGCAGGACGGCTTCCACACGCTCCTGCCCTACGGGGTGGCCGTCGCGCGCGACGGCGTGGTCTACGCCGGTCTCCAGGACAACGGCGAGGATCGCATCGACCGCGCCGGGCGCCAGAACGAGGTCTTCGGCGGCGACGGGATCTTCACCGTCGTCGACCCCCGCAACTCGAGCACGGTCTATGAGGAGACGCCGCAGGCGGGCATCCGCGTCTCGACCGACGGCGGCGTGGACTTCAAGGAGATCGGGCCGCAGGTCGCCAACGCGAGCTTCTACTCACCGCTGCTCATGGACCCGCTGAGCGCCAAGCACATCGTCTCGGGCGGGCGCCAGGTGGTGGAGAGCACCGCGGGGACCGACAACAACGGGAACACCTCCGACGCCGCGGACCATCAGGCCGGCGATCCCGAGTGGGTGCGGGTCTTCGACCTCGGCACCCGGCGCCACCCCGGCCGGGCGCCCGATTCGGACCCCGTCTCGGGCAGGCCCACGATCGAGAAGGGCGACGTCGAGAACCAGGTCTCCGCCGAGGCGGTGCGCGGCGCCGCCGTCTACGCCGGCTTCTGCGGCGACTGCGACCCGGTGCGCGACCACATCTCCTTCGCCCGCGGGCTGGCCACGAACGTCGGCGGACGCGGCAGGCCCGCCTCCCTCTCGGCGAGCGGCTGGCACATCGCCAGGGCCAAGGGCCTCCCGAGCCGGCTCATCACGTCGGTCACCGTCGATCCGGGCGACGTGCGCACGATCTACGTCACGCTCGGAAGCTCTTCCCTGCGTCCCTACGCGCCGCCGGGCGCGCTCGGGCCCGACGGCCTCTCGACGCGGAGCGGGAGCGTGTACGAGTCGACCGACGCCGGCGCGAGCTTCCGCGACATCTCGGGCAACCTGCCACGGATCGGCGCGGCCTGGACCGTCCTGCGCGGCCGCCAGCTCCTCGTGGCCGACACGGTAGGAGTCTTCGCCTCCACCACGGGCGTGTCCGCGCGGCGAGCCCGCGCGCCGCGCTACGCGGTCCTCGGCCGCGGGCTGCCCGCCGCGCCGGTGTTCTCGATGGCGCTCAAGCCCTCCGATCCGAGGACGCTCTTCGTCGCCAGCCTCGGCCGCGGCGTCTACTCCTACCGGTTCGCCGCGGCCGGCTGTCGCGATCGCGTGCCGCCGAGCACGCGCCTGGTGCGCGGCCGCCTCGGGCCGGGCGGCACCGACCTGAGCGGCCGGGCCTCCGACCGGGGCTGCCAAGGCCGTCCGGGACGGGTGCGACGCGTGCTGGTCTCCGTGGCCCGGGTCACGCACGGGGGTCGGTGCCGCTACCTCCGCTCCGACGGGGCGCTCGGAGCGCCGTCGGACTGCCGCAGGGCGACGTTCCTCACCGCGCGGGGCACGCGATCCTGGCGGTTGCGCCTGCCCCGGCCCCTGCCCGGTGGCCGCTATCGCGTGCTGCTGCGCGCGATCGACGCCGCCGGCAACCGGGAGCGGCTCAGGGTGGGGCGCTCCTACCTGCTGCTGCGAGCGCGCTGAGCGGCCGGGGAGCCCGCGAGCGCGAGGTCGAGGATCCGGCCCACGAGCGCATCGAAGGAGAGCCCGGCGGCTTCGGCGGCCAGCGGGAGGAGGCTCGTCTCCGTGAGGCCGGGGATCGGGTTGGCCTCGAGCACGTAGAGGTCTCCGTCCCCGTCTTCGCCCGAGGCGTCCATCATCAGGTCGATGCGTGCGAAGCCCGAGCAGCCGAGCAGCCGGTAGACCTCGAGCCCGAGCTCGCGGGCGTGCTGGGCGGCGGCCTCGTCGAGCGCGGCGGGGCACTCGAAGCGCGTGCGCCCGATCTCGTAGCGCGATTCGAAGTCGTAGAAGTCCTCCTCCCGGGGCACGGCCTCGACCACCGGCAGCGCCTCGGGGCCGCCGGGCCCGTCGAGCACGCTGACCGCCAGGTCGCGCCCGAGCACGTGGCGCTCGAGCAGCACCTTGCGGTCGTATGAGAAGGCGGCCACGAGCGCGGTCGGCACGTCGGCGGCCGAGCGCGCGAACTTGATGCCGAGCGCCGAGCCCTGGCTCGCCGGCTTGACCACGATGGGGAACGTGAGCCGCTCCTCGATCGCCCCGAGCGCCTCGGCCGCGCCGAGCTCCTTGAACGCCGTCTCGTTGAAGGAGAAGAAGTCGGGCGTGGGAACGCCGGCATCGCGCATGAAGTGCTTGGCCAGGACCTTGTCGGCCGAGCGAATGCAGGCCGAGACCCCCGAGCCGGTGTAGGTGACGCCGAGCACCTCGAGCAGCTCCTGCACGGTGCCGTCCTCGCCGTCGCGGCCGTGCAGCGCCACGAACGCGACGTCGGGGGCGGTGGCGCGCAGCCGCCCGACGAGGTCGTGGCCCACGTCGAGGCCGACGACGTCGTGGCCGAGGCGTTCGAGCGCGTCCTCCACCCGGCCGCCGGACTTCAGCGAGACGAGCCGCTCGAGCGAGCGTCCGCCCTTGAGCACCGCGACGCGGCTCATCGCTCGCCCGAGGAGGGACCGGCGCGACGCCCGGGGTCGGCCGCCCGGCGCGGTAGGCGCAGCACCTCGGCCAGGCCGGCGTCGGGCGTGCGCGGGCGGGGCCCGGCCGCGGGCAGGGCCCGCCCGCCGGTGAGCGTCCCGTAGAGCGCGACCTGCTCGCCGATCACCGCGCCGATGCGGCGGACGCCCTCGCGGATGTCGTCCTCGGGCACGCCGGAGAAGTTCAGGCGCATCGAGGATCCACCGCGGCCGTCCAGGTAGGCGGCGCGGCCGGGCACGAACGCCACGTCGTCGGAGAGCGCGCGGGCGAGCAGGTCGGTCGTGTCGATGTAGTCGGGCAGCGTGGCCCAGATGAAGAGACCGCCCTGGGGGAGGGTCCACTCCGCCTCGCGCGGGAAGTGCTCGGCCAGCGCGTCGAGCATGACGTCGCGCCGGCGCCGGTAGATCTCGCCGAGCGAGCGCACGTAGTCCTGCCAGGCCCCGGCCCGGAAGTAGGCGGCCACGAAGTGCTGGCTCATCGAGGAGGAGCACAGATCGGCCGCCTGCTTGCCGATGTTCATCTTCTCGAGCACGGGCCGCGGGGCGACCGTCCAGCCGAGGCGCACGCCCGGGGAGAGGATCTTCGAGAAGGTCCCGAGGTAGATCACGAACAGGCCGCCGTCGAGCTCGTAGAGCGTGGGCAGCGGGTCGCCCTCGTAGCGCAGGAGCCCGTAGGGGTTGTCCTCGAGCACGAGGAGCTCGCGCTCACGGGCGATCCGCACGAGCCGCTTCCGCCGCGGGAGCGGCATCGTGACCCCCGCGGGGTTCTGGAAGTTCGGGACCGTGTAGACGAACTTGGGCCGCCGCCCCTCGGCCTCGAGCCCGTCGAGCGCCTCCTCGAGCTTCTCGACGCGCATGCCGTCGCGGTCCATCTCGATCTGCACCACGTCGGCCTGGTAGGCGCAGAAGGTCGGGACGGCGCCCGGGTAGGTGGGCGCCTCGGCGACGATCACGTCGCCCGGGTCGATCAGCGTCTTGCACACGAGGTCGATGACCTGCTGGCCGCCCGTGGTCACGAGCACGTCGTCGGGATCCACGCGCGCTCCCTCGGCCGCCATCACCTCGGCGATGCAGGGCTTGAGCGCGGCCATCCCCTCCGTCGGCGCGTACTGCAGCGCCCGGGCGCAGGAGCTCGCCGCCACGTCGCGCATGAGCGAGGCGTAGGACTCGGGGGGGAAGGTCGAGGTGTCGGGCAGGCCGCCCGCGAGCGAGATGACCTCGGGGCGCTCGGTGATCGCCATGAGGTCGCGCATGGCCGAGGAGCGCATGACCTGCGTGCGCTCGGCGAAGAGGCGGGCGTAGCGCTCGAGGTCGCGGGAGGAGGAGGGCGGGCGTCCGGTGCGGGTCATGCTCGAGGAGGGTCCAGCCCGAGGTTCGCCGCCGCGGGCCGGCTTCCTGGGCCGCTCGTCTATCGTCATGCCCGCTCCACGCTAGCGAACCGTGCACCTCGCGCTCGTCATCTGCCAGGGCGTCGGCCTCGCCGCCGCCGCGGGCCTCCGGCCCTTCCTGCCCGGCCTCCTGGCCGGGGCGCTCGCGGCCGCCAACCTCGGGGTCGACTTCGACCACACGAGCTATGCGTTCCTCGAGCAGCCGCCGTTCCTGTTCGTGCTCTTCGTGGGCCTTGCCGCGTCGGTGGCGCTCGTGCGCCGCAGCGGCGTAGAGGCGGTCGAGGGAGGAGTGGTCGGCTCGGTGATCGCGGGGGCGGCCATCGGCGTGGGGGCGCTCCTCTTCGCCGGCTCGCTGGCCGACGCGCATCAGCTCGCGTGGCCCGGACTGATCGCCGGGGTGCTCTGCGCCGCGGTCGCTCAGGCCGCCGCGCGCTCGCTGCTGGGGCGCACGCGGGCGCGGCTCGACTCGGCGGCCGCGGCCGCCCTGCCGCTCTACGCCGACGGCGCCGGCCTCGTGCTCGCCGGCCTCTCCGTGCTCGCCCCGCCCCTCGGCGTGGTCGGCCTCGCCTTCTTCGCGTGGCTCCTCGTCACCGGGCGCCGGCGGGCGGGGCGCAAGTACGCGGGCCTCCGCATCCTGCGGTGAGCTCCGCCTCGGCTCCGAAGAAGCTCGTCCTCGCGGTCATCGACGGCTTGAAGCCCGCGATGCTCGAGCGCGCGGTGGCCGGGGGCCGGGCCCCGGCGCTGGCGGCGGTCATGGAGCGGGGGGCCTACGTCGAGAACATGGCCGCCGCCTTTCCCTCGGTCACCCCGGCGTGCGCGGCGTCGATCGTCACCGGGGTCGGTCCGGACGAGCACCTCATCCCCTCCATGAACTGGTTCCACCGCGAGGAGGGGCGCTACGTCGAGTACGGGTCGAGCTTCAGCGCCTCGCGCCAGTTCGGGCTCGTGCGCTCGCTCACGGACACGATCTACAACATGAACGCGGCGCACCTCTCGTCCGACGTCGAGACGGTCTTCGAGCTCCTCGACGACGCCGGCGTGCGCACGGCGGGGACGACCTACCTCATGTACCGCGGTCGCCACCGCCACGAAGTCGCGAACGAGCGCGCCCTGGCGCGGCTGGCGACCTCGACCTTCTTTCGCCACGCCGTCTACGGCCCGCGCGAGCTCTTCTACGCCGACATCTTCGCGAGCCGCCGCACGGGCTGCCGCGGGCAGCTCGGACTGCCCGGCGCTCGCGACCAGCACACCGGTTGCGTCGGCTCCTACCTGGTGGAGAACGACCTCTGCGACTTCCTGCTCTTCTCGCTCCCCGACAACGACACGTTCTCCCATCGCCACGGGCCGCACGCGCAGATCACCTCGATCGTCGAGGCCGACCGGCAGCTCGAGCGCCTCATGCACGCCGCGGGAGGCGTCGAGGAGTTCTTCGCCGAGTGGGCGGTGATCGTGCTCGCCGACCACTCGCACACGCTCGTGGAGCGGAGCGTCTCGCTCGCCGAGGCGTTCGCCGACTTCGCGATCCTTCCTCCCGGGCCGGCGAAGGTCGCCCTCTCCGCCGGTGACATCGCGCTGTCCCCGGCTCAGCGCGCGGCGATGGTCTACGTGCTCGACGAGGAGCGCCGGCCCGAGCTGCTGCCCCGCATCCTCGACTGCGCCCGGGGCCTGGAGGGCGTGGACCTCGTGCTCCACCGCGAGGACGGGGAGGGCGTGGTCTGGAGCGAGCGGGGCGAGCTGCGCTTCTCCCCCGGCGGCGACCTGCTCGACGAGCGCGACTGCTCCTGGAGCGTGGAGGGTGAGCTGGCCACGCTCGACGCCAGGGTGGAGGACGGCCGCTTGCTCTGCGCGGACTACCCCGACGCCCTGACCCGGGTGTGGTCGGCGCTCTGCTGCTCGCGCGCGGGCGACGTGCTGCTCTCCGCGGGGGCGGGCTACGAGTTCGTGGACTGGGGCGGCCAGGCGCACGTCGGGGGAGGGAGCCACGGCTCGCTGCACGCCTCCGACTCGCTCGCGCCGCTGCTGTGGGCGGGCACCGGACCCGAGACGCGCGACGCGAGCGCGCAGTGGACCCTGCGCGACATCGTTCCCATGGTGCGATCCCACTTCGGTGTCCTTCCCTGAGCGGCCGCTGCGGCTGATCGCGCTCCTCGTCGCGCTCGCGACCCTCGCCGGCGCGGCGCCGGCGAGCTGGGCGAGCGCCTCGGCGCCGCCTGACCCGAACGCTCTGCGCAGCCCGCCGAGCGTCGATGACGCGCCGCCCGGCCACCGGCTGAGCGCCGCCCGGGCGATCGCCATCGCCGACGCCCTGCCGAAGGTCCGGCGCGCGCGCCGGGCGCACCGGGGCTCGACGCGCGCGGCGTTCCTCAAGGGGAGCGACCGCTGGCAGGTCTCCTACTACGCGACGCATGGACAGGAGATCGCCCAGGTCACGATCCTCGACGCGACGGGCCAGGTGCAGGAGGCGTGGACCGGCTTCCAGGTCGCGTGGACGATGGCACGCGGCTACCCGGGCGCCTTCGGGCGAAAGGCGGTGGCGCTGTGGGTCTGGCTACCGCTGTGCCTGCTCTTCGTAGCGCCGTTCGTGGACCCGCGGCGGCCTCGGCGCTGGCTGCACCTCGACCTGCTCGTGCTCGTCGGGCTGTCGGTGTCGCTGGCCTTCTTCTCCCACGGGAAGATCGGGCTCTCGGTCCCGCTCGCCTATCCCGTCCTCGGCTACCTCCTCGTCCGCATGCTCGTGCTCGCCCGCGGCGGACCCGGGGGGTCCGAGCCGCTGCACCTGCTCGTGCCCGCCTCGTGGCTCGCGGTGGCCATCGTGTTCCTGCTCGGGTTTCGCGTCGGGCTGAACGTGGTCGACTCCAACGTCATCGACGTCGGCTACGCGGGAGTGATCGGGGCCGACCGGCTCGCGCACGGCAAGCCGCTCTACGGCGGCTACCCGAAGGACAACGAGCACGGCGACACCTACGGCCCCGTGAACTACCTGGCCTACGTGCCCTTCGTGGGGGCGCTGGGCTGGAGCGGCAGCTGGGACTCCCTCCCCGCGGCCCACGGGGCGGCGATCGCCTTCGACGTGCTCACCATGCTCGCGCTGTGGCTGCTCGGGCGCCGGGTGCGGGGGCCGACGCTCGGCATCGCACTGGCCTACGCGTGGGCGGCCTTCCCGTTCACGCTCTTCGCCTCGAGCACCAACACCAACGACTCGCTCCTCGCCCTGCTCGTGGTGCTCGCCTTCCTGGCCGCGAGCTCGGCGCCGGCGCGCGGATCGCTGACCGCGCTCGCCGGCCTGACCAAGTTCGCCCCGCTCGCGCTCGCGCCGCTCCTGGCGCGGGGCGCCGGCCCCTGGCGCCCGCGCGGCCTCGCCGCGTACGCGGGGGCCTTCCTGGTCGTGGGCGCCCTCGCGGGGCTCCCGGTCCTCTTGCACGGCGACCTGCGCACGGCCTACACGCAGACCCTCGACTACCAGGCGACCCGCGGCTCGCCGTTCTCGCTCTGGGGCCTGTACGGGCTGCCGCACGCCGCCCAGCTCGCGGCGCAGCTCGGTGCCGGGGCGCTCGCGATCCTCGTCGCCTTCGTCCCCCGCCGCCGCACCGTGGTCCAGCTTGCCGCGCTCGGCGCGGCGGTGCTCATCGCCGTGCAGGTCGGCGTGACGCACTGGTTCTACCTCTACGTCGTGTGGTTCTTCCCGCTCGTCATGCTGGCCCTGCTGGGGCGCTACGCCGAGCCCGCCGGCGCCGCGCGGCCATCGTGACGAGCACGCGCTCAGCGCAGGCCGCGCGCGGGTAGGAGCAGCGGCTCGATCGCCGCGGCGCGCATCGGCTCGGGGGCCGTGCGAATCACTACGCCCATGAGCCACGGGTCCTCCTCGGAGGTCTCGAAGCGCACGGGCATCTGGGTGAGGAGCGAGGTGACCGCCTGCTCGCGCTTGACGCCGATCACCCCGCCGCGCGGACCGGTCATGCCCACGTCGGTGATGTACGCCGTTCCTCCCGGGAGCACGCGGGCGTCGGCGGTGGGCACGTGGGTATGGGTGCCCACCACGGCGGTGACGCGCCCGTCGAGGTGCCAGCCCATGGCCACCTTCTCGCTCGTCGCCTCGGCGTGCATGTCAACGAGCACGTGGTCGACCCGCCCGCGCAGCTCGTGCAGCGCGGCGTCGGCCTCGGAGAACGCCGGCCGCCCGGCGCTCATGAACAGGTTGCCGGACAGGTTCACCACCCCGAGCCGCGCACCGCCCTGCTCCACCACGCAGGTGCCGTGCCCGGGCTGGGAGCGCAGGAAGTTGGCCGGACGCACGATGCGGGCCTCCTCGTCCAGGTAGGGGTAGACCTCACGTCGCTTGTAGGTGTGGTTGCCGAGCGTGATCGCATCGACGCCCGCGCCGAGCATCTCGCGGGCGATCTTGGGGGTGATGCCGAGTCCGCCCGCGGCGTTCTCGCCGTTGACCACCACGAAGTCGGCAGCGTGGCGCTCACGCAGCTCGGGAAGGAGCCCCAGTAGCGTCCGGCGCCCGAGCCCGCCGACCACGTCTCCGACGAAGAGGATGCTGAGGGCTCGATTCACGCGGGCACACGGCGCATACTGATGCAGAGGAGCATGACGCCTGACGCCATCCAGACGCGGCCCGAGGCGGGCGAGCAGCCCGTGGGGGAGGGCGCCGCCGCGCCCGAGGACCCGAGTGCGACCGCTGCCCCCCACCGGGATCCGCCGCCCACGCGTGCCGCTCCCGTGGTCATCCCGCGCTGGATCCAGCTCGTCCTCCTGCCCATCGCGCTGCTCGGGCTCTGGGCCCTCGCGCGTGCGGCCGGCTCCGTGTTCCTCATCTTCCTCGTCGCCGGCGTCCTCGCCCTCGTGCTCAACCCGCTCGTCACCCTCGTCCAGCGTGCGCGCCTGCCGCGCGGGGTCGCCGTGCTCGCCGTCTTCCTGGCCTTCTTCGCCGCGATGGGCGGCGGCATCGCGCTGCTCATCAGCCCGGTCTCCAACCAGGTGGTGAGCTTCCAGCGCGACGTGCCCGAGCTCGTGAGCTCCGCCAACAAGACGCTCGGGCACTTCCAGGGCTACCTCGACTCCCACCACCTCGGGCTCCACGTCAAGAACTCGGGGCAGACCGCGCTCGAGACGCTGCAGAAGAGCTTCCTTCGCCGCTCGGGGGCGATCGTCTCCTTCACGCGCGATCTCGTGCAGCGGCTGGCCGAGGGCGCCTTCGCGCTGATCCTCGTGCTCGTGATCTCGGTCTACATGCTGCTCTACGCCCCTTCGATCGGCCGGCTGGTGCGGCGCGCCATGCCGCCCGGGGACGGCACGGCCGAGGACGACTTCCCGCTGCGCGCGCAGAAGGCGGTGTTCTCCTATGTGCGCGGACAGCTTCTCTTCTCGCTCATCATGGGCGCCACGGCCGGCGTGGCGCTGTGGGTGGTCGGCCTGCTCGGCGTCTTCCCGCAGGGCAAGACCTACGCCCTCTTCTTCGGTGCCTTCTTCGGCCTCATGGAGCTCGTGCCCTACCTCGGGCCGGTGCTCGGCGCGCTGCCGCCCGTGCTCGTCGCCCTGATCGGCGATCCGCTCAGCGCGGTGTGGGTGGCGCTGCTCTTCGTCGCCCTTCAGCAGATCGAGGGGCACCTCGTCGCGCCGCAGGTCTTCGGCCACTCCCTCCGGATCAACCCGCTGCTCATCATCCTCGCGCTGCTCTTCGGGACCCAGACCTTCGGGATCGTCGGCGCGCTCATCGCGCTGCCCATCGCCGCCGTCGCGCGCGAGACCGCCCTCTACCTGCGCCGCCACCTCGTGCTCGAGTCGTGGAGCATCGGCGGCGCCGCTCCCCTCGCGGCGGCGGGCGCGCTGGCCGAGCCCGCCGCCCTCCCGCCGCCCTCCCGCCCCCCCTGTCCCCGGTGCGGAGCTGAGGGCTCCTCCGGCGACGCCTTCTGCCCCGCGTGCGGCACTCCGCTGTCGGTGGGAGCCCGGCCCCCCGGGTAGCCTCCTCGAGGCGATGTCCGCCTCCCCCTTCGCCGCGGCACGCTCGGCCGCCGTCGGCCACGCCCTCGAGGTCGAGGACCTGGTTAAGAGCTACGGAGAGCGCCGCGCGCTGCGCGCGGTCTCCTTCACCGCCGCGCCGGGCGAGTCGGTGGCCGTCATCGGTCCCAACGGCGCAGGCAAGACCACGCTGCTCTCGATCCTCGCCGGCATCCAGCCCCCCACGGGCGGGCGCGTCAGTCGCGCCCCGCGGGAGATCGGCTGGGTGCCCCAGCAGCCCGCGGTCTACTCCAAGCTCTCGGTGCAGGAGAACCTCGCGCTGTTCGCTCGTCTCGAGGGCGTCGAGGACTGCGCGGGCACGGTGAGCCGCATGCTCGAGCTCCTCGAGCTGGCCGACCGCGCCGGCGAGGAGCTCGGACGCCTCTCGGGCGGCAACCAGCAGCGCGTGAACATCGCGATCGGGCTGCTCCCCGCGCCGCCCGTCCTGCTGCTCGACGAGCCCTCCTCCTCGCTTGATCCCCGCCAGCGCGCGCGGCTGTGGGACTTCATCGGCTCGCTCGCCCGTGGCGGCACCACCGTCGTCTTCTCCACGCACAACGTGCAGGAGGCCGAGCGCTATGCCGACCGCGTGCTCGTGCTGGCTGACGGCGAGCTGCTCTTCACCGGCACCCCGGCCGCCCTCGCCGCCGAGGTCGGAGGCGACGCGCGCGACTTCGAGTCGGCCTTCGTGCGCTTCCTGCACGACCGCGGGCACTGAGGGGGAGGACTTCCACCCGTGCGCTGGCTCCTCCTCAAGGACCTGCAGATCCTCCGCCGCTCTCCCCTGCTCGTCGGCCTGCTCGTCGTCTATCCCATCGCCATCGCGCTCATGATCGGCTTCGCGCTCTCGAGCCCGCCCGGCAAGCCCAAGGTCGCCTTCGTCTCCGAGGTCCCCAGGGGGCAGTCGCAGTTCAGCCTGGGGGCGGAGAGGATCGACGCCTCGGAGTACACGTCTGCGCTCTTCGACGCGATCGACCCGATCCGGGTGAAGACGCGCGATCAGGCGCTGGCCAAGGTACGCTCGGGCGAGGCCCTGGCCGCGGTGATCATCCCCGCCAACATCGTGCAACAGCTCCAGAGCGAGCTGCAGACCGGCACGGGCCAGCCCACGGTGGAGCTGGCTCTCAACGTCAAGGACCCGCTCGAGCAGCAGTTCGTCGACTCGACGATCAAGGCACGCCTCTCGGACCTGCAGCAGGCGCTCTCGCGGAAGATCGTGGCCGTCGCCGTGCAGCAGCTCCAGAAGGTGCTCGACGGAGGGAGCATCGACGTCGTGGGACAGAACGTCTCGCTGCTCGGCCTGCGGAACTCCCGCACGATCATCCAGGGGACGCTCGGGAGCCTGCCGCGCGGCTCGGCGCTGCGCGGCCCGCTCGACCAGGTCGCCCAGTTCGCGGGCCTCGCGATCGAGGGGCTGAACTTCGCCAACCCCGTGCTCGGGACGATCAACACCCCGATCCAGGTGCAGCGCACGACGCTGAGCGGCACGACCACGCCGGCGGACTCCTACGCCGTGGCGATCGCCGTGGTCGTCTCGCTCATGTTCGTGACCGTCCTGCTCGCGGCGGGGATGCTCGCCCTCGAGCGTGAGGAGCACGCGTTCGGGCGGCTCGTCCGCGGGCTCGTGTCGCGCACGAGCCTGCTCGGGGAGAAGGTCGTGCTCTCCGCGGCCTGCGCGACGGTGGTGACCCTCGTGATGCTCGTGGGGATCGGCGCCTTCAAGTCGCTCGCGTGGGGCCGCTTCCCGCTCTGGGTCCTCGCGCTGGGGGCGGGCGGCCTGGCCTTCGCCGCGCTGGGGGTGGCGGTGGGGAGCCTCGCCCGGGAGGTGCGAGCCGCCTCGCTCCTCGCCTTCCTCCTCTCGCTGCCCATCGCCTTCCTCGCGCTCGTGCCCCCGAACGCGGTCTCGGGTGGTCTGCACACCGTGCTCAACGTCGTGTCGGGCCTCTTCCCGTTCAAGCCCACCCTGCAGGCCATGGGTGCCGCGCTGAACGGCACCCAGCCCGGCATCCTCGTGCCGCTGCTGCACCTGCTGGCCCTCGCGGTGGGCTTCGGGGCGATCGCGCGCCTCGCGCTGCGGCGGTTCTAGGAGAGGGCCGGGGACTCCCTGAAGCCCCGTACCCCTGCAGGGGGGAGAGGATGCTTCAGCGACTGGACCCCGAGGGTGAAGCGCACCCGCTTGTATCCTCGGGTCCATGGCCTTTCCGCAGACCCGCCTGCGTCGGCTGCGGCGCACCGGCGCGCTGCGGAGCCTCGTGCGCGAGACGCGGCTTGCTGCGAGCGATCTCGTCCTGCCGCTGTTCGTCACCCACGGGAGCGACGTGCGCGAGCCGATCAGCGCCATGCCCGGCGTGGATCGCCTCTCGATCGAGCACGCCGTCGCCGAGGCGGCCGCGGCCGCGGCCCTCGGCCTGCCCGGGGTCCTGCTCTTCGGGATCCCGGCCACCAAGGACGCCGAGGGCTCCGGCGCCTGGGACGAGGAGGGAGTGGTCCAGCTCGCCACCCGGGCGATCAAGGACGCCCACCCCGACCTCCTCGTGATCACCGACCTCTGCCTGTGCGAGTACACCGACCACGGGCACTGCGGACTCCTCACCGACGACGGTGAGGTCGACAACGACGCGACGCTCGAGCTGCTCGCACGCGCCGCGGTGGCCCAGGCCCGCGCCGGCGCCGACCTCATCGCCCCCAGCGACATGATGGACGGCCGCGTCGGCGCCATCCGCGCCGCGCTCGACGAGGAGGGCTTCACCCACACGCCGATCGTCGCCTACTCGGCGAAGTTCTCCTCCGCCTTCTACGGCCCCTTCCGCGAGGCCGCCGGCTCCACGCCGGCCTTCGGGGACCGTCGCGGCTACCAGTTGGATCCCGCCAACGCCGACGAGGCGCTCCGCGAGGTGCGCCTCGACGTCGAGGAGGGCGCCGACGTGGTCATGGTCAAGCCCGCGCTCCCCTACCTCGACGTGATCCGCCGGGTCAAGGACGAGACCCGCATGCCCGTCGCTGGCTACCACGTGAGCGGCGAGTACGCCGCGCTCAAGGCCGCCGCCCAGGCCGGCTACCTCGACGAGCGCGCCGCGGTGCTCGAGACGCTGACCTCCATCCGCCGCGCCGGGGCCGACATCGTCATCACCTACCACGCGAAGGACGCCGCCCGATGGCTACGCCAGAGCTGACCCCCGCCGCCCCGGTCTCCAAGGCGCGCTCGCGCAAGGAGGGCGCCGCCGTCCCTCTAGACGAGCTCGACCGCAAGCTCCTCAACCTCATGCAGGGCTCCTTCCCGCTCGAGCCGCGCCCCTACGCCCGCGTCGCCGAGCGCGCGGGCGTCACCGAGGAGGAGGTGCTCGCGCGCGTCCAGCGCCTCCTCGCCGAGCGCATCGTCCGCCAGGTGACGCCGATCTTCGACACCCGTGCGCTCGGCTACTCCTCCATGCTCGTCGCCGCCAAGGTCGACCCCGAGCACCCGTGGCGCGCCGCGAAGGTGGTCAACGCCCACCCCGGGGTCTCGCACAACTACCTGCGCGACAACGACTTCAACCTGTGGTTCACCATCGCCACCGAGCCCGACTCGAAGCTCGGGCTCCAGGGCACGCTCGAGCGCCTGGCCGCCGAAGCCGGTGCCGAGTCGGTGCGCCAGCTCCCCACGCTTAAGCTGTTCAAGATCCGGATGGACCTCGAGATGGAGAAGGGCACGGAGGCGCTCGCCGCCGCGGCGGTCGCCCAGGAGCCGGCCGAGACCGAGCCCCAGCCCTACGACGAGCTCGACGTCGCGGTGATCCGCGCGCTCCAGGGCGACATGCCGGTCGTCCCCGAGCCCTACGCGCCCGCGGCGGCCGAGCTCGGGATGGCGCAGGAGAAGCTGCTCGCCCACCTGGAGGGGATGAGGGAGCGCAAGCTCCTGCGTCGCGTGGCGGCGATCCTCTTCCATCGCCGCGCGGGCTTCTCGGCCAACGGGATGGGCGTGTGGAAGGTGCCCGAGGGGGAGATCCTCGAGACAGGCAAGCGCATGGCCGCCTACCGTGGGATCTCGCACTGCTACGAGCGCCCGACCTACCCGGACTGGCCCTACTCCGTCTTCACCATGGCCCACGGGCGCTCCAAGGAGGAGTGCGACGCGATCCTCGACGCGATCGCCGAGGAGACCGGGATCGAGGAGCGCACGACGCTGTACTCCTCCACCGAGTTCAAGAAGATTCGCCTCCTCTACTTCACGGAGGAGTTCAAGCGCTGGGAAGCCGAGCACGTCTAGTGCCGCCCGCGGCGTGAGCGGCGTGCTCACCGACACGCGCTCGGCCGAGCTCTACGCGCGCGCGCTCGAGCTCCTGCCCGGCGGGGTGAACTCGCCGGTGCGCGCCATGCGCGCGATCGGACGCGACCCCGTGTTCGTCGCCCGCGGCCAGGGCGCCGAGCTCGTGGACGTCGACGGCAACTCCTACGTCGACTACGTGTGCTCGTGGGGCCCGCTCGTGCACGGCCACGCCCATCCGGAGATCCTGAGCGCCGTCGCGGAGGCCGCGCAGGCGGGGACCACGTTCGGCGCGCCGACGGAGGGCGAGGTGGAGCTGGCGGCCGAGGTGGCGGCGCGGATGCCGTCGGTCGAGATGCTGCGGATGACCTCCTCGGGCACGGAGGCGGCGATGAGCGCCGTGCGCCTCGCGCGGGCCGCGACGGGCCGCGAGACCGTGCTCAAGTTCGCCGGGGCCTACCACGGGCACTTCGACGGGCTGCTCGCCGAGGCGGGCTCGGGCCTCGCCACCCAGGGGATCCCGTCCTCGCCGGGCGTGCCCGCGGCGGCGACGGCCGCCACCGTCGTGGTGCCGTGGAACGACCGCGAGGCGCTGCACGCGGCCACGGAGCGCCACGAGCTCGCGGCCATCCTCGCCGAGCCCTACCCGGCGAACATGGGGCTCGTCCCCCCCGAGGAGGGGTTCCTCGAGCTGCTGCGCGCGCGCGCCGACGCCACGGGCGCGTTGCTCGTCTTCGACGAGGTCATCACCGGCTTCCGCGTGGCGCGGGGCGGCGCTCAGGAGCTTGCCGGGATCCTGCCCGACCTCACGGTGATGGGCAAGGTGATCGGGGGCGGGCTGCCGGCCGCCGCCTACGGGGGTTCGCGCGCGCTCATGGAGCTGATCGCCCCGGCCGGCGCGGTCTACCAGGCCGGCACCCTCTCGGGCAACCCGCTGGCGGTCGCGGCCGGGCGCGCGACGCTCGCGCTGCTCGACGCGGACGCCTACGCCCGCCTCGAGACGATCACCGAGCGGCTCGCCGCCGGGCTGAGGGAAGCGGCCGCGAGCACGGGGTGCCCCGTGCTCGTCACCACCGCGCCCGGGCTGTTGACGGTCTTCTTCGCCGCAGGGCCCGTGCGCGACTACGCGCAGGCGTCCGCCTGCGACCGCGCGGCCCACGCCGCCTGGTGCCGCGCCCTGCTCGCGCGCGGCGTCTACCCGCCCCCTTCCCAGTTCGAGGCGTGGTTCCCGTCCCTCGCCCACGACGAGGCCCACGTCGAGCGGACGGTGACCGCGGCCGCCGAGGCCTTCGCCGAGATCGGATGACCCCGGCCGCCGGGGATCGGGACCTCCAGCGCCTCGCGGCCGAGATACGGGCGCAGGGCGGCCTGCTCGCCGCCGCGGTGCGCCCGGCCGCGGCCGGGGAGCTCCCCCTAACGGATCGCGGCCTGCGTCCGGGGGCGCTCGCGGCTGCCGGCCCGCGCGCCGCCGGCGCCGAGGAGGAGTACGCGCTGCTGATGGAGCTGATCCACGAGGGCTACCTCCTCCACTACGGCTCTCCGCGCGTCGTGCTCACCGAGGATCCCGACCTCCGCCTGCTCGCCGGCGACGAGCTCTACGCCCTCGGCCTGGTCCGCCTCTCCGGCCTCGGCGACCTCGAGGCCGTGCGCGAGCTCGCCGACGTCATCTCGCTCTGCGCCCAGGCCCACGCGGCGGGGGACCCGGCGCTGGCCGAGGCCGTCTGGAGTGCGGGAGCGGTCGCCGTCGGCTGGGGCCCCTCGACTGCTCACGCCGCCGCCAAGGAGGCCGCGCGCGCCGCCGAGCCCGACGCGCGCGAGCGTCTGCGCGCTGTGGCCGAGGCTGCGCGGGGCGACGTGGCGCGATCGCGCTGATTGCCCGCTGCCACGGGGTTTGTGACGCCCGTAGCCATGTTGACGATATGGTGCCCGGCCGCTTCAATCCGTGCTCCACCCCCGTCGAAGGCTCCTCCGTGCCCGACCGCCGCCAGCCTCGCAAGTCTCCCTACACCGCCGATCGCAACGTGCCGGGCGCCTTCGAGGGCGAGACCGTCACGCGGCGGCGCTTCATGACCGGTACCGCCCACGGCATGGGTGGCGCCGCCGCCGCCGCCTTCACGCTGCCGGCGCTGGGGTTCGCGCTCGCCCCCGTCTTCACCCGCCAGAAGTGGACGTGGCAGTCCGTGGGCAAGCTCACCGACTTCTCCAAGGACACGTATTACCCGCGCGTGATCACCGCCGTGCCCGGCATGGGCGAGGCCGGCAAGACCACGGTCTACCTGCGCCTACACAACCCGCAGTACGACACGGACAAGTACAACAACGACAACCCCGTCGTGGCCATCTCCACCCGCTGCGCGCACCTCGGCTGCCCCGTGCGGTTCGTGGAGGCCGCCGCGCGCTTCATCTGCCCCTGCCACGGCGGCGTCTACGACTTCCAGGGCAAGCGCAACGGCGGCCCGCCGGTGCGTCCGCTCGACCGCTTCTACACGCGGGCGGAGAACGGCGAGGTGTTCATCGGCCCGCGCTACAGCGTGAACTCCCAGCTCAAGCGCTTCCCCTCCCCCCGCGATCCCGCCGAGTTCACCGACGGCATCGGACCGTACGTGTACCCAGGCCGGTTCTCCACTCCGAGGAAGTAGGCTGATCCGCGTGAAGCTGAAGCCCCCCCTCCCTCCGATCCCCTCCGCGCTGCAGCCCAAGCCCAAGCGCCCGGGCACCGCCGAGAAGGTCACTCCGATCGACGTCGCCCAGGAGGCCGGCATCACCGCGGTCGACTGGATCGACGAGCGCACCTCGCTCTCCGGAGGGGTGCGCTGGCTGCTCTTCCGCAAGGTCCCCAAGGGTACGAACTGGTTCTACACGCTGGGCTCGGCGACGATGTTCGCGTTCCTCTCCCAGGCGGTCACCGGCGTCTTTCTGGCCATGTACTACCGGCCCGACGCGGCGGGCGGCGCATACGAGTCCATCCGCTACGTCTCCACGGACGTGTTCCTCGGCGCCTTCGTGCGCGGTATGCACAAGTGGGGCTCCACGGTGATGGTGATCCTCGTCTTCCTGCACATGGCGCGGACCTTCTTCTTCGGCGCCTACAAGTACCCGCGGGAGCTCAACTGGATCATCGGCGTCGTGCTGCTCGTCCTCACGATGGTGATGTCGTTCACGGGGTATCTCCTGCCGTTCGACGACCGTGCCTACTGGGCGACCATCGTCGGAGTGAACATCAACGGCACCGGGCCGCTGGTCGGGCCGTTCCTCTCGGACTTCCTGCGCGCCGGCCCCGAGTTCGGAGTGACGACGCTCTCGCGCTTCTACGCGATCCACATGCTGCTGGTGCCCGGAGCGATCGCCGCCCTGATCGGCGCCCACCTCTACCTCGTGGCCCGCCTCGGCACGACCGCGCCGCCGTGGCTCAAGGCGGAGCGCTCACCCGAGCTGACCCGGGCCGAGGTCTAGCTCCCTCTCCTCATGAACCAGCGCGAGAAGGAGGTCTACCTCCGCGAGTACAACATGCTGAAGGCGGAGGGCAAGCCCTTCTTCCCCTACGCGGTGGCCAAGGACAGCGCCATGGCCTGCGTGGTGATGCTCGTGATCATCGCCATGTCGCTCGTGCTCGGGGCCGAGCTCGGTCCGAAGGCCGATCCGACGACCACCACCTACGTCCCGCGACCGGAGTGGTACTTCTTCTTCCTCTTCGAGCTCCTGCGGGTCATCAAGCCGCCGATCCTCGTGCCGCTCGCGACGATCGGAGTGCCGACCATCTCCATGGTCCTGCTGATCATGCTGCCGTTCTTCGATCGGAGCCCCGAGCGGCGCCCGGAGCGGCGCCCCATCGCCACCACCGCGGGCATCCTCACCATCTGCGCGATGGCCTACCTGACCTTCCTCGGCGCCAACGCCGGCTCGCCCAACGAGGTGGATATGAAGCCGCCCTCGGGCCTCGCCGGCGCGCAGCTCGTGGCCTTCAACCAGGGCAAGGAGGTCGTCGGGCAGTCGGGGTGCCTGGCCTGCCACAAGATCGGCGTGAACGGCAACGACGGGCCGGGACCCCAGCTCACCCACGTGGCCAGCAAGCTCCCCGCGGACGGGATCGCCCAGACCCTGCGCAACCCGACCGCGCCGATGCCCTCCTTCAAGAATCTGGCCACCAGCTCACCGCAGAAGTTCCAGGCGCTCGTCGCCTTCCTCGGCCAGCTCAAGTAGCGCGTGAACGCCGCTCCGGTGCCCGCGTCCGGCTCCCTGGACGAGCCGCAGGTGCGCGCGATGTTCGATCGCATCGCCGGCTCCTACGACCGCATGAACTCGGTGATGACCGCCGGGCTGCATCACACCTGGCGCCGCCGCGCGGCCGATCTCGCCGCGCTCGGGCCCGGTGACCGGGCGCTCGACGTGGCCACGGGCACCGGGGACCTCGCCCTGGAGCTCGCCACGCGCGTGGCCCCGGGCGGCGAGGTGATCGGCTGCGACTTCTCCGAGAAGATGCTCGGGCGGGCCCGGGCCAAGGGAGACGGGCGTGCGCGCTTCGAAGCCGGCAACGCGCTCGCGCTCCCCTACGCCGACGGGGAGTTCGACGCGGCCACCGTCGGCTTCGGAGCGCGCAACTTCGCGGACCTCGACCGCGGGCTCTCCGAGATGGCGCGGGTCGTGCGGCCCGGCGGGCGCGTGGTCGTCCTCGAGATCACCACGCCGCGCCGCCCGCCGCTGTCCACTTTCTACGCGCTCTGGTTCGACCGGATCGTCCCCGCGGTCGGGCGCCTGGCCGGGGACCCCGACGCCTACGCCTACCTGCCGAGCTCGGTCAGGCGCTTCCCCGCGCCGGACGGTCTCGCGGCAGCGATGGAGCGAGCCGGCCTGCGGCGAATTCGCTGGGTCCTCACCGCGGGAGGGATCATCGCGCTGCACGTGGGCGAGGTGGCGTGATGTCGGCGCTGGCCTCCGTCGAAGCGGTGCTCCGCGCCGGCGGGCCGCACCTGCCCGAGCTGATGGGTCGGGTGGAGGAGCGGCTCTCCGAGCTCGCCTCGAGCCACGGCGCGCTGCTCGCCCGCCACGCCGGCGCCACGATCGCCGCGGGAGGCAAGCGCCTGCGCCCGCTGCTCGTCTTCCTCGCCGCGGGGGAACCGGCCGCCGACCCGCGCGGAGCGGTGCGCGCCGCCGTGGCCGTCGAGCTCGTGCACTCGGCCACGCTCGTGCACGACGACGTGCTCGACGCCTCGATGCTGCGCCGCGGGCGCCCCACCGTGGTGGCCGAGGGCGGCCGCGGTGCGGCCACCGCCACGGGCGACCTGCTCTTCTCGCGCGCGTTCGCCGAGCTCGCGCGCAACGGCCGAGTGGACGAGGTCGCCGTGCTCACCGACGCCGGCAGCGCCCTGGCCCGCGGCGAGCTGCTCCAGCGCGCCGACGCGTGGGATGCGCAGGTTCCGCTCGAGCGCTACCTGCGCCGCTGCGAGCTGAAGACGGCGCGCCTCTTCGAAGCGGCCTGCCGGCTCGGAGCGCTCGAGGGCGGCGGCGGCGCCGAGAAGCTCGCGCGCTTCGGACGCGCCGTCGGCCTGGCCTTCCAGATCCTGGACGACGTGCTCGACGTGTCCGGTCCCGCCGAGCGGACGGGCAAGCCGCGCGGGGCCGACCTGCTCGACGGGACCGTGACCCTCCCGCTGATCCTGGCCCGCCAGCGCGATCCCGAGCTCGCCCGGACCGATCTGCGCCAGGTGCGCACCGCGGCTCAGGCCGAGGCCGTGTGCGACCGGATCGCGGGCACCGACGCGCTCGCCGAGGCCCGCGGACGGGCGCTGGCCATCGTGGCCGAGGCGAAGGAGGAGCTGGCCGCGGTGCCCGAGCGCCAGCGGGGCGTCCTCGGCCTCGTCGCCGACGGCGTGGTGGAGCGCTACAGCTGAGGGCCGCGGGCTAGAAGTCCATCGGCAGGACGTGGTCGTCCTGCAGCGCGCGCACGAAGCGGTCTATGCCGTCCTCCATGTTGGCGTGCGAGAGGCGCTTGAAGTCGCGGGCGAGGGCCTGGGCGCCCCGGTCGAGCTCCTCCTCGAAGGAGTCGACGAGCTCCTGCGTGAACACGCCGTCGCCCGTCCACTCGCACTCGGGGCACCCGAGCGTCATCTCCCAGTGAGCGGAGCCGGCCTCGTTCCAGTCCACGGGCTGCACGAGCTCGGAGGCGCACCGGGGGCAGACGTGCAGGCCGCTCGCGTCCGGGCTCGGGGTCGCCCGCGGCGAGGGGCTCGGGGCGGCCGAGCGGTCCTCGAAGTAGACGACCTCGATCGTCTTCCCGCTGGGAAGGACGACGCGGCGGACGGAGTGGCGATCGGAGTGGGCGCTCATGACGAAGACCTCGGTAGGCCCTAGATCGGCCGGGTTCCGGTGGGACTTGAGAGCGAGTGGACGGTGATCCGGACCGCCCCGGCGACGCGTTACCCTTGGACGTCCCCTTCGCAGAGGTCTTCACATGTTCGCTTCCTTCGGTCCACTCGAAATCGGCCTCATCCTCCTCATCGTGCTGGTGATCTTCGGGCCCAAGCGGCTGCCCGGCCTGGGCAAGCAGCTCGGGAAGGGGATGCGCGAGTTCAAGGAGTCGATCGGCGGCGACTCCAAGGACGAGCACGACGACGAGGCCGGCGCGCGCGCGCAGCGCAGCGAGCTGGCCGCCGCACCGGCCGAGGCGGCCGCTGCCCCCGGTCGCACCGAGGCCGGTGCCGCGGCTCCGGAGACCACGGCGCCGGTCGGCGCGCGCTCCGGGGATGGCGAGCGCCCGAACGCCGGGCCCGCGCCCGACTCCCGCGGCTGACCCGCGCGCGAACCCTCTCGCATGGCGACGAAGCTCCGGCCGATCGGCCACGAAGACCGCCTGAGCATCGTCGACCACCTCGACGAGCTCCGCTCGCGGCTCGTCATCTGCGCGATAGCGCTCGCGATCGCCTTCGCGGCGTGCTTCTGGCAGAACCACGCACTGCTCGGGCTGCTCAACAAGCCGCTCGAGAACTCGACGCCCACGGCGTTCAACCACGTGGGCAACGGCCGGCTCGCCGGCGCCGCGGCCGCCCAGGCCGAGCAGCGGGGAGGCATCATCCAGGAGCAGCAGGCGATGGAGCAGCTCTCGCGCTCGCGCACGGTCCCGGCCGCCGATCGCGCCTCCTACGCGCTCGCGGCCCGCGGCCTTGCCCGCCAGGCGGCGGCCCTGCCGAAGACGATCCCCAAGCGCGAGCCGATCACGACCGGCGTCGGCGAGCCCTTCACCACCACGTTCACGGTGGCGCTCTACTTCGCGCTGCTCTTCGCGCTTCCGGTCCTGCTCTACCAGTTCTACGCCTTCATCCTGCCCGCCTTCAGCCCCCGCGAGCGGCGCGCGGCACTGCCACTCATGCTCATGGTGCCGTTCCTGTTCATCGGCGGCGCGTGCTTCGGCTACTTCCTCGTCCTGCCGCCGGCGATCGCCTTCTTGCAGAACTTCAACAACCAGTCCTTCGACGTCCTCATCCAGGCCAAGCCGTACTACACGTTCGAGATATTCACGCTGCTCGCGCTGGGTTTGATGTTCCAGCTCCCCGTCGGCCTGCTGGCCATGCAGCGCGTGGGCATCATCTCGCGCCGGACGCTGACCTCCAACTGGCGCTACGCGATAGTGCTGATCGCGGTGATCGCCGCCGCCCTGCCGGGGGTGGACCCGGTGACCACCATGCTCGAGATGATCCCGCTCCTGCTGCTCTACGGGCTGAGTATCCTGCTCATGGGCCTCGCCGAGCGCCGCGGCGGCGGTGCGGACCCCGACGCGGGCCCGGACGAAGGGGACGAGCAGGAGACCGCGTTCTCCTTCGACGAGCCGCCCGAGGACCCCCCCGAGCGCCCGACCCGCCGTCCCCAGGACTGACCCGTGCTCTTCGACCTCAGAGGCCGCGGCCGCCGCCGCACCGTGCAGGGGATCTACCTCGCGCTGGCGCTGCTGATGGGCGGCGGCCTCGTGCTCTTCGGCGTGGGCGGCACGGGCGTCGGGCTGTTCGGCAACGACAGCGGCGGCTCGGGGGGCGCGAGCAGCGGGTCGATCGCCAAGGACGTCCGCGCCGCGGAGAAGCTGGCGCAGGCGCGACCGAACGATCCCGCGGCCCTCGCCGGCCTCGTCCGCCAGCGCCTGCTGCTCGCCAACGACGGCAAGAACTACGACCAGAACCAGCGCGCGTGGACGCCCGCGGGCAAGGCCGAGCTCGCGCGGGCGGACCAGGCGTGGCAACGCTACCTCGCGCTGAACCCCCCCAACCTCGACTCGAGCCTCGCGACGCAGATGGCCAACGCCTACGGGCCGAGCGGGCTGAACGCCGCGAGCAAGGCGACGGGAACCTACGAGGCCCTCGCCGCGGCGGACCCGAAGAACCCGCTGGCCTACGCCAACCTCGCCGACGCCGCCTACGCGGCCAAGCAGACCCGAAAGGGCGACCTCGCCGCCCAGCGCGCCGTGGCCCTCTCTCCGCCGAACACGCGCAAGCTCATCAAGCAGCGCCTCGCCCAGGACAAGGCGCAGGCCCTCGCGCCCGGAGCCGGCGCGGGGGCTCCGCCCGGCGGCGGCGGCGGGACGGTCCAGCCCACTCCCGGCCCCTGAGCACCTCGATCTCCAGGCTCTAGAATCCCCGGCCGTCGCGCCTCGAGGGCGCTGCGCCCGGGCCGTTAGCTCAACTGGCAGAGCAGGGGACTCTTAATCCCAAGGTTGGAGGTTCGATTCCTCCACGGCCCATCGTCTCTGCACTACGCTCTGCCCGTGCAACTCGCCTGCCTCGACGGCCTCGTCGGCCCCGCCGCCGAGGCGAAGATCGCCGTCACCGACGACGGGCTGCTGCGCGGCGACGGCGCCTTCGAGGTCATGCGGCTCTACGGCGGCCGGCCGTTCGCCCTCGAGGACCATCTCGTCCGGCTCGGGCGCTCGGCCGAGAACCTGCGCCTGTCGCTAGACCTCGAGGCGGTGCGCGCCGACGTGGCGAGCATCCTCGACGCCGCTCGCGCCGAGGCCCGCGACGGCTGCCTGCGCGTGGTCGTGACGCGGGGTGGCCGGCGCCTGCTCCTGACCGAGCCGCTTCCCCCCGCCGCGCCGACGATTCGCCTCGCCGCGGTGACCTATGCGCCGACGCGCATCCTCGACCAGGTCAAGTCGCTCTCCTACGCGGCCAACATGCTCGCCTCGCGCATCGCCCACGAGCGCGGCGCCGGGGAGGCCCTGCTCGTCACCCCGCACGGGAGGGTGCTCGAGGCGCCGACCTCCTCGTTCTTCTGGGTCCGTGAGGGCAAGCTCCTCACCCCGCCGCTCTCCGAGCACATCCTGGCTTCGATCACCCGGGACCGGGTGCTCGAGGAGACCGGCGCGCGGGAGGCGGAGTGCACCCTCGACGATCTCCGCACGGCCGACGAGGCCTTCCTCGCCTCGACGACCCGCGAGGTGCAGCCGGTCGCGGCGGTCGACGAGCTCGAGCTGCCGAGCGCGCCCGGTCCGGTCACCGAGCGTGCCGCCGCGGCGTTGCGCGCGCGGATCGAGGCAGAGCTGGGCGTGCCTGCCTCCGCCGCCGCGGGCTGAGTGCGCGTCCTCACCGTCATCGGGAACCGTCCTCAGTTCATCAAGGCCGCGGCGGTCTCCACGCGGCTGCGCGACGTGCACGAGGAGATCACCGTCCACACGGGCCAGCACCACGACGACGAGCTCTCGCGCGTCTTCTTCGACGAGCTCGGGCTGCCCGCGCCCGAGCACCGGCTCGATCTGGGCGGCGGGAGCAACACGGCGCAGACGGGCCGGATGCTCCAGGCGCTCGAGCCGCTCATCTCCCGGGTGCGTCCCGACGCCGTGCTCGTCTACGGCGACACCAACACCACCCTGGCCGGGGGCCTGGCCGCCGCGCAGGCCGGCGTGCCCGTGGCGCACGTCGAGGCGGGGATGCGCTCGTGGGATCGCTCGATGCCCGAGGAGCTCAACCGGGTGCTCACCGATCACCTCACCGCGCTGCTGCTGTGCTCCTCGGAGACGGCGATGGAGAACCTGCGCCGCGAGCACGCCGCCGGGCGCGCGGAGCTCGTGGGCGACGTGATGGTCGACCTCGCCCTCCTCCTCCAGCCTCGGGCGCGGGAGCGCACGGGCGCGCTAGCGGACCACGAGGTGCGCAGCGGCGAGTTCGCCCTCGTCACCGCGCACCGCGCCGGCAACGTCGACGACCCGGCGCGGCTGCGCGCGCTGGTCGACCTGCTCCTCGCCCTGCCCGAGCCCGCCGTGCTCCCGCTCCATCCCCGCACCCGGGCGCGGCTCGAGGCGGCCGGCCTGCTCGAGGTGCTCGCCCGCGCCGAGCGCCTCCGCCTCGCCCCGCCGCTCGGCTATCTCGACTTCACCGCGCTGCTCTGCCACGCCCGGGCCGTGCTCACCGACTCGGGAGGCGTCCAGAAGGAGGCCTATCTGGCCGGGGTCCCGTGCGTCACCCTCCGCCCGAGCACGGAGTGGGTGGAGACGGTGGAGGCGGGCTGGAACGCGCTCGTCGACCTCGACGCCGGGGCGGCGCTCACCGCCCTGGAGCGCGAGCCGCCCGCCGAGCGCCCTGCGCTCTACGGCGACGGGCGCGCGGGGGAGCGCGTGGTGGCGGCGCTCGGCTCCCTGGCCTCGTAGGGGCGGCCGATCCGCCGCAGCGGCACTCCGGCCGCCGCGAAGGGCGCCGGATCGAGCGCTCCGCGGCCGTCGAGCACCGCCCGCGCCCCCGGAAGATCGGCCGGCCCGAGCGCGGCGTACTCCGCATGGTCGGCGTGGAGGATCGCCGCGGCCACCGGCGTGGCGCCGTCCCAGGGATCGAAGCCCAGCGCGGTGAGCTCGGCGGCCGTGTAGAGGGGGTCGGCGGCCACCGGCGCCGCGCCCCGGCGGCGCAGCTCGTCGCGCAGCCCGTAGGCGCCCGAGAACGCGGTCTCCTTGACGCCACCGCGGTAGGCGACGCCCAGGATCACGATGCGCTCGCCGGCGAGCGGCGCGCCGAGGGCTCCGGCCAGCAGCTCGACGGCGTAGGCGGGCGCGCCGTCGTTGACCGCGCGCGCCACCGCGGGCAGCCGCGCCGCGGGGTCCTCGGCGAGGTAGAAGCGGGGATAGACCGGGATGCAGTGGCCGCCCACCGCCACCCCGGGCCGGTGGACGTGGCTGAACGGCTGGGAGTTGGCCGCGTCGATCACCCGCTCGACGTCGATCCCCGCCCGGTCGGCGAAGCGCGCGAACTCGTTGGCCAGGGCGATGTTCACGTCGCGGTAGGTCGTCTCCGCGAGCTTGGTCATCTCGGCCGCCTCCGCCGAGCCCATGCGCCGCACCTCCGCGTCGAGGAAGGCCTCGTAGAGCGCGGCGGCGTGCTCCTCGCCCTGCGCGCTCAGGCCGCCGAGGAGCTTGGGGTAGGTGGCCAGGTCGGCGAACACGCGGCCGGCGTAGACGCGCTCGGGACTGAAGGCGAGGAAGAAGTCCTCCTCCGCGCGCAGGCCGCTGAGCTCCTCGAGCGCGGGGGCGACCCGGCGGCGGGTCGTTCCCACCGGCAGGGTGGTCTCCACGCTCACCGTGGCGCCGCGGCGAAGGCCGCGGCCGATCGCCTCGGTCACCGCGTCGAGCGCGCGCCAGTCGGGACGGGCCTCGGCGTCGACCACGAGGGGAGGGACCGCGATCACGAGCTCGGGTCGCTCGGCGACGGCGGCCGTCGTGTCCGCCTGCGCGCGCAGGCGCCCGGCGGAGACCTGCTCGACCAGGGCCTCGGCCAGCCCCGTCTCGCCGGGGAAGGGCGCCTCGGCGGCGTTGACGGCCGCGACGACCGCCGGGTCGACGTCGCAGCCGACCACCTCGTGACCGGCACGCGCGATCTGGAGGGCGAGCGGCAGCCCGATCTTGCCGAGCGCCACGACGACGGCTCTCACGCGGCGCTCACCCGCACCGTCTCGGCCGACGCCGCGCTCGCCAGCACCGCCTCGGCGCAGACGACCGTCTCGAGCCCCTCGGCGAGCGAGACGACGGGCGCGCTCTCATCGCCGTCGAGGCGGTCGCAGAACGCCTCGAGCTCCGCCAGCAGCGGCTCGCGGCGCGCCAGCGCGTAGCGCGTGGCGTTCCCCTCGGAGACGCCGCGCAACGCCTGCGTCCGGTCCCACTCGGAGCTCACGGTGCCGTTCTCGTAGAAGGTCAGATCGGCGCTGAGCGTGTCGGCGAGGAGCATCCCGCGCTCGCCGAGGATCCGGGTCTGGCGGCGCTTGGTGGGCGTGAGCCAGTCGACAGCGCAGGAGAAGACGAGGCCTCCCTCGAGGCGCCCCGTCGCGACCACCAGGTCCTCATGGGGTCGGCCCATCTTGTGCGAGGTCTGCGCCGCCACCACGCTGACCGGCGAGTCGCCGAGCCAGCGCACGAGGTCGAGGTCGTGGGTGGCGAGGTCCTTGACCACTCCGACGTCCCTGACCCGGTCGGGGAACGGTCCCACGCGCTCGCTGGCGATGAGGAACACCTCGCCGAGCTGCCCCGCCTGCGAGCGGCGGCGCAACTCGATCAGAGCCGGGTTGAAGCGCTCCACGTGCCCGACGCCTGCGCGCACGCCGGCGGACTCGCAGCGGGCGATGAGCTCGCGTCCCTCCTCCCCGCTCGCGGCCAGCGGCTTCTCCACGAGCACGTGAACGCCCGCGGCGGCGAGCTCGGCCACCACGGCGAGATGCTCCTCGGTGGGGACGGCGACCACGGCGAAGTCGAGCGGCCCGCCGGCGAGGAGCTCCGCGAGCGAGGCGTGCAACAGGCCGGGCTCGCGCAGGGCCCCGAAGCGGTCGCCGTCCGGGTCGACCGCTCCGGCGAAGCCCACGCGCGGCATGCCCTGCAGCAGGCGCGCGTGGTGGCGCCCGATCATCCCGAGGCCGATCACGGCTCCGCGCAGCGCCACCGGCAGGCTCCTCTCGTGCGGTCGAACAGGCGGCGGCAGCTTAGCTCGGGCACCGGCCGGCCCCCGGCCGCGTAGGCTTCGCCCGGAGATGCCCTCCGCGCCCGGCCTCGTCCTCAGCCCCGATGCGACAGTGGGGGCGGGGGTGCGCTTCGGCGCGCACGTGGTCGTCCACGCCGGCGTGCGGATCGGCGACGGATGCCTGATCGAGGATGGGGCCGTGCTCGGCAAGCCGCCGCGCCTGGCCACGCGCTCGAGCGCGCCTCGGGAGGAGCCGCCGCCGCTCGTGCTCGCCGCGGAGGTCACCGTGTGCGCGGGCGCCGTGGTCTTCGCCGGCGCCCTCCTCGGCCCGGGGGTCATCGTCGGCGACGGAGCGGTGGTACGCGAGCGCGCACGGGTGGGGGAGGGGAGCGTCGTCGGCCGCGGCGCGACGGTGGACAACGACGTGGTCCTCGGCGCCCGCGTGCGGGTGCAGACCGGGGTCTACCTCACGGCCTTCTCCGCAGTGGAGGACGACGTCTTCCTCGGTCCGGGCGTGACCACCACCAACGACCACACGATGGATCGCCATCCGCCTGAGGCGCCGCTCCACGGCGCGATCCTGCGGCGGGCGTGCCGCGTCGGGGGCGCAGCGGTCCTGCTCCCCGGTATCGAGGTCGGCGAGGAGGCCTTCGTGGCCGCCGGTGCGCTCGTCACCCGCGCGGTCGCGCCCGGGGCGGTCGTCATGGGCGCCCCCGCGCGAGTGGTGAGGCAGGTGGAGGACGGGGACAGGCTCGAGCGATGGCGGTGAAGCGGTCCCTGCGCGGGGTACCGCGCCGGCGCGCGCGGCGGCTCGAGCGACGCACCGTGGGGCTCGGGCTGCTCGGGCTGGGCACGACGGCGAGCGTGGTGGCCGGCGAGCTCGCCTACGTCTGGCGCCGCGGCTCCGCGCCCCTGCCCGCCGAGACCGACGACCTCCTCGGCGCGGCGGCGGAGGCCGCCCGGCAGGCCCGCGAGGTGGCGCGCGAGGGCTACATCGCCGCGTCGGATCGCGAGAACGCGCTCTTCAACCTCCTCCTCGCCTACACGCTGACCTTCGGCGTGGTCCGGGCCGGCACCTGGACGATCCACACGCGCGGCTCGTTGGGCCCCATCCGCAACGTCGTGCTCCACCGCCGCCACATCCACCACTTCGTGCCGGGGATCGGCCTGGCCTTCCTCGCCGGCGGCGCCTCGGTCGTCTCCGCCGACGAGGCCCTCGACCGCTGGCTAGCCATCCCCTTCGGCGCGGGCTTGGCGCTCACGCTCGACGAGTCGGCGCTGCTCCTCCAGCTCGAGGACGTCTACTGGCGCGAAGAGGGGATCCTCAGCGTGCAGATCGCGCTCAGCGCGATGACCCTCCTCTCGTCGCTGGCCCTCGCGCGGCGCTTCCTGCGCCGCGGGGAGCAGCGGGTGCTGCCCGCGGCCGGCGCCTAGCCGCGGCCCTGGGCGACCGCGGCGCGGGCGGGTACGGTTTCACGCGCGGCCGCCGTCCACACCACCTCGTCGCGCCCGGGGCCGACGCCCACGAGCGTCACCGGCACGCCGACGAAGTCGGCCACGAAGTCGAGGTAGTCCCGCGCGGCCACGGGCAGGTCGTCCTCCGTGCGGCAGTCCGAGACGTCCTCGCTCCAGCCCGGCAGCTCCTCGTAGCGGCCCTCGGCGTGGTGGAGCACGCTCTGATGGTAGGGGAAGCTCTCGAACGTGCCCTCGTCGCCCCCGCGATAGCTCGTGCACACGGAGATCGGGTCGATCCCGGAGAGCACGTCGAGCTTGGTGACGGCCAGGGCGCTGAGCGAGTTGATGCGGGCGGCGTAGCGCAGGGCCACGAGATCGAGCCAGCCGACGCGGCGCGGACGCCCGGTGGTGGCGCCGTACTCGCCGCCCCGCTCGCGCAGCGCGTCGGCCTGCTCGCCCTGCATCTCCGTCGGGAAGGGCCCGGCCCCCACCCGCGTGGTGTAGGCCTTGGTGATCCCCCACACCTCGTCGATGTCCCGGGGGCCCACGCCCGCCCCGATGCACGCCGCTCCGGCCACGGGATTGGAGGAGGTGACGAAGGGATAGGTGCCGTGGTCGATGTCGAGGAGCGCGCCCTGCGCGCCCTCGAAGATCACCGTCTCGCCGTCGTCGAGCATCTTCCAGACGAGCGCCGCGGTGTCCTGGATGTAGGGCTCGAGCCGGTGCCCGTAGGTGAGGTACTCCTCGGTCATCGTCTGGAGGTCGAGCAGCGGGTCCTTGGCGAACGGGCGCAGCGTGAGGCGCTTGGGCTCGAGGGCGGCGACGATCTTCTGCTTGAGGATCTTCGGGTCGAGCAGGTCCTGCACCCGGATCCCGAGCCGCGCCGCCTTGTCGGCGTAGCACGGCCCGATCCCTCGCCGCGTGGTGCCGATCTCGAGCTTGCCGAGCCGGGCCTCGCCCGCGTGGTCGAGCATCAGGTGGTAGGGCATGATGAGGTGGGCGTTGGCCGATATGCGCAGGGCGCTCGTGTCGACCCGCCGCCGGCGGAGCTCGTCGAGCTCGTCGGTGAGGACCTTGGGGTCGACGACCACGCCGTTGCCGATCACGCACGTCTTGCCCGGGTGCAGGATCCCCGAGGGCATCAGGTGGAGCTTGTAGGTCTGACCGCCGCGGACGATGGTGTGCCCGGCGTTGTTGCCGCCCTGGAAGCGCACGACCGCGTCCCCGCGCTCGGCGAGGAGGTCGGTGATCTTGCCCTTGCCCTCGTCGCCCCACTGGGCGCCGACGATGACTATTCCCGGCATGCGCAGGAGTCTAGGCCGGTGACCCGGCGCCGCGAATCAGGCCGAGCGCTTCTCGAGACGCGCGTCGAGCCGCCGGTCTTCGCCGAAGACGGGGATCTCCTCGCACATCTCGGTGAGCCGCGAGACGGTCCGGGGGGTGATCTGCTCCTCGAGGGCCTCTCGGTCGGTGATGTTCGTGGTGATCACCATCGACTTCTCGTCCTCGTAGCGGGCGTTGACGATGGAGTACACCTGCTCGAGCACCCACTCGCTGGTGCGCTCGGCTCCCACGTCGTCGACGTGCAGGAGGTCCACGGCGGCGAGCCGGTCGAGCAGCTCGACGTCGGAGTGGCGCGAGTCCTCGTCGTAGGTGCGGCGGATCTCGGCGATGAGACGCGGCAGCGAGTAGATCGCGACCGAGCGCCCGGCGGCCAGCGCGGCCTGGGAGACGAGCATGGCCAGGCTGGTCTTGCCCGTCCCCACGTCACCCATGAACCACAGCCCGCGGCCCGCGTCGAGCTGCTCGTCGATCGTCGCCACGTAGCGGCGCACGGCGGCGATGACCGGAGCGCTCAGGTCCGCGAGGGGCGGCCGCTCGAACGAGACGCCGCGGAACTTGGGGGGGATGACCGCGGAGAGGCTGCGGGCGCGGGCGCGGCCGATGCGGCCCGCGCGGCAGCGGCACGGGTAGGCGGTCCGTGCCGCCTCGTCCTCACGCCAGCCACTCCCGTCGCACAGCCCGTGCGGGCAGGCGTCGCTCACGCCGCGTAGCGCTCCTCGCGCGCCAGGTTGACGAACCGTGGGTAGTCCTTCTGGAAGTTGAGCTCCACGTCGCCCAGGCCGCCGTTGCGGTGCTTGGCCACGATGATGTCGGCCACGCCCTCCCGCTCGGAGTCGGTGTTGTAGTACTCGTCGCGGTAGATGAACATCACGAGATCCGCGTCCTGCTCGATCTGCCCGGACTCGCGCAGGTCGGAGAGGATCGGTCGCTTGTCCTGGCGCTGCTCGACCCCTCGCGAGAGCTGGGAGAGCGCGATGACGGGGACCTCGAGCTCACGGGCGAGGATCTTCAGGCCGCGGCTCATCTCGCCGACCTGCTGCACCCGGCTCTCGATGCGCGCGTCGGCGCGCATGAGCTGCAGGTAGTCGACGATGACGAGACCGAGCCCGCCTCGCGGGGACTCCTGGGCGTGCAGTCGCCGCGCCTTGGCACGGACCTCGAGGATCCCGATGTCGCTCGAGTCGTCGACGTAGAGCGGAGCGGTCGAGAGCCTCTGGCTCGCGGAGAGGATCTTCGGCCAGTGGCGCTCGGCCTGGCCCTTGCGCAGCTGGTCGCCCTTGACGCGCGCCTGGGAGGCGATGAAGCGCTGGGCGAGCTCGGCCTCGGACATCTCGAGGGAGAAGAGGGCGACGGCGCGGCCGTGGTCGAGCGCCGCGTTCTCGGCGATGTTCGTGACGAGCGCGCTCTTGCCCATCGACGGCCGGGCGGCGAGGACGATCAGGTTGCCCGGCTGGAAGCCGCCCGTGAGCTCGTCGAGCTCGCGGAACCCGGATGGCGTGCCGGTGAGCGCCGTCTTCTCGAGCGAGAGCCGGTGGAGCTTCTCCACCTCCACGTGCAGGAGCTCGTCGATCTTCTTGAAGTCCTTCTGGCGCTCGTCGTGAGCGACCTCGAGCACCGCCCGCTCGGCTCGCTCCATGAGCTGCTCGGGGGCCGCCTCGTGACCCAGCACGCTGGCCTGGATGCCGTAGGCCGTGCTCAGCAGCCGGCGCATCTGCGCGTCCTGACGGACAATCTGAGCGTAGTGGCGGGCGTTGCCGGCCGCCGGAGCGGCCGCGGCGAGCTCGGCGACGGAGGCCTCTCCGCCCGCGTCGGCCAGGCGTCCGCCCTGGCGCAGGCGCCCGGTCACCGTCACCGCGTCGATCGGCTCGGCGGCGTTGTAGAGCTCGAGCATCGTCGCGTAGACGAGCCCGTGCTGCTCGCGGTAGAAGTCCTCGGGCCGGAGGCCCTCGTCGATGACGAGTCCGTAGAGGGCGCGCTCGCTCAGCAGGATCGCGCCGAGGACCGACTGCTCGGCCTCGAGGTCGTGCGGGGGGACGGCAGCGGCGACGGTGGCGGCCATGACGACGGCCGAGTCTAGGCTCACCCGAGGCGGCGGGCCGGCCCTCGCTCCGCTCCCTGCGCACTTTTCCAAGCACGCCGTCGCAGACCGCCTGGGAGCCGCGCGGGAAGGGCTACTTCTGCTCGACGACCATGGTCTTGACGGTCGCCATCACGCCCTCGGAGACCTCGACCACCACCATGTGCGTCCCGACGTTCTTGATCGGGTCGGTGAGGTGGATCTTGCGCCGGTCCACGCGGATGCCGCGGGCGTCGCGGATGGCGTCGGCGATGTCCTGGTTGGTCACCGAGCCGAAGAGACGGCCGTCCTCGCCTGCCTGCTGGTGGATCGTGAGGACGGTGCGCCCCAGCAGCCCGGCGTTCTCCTGCGCCCGGGCCTCGGCCTCGCGCGCCGCGCGCTGGGCCGTCTCGGCCCGCCGCCGGGCGACCTCGACCGCCCCCCGGGTGGCCGGCTGGGCGAGCTTGCGCGGGATGAGGAAGTTGCGCAGGTAGCCGGGCGCGACGTCGACCACCGTGCCGCGCTCGCCGAGCGCCTCCACGTCCTGGAGCAGGATGGCCTGGGGCACTCGCTCAGCGCTCCCGGTCGCGGTCGCGGTCCCGCCCGGTGCTCGAGGTGGGCTCGGCCACGTAGTGCAGGAGCGCGAGCTCGCGCGCGCGCTTCACGGCGCGCGCCACCTGGCTCTGGTGGCGACGGCAGGCGCCCGTGATCCGCCGCGAGCGGATCTTGCCGCGCTCGGAGATGAACCGGCGCAGGGCGCCGACGTCCTTGTAGTCGACCTGATCGATCTTGTCCCGGCAGTACGGGCACGGCTTGCGCCGGCCGCTGCCCGGTCCGCCCTTGCGCTCGCGCCGGCGTACCGGCCTTCTTCGTTGCTTGGCCAAGCTCGATCGATCCTCCGGGTCTAGAAGGGGATGTCGTCCTCGGCGGCACCAGGGCCGGCGGGGGCGGTCTGGAAGTCCCGATTGTCGATCGGGACGTCCTCGCGGCCACCGTATCCGTTGCCCGTGGCCGCGTCGTCGCGCCCACCGAGGAACTGCACCGAATCCGCGATGATATCGACTGCCTGGCGCTTGTGCCCGTCCTGGGTCTCCCACTCACGCCACTCGAGGCGGCCGTCGAGGGCGACCGGGCGACCCTTGGAGAGGAAGCGCGCGCAGTTCTCGCCCTGCTGGCCCCATACCGTCACGTCGAAGTAGTTGGGCTTGTCCTCCCACTCGCCGCCGGCGCCCTTGCGCCGCGTGTTGCACGCCAGGCGCAGGCTGCACACGGACATGCCGCTGGGCAGCGAGCGCAGCTCGGGATCGCGGGTGAGGTTGCCGGTCATGACGACCCGGTTGATGTTGGTGGCGGCCATCGAAAGCTCTCTCCTCGGGCGGCGGACGAAGGGTGTGATCGCGTCTGAGGGCGAGTCTAGAGCGGGGATCGGCCCCCACCGGGGAGGGGTCCCAAAGTGGGCGAAAAGGTTGCGAGTACGGCGCGAACCGCGCGCCTTTTGCGCGCGCTCAGCGGGTCTCGACGGCCTCGCGGCGGACCTCGGGCGGGTCCGGCGTGCCCGGTGGCACCCTGATGATCCGGAAGCGCGTGACGCCGTCGGTGATCCTCAGGTTGTGCCCGACCGCCTCGAGGAGCTCGGGGGTTCCCGAGAACTGCAGGAGACGGTACTCCGCGTCGACCTGGTGGCGGATCTCGTAGGCGAGGGTCCGCACGCCCCAGTCGTGGCGCGAGACGACGGCGCCGCCCCCCTGCTCGATCGCCGTCTCCACGCTCGCGAGGATCTCCCCACGCCGGTCTTCCGGCACGTCGGTGCCGAGCAGGAGCATGAGGTCGTAGAGGGGCGGATCGGTGGGCATGAAGGGGTAGCCGGCGAGGGCGCCAGCCGAGCGGGGATGCTACCAACGGGGGCGAGATCGACCCCCTCCCCGCCTCCTCAGGGGGATGCCACCGCCTCTGCGTCACCGCATCCGCTGGGGCAACGTCGTCCGCGCGTCGGCGCTCGCCACCGGCGTCGTGCTCGCCTTCGTGGCGTGGGGCAAGCTCGGGGGACCGCCCGCCGCGGCGCCCTCGGTCCATCCCGTGCCGCTGAGCCCCCGCGCCTCGGCCTCATCGAGGCCCCGGCGCGCGCGGGCCCGGCCGCCGGCTCCTGCGAGGAGCCGCCGCCCCGGCCGCCCGCACCCCCTCCGCCGGTCGCCCGCCCGCCGCGCCAGCCGGCGGCCGCGACCTCGGGCCGCCGCCCTCCGGCCGTCCGCTCCCGGCGCGCCGCGCCCTGCGATCGAGCCCTCGGACGCCCCGCCGGCACGGTCCACGCCGCCTCCCGCCGTCACGCCGCGCCCCCCGCCCCGGCGACGATCCGCTCCGCCGCGCCGGCCTCGCCCGCCGGGCGCAAGGGCCGACCCGGGCCTCGAGTTCCTCCCGGGGTAGTGTCGTGATTCTCATCATCGACTCACGACACAGCGCCGCTCAGGCTGAGCGCGCCGCCGTCCGCGGCTTGGCGCGGATGTCGGCGAGCTGCTCGTCGACCCAGTCGCCCGGGTCGCGCGCCGTGACGATCTCCTTGAGCCCCGCGGCGCGACGCGCCCGCTCCTCCGCGCTCATCGTCAGCGCCGCGTGGATCGAGTCGGCGGTCTCCTGGATGTCGAACGGGTTCACCGAGAGGGCGTACTCCCCGAGCTCCTCGTGGGCGCCCGTGTTCTCGGAGAGGATGGAGACGCCGTCGCGCTCGTTGACGAGCGGGCCCTCCTTGGCCACGAGGTTCATGCCGTCGAACATCGCGTTGACGAGCAGCACGTCGTAGTGCTTGTAGGCGGCGACCGCCTCCTCGAGGTCGTCGCGGAGCTTGAGCTGGATGGGCATCCAGTCCGGCGTGGCGTGGCGGTGGTTGACCACCGCGACGAGGGCGTCGATGCGCTCGAGGTACTCCGCGTACTCGGGCACGTCGGTACGCGAGGGCATGAGCTGGGCGATGAAGGTGACCTGCTCGCGGAACTCGGGATGCTGCTCGAGGAAGACGTCGAAGGCAGCGAAGCCGCGCAGCACGTTCTTGGAGAGGTCGGCGCGGTCGACGCGCAGGATGAGGTGGTCGCGCCGGCGGCGCAGCAGCGCCTCCTCGAACTCGCCCGTGCGCTCACGGGTGGCGATGGCGCCCGTCGCCCGCGCGTCGATCGGCAGGGGATAGGCGCGCACCCACACCTCACGGTCGCCGCAGAGCACCACTCCCCGCTCGAAGTCGACCTCGAGGTCCATGAGGTCACGGCAGCACTGCAGGAAGTTGCGTCGGTAGGCACGGGTGTGGAAGCCGATGATGTCGTTGGCGAGGATCCCCGTGTAGAGCTCCTGGCGGATCTGGGTGGGCAGGACCCGCCAGGCGTCGGGCTGGGTCCACGGGATGTGGATGAAGTGGTGGAGGAAGACGTCCGGACGCATGCGGCGAATGAGCGCCGGAAGGGTGTAGAGGTGGTAGTCGTGCACCATGACCACCGGCTCCTCCTCGCCGGCGATCTCCTCGAGCACCGCGCGCGCAAGGTCCTCGTTGACGACGTTGTAGCCGAACTCGAAGGCCTCGACCTCGTGGCGGCGGACGTCCGGGGCGTTCGACAGGTCCCACAGGTAGTGCTGGATGAACCACAGCATCGGGTTCGCGAAGACGTTGTAGAAGCGGTCATAGGCCTCGGGATCGGACTCCACGAGCCTGACCTGGTACTCGCCGCCGTCGGGCGAGCGGACGGGGAACGGGTTGCCGTCGTGCTCGCGGGCCGCCGCCACGTCCCCCTCGGACATCGCCGAGGCAACCCACACCGCGGCGCGGTGGGAGGCGAGGCCCGTGAGCGCGGTGACGAGCCCGCCGCTGCCCCGCCGCACGCTGCCGTTCGGCTCGAAGGTGACCGGCCCGCGGTTGGAGACGAGGACGAGGGGAGCGCTGGCCGACGGCACGAACGGGACCTACCCGCTCGAGGAACCGTTCAACGCGTGGAAGACCTTGAGCCAGTCGCGCAGGAGGCGCGGCGTGAGGAAGTTGCTCCGCACGTGCTCCTTGCCTCGGCGCCCGAGCGCCTTGCCGAGCCCCGGATCCTCGAGGATCCGCAGGGAGCGATCGGCGCACTCCTCCGTGGTATCGACCAGGTAGCCCGTCTCCCCGTCGTGCACCTGGAGGGGGATGCCGCCGACCCGGCCGCCGATGAACGGCCGCGCCTTCCAGATCGCCTCGGAGACCGTGAGCCCGAACCCCTCGCGCGTGGACTTCTGGATGAGCACGTCGGACTGGGACTGGAAGGCGTTGACCTCGATCGCGCCCACGTTGTTGAAGTTGTTGAGGATGTGGATGTCGGGGTCGCCGTCGGCGTGAGCGATCGTAGTATTGAAGAAGTCCCAGCCCTCGGGGTCGTCGGAGGCCATCGAGCCCACCAGGGCGAGCTGCACGTCGGGCCGGCTCTGCTTGACGATGCGGTAGGCGTCGATGACGCCCAGCGGGTCCTTCCACGGATCGAAGCGCGAGACCTGGCACATGAGCGGCCGGTCGATGTCGATGCCGAACTGCGCGCAGACATAGAGCGCGTCCTCGGGCGAGAAGGCCATGTTCTTCGGCGCCAGCGGGTCGATGGCGGGAGGCACGATGTGCACGTCGCCGTGCATCCCGTGGGGCACGTACTCGGCCATGTGAAAGAGCGAGGCGGGGTACTCCCGCAGGGAGGGCATGAGCCGCGCGATGGTGTCCGGGTTGGGGGTGGAGAGGTCGATGTGGCAGCGCCAGACCCAGGCCGCCGACTTCTCGGGCACGAGCGAGTGCAACGCGGCGGGCTGCGGGTCATGGATGATCACCACGTCCCAGCCGGCGGCGAGCTCGCGGGCGTTCATCTCGTTGTACTGCTCCCACGTCGCCCACTGCTCCTCGGTCAGGTCGTCCGGCGCGCCCTGCAGCGCGTTGTGCATGAGCTTCGTGGCGTTGTAGAACTCCTCGCGCCCGTAGATGACCTGCCACTCGCACTCGAGGCCGACGTCACGCATGAGGGGGACGAGCGTGTAGAGGATCTCCGAGACGCCGCCCCCGAACGCGGTGGCGGAGAGGTGCAGGACCCGGCGGCCGCGCAGTGGCTCGACCAGCGCCTTGATCTCCTCGACCAGGGGGCGCCCGACGATGTGCGTGTAGTCGCTGAGGGTCTTAGAGCCGACGAGGACGGGCTGGAGCATCGCGTGTGAAGGGTCGCGGGCGAGGCGGACGATATCGGCGCGAACACCGCGTCAGTTGAGCCACGGGCGGCTCGGGGCGAGCCGCACGGTGCCGTGCCGGAGCGCGGCGAGCCCGGGCGCTCGTCCACCTCGGCCGGGCTGCCCGGCGCGCCGCCGGCTACGGGGCCGGCTGCTTGGAGGCCGTCGAGACGGGACGCTCCCCGAGCTTGACCTTCATCTCCCGGCGGTCGTTGCCGCGGTAGACCTCGAGCGTCACCGTGTCGCCCGCCCGCAACGGCTGCAGCGCCGTGTTGAGGTCGGTCTCGCGGAGGATCGGCGATCCGTTGACCTTGGTGATGATGTCGCCGCCCACCGCCACGGAGCTCGCCTCGAAGGTCATGGGCCGCGAGCCGCCGCGCAGGCCGCCGCGGTCGGCCGGGCCGCCGGGCTCGACCTTCTGCAGCCACGCACCCTGCTTGACGGGCAGCTTGAAGTGCTCGGCGAGCTGGGGGTAGATCGGCGCGCTCGTCACCCCGAGGTAGGCGTAGGAGACCTTTCCCCCGGCGCGCAGCTCGTCGAGCGAGCGCTTCGCGAGATCGATCGGCACCGCGAAGCCCACCCCCTCGCCCCCGCCACCGGTCGACTGGATCTGCGAGTTGATGCCGAGCACGTTGCCGCTGGCGTCGAGAAGGGGGCCGCCGGAGTTGCCGTGGTTGATCGCCGCGTCGGTCTGAAGCGCGCCGGTGATCGAGAACTTGCCGTTGAGCGAGTCGATCGAGCGGTTGGTCGCCGAAATCACGCCGACCGAGAGCGACTGCACCTCGCCGAATGGGCTCCCAATGGCCACCACCGGAGCGCCGACGGTCACGCCCTGGTCCGTGCTGAGGGAGAGCGGCCGGAGCTTCAGGCCCTTGGGCTCCACCTTGATCAGCGCCACGTCCGCGTTGGGGTCGGTCCCGACGATCTTGGCCGGCACCTGGTTCGAGTCGCCGAACTTGACGTAGACCTCCTTCGCCCGCCTGAGCGCGTTGCCCGTGCCGTTCGTGACCACGTGGGCGTTCGTGGCGATCTCCCCCGACTTGGAGATCACGAAGCCCGAGCCGAGGCCCTCCTGGGCGCCGCCACCGCCACCGCCGCCTCCTCCTCCGAGCAGCGAGCCGATCCCGTTGCCGGGAAAGACGCTGATCACGGTGACGACGCCGGGCGCTTCGCGCGCGTAGATCCCGCTCGGGTCGAAGCGACCGACCTGCTTGAGCACCTCGACCTTGGTGGTCGTCTGGGTCTGGGCGGCGGCCGGCGCCGCAGCTGAGCCCGAGCCACCGCCGGAGCCCTGCGAGCCGCAGCCCGCGGCGCCCGCCGCGAGGAGGCCCGAGACGACGGCGCAGAGAAGGGGACGGGAGATGCTGAGGTGGCTCATGAGGGATCTCCAGAGGGACCGTAAGGAGGCGATGTAAGGGGCAAGTTAAGTCCGCGCCCAAGGCGTCTTCAGGCGGGGATCTCCAGCGTGAAGGTGGTGAGGCCCGGGGTGGACTCCACGTCGAGGCTGCCGTGCATGCGCTCGGCGAGCTCGGAGGCGATGGCCAGGCCGAGGCCCGAGCCCTGCGCGTCGTTCGAGGTGTAGAAGGGCTCGAAGATCCGCGCCATCGACGCGCGCTTGATCCCCGCCCCGCCGTCGCGTACGGCCAGGCGCATGTGGCCGTCGTCGCGCTGGGCGGTGACGACGATGTCCGTGCCGGCCTGGGTGTGGGTCAGGGCGTTGTCGATGAGGATGCGCATGATCTGGGCGACCCGCACAGGATCGCAGAGTGCGTCGAGCTGGCGGCGAGCCAGCCGCAGCTCGAGGTGCGAGTCGTGATGGGCCAGGGCGGGCTCGAACTCCGCGGCGACCGAGCGGGCGAGCTCCCCCATGTCCACCGGCTCGGGCCGGAGCTCGAGCGAGCCCGACTCGAGGCGGGAGAGGTCGAGGAGGTCGACCGAGAGCTTGCGCAGGCGGGCGACCTGCTCGGCGAGCTGCGCGAGGAAGCGGTCGCGCGTCTCCTCGTCGAGATCCTCGTCCTGGAGGAGTTCGATGAACCCGCCGAGGGAGAAGATCGGCGTGCGCAGCTCGTGGGAGGCGGTCGCGATGAACTGCTTGCGCGCCGTCTCGAGCTGCGCGAGCTGGGCCTGCATGGCGTTGAAGGCGCCGGTGAGCTGGCCGAGCTCGTCGTCGGAGGAGACGGGCATCGGGCGGGAGAAGTCCCCGGCCGCGACCTGCTCGGCGGCCTGCTCGAGGCGCTTGATGCGCCCGGAGAGGGCGCGGGCGACGAGGTAGCCGCCGACGAGGGCGAGGAGGAGGCCGAGCGCCCCGGCGATCAGCACCTGGCGGCGCACCACGGCGACGTTGCGCTGCACGTCGGCCAGCGGCGTGGAGAAGACGATGACCGCCACCACGCGCCCGGCGCCCCGGAGGCGAACGGGCCGCGCCGCCTCGCCCAGGCGTCCCCGCGCGGAGTCCTCCGTGCCGATTTCCGCGCGACCCGTTCGCACCGCCTGCACCGCGGGCGCGAACGCCGGCCCCGAGCGCTCGCCCACCGCGTTGGAGTCGGCCTCCACCTGCACCTCGGGGCGCCCGCTGACCTGGGCCACACGCAGCAGCGTCACCCGCGCGGCGGCCGCGTCGGCCGCCTGGCGGACAAGCTGCTCCACGAAGGGCGCGGGCTGGTTCGAGCCGACCGTCGCCTCGACCCGCGGCGACTGGCTCGCCGCCGCGGCCGCGAGGCCGCTCAGCTTCTCGGTCCGCAGCCGCGACTCGAGCTGGGGGAGGACGTAGAGGTAGATCGCCGCCATCGCCGCCAGGGTGATCCCGAGGATCAAGAGGGTCAGCCGGGTACGGATCGAGCGCAGGGAGCGCCGGCTCGGCCGGAGTCGACCCATGGGCTCAGGCGTCCGTGTCGCGGAAGTTGTAGCCGACTCCGCGCACGGTGAAGATGTACTCCGGGTCCTTGGGGTCGCTCTCGACCTTCTCCCGCAGGTGGCGGATGTGCACGTCGATCGTCCGGGGGTCCCGGTAGGCCGCGTCCCCCCAGATCCGGGTGAGGAGCATGTCGCGCGTGAAGACCCGGCCCGGGCTGTTGGCCAGGGCGCAGAGGATCTCGAACTCCACGAAGGTGGTGGCGATCGGCTCCCCGCGCAGCCAGACCTGGCGCTTGGCGGGGTCGAGCCGCAGCTCACGCACCACGACCTCTGCGCTCGTGCCGTCGGCCACCCCCTCCTGGCTCATCTCCGCGCGGCGGAGCGCCGCCTTCACGCGCGAACGGAACTCGCGCAGCGAGAAGGGCTTGGTGATGTAGTCGTCGGCGCCGATCTCCAGGCCGAGGACCTTGTCGATCTCCTCCGACCGGGCGGTGAGCATGATGATCGGCACCGCCGAGCGCGCGCGCATCCGCTTGCACACCTCGAGGCCGTCGAGCTTGGGGAGCATGAGGTCGAGGACGACGAGGTCGAAGGCGCCCTCCTCGAAGAAGCGGTCGAGCGCCTCGCGCCCGTCGCACGCCTTGACCACCTCGTACCCGTCCTTCTGCAGCGGGTAGGAAAGGAGCGTCTGGATGGACTGCTCGTCGTCGACGAGCAGGATGCGCGCGCTGGTCTCGGCCATGTCCCCTCTCCCGCAAGGGTAGTTGAGCGTTCGAGCCGACTCGCCGGCTCTCGCTACTAGGCTCTCGTCGATGCTCGACCCGCGGCTCTACCGCGCCGGCTTCCTCCCGCTGCTCTTCGTCCTCATCGTCGTCGGCTTCTCGCTGCAGCAGAAGCCGGGAGGGCGGGTGAGCTCCCTCTCCGCGCAGGCCTTCGACGGCGCGTCGGCCCTGGGCACGCTGCGCGGCCTCGAGGCGTCGGGACCCGCCCTCGCCGGACGTGTCGCCTCGGGCCTGCGCGCACGCGGCTTTGCCACCTCGACCCGCTCGTTCTCGGGGCAGACCGCCCGCGGCCGTCGCGAGCTGAAGACCGTGATCGGGGAGCGGATCGGGTTCTCGAGCCGGCGGATCGTCGTGGTGGCTCGCCGCGACACCACCATGGGCGGCGGGCCCGCCGCCCTGTCGGGCACCGCGGGGCTGCTCGAGCTCGCCCGCGTGCTCGGCGGCCGCACGCTCGGACGGACGCTCGACCTGGTCTCGATCTCGGGCGGCGACGGCGGGGCCGCGGCGCGCGACCTGGCCGCCCGCCTGCCCGGTCCGGTCGAGGCCGTCCTCGTGCTCGGCGACCTCGGTGGCACGCGCGCGCGCAAGCCGTGGGTCGTCCCGTTCTCGAGCTCCTCGCCGGTCTTCGCCCCGCTCGCCCTGCGCGCCACCGTCGAGGACGCGTTGCGCGCCGAGACCGGGCAGGCCCCGGGCGGCGTGCACCCCTTCACCCAGTGGGCCCGGCTCGCGCTGCCGCTCACCCTCGGCGACCAGGGTCCCCTCGTGGCCGCCGGCGTGCCGGCGGTCCTCTTCGGCCCAGGGGGCGAGCGCGGCGCGCGTCCCGGGGAGGAGGCGAGCGCGGGCGGGCTCGAGGCCTTCGGCCGGGCGGCGCTGCGCACGGTTAGTGCGCTCGACGCCGGAGCGGACCTGCGGCCGCCGTCGGCCTATCTCCTCGTGGCCCACAAGGTGGTGCCGGCGTGGGCGGTGCGCCTGCTCGTCGCGACGCTCATCTTCCCCGCGCTGCTCGCGGCCATCGACGGCTTCGCCCGGGTGCGCCGCCGGCGCGAGCCCGTGGCCCTGTGGATCGGCTGGGTGCTCGCCGGGGTCCTTCCCTTCCTCCTGCTCTTCCTCTACCTGCGGGCGGTGCGCGCCGCCGGCGGGCTGCCCGCGGCGCCGCCCGGGCCGGTGCCCGCGGCCGCCCTGCCCCTTCGCGGTGGCGGCGCGGCGGTGCTGGGCGGAGGAGTCGTCGTGCTCGTGCTGGGCTGGCTCGCGCTGCGCCCGCTCGTCCTGCGGATGCTGGCCGGGCGCGGCGAGGCCTCCGGTCCGGCCGCCGCCGCCGCTCTGCTCCTCGTGCTCGGCGTGGCCGCGGTGGCGGCCTGGGCGCTGAATCCCTTCGCGGCGGCGCTCCTCCTCCCTGCGCTTCACCTCTGGCTCCTCGCCCTGGCCCCCGACCTGGCCCTGCCGCGTGCGCTGCGGGTAGGGCTCGCGCTCCTCGGGCTCCTTCCCCTCACCCTGCTCGCCCTCTCCTACGGCGCCGAGTTCGGCCTCGGGCCGCTCTCCGAGCTGTGGGCGGCCGCTGTGCTCGTCGCCGGCGGGGGCGTGTCCCTGCCGGTGGCGCTCGGCGCCAGCGTCTTCCTCGGGTGCTGGGCGGGGGTCGTCGCGGTAGCCCTGCGCGCCGTGGGCGGCCGGAGCGAGGAGGTCTCCGTGCGCGGGCCCGTCTCCTACGCCGGGCCGGGGTCGCTCGGCGGCACGGAGTCGGCGCTGCGTAGGTAGTCGGGCGCCTCCGGGCGCTTGCCATACTGCCCTTATGCGGCGGTTCCTGCGGGTGCTCGGCACCGTCCTGGTGGTTTCGGGCTCGCTGCTCCTCGCCGATGCCGCGACGACC
>JAABUQ010001778.1_pt1 | contig 44796 bp, 35 predicted proteins | sample 5560001 | NCBI WGS metagenome assembly JAABUQ01 (sample SAMN10711888, study PRJNA513371) | rock metagenome | isolation source: Antarctica rocks | place: Antarctica: Victoria Land, Finger Mt nord | collected 2015-12-18 | reverse complement strand
TGGCTGTTTGTATGGTGTGGTTTGGGTTGGGATAGGAGGGGTGGGAGGGAGGGAAGAGGAGGCGGTACCTGATATGGTGTGTTACTTATGCAAACGTCGAAATATGGTAGTTCCATCTTGCACACGTCCCCCAGCAGGACTTCCAGTCGCTTCGCTTCGGGCTTCCCTTGGACTCGTTTTGTGACCTCGGCGGCCATGCGTGGGTCCAGTTCCACTGCTATTACTTTTTTTGCTTTTTCGAGTATCTTCACTGTCAAATTTCCCGTGCCAGGGCCGACTTCCAGGGCGATCTTGTGTATGCGGTCAGCTGGAACGCTTTCTTGAGAGATGTAAAGGAGCGGCATCTTACATCACTTTGTTTCAGCTCCGCTTTGTCGACTATAGCTTGAGCTACTCCAGGGTTTTTGAGGACGTGCTGACCGATGTCTGTTTTCATCTTGAAGATTGCGGTGCCAGCGCCCGCTTTGGAGGGTGCATTGTAGGGGCTGTCGTGTGCGGTACCATTGCGCTTGGCCCGAGCAGTTTTACCCATGTTTGAGTTATTGGGGTATGCTATGTGAAAAGCTGAGGGAATATTCTCCACGGTGGTTGAGAAAAATGCAGATGAGTATCAACGGGGGTGGTTCGAAGCGATGGCGCAGAAGAGGATTTTGGAGCAGTGGTACATATTAATCCTTGTATTCAATTCGATTGGGTTGAAAGGTATAGCAATAGATGGAATAAAACGGATCATTCATACCTTGAGATTCTCAAGCTGCACCACGAAATAATTTTGATATTGAGCTTATCGATAAGAAGATCTGTTGGACTTCAAATTCAGCCCTAAATATCGATATATACCTAAGGTACCTCTAGACTCCCATGACTGACCATTGAGTCACTGACTCGACATTATAAGTCGCAGTGTCCGTTCCCTCGGATGTGAGCAGTTCTCGCGCACTCTCTTCAGACTATTTACGCCTCAATAATGTCTGGTCGCAAAGACTTCCTGAACCAGGCTGCGCCTGAGAACTATGTTGCTGGTCTTGGTCGTGGAGGTAAGACCCTCCTCTCCCTTCAATTAATTTGGCTTCGAAGCTAACGAGTCTCCAGCTACCGGATTCACAACTCGCTCGGATCTAGGACCAGCAAGAGAAGGGCCCAGTGAAGATCAGATCAAAGCTGCGCTACAGAAGCGAGCTGAAGCTCTAGGTGCTCAGCCTACGGCATATGGTCTATCGGAGAAAAAAGAGGATGACGGCAACGACGACGATGAGCGGTTTCAAGATCCTGAAAATGAGTCAGGGCTGTTTGCAAGCGGAGATTTCACACGGGAAGATGATGAGGCAGATCAAATATATCAGACCGTAGATGAGAAGATGTCAAAGAGGAGAAAAGCACCCAGGTTAGTTCCCTTTCTCCTCGTCTTGCACTCCTATGCAGAACACATGGTTTATCAGTCTTCGTATTTGCATGAACAGATTGCCGACTTGAGAACCTTCGAAAAATCTAGGGAAGCACGTGAAGCCCAAGAACGAGCCGATTATGAAGCAAACAATCCCAAAATACAACAACAATTTGCGGATCTCAAACGAGGGCTGGCTAGCATGTCCGAGGAGGACTGGTCTAATCTTCCAGAACCTGGAGACTTGACCAGACGAAACAAAAGGGCCAGGACCAACGCACATCAAAGATTCTACGCTGTGCCTGACAGTGTAATTGCAGGGGCCAGAGATTCTACAGAATTGGGTTCCACTGTTACGGATGACAGCAATCCCACGACAAATGGATCAGGAACAGACAACGCAGATGGAACCATGACGAACTTCCAGAGTATTGGTGCAGCTCGTGGCCGTGTTCTTACGTCCAGGTTGGACCAAGCAGAGCAGTCTGGCACAGATACCGCTTCAGGTACCGCTACAAACATAGACCCCAAAGGGTATCTGACTAGTCTTACAAAATCCGAAATGAAAGCTGGCGAAGTGGAAGTTGGCGACGTGAACCGAGTCCGAGTTTTGCTCGACTCTGCTATCAAGACAAATCCGAAACATGCACCAGGGTGGATTGCTGCAGCTAGACTCGAGGAAGTGGCCTCGCGCATCGTTGCCGCCCGAAATGTTGTTGCCAGAGGATGCGCACTTGTGCCGTCCAGTGTCGATCTATGGAAGGAAAACATCAGGCTAAACACCGAAGGCGATAACCACAATGCTCGTATTATCGCTGCAAAAGCCATCGAGCAATTGCCGAACTCGACAGAGCTATGGAAAACCGCCTCTGAGCTCGAGACGGATCCTAGTAAGAAGAAAAGAGTGCTGCGCAAAGCTTTAGATATGAATCCAAAGTCGACCGTTCTGTGGAAACTCGCAGTGAATCTGGAAGATCTCGAAGGAGCAAAACTCCTGCTGTCAAGTGCTATCAAGGAAGTACCGCTGTCGGTGGAACTTCACCTTGCGCTGGCTAGACTTGAGAACCCAGAGAACAGCATGAAAGTCTTGAACAAGGCTCGCGCTTTGAATCCTGCAAGTCATGAGATATGGCTTGCGGCTGTCACATTGCAGGAGAGCCTCAGCCAGCCACCTGAAAAGATCCGCAGCGTGATGAAAAGAGCTGTTCAGTCGTTGGCTCAGCAATCTGCGATGCTGGGAAGGGAGGAATGGATCGCTGCAGCCGAACGGTGCGAAGCCGATGGTCTGCCATTATCCTGTGCCGCCGTATTGCAGGAAACGCTCTCGTACGGACTGGATCCTAACGATGAGGACCTAAAAGCAATCTTCTTAAGCGATGCTGAATCAAGCATCAATCGGGAAAGATATGAGACAGCGCGTGCAATCTACGCCTACCTCCTACGACTCTTCCCAACAAGCAAATCCGGCTGGGCCAAAGCCCTCGAGCTCGAAAAGAATCACGGCACCCGAGAAGCATACTGGCAACTGCTGGAAAAGTCCTGCGAAGCCTGCCCTCAAGCCGAAGAATTCTGGCTCCTAAACGCCCGCTCCAAATGGGAAGCCGGCCAACTCGACGAAAGTCGAAAGGTCCTCGCCCGAGCCTTCAACCAACTCGGCTCCAACAGTGAAAACATCTTCCTCTCAGCCGTCAAACTCGAAGCCGACCACGGCGAAATCAACCAAGCGCGCGGTCTCCTCCAACAGGCCCGTCAGGAAGCAGGCACAGATCGCATCTGGTACAAAAGCGTCGCTTTCGAGCGAACCCAAGGAAACGATTCTGATGCTCTAGACCTTTGCATAGCCGGCCTGCTCCTTTACCCCAGACAACCACGCCTGCACATGCAAAAAGGCCAAATATACGTCGCAATGGGCAAACTTCCCCAAGCGCGCGAAGCCTACAACATCGGCACGCGCGCCTGCCCCTCCTCGGTTCCGCTATACCTCCTCCTCAGTCGCCTGGAAGAAAAGCAAGGCCTCATCGTCAAAGCACGCTCGGTGCTGGAACGCGGCTTTCTCTCCACCAAGAGTGCCGAAATCGCCCTCGAACAAGTGAAAGTCGAATTCCGCGCCAACAACCTCCAGCAAGCCAAGGTGCTCATGGCCAAAGCGCTGCAAACGCACGGCACCTCGGGCCGACTCTGGTCCTTTTCGATCTGGAACCTGGAGCCACGCACGCAGCGGAAACCGCGCTCGCTCGAAGCCATCAAGAAAGTGGACAACGACTCCACGCTGTTCGTGACGGTAGCACGGGTCTTCTGGGGCGAGAGAAAATTGGAGAAGGCGGCGAATTGGTTTGAGAAAGCTATACTACTTGATGCTGATCAGGGCGATACGTGGGCTTGGTATCTGAAATTCCTGAGCCAGCACGGGACGGCGGAGAAGGCGAACGAGGTTACGGAGAAGTGCAAGGGGAGCGAGCCGAAGCATGGGGAGGTTTGGCAGGCTGTGGCTAAGGACCCGGCGAATGCTGGACTGGGGATCGAGGGGGTGTTGAAGAAGGTGGTTGCGTTGCTGGACTGATCTGCTCTGCGCCTGTCGTCCGAGATGGACGACGATCATAGAGGGAGAAGTACATTGCAACTGCATCCCTGCCACTGATATACACGTCCAATTCGCCATCCCCCGCCTCCAAGCCTCGCCCCTGGTGTGTACGTAGTTGAAACCCGCGCTTTAACCGTTTATCCGTTCAACCATTTGAAACGTTTCATTTGTTCGGAGTTGAATCGAGCTCGGTGATTGTTTTGTGAGAGTTCGCTTGGTAAGCGTTCTTGCGATGTCATTGACCTAGGGTAAGGTATATAAAGAAGTCTTGAGTGGGGTTAGATGACTTGGCCAAGGTACTATAGGTAGTTCACACGGAGGGAGACGGCAGCACCGGCGCCTGTATCCACAGTCATACCTCATTTTCCAAACGCGCTGAACGACCTAGGAAAAGGTCAAAGATACCCAACGAGCTAAACACTACTCTCCTGCATCTCCACCCTCTGCGCATAACTCCCCTTTCGCCACCCCTCCCTCTCATCCTTCACACTCTTTACATTCCTCTCCCCGCCCTCGACGCCCCAGCCGCCCCCGCCGGGGGTATAGATCACAACCCTCTCCCCTTTCTGCATATGCGCGGTGTTCTTACCTCCGAGACTGATCCAAGCGTACTCCGCTCCCTCATCCCCGTCCCCCTTCTCCCCCTGCCCTTCGTCAACCCTCCTAACCCAATAATTAGCCCCCCGGCTCGCATCTCCTCCCCCTTCGAGCCCATAGGGTTTGAACACCCTCCTCTCGCTGAGGATGCTGCACTGTACCGGAACGCGGAACTCGATATCCCTCACGACGCCCTCTCCACCCTTGTGCAAGCCAGTACCAGCACTGCCATTCCTAAGGGTGAACTCCCGAAGGATAACCGGGTAGCGCCGCTCGAACACTTCAGCGTCGGTGATGCGTGTGTTGGTCATGTGCGTGTGCACGCCCGAGGTGCCGTCCCAGGTGGGCCCGGCGCCGGAGCCGCCGGCGATGGTTTCGTAGTAGCCGAAACCTTTCGTTGGGGTGTCTTTATCTTGGGGAGAGGCGGAAGAGTTTCCAGGGGCGGAGGCGTTGCCGCCGAAGCCGAAGGTGAGGTTGTTGCAGTCGCCTTGCGAGGCGGCGCAGGCGGAGAAGGCGCGCAGGATTACGTCCGTGACGCGTTGGGAGGTGAGGACGTTGCCGCCTACGACGGCAGCCTTGCCGCTGGGGGAGAGGAAGGATTTTTTGGGGATGAGCACGTTGATTGGTTTTAGGCAGCCTTGGTTTAGGGGGATGTCTTCGCTGATGAGGGAGCGTAGGCAATAGATTATGGCGCTGTAGGTGACGGCTTCGGGTGCGTTGATGTTGCCGTAGACTTCTGTGCCTGTGCCGGCGAAGTCGAAGATGGCTTCACCTTTGGCAGGGTCGATGGAGATTTTGAGCGCGATCGGGCTGCCGTCGTCCATGTAGTCTATAGCGCTGAGATCGCGGTTCTCGAAGCGCTTGCTGACTGCTTTGAGAAGATTGCGCACGCTGAGCTCAGCGTTGTCTTGAATGTTGCGCATGTAGAATTGAACAATTTCTTCACCGTAGTCGTCAATTAGGGCGCTGATGAGATTGATGCCTTTTTGGTTGGCTGCTATTTGTGCTTTGAGATCGTTCATGTTGTCTGCTAGACAGCGTGTTCCACTGCATTCGGGGTATTGTGCTGGTTCGTCGTATAGTAACTCCGTCATGCGCTTCTCGTTGAAGTGACCCTCTGAGACAAGCTTTTCGGATTTGATCGCTGCGCCCTCTTGAAAGAGTTCTCGAGAGTTGGGAGGCATTGACCCGGGCAACATGCCTCCGATATCAGCATGATGCGCTCGGGAGGCTACGTAGAATACTATGTCTTCGCTATTGAAAGCTGGTGTGATAACTGTGATATCTGGAAGATGAGTACCGCCAAATTCTGGATGATTCGAGACAATCACGTCCCCGGGCTTCAACTTGCCTTTCCAGATCTTTGCCTGGGTGGTGACGCAGGTTGACATGCTGCCAAGGTGGACTGGAAGATGTGGTGCTGAGAGTTGTTAGTCAGTTGCTACTGTCAGATGAGCGAAAACAAACCATTGGCAACGAGGCCTCCGCTTGAGTCAAATAGAGCACAAGAATAATCCAATCTCTCTTTCACGTTGGTGCTGACACTTGTCTTTTGGAGAGCACGGCCCATTTGCTCAGCAATTGCCATAAAGCGATGAGCAAAGATACTAAGCATGATGGGATCCACTTCCTTAGCATTGACTTTCTTGTCTTTGCTTTCGCTCTCTCCAATATTGATCAAAACGTGCGTCTCTATGACGAGAGCCGACGCACCCGGCGTGACCACTATCGTCTGCGTACCATCTGCTAGAACAGCAGGACCCTTGACTCGATCTCCAACATCCAAGTCTTCAAGCTTGTAGATAGGCGTCTTCTGGCGTCCACCTTCGAAGTACACTTGCGATTCACCATAGCGCTTTCCAATCCCCAGATCTTTCGGCTTGATCTCCTTCAGCTGATCATCAACAGTCTTGTCAAGGCCTTCGAAGCTTTTACCGATGCCTCGTACTCGAACGTCGTCAACAATTATATCCCGGTCCGGCAAGGTAAATCCAAATTCCTGCTCATGCTGTCTGATAAAAGCCTTCCCAAAAGCATAGTCATCGCCATTGAATTCATTCTTTGCTTCGTCTTCGTTAGGTCGTACAATCATCAGAGCTGACTCTGTGCCTCTGTATCTCATGTTCAAATATTCTTCAAATTCTATGCTTTCATCAGGAAACCCTTGGCCTCGAAGTTTAGCCGTTGACCTGTCTTTCAAACCGTTCATCGTTTTTTTCAAATCCTCCACCACTTCGCCCTTATCGAACCACGTTTTGGAGTCAGGTACTTGGCTTTCATCCACAACATCCGCCAAGGCCATTCCATATGCAGAAAGAACGGAAGAGTATCGATGGACCAGAATCTGGCTGATGCCCAAACTTTCTGCTATTGCCACAGCATGTTGACCACCTGCTCCTCCAAACGTTGCCAGCCTATGTCGAGAAGTATCATGGCCTTTGGCTTCTGTTAGTGATCTGATCGGTCTGGTCATCGTCTCATTCGCAATCTTAATAAATCCGTAAGCGACTTCATCGGGACTTATCTTTTTTTCCTCATTATCGCCAGCAACCTCCTTGTTGATCTCTTCGGTCAGATCGTGAAACAGCTTCTCGCTCGCTTTTTCATCGAGACCTTGATTTTCAGTCTTGCCGAAGATCTTTGGAAAGAAGTCTGGTAGAAGGCGTCCTAAGAACAGGTTTGCGTCGGTCACACACAGTGGGCCACCCTTTCGATAGCATGCTGGCCCAGGATGTGCTCCTGCAGATTCAGGACCAACAACGAACAAGCCGTTACGGAAGAAGAGTCGGGACCCTCCACCCGCAGCAACGGTATTGATGTCAAGCTGAGGGGATTGAATGGTAACACCAGCTGTAGTGGTCTCGAAGACGTGTTCATATCTTCCAGAACCGTAACGGCTTACATCAGTACTTGTACCTCCCATATCAAAGCCGATGACAGGGATTCTGGTCTTCGGATCATAGGACGTAAGCGCATAGCCCACAACACCACCTGCCGGACCTGACAAAATAGCACGAAGGCCGGAAAACAGACTGACATCAACAAGGCCCCCGTCAGATTGCATGAATTCACACCGAGCACCTTTGGCCCCACTTTCTTTCTTGACGCTTTCTGTTCCCAATCCACCTTCAAATCCAGCCTGAAATCCGGCGATATATTCTTTTATAGCTGGAGTGAGATAAGCATCGGCACAAGCAGACGTTGCTCTTGGTACAAGCTTGATCATGGGCATCAGTGCATGACTAAGGCTGACTTGCTCAAACCCAATATCACTGGCGAGCTTTCCCACAAGTGCTTCATGGTCGGGAAATGTGTAGCCATGTACCAGACATACTGCAATGCTCCTAAAGCCGCTGTCGTAGAGCTCTTGCAACTGCGACTTGACAGTGTCTTTCGAAGGCTTTTTCAAAACGCGAACAGCTTCCGAAGAGAGTCCTTTTACCAGACCCTTTTCAGCCGAAATATCATCGATCTTGGTGACATGTCTTTCCGGATCCTCGGCATAATCTTCGAGGGTGACTCTCTCATCAATCTCAATGACCTTCTCATACAGCACCTCCGGCTTTCGAATAGCCAGATCAAAGATCTTCGGCCTTGACTGGTTGCCGATCTCTAGGGAATCTTTAAAGCCTTTCGTGACTACCATGGCCATTCTCTCGCCCTTTCGCTCCAACAGAGCGTTCGTAGCTACAGTAGTGCCCATGCGGATGCTTTCGATTTTCGAAGTATCAAGCTTCTGCCCGCGAGGGACCTCCTTGCCTGTGAATTTTGAAAGTAATCGCCGAATACCCTCCTGAGGGGCATCTTTGTAGTTGGAAGGATCTTCGGAGAGTAGCTTGATGATAACGTCGTCTTCCATCTTGCCACTGCCTGAGTTGCCTACACAGTCTGTGAAAGTGCCACCCCTCTGCTCAAATTAGTGCTATGTTACAGGTTCACCTGTAGGCCGAGAGACACTCACATCAATGGCAATGCGGATACCAGGTTCTCGTGCGGAACCCATCTTTAAAGGATTATTGAGCAGATTTAAAAGGAAGTGATACAAAGAAGAAGATCAAACAAAAGAAATGTTTTTATAAGGCAAACATGAAATCGTTCCAGCTCATGAGTACCAATCGGCCAACATCGGTCTTTCAAGAAACTTTGACTCTTTCAGAATTACTTCCAAGAAAGAGCAGAGATGAAAAGCTGGAGTAAATTATCTACAGGGAAAGATGAAAGAGACTTGGTGACACCAGATCCGTTGATATCTCACGGGCGTAATCCGTAGCATCGCTCAAATGACGCCCAATTTACATCCGCCAGTCCATTTCAGGACGCCCTCTTCGTCACCTCAGGTAGGTTCAACCCTCCAACGATCATGTATCACAATCCCAGAGCCCGCACCTTCACCACCTCCTCCCCAATCGACCCCGCAGTCCTAACCTTTCACCGTACCCTTCCCTCCTACTCCCGCACCCCTCTCCTCCGCCTCCCCCCACTCCCTCACCTCTCCCTCAACCACGTCTTCCTCAAAGACGAATCCGCCCGCTTCTCCCTTCCCGCCTTCAAGATCCTCGGCGCATCATGGGCCAGATATCGCGCCCTTACCAAACGATTGGATATCCCAGCGACTTCGTCGCTTGGGGACGTCAAGTATGCGGCGCAGGGCCAGGGTGTGACGCTGCACGCGGCTACTGATGGCAACTTTGGGCGCGCGATCGCGCGGATGGCGGGGTTGCTGGGCGTGCGGGCGAGGATCTACGTGCCTGAGATTATGGTCTCGAAGACCAAGGCGCTGATTGTGGGGGAGGGGGCCGAGGTTGTGGTTGTGAATGGGGACTATGATGCCGCTGTTCGTGCACCGGAGAATGGAGCAAGGGGCCAAGGGAGGTTGCTGGTGCAGGACGATGCGTGGGAAGGCTACGAGGAGATACCGCAGGTGAGTTTGTGATCGTGTGCAGTGATTGAGCTGATGGACTGGGGGTTAGTGGGTCGTCGATGGATATTCTACTATGATGTCGGAGATTGATGAGCAAGTTCAGGAGGAATTGGGGAGAGGGGTAGATTTTTTGGTTGTGCCTGTGGGGACGGGGAGTCTGGTGCAAGCTGTGTTGTGCTATTATAAGAAGAAGGAGAGGGAGACCTTTGTGCTGACTGTGGAGCCGGATACGGCGGCCTGTTTGAAAACGAGTTTGGAGAGTGGGCAAAGGACTACCATTGAGACGGGGGATATGGCTATGTGTGGCATGAATTGTGGTACAGTTTCGTATTTGGCGTGGCCGTATCTTAGGGATGGGGTTGACGCTAGTGTAGCTGTGACTGAAGGAGAGGGTAAGGCTGCTTTGGATATGCTTACTGAGATGCAGATCAAGACCGGTCCTTGCAGTGCTGGGTCGTTGGCGGCTCTGGTCAAGGCTTGTCAGGAAGGAAGGGAACAAGTAAGATTACATGAGGACTCTATCGTAGTACTTTTGGGTACTGAAGGTCCTAGGTAGACGACCTTTGGTATTGCCTATTTCTGCGCCTCAACGAAACTAGAATACAAATGGGTCATAGAAGCCTGCATCATTGGACTCAATATCTGCCATGCTGGCCATCACAAGTGCTTCCTTCTTTGCCATCCCATAAAGTCAGAGACTGTTCACGTAGAGAGAAACATCAGAGGCACGTTCGGACCTGGGCAGAGAGGGTCCTAACGGTAGCCATTTCCCCTGAATAGCCCACAACCTCCTCTGTCTCGATGTCCCTTGTAATAATCCCTTCCAGCTTCCTCACCACCTCACACTCTCACCGCTGATAAGGGTGAAATCCCCTGTGACCACCCCGTCCACCTCCCCTATAGTTAGCTCCTGGCTGTCCTGCATTCTTTGGGCCCTTTGGTGCATTAGCGGGCGGTGCTTCCTTCGGCCCCTGACTCCCTCCATCTCTCCCGCCGCCGCCTCCACCGCCACGTTTGACAAAGCCTCCACGACCACCTCCCCGTCCTCCACCACCCATATCAGGCTGCGGAACATCATCATACATTCCCTCCCAACTCGTCGGCCCGCCCCCACCATTCCCGTAATTCATTTGCTGCGCCTCCTGTGCAGCGCGGCGCGCTTGCTGTTGTTCATATTTCTGCTGCTCGAATGCTAGCTGGTCTTGTGCGTTGTACCCAGGGGTACCACGACGGCCACCGGGAGGGGCTCCAGGGTTGGAGTTGGATTGCTGCATTGGATGCCCCTGCATTTGCTGTTGCTGTATCTGCTGTTGCTGCATTTGCTGTTGCTGCATTTGCTGTTGCTGCATGGCCTGCATCTGTTGCATTTGTTGCATCATTTGCGGGTTCATTCCCTGCATGGCATGGGCGTTATGCCCTTCCGGCATAGGGGATTGGGAGCCGCTACCTTGCTGGCCTTGCTGGCCTTGGGCCATCTGCATGGCTTTCATTTGCTGCATAGCTTGCATCTGCTGCATCTGCTGCATCATAGCCGGGTTCATACCGCCCATGCCTCCGGCCATGGCGGAAGCAGCCATTTGTTGTTGCATGGTAGCGAAGTAAGCCTGCATTTTCTGCCAGTACTGGGCCATCATCTGTGGGGTCATGCCGCTATTGCTGCCCTGTTGGTTCTGATTATTCTGAGGTTGGCCGTTACCATTGTTGTAGTCGTTGCGGTCATTGAAGTCTTTGCCTCTGCCTCCGCGACCGCCCCGTCCACCACCGCCGCCGCGGCCGAGAGACTCTTGTTCATCTTCGCGCATGTTGCCTCGGGGTTGAGCTTTCTTGACTTCAATGGGTTTACCGAGAATGGTGAGATCGCCGGCTAAGGTGGCGTCGACGGCCGCTTCGCTGTCAAAGGTCACAAAGCCAAAGCCTCGGGGACGACCGGTGTCTTTGTCCATCATGAGTGTGGCGTCAACGACTCTGCCATACTGTGCAAAATATTCCTTGAATACCTGCTCATTGGCTTCTTGACTGACACCGCCGACGAAGATCTTGCTCGTTCGTTCTTGTTCGTCTCGGGGAATAGCTCGTTTGGGGTCGATCTTTGTAGAAAGTGAGCCACTTGCAACATTGGGAGAGTGTTTAGAGAGTCGAGAAGGGGCTTTGGTAGAAGTAGATATATCGGGTCTTACAATCTTTCCGTCTAGGTAGTGTTCCTTGACCATCACAACGTTGACAGTACGGGGGTCCTTGAAAGTGAGGAATCCGAAACCACGTGAACGTCCGCTGGCGCCATCTCGCATCACGGTGCATTCTTGGACTTCGCCAAATTGCTGGAAATACTCTTTGAGTGATTCTGGTAGCAAAAAGTTAGATCTTTCCTCTTCATTTGTGCTAAAGAGATAGAATAGGGACGTACGATCGGTCGTTTCCCAATTCAAGCCACCAATGAACATTTTACTATCCATAGAGGGAATTCGTTAGCGATGCAAATGCGAAATGTAAAGCGCAGCAAGAAACACACAATACACAACATAGAGTACAAAATAGAAATCTTGGCTTTAGTAAGAACATCAAAGACCCAGAGTGCGTGCGTGACGGTCCATTCGTTCCAGAGATGCACTTGCAGTCTGTTGCGAGCACTTCATCCTACCGGCTGTGAAATGCGGTAGGACAGCGATTGCCCTCATCCAGCGACAGGGAAGGTTGCTGCACGGTTATAAGGGTCGACACCGTCCGGGAGGTAGATTCATGCTCTAATTCTCTCGATCTTCTCCCACCAATGATTTGACGTGGTGCGGGCAGAGGAAGACCCCAAATCCATGTACCATGGGAGCACAAGGTGAGAGCATTGTACGCGTAGATGGTTCGTCTTTGCTATAGAGTCGTATGCTAGGTATCGACACTCCAATACTATGCCAAGCCTTATGCCAGACATAGCACGGGCGTCTGCCTGCTAACCTGCTCTATGAAGATCATATCGACGATAAGCTATGTAGCAGTAGTAGGATGATAATGTGATGAGGCTCCCCGGGGGTTTGTTTCCACGGCGATGTATCGAACCAATCTCTGATAACCTAGCAACCACCACCGCTTTCACTCAAAGAGTTTTAGTGTCTCATGAATCGCAGCCTCAAAGTTCGCATCGCGTTATGAATCAGGCTACTTCACCAACCTCCATGCTTTGACATCTGTCCTCCGCATCCCGTCCACCAAATCTCGCTTAGTTCCCTGATCTTCCATGGGTTGGTATCCAGTGACTGGTTGAGCCCATAAGACTATGTCTTTGACGATACCTAAGCTCGAAGTTGCGTTCCGGTGATCCATCGACCCGGTCATGTGAGTGTTGAATTGGCCGATCATGCCTATGCGAAAGATATTTGGATGTCCAATATTTGGGCTAATCGACGGATTGCCCATATTCAAATGGCGCTAACTTGCAGACGCAGTAACGCAAAAAGCACGCAAAACGAAAAAGGTGTGCGCCCAAACTCACCCGTCCTCTTTGATCCCAATAGGCCGTGACTCCTCTACGTGGTTATTCTGGTATTCATTTATATGCCCGTCATTGTGCTGACCTCCGTTCCAGGCAGCTCCATTGTTCCCGTTTTGTTCATCGCCATGCATCTCCTCATCTTTGGTTACTGTGTCCGTGACGGCCGACTCTTGCTTTGGTTCCATCGTGTCCATAGGTGCTTCTACTAATAGCGGCTCCTGCGGAAAATCCACTTGCCCTGATGGAGTCTTATTTGCATTGTCGTCTCCATCGTAGCTGTCAAGTGCAGTCAGCCTCAGCTCGGCACCTCATCCAAGGCTGTTGGAAGAATGTGCTCACAGATCCGCAAAGAGATCCTCCTCGAGCTCCTCTGGCTCAGTCATGATTGCCGCTGTTCTCGTTCCTGCTATTAACGATATAAGGGAAGAGGAGATAGATAAAGTGACAAGAGATAACGGGTGTGCTCGGTTGCTAAGGGGCCAAATTACGAGCTCAGCAGTGAGTGTCAGCAGACAGCTCACTTCAGGTTGGAAACCAAGATGACTTCAGGCCAGTGGAGTGAGAGAGCAGAAAATTGAACAATGACGCACTTTTACTCAAAATGCAAGAGACGAGACGCAGTGAGAGTAGAAGTGAGGTTGATAAATTGTTGAAGAGGAGAGTAAGTGTTCGATGAGTTGGAAGCGTGGAAGCTTGAGTTTCACTCCGCAGCCTGTGGATAAACGTGAGGCCGAGTGGGGCGCCTTACCCTTTTCGGATGCCCATGTCACAACCCGCCCTCAAAGTCAAGATTCGCGGCACTATACAAGCCATAAGCCAAAGGATAACTTAGCTCTGTGGAGTGAATGTGGTAGTATCCGTGCCGTTCCAGTATGACTTCAAAGAATACCATCCAACAGGCAAGTAGCCCCCATAAACCCCCAAAAAATGCAAAATCTACGCTTGCTAACAAATCTTCAAGGAAATGGTTCAGGTCGGTTCGTACTTTGCTTCTAGATCTACTAGCAGTCTCTTCTTTCTTTTGCACGATGAGGCTAATTGGAATACTGCTCTTCTGTAGATTTCTCTGAGTATGTATTTAAATCCATTGTATAATAAAATAAGGGACTGACAAAGTTACCAGAAGAACCAACTCACCCTTCTGGCGTAGTCGACCGTCCAATGCAAGAAATGCCTCCTCGACGACTCCTGGCTCTAAGAAGGTCGTTGGAGCATCCTACTCGCACGCGGACATGCTGAAATTTGACTCTTTGTAAGCTCCATACTGATATTCCTAGTACCCTGGTATCACATTAACAGATATCCAAGATCCCTCTCCCCATCAAACTCGCGACCTAGTACACCGTCCTCTTCGTCTAAGAACAATGTCCGCAATACACAGAGCCCACCTCCAAGATATAATATTGCCTCACCCCCAAAACAACCCTCTTATTCGTCATTCATACCACAATCCAGCAATGATTGGGAAGAGGAAGATGACGAAGACGAAGAAGAGGAGCAGCAGCAGTATGTATACAACGAGGGTCTCGATGAGGATGAATTTGGGTTGCCGAGTATATCAAGTATGCGTCGGCAGGCTAAAAAGCGTGTGCCCATGAATAACATCAACGATCCTGGTGGTGGTTTGGGGAATACAAAGAACGGCTTGTCAGTAGCATTGGGATCTGGTCAGTCACTCAGCAGACCACGAGCAAACAGTTCCGATATTGCTCTCGAACGCGACCTTCCCAATTATCCCACCACGAAGACAAGTGAGGGCAAAATACTCAGGCCCCAATACAAGGACGTACTGCGCGGTGAGTCTCTCTCGTAAGCCATAAACACTCTACTAATCCCACTCCGACAGACCCAGCAAATTCCCTCCACCTAATCTCCCATTCTCCCCCACCCCCCGACTCCACCCCCAAAGAATCCGACGCCCACAACGCCCGCATCTCCCGCATCAACAAATTCAAACGCATCCTCCAAGCCTCTACAATCTCCCTCTCCGACCTCCGTGACTGCGCCTGGTCCGGCCTTCCCTCAGAAGTCCGAGCAATGTCCTGGCAACTCCTGCTAGGCTACCTCCCCACAAGCTCCGAACGCCGCGTCGCGACCCTCGAGCGTAAACGCAAAGCCTACCTCGATGGCGTCGCCTCCGCCTTCTCCCAATCCAGCAACCCCCCCTCTTCCACCTCCCGCCCATCCACCAAAAGCCCCCGCACGAGGGGTCTAGACGAAGCACTCTGGCACCAAATCAGCATAGATGTCCCCCGCACCTCCCCGCACCTCCAACTCTACTCCTACGAAGCCACCCAGCGCTCCTTGGAACGCATCCTGTACGTCTGGGCGATCCGCCACCCGGCCTCAGGCTACGTCCAAGGCATCAACGACCTCGTGACCCCCTTCTGGCAAGTCTTCCTCGGCGCCTACATCACCGACAACGACGTCAGCAGCGGGATGGACCCAGGGCAGCTCCCAAAACCCGTCCTCGACGCCGTAGAGGCGGATTCCTTCTGGTGCCTCACCAAGCTACTAGACGGCATCCAAGACAACTACATCTTCGCGCAGCCGGGGATCGTGCGGCAAGTCGGCGGGCTGAAGGACCTGACCACGCGGATCGACAGTGCGCTGGCGAAGCATCTGGAGCGCGAGGGGGTGGAGTTCATGCAGTTCAGCTTCCGCTGGATGAACTGCCTGCTGATGCGCGAGGTGAGCGTCGGGTGCACGATCCGCATGTGGGACACGTATATGGCGGAGGAGCAAGGGTTCAGCGAGTTCCACCTGTACGTGTGCGCGGCGTTTTTGGTCAAGTGGAGCGAGCGGCTTGTGAAGATGGATTTTCAGGTGTGCCCTCTCCCTTTTCTGCTCTCCCTCTCCCATCTTTCCCTCTACTTTTTGAATTCGAGGCGAAGGCAGAGGCAGATGATGGGCTCGAGCTGACGCACCCGCACGCGGTAGGAAATCATGATGTTCCTGCAATCGCTCCCCACGCGGGAGTGGACGGAGAAGGATATCGAGCTGCTGCTCAGTGAGGCGTATATTTGGCAGACGCTGTTCAAAGGCTCGAGCGCGCATTTGCGGAATTCGAACGGGGTGCCGTAACCACCTTCCATTAATACTGTGAAAACTTGGACTTGGCAAGAATGTGAATACGATGCGGAGGGAATATAATATTAGGAATCTGATTGTGATTATCTAGTAGCCAAGGGAAGATAGATGATGGTAGATGGTTGATTCGATGGGGTTGAGTGGTGTGATTTGATTCTGCATCTATCCTTCATCACGCCGCGGCTTCTCACCGCCCCGTACCGTCCACACAAATGCAGGCATTCATTTTCTAACCTTCGTCGTGAATTGCACAAACTGTGGTGCTCGTCCCGCCTTCAACACGACGGGTGGGAATGCGGGTGTTGAGCCCCGATCGCCAGTTGATGGGTAAAGGCTCGCAGCTTTCTTCTCCTTGAAGCCGAGCAGCCGGCCCGAATCCTCTCTTGGGGAGCCAGCGGGCAGAGTCTCAAAACCCAGGAGTGGTGTCGAAATGCTTCCCTCCCCTCGTCATGGAGCAGCTAGCTCAATCCTCCTCCGGTGGGCGGACAGTGGAACAAGTCCCCACATTCAAAGGTTGATACCATATCCCTCCCCACATCATTCAGCAGCCGATTCAATCCTCTGATTCGCATACTGCGCACCCTCCAACGGCATCAACTCGAGCTCCCTCGCCCACGAATCCTCCGTCCGGCTCATACGTTTGATCGCCTTGCTCGTGGAACTCCCAACATCACCATCACCCTTCCTCGCTTCCCTCTCCCTCACCCTCGCCAACTTCTCCCGCAACAGCTTCATCGTCCGGTGCAGCTCCACCTCCGTCACAATCTTCTGCTGCAGCTGCTTATCCAGCATCCGCACTTTGGGCACCCACGTGGCGTCGGTGCTCAGCTCGCTGACTTCTCCCTTGGGGAACACGTGGATTTGGAAGTCGCGCTGGCCGTTGCGGCCGAATTGCAGGGCGAACAGTTTTATGATCCACGGGTCCCCCAGGCTCACCATCTGGTGTTTCTTTTCGAGGAATATGTACATTTCCACGCTGCGTAGGCCGGTCATGTATTTTTTGATGCCGGAGAGCCAGTGGTTTACGTTGCAGAATGTGCATTGCCCGACGCGGTGGTGGTAGCGGGCGGTGGATCGGGCGGTGTGGCGGCGGAGTGTGGACATCTGGTTTTGGTCGTAGACGAGGTGGAGGGAGCGGATTTGAGCGAGGCGGTTGGGGAGGACGGAGCGGTGGAAGAAGGGGGGTTGGTGGAGGGCGTTTAGGTTGAAAGTTGGGAGGCCTGAGAGAGGAATTAGCGGGATTTCGGTTGTGGGTATGGGACGGAGGGGACTGACTGTAGAGAAGATTGATGGCTTCGGTGTAGACTTGTTTGCATGTTTGGACGAGAGCCAGGGCTCCGCTCCTTCCGCGGGGGTTGGGAAAGAAGTTATGGACGGGACAGCGACGATTAAGCTGGTCATAGTCTATGCCCAAGTCGATCTCTGTGCAGGGGTAACCTCTGACTTGAATGGCTCCTTTGGCTTTCTTGGCCCCGACCTTCAATTCGTCGGATTTGCTTTGGACGATGTTGATGAAGGCGCTATCTCCAACGAAGACATGGTTATATATGCGGAGCCGGATCTCGGGGGGTAGTTTGGTGAGAAACTGCGAGCATTCTTGTGACTTGGCATCCGGTGTTTCGCTCAGACGACGTCGGTTTTGCAGTGGGATTGGTTGTGGCTTTCCCATCTCGAAGTCCCATACTAGGCCTCGTCGTCGAATGCTTCGACACAAGTTGAACCAGAGAAACTTTCCAGGCAGCATGACCGTGAGCACATAGGCGTAGAGGAAGATCTTTCTGCCGCCCTGCCAGCAACATAGTGGAAACAAGGGAATTGCCAGTACCCCGATGACGAGGTGCATGGCAATGGCCCATGGTATAAAAATGAGAGAAACCAGGGCATAGGCGAGCCAGAACAAGATCTGACCCAGCCAGAAGCTGATATTGCTTGAGAGGGTCGGGGGATGATCATTGTAGTCGCTGTTGAGGTCATTGTCGTCCATGGCGCGAGCCAGCGTGGTCCGCTGACCAAGTGCACTCGCCCAGGAATGGTTGTGTGAGTATGTGTAGATACTGGCGGACCATTGCTGAATTTCTAAGGCGACATATCGGGCAGCATGCCGCAGAGAGGGTGCGAGGTTGTGTTCCGGGTCAGCTCATCGCCTTGTGGTTGGAAGTGAGGCTGCAGCCACGATGCAGCAATTAGGGCTAGCCATAGACAGGGAAGGGAGGAATAGGTGATGACTGGTGAGACACTTGATTATAGCATCAGTATCAACATGGAGCAAAGCAGGTATTTCTTACTATAAGCTGGTGAGGGAAAGGACTTGTAGGCTTGTAGGCTCATAGTAAGTAGTAGGTACCTATGTTTGGAATGGTAGCCCTTCACGCCATTCCAGGCTTCCCCCTCCCACGAGCCTCCCCGCCCACCAAGACTACGGCGCCGATCGTCCCCAAGCCCGCTAGAGATTATAGCGTAGAGACAACGAGACAAAGTTGCCAGCTGTTCTTCAAAAAAATAGTAGTAGTACTATATGACTGACTGACAAATCCACATCCCACAACTTAGCCACATCTCACCTATTCATTCATTCATCCTCCTTCTCTTTCATATCTATCCTATTTGTCCCTCTTTTCCACTGCCTGCAATACTATTCGCCACCAGAGGAATTGCATTCGTGATTGCACACACCATGAGGGGTTTCAGAAACGCTGCCCTTGGGCTTGTCACAGCTGCCACCGTCGCTGCAGCATCGGATGTCTACGACTTGAAGACAGATACGTTCAAAGATTTCGTTAAAAGCCATGACTTAGTCCTCGCCGAGTTCTTTGCCCCTTGGTGTGGACACTGCAAGGCCTTGGCTCCCGAGTATGAGGAAGCTGCCACAACCCTAAAAGAGAAAGAAATTCCCCTGGCCAAGGTCGACTGCACAGAAGAGGTCGACCTCTGTAAAGAGTTCGGCGTTGAGGGATACCCAACCATCAAGGTCTTCCGAGGGCCCGACAATGTTGCCCCGTACGCTGGTCAAAGAAAAGCACCTGCGTAAGCAAGAGCCCCTTTTGTAGCATGGTCACTGTCTGACTTGACATTCAGCATTATATCATACATGACCAAACAAGCTCTCCCCGCAGTATCAGTTCTCTCCTCCGAGTCAATTGAAGAATTCAAGACCGCCGATAAAGTCGTCATAGTCGGATTCTTCAAGGTCGATGACAAGGCCTCAAACACCACTTTCAGTGAAGTCGCTGAAACCATGAGAGATGACTACCTCTTCGGCGCTACCAATGACGCAGATCTGGCCAAGGCCGAAGGCGTCAAGGCACCAGCGATCGTTCTTTACAAGACTTTCGACGATGGCAAGGACACTTTTGAGAAGAAATTTGAAAAGGAGGCGATCACCAAATTCACCAAAGATGCCGCCACCCCACTGGTTGGAGAGGTCGGCCCTGAGACGTATGCTGGCTACATGGCCGTAGGTCTCCTTCACAAGAATCGTGAGAGCTTTCATTAACGCCACCTAGGCTAACCTCCCTCTCGCCTATATCTTCGCTGAAACTGAAGAGGAGCGGGCCGAGATCGCTGAAGAACTCAAGCCCCTGGCTAAGAAACACAAGGGTGCGGTCAACTTCGCCACCATCGACGCCAAGGCCTTTGGCGCCCACGCCGAGAACCTCAACTTGGAGAATGGCAAATGGCCCGCGTTCGCCATCCAAGAGACTGAGAAGAATCAGAAATTCCCCTTCGATCAAGCCAAGAAGATCACTCATGATGATATTAGCCATTTCGTCCAGGGTTTCCTCGACGGCAAGGTCGATCCTAGCATCAAGTCCGAGCCCATTCCTGAGAAGCAAGAAGGCCCTGTCCAGGTTGTCGTAGCCAACAACTACAAAGATGTCGTTCTCAACAACGACAATGATGTTCTCCTCGAGTTCTATGCCCCATGGTGTGGACACTGCAAAGCGTATGTCTGATCATGATGCACTTGAAGGCCTACTTTACTGACGATTGATACCAGTCTTGCTCCCAAATACGACGAACTGGCAGCCATGTACCCAAGCACCGCCCAGGTCACCATCGCCAAAGTTGACGCCACGGCTAACGACGTGCCCGATGAGATCCAGGGCTTCCCAACGATCAAGCTCTTCCCCGCCGGCTCCAAAGATGAGCCCTTGACCTACTCTGGCTCCCGCACCATCGAAGACCTCGCACAATTCATCAAGGAGAACGGCAAATACAAGGTGGATGCCTACGAGGGCAAGAACGCTTCCGAGGAGGAGACACCACTGGCAGAGGGTATGGGTGAAGCTGCCAAGGCTGCCACGGAGACTGGCAAGAGCGCCGCCAGTGAAGCCACCGAAGCCGTGAAGTCGGCCGTCCAGGATACCGACGGTGATGACGGTGGCGAGCATGACGAGTTGTAAGGGAACATAAAGGGCGATTCTAGAAGCGGGGTGGAAGAGTGGCGCTTTTTCGAGCAGGTGTGCTGCTTTGCATCTGCTGGTTTGCTAAAATGTCGAGAATGTGGTTCTGGGTCTTTGCCATGTAGAGTATTTCGGATAGGATATCGAGTTCATGCAACAAGTCTGGTCTACTATCAGCAATTTCCCTCTAGTAAATATCGCCAGATATCTAAATGGTTACTCCCTGATCAAGCTGCAGCTACATTTCATTTACCTACCGATATCTTAGATTGCTTTGTCCCATGCTCCATGAAAGGTATTTGTGAACTAGCGCTGAAAAATAACGCTAGCGGCTGTCTATCGATACCCATACACGAAAACTTCAACCTTCCAAAGGAACTCCCCCTTCTTGCACATACATTTGCTTTTCGGACTCGATACTCCTACATTCGGAGAGCATGGATCCCGATTGTCATCAATAGAGAAAGATGAGACCGGCCATCGCTACAAGTCAGAGCCAAGCTCTTGAGGAGATTGAGGATGTTTGGAAACATAGGTTTTCTACGTTGGTGATCCCATGTTCCTTAGAGCTTCAGGAAATCAGCTCCTACTGTGACTGATGTAATGGCTTCTTGGTATCTTTATTTGCAGTCCGCTCATTCATGGAGTCGACTTCGCGTGCTTTCAGGATCCACGATCGTCTTTGAGACTCTACTTTAAGATGTCTTTGAGTGCGGAGAGTTTTATTTTGCACTTTGGTGCATGGTATCTACGTATTTGAACACGGCTCTTCTCGTGCGCTGATGTAGGCCCAGCCTCGGGATTTGCCTGAGGCAAGAAGGGTCTTGGTGGCCCCGTCAACACGCTTCCAGCGTTTGTATTGTAAAAACAATACCTACTTTATTTCTTTATATATAATTCTGTGATACGTCTTCAATACTGGTATTAATCACGTCTACACTTCACGAGACTTGCATTCTATTTCATTGCTCCATATGAATATAGGCTGTTTTATGCAAGACTTGTCTGACGCGCTAACGACTACTTCTTCAGCTTCACAAGTCCAAGATGAGACTGAAGTGAGGGTGCCACCACCCCCAGCGACGCCCCTTGATTTTCCGTGTTGCAAGTCAGAGGCCCAGTCTACGTCTCAGATCAATAGCACGGAGAACCTGGTCAGAAGTTTTAGCAGAATCCTTCGAAGCGGACCTTCTGTCGCCCACCTAGAGTTATTAAATGTCAATTTAATCAACAACGTTCCCATAGATCAGCTTGTGCCTCAGTCATTTCTGCCACCTCTATCATGGATTCAGGATGCTACGAAAAACAATACTGCAAGCGAAATCTCTCCGCTAAAACCATTGGCTGAGACGCTAAGCAATGGAGGTCCTGTGCCTGACCGTGAAGTTTTCTACGCGAGGGTAAAGGAACTGCTCATCGACAATGAAGACGCCTTTCGTGCTATTCAGCGAAGACCCCCTCGACCTGATCATCCCCCAGCTCGCGTTCTTCACCTCCGCAAATTCTGGCAAGGATTGTCCTTCATGGCAGACTACTGGGATACAAGCCTGGACAACTATTCCAAGATGGCCAACGACGAAGCAAGCTCTGCAATAGATCTTGATGTGCTTCGTTCCGAGGCAAAAAAGGCCGAGAAGAGGACGGGCGCTGAAGGCAGTGAGGACCAGACTGAGGAGACCTACACAGGTCGTCGAACTGACACCGGTTCCAACATGCCAAGCGTATACCGTGAGGACACCATCTCTTCATTTGTCGAAGCAGTCGCATGGTGCTTCCACTGCAGACTAGATCACGCTCACATGCAACCAAAGCTCAAAATGCAAAGCATGATCTTACCTCTTCCTCACACGATCAACATTTATCGAACGCCAAGAGATATCCGGAAAGCCAGACGTGGAATACTCGAGGGGCCGCTGGCAGGTGTGTTCTGCCGAGAGCAGACCTCGTTCCGTCGACCTGAAGACGCTCAAGGTGAAGGAAAGCAAGAGATTATGGACTTGCTCAGAGAAATGGGCTTGATGCTGACGCTTTCACAAAAGCGAGCGAGGGAGGGGAAAGAGGAAGAACTACCGGGCAAAGACCAGTGGTGGGCAACAAAACCGCGCTGGGGCGGTGGACCTGGCGGGGAGACAGGTGTACATGAGACTGATGAGATCGAGGAACCCACATCTGCCGACGCTCCTCGAAAGCGAACAAAGAAGACGAGCCGCTCTGAGCTCTGGCGTAATTTGAAACCGCCACCGAGCACGTGGGAGAAAGGTATCACGTACCTTCAGATCGGAAAGGATGAGAACAGTGAATACGATGATGTGAATGACTGGCTTCATCATACGTGTTAATTCGAAAGCTAATTTGCCACAGATCTACCTCTTCTCCTCTGTCAACCACCACATCTCCATCCTCCACCTCCACATCCATTACAAGTATGTTGACTGGCTATCTAAAGCGTACGATAGACAGCACGATGTTTCGCGTGAGCCATGGTACAAATTGGATACGAAGCGTTCGAAATGGTTTGACCTCTTTGACGCATACGACAGAGCGCAGGCGATGAGAGGTATCTGGGCTATAATGGGCTGGCTCATGAGAGATAATGGGACTGAGGAGCTTAAGGATCAAGACATGAGCTGATATCAACGGCACATAGGTGAGCGATCTATCCCCTTCTTGATTCTGGCGTGAGATGACCATTCGTTAATTGAAGCAGGAAATCTATCCGAGGGTGCCGGCCAATCTTTCACAACATTTGGATCCGAGATGGTCTTGGATATTCTCCACCACACTGTTAATTCTAGTATCAGTGAGAGAAAGGTCATCAGACATCTCCAGTTATCTCATCCGTTCCAATCACGTTCAACCATATCACAATAACCGCAACAGACCCATACTAACATCTCTTCATCATTTCTCGAGCCTTGCCTTTCTTCAAAATTGGAAGCTTTTTTCTTTCTCAAACAATTCATCCTTGCTCTACCTTACTTTCCGTCTCGGCCGAATTCTCTCGCAATTCCCACATTCTAGATGAATTTGAATTTTTGCACAGCCCCATCTACTTGCCTTACCTCCTTCCATCACTATATATATATCACACAATCAGTACGGCGCTACAGAGAACTCTTTCCTTCTACATTCCGTACAAAAATGATGACAACGATCCTGTCTCGTCTACAACACTAGAATACTAGCCGTACAATAGGCACCTCATGGGATCCTGTTATCAAACATCCTGCTGGTCATCCCTCTCAATCACTTCTAGGTCAGGATGCAGCCCCATACTAATCGACGGCCTCGTGTTTCATCATTCTCTTCTAAGCACAGTTTTGGTCGTGGATTTCGGACAATAATTTTCCTGCTCATTGAAAAGTTGAGATGTTGCAGGTTGTGTGCGGATTTTACGACGAGGTACACGACTGGCATGGCTACGTATGGGATACGAGAGACTCAAGTGGCTGCCGTATGCCTAATATTATATTCGAGAATCCAGTGGATCGGTGGGGTATTCAGACCGAGAAATTCCCTGCGAGTTCTTTGTGTGAGGACCAGTACAAGACTTTCTAGATCTCTCTAGCTTTCTCGAGACATTCAATGCAAGGTATCCCTTCCCGTCTTAATTTATACAGAGCCGTAATCACTTTTTTTGCCCTGAGCTTAGACCTTATTTCCTGGAAAGCGGCAAACGAAGTTATGTGATCGATACACATCAATGAAACGATCAGCCAGTGCTCGCAAGATGTCATCCACGACAGCTGGTAATCTTCGAGGATGATAACCGCCGGTGAATTGATGAGGAGGTCGGAGCCGTTCAAGTCATACCAGACTGGCAACGTTCGCGGGGCTGGTACAACTAACCAGTGGGCCTATATGCTCGCATGCTCACATGCTCCGAGTCTTGACAAATTGACAATTCTGGATCTACGACTATGGTTGCGTCGTTGTGGAGTTTACCGAGAGCTTTATGATTGATGCAAAGGTTACCATCAAGGGCTCTTCACACTGGCGAGGATTGAGGATACTGCCATCGTGAATGAAAGCCATGGGGAGATGTTTGCAACAACATCTCTGATTGTAACTTGTTTCGACTGGTCTCACGAAAGGTCAGCAATAACCGAATAGCAGAGTGTTTGATTCGGTTCGCAACTGCGCACTTGTTCAACCATGCAAGCAAGGACTGCATGGCGTCCAAATTTTTCATCGACACCAGAGCATGATCTCTGTACGCAGCACTATTGAAACCTGTGTCCTCGGTCCGTGGCTCCGCTGATGAAGAGCTTGGTGGCTCACGTGTTTCAACAATCAATTTAAGGTTTACGAGGACGTGCATGGGCTACTACCACAGATCAACATCAGCATATGTTGCAGAAACCGAGTGCCTCTCTAGAAGACCAGGAACGACTTTCAGAGCACAAGAATATAAAGCGAAGTTGATCCAGGAAAAGTGTAATCAACGATGGGAGGAGATCAAGGACATTATGGCATAAATGCTTGCCAGAGGAGATCCTGAACGATTGCTTCCAATAGGAGTACACAATCTTAGAAGACTACGCCTGCTCCTCTCAACACCGGAGACTCTGGAATTTACTCCCGACTTTTCAATTCACTAAGCTAGCTACAAATTAACGACTTCACTATCAGCGTTGATGACATCAAAGAATGAAATTTTCATCATAGCATGACTTTCTACTTGACTACGGAGTCAATTTGCCTTGTCTGCAGCATCTGAAGAACAACAGCTCTCCGAAGGACTTGGAGACATCGGCATATGACTTCTTGGAATCAGCCTCGGTTGGCGTTGGCTCCCCGCGAGCTTTTCAATCACGTCCCAAGATCTTTTCAACGCAAGCCTCCAGCTTTGGATCCGTTGAAATCATCCTTGGTCTAGTGTTGTTCCAAGATCCCTGAGGTCGAAGGGGAATTTCAAAGAATTCTGGGAATACGCTGAATCGGACAATGAGCGTGATAGACTCTCACATCACAAGCGTCCCGATCAGATTTTACCGCGCCCTGAGGAGGAAGAGCTGTATGAATATTATGTTTCTCGTCTTAGAGACTAATAGATATTTCGAGGGGTCGATCATCTAACAGTGCAAGTCATCAAGCTAACCTCGTCTTCAGTATTGTTCAAAAAATGCTACTTTCTCTTCTCTTTTTCTCTTAAGCCGCGGCTTACATGTTATGTTGTTTATTTCGGAGTGGGCTATTGGTGGTGCCGTTTGGGCAGTGTTGGCCGTTATTACTATCAACGGAACATATTCGTTGAGTCCTTAAGGCCTCGACCACGCATTAACACCAACGGATATCTAAAAGTGAGCTTGGCGACACGGTGCGTCCGGCATAGTCAATGCTAAACCGAAGCCACGGCCATCTGAGTCCTGGCTAGGCTGGCCGAATTGGTGGAAGACCTCGCCGGAGTGGTCTTGGACCTTCTGAAGTAGAGAATAAAGACTCACTGGGTAGGCTACCAAAGCCGAAAAGAAGAAGCAACTGCGATCCCCGAGGTCTAGTATCAACAGCTGTTCTGGACCCTCGCTGGCGGTGATACCACAATCATTTCGTGTACATGCGTGTGCTACAAGTGTATCGAAGTTTGCTGCCCTTAGCTCATGGTCAGAATTGGATTCCGATTTCAATCCGTTTGGTGTCCCTGGAATATTCCGTCTATCGTGAACTTGGGAACGAATCCTCCAAGATCCGACTATGAAATGTGGATTCTGATGAAGCTTTTGATCACAGACGGACAGGAAGCTTCGTCTCAATCCTGTATCTTTGACTGCCCCTTGTCTTCTCTCCTCGATCACTTCACGACACCCTGATATTGATGTATGAAGAATTACAACGGCAACGTCTTTGCCCCATTGCTCTTCCTAGTGGAAGCTCTTTTCATTCTCCATTTCACAGCATAAAACGACACAACGAGAAGGGTCATGATCTATACTTGGGGTTTTGATAGAAGGGTGCGAATTCAGATTGAGGTCTCTATTCCTAATGATGAGTTGCCGCCTTCTCTCTCCTTGACCTCTGATTACGTCAAGCTTTGTTGGGTATTGTTGATGCCGTCGGCGGAGATGAGCGTTTGCGAGCGTCAATGAATACGTTATTGCTCTTAGCTGCTTAAAGTATATTCCTCGTCTTCAATTTAGAATGAGTATGTCAGCTAAAGCCCCGGCATGGAAAGCCTCGAATATTGCACTTGTTGGTTTTATCTGAATGCTTGAATTGGGCAGCAACCTGCTCAAGCTTGCTTGACAGCGATCTCGTCTCCTTCGTTTTCCAATAGAGACCCAGTGGGCTTCTTCAATTACAATCATTCTCTGCCTTCCCTGGTCGCATGTCTGCCTTTAGCTGCGGCTCTCATGAGGAGAACCCTCTTTGTTGTCCGGCATCACAGTCTTCCAGGCCTATCGTCAACAACCAGACATCTTTCTGCCAATTCTTATTCTGGAGGCTTGCCAATATCTTGAGAATACTGAAGAATGTGTCACTAGGCGTTCTTTGAACGCCGTTTTCACGAACGAGTGGTTCGATTCCTTACTTCTCTCAACCAAGAGCAGTCGTTCGGATGAGGGCTTACAATCTTACACACTTGGTGTGCCGTGCGGGAGACCCTTCGAGTTCATCAGGAAACAATGCTGGAGACACAAACAAGCTCCGAACGTCGTTGCAGTAGAGGACCACCGTAACAGTCACATCCGGCAACGAAGCCACCTCAAAGATAGAGAAGCTTACGAAGAGCAACAGCGCAAAGGGATATTTAACACTGAAAATTTGGCCAAGAATGCGGGTGCAACTCCTGCCGGCTTACTTATTGCGAAATCAAAACAAAAAACTGAGAGTACGCAAAAGCTTGAAAGATATTCGAGGCTGCCAAGAAGGAGGTTATTTCAGTTGAAATAAAAATTAACAAAATATATAAAGCTTTAAAAGGAATATAAAAGTAATATTCACTCCTGCTTACAAGTTTTCGCCGGTGCTGAAGAACGGAACCGATCAAAGCAAAAAGACTCAAGATAATCCGAAGACAAATTTGTCTCTTAACAAAAAAATTTCAAAAAAGCCGAAGATTTTGTTGAAAAAGCCGCTGAGAATTCGAACTGCCGAGCGAGAAGAAGCGACCAAAAGCCTTTTTATAACAACAATTGAAGGGTTGTTCAAGATGATATGAAAAGCGTCGTTACAGAAATCCCTCAAGAAGCGGTCGCCCTTGACAGTCCGCCTCCGCCTCTCCAAACGCCACAGCAAGCAGAGCAGCCTGCACAAGACATCGTTGGAGAAGCTTCCAAAAGCGGATATCTGGGGAGGGTACCGTAGCTGCGAGCATTAGCAAGGAATGCCTATTTGAATTGCGTACACTAGTCATGCTGCTTATGCAATGTCTGCAATGTCGTGATCAGAAGTCCAGGCAGAACGTGGTGCGAGATAAAGAATGTATGTACGTACAAGCTTTCAAATGCCCAAACTTAAAGCAAACGCTGATTCCATGCTTGCCATTCCTCCCAAGGAACGTTTTCAAATCCCGGCCTTGGTATCTTATGCAACCTCCCAATGCCTCGTTAGTGCCAATAACCCGTCACATACGTACCATCATATATCATCACGTAGCAGAAGCCTTATCCAACATCTTTCGCCGCTCCCTCCGTAATCCCACCGTCAGCTTTCGTACCCTTCTTGAGCATTCCGTAGACACTTGCCACTCCCCTCGGCGCCGTCTTCACACCCTCAAATTGCGCCTCTCCTAATCTCTTCCCAGCCTTCACACTATCGAGCACCCACTCCACGCTCACAAACTTAATCCCACAACCCCGCACCCTTTGTATCTCTTTCTGAATCTTACTGCCGGAGAGACCTCCTCCGGCTCCGCCCTCAACGCCATTTGGCCTTCCCACAATAACATGCGTCACGGTACGCCTACCGAGGGCGATCGAGAGACGTGCACCGTGCTCTGCGAGGAGACGCTTGAGTTTGTGGTCGCTGATCATCGGCGCTGTGGAGCCATTGATGTAGATCGTTAGGTTGGAAAAGATGGGTCGTTCCTCCTTCCCAGGGCCCTTGCCCTGTGTACTGCCTGGTGTAGCCGCAGCTTTAGTCTCAGGGTACTCATGTTCTCTCAATGTCTTTTCCCCCTTCTGCTTCTCCAGCTCCGCCTGCGAGCCCAGCGACATCATAGCACCCACGTCCCTCCAACCCTTCTCCCGCAGACCAGATGCACCTTTTTCCCAGCTCCCATTTTCCATTCTGCCATCTCGGCCAAAGTCTTTGCTCCCAGCACCTATTGTGTCAAAGACGCGTTTTCCGCCTCCGTCACCGCTCGCGAATTGGTGGCCAAGTTTCGTTGTGCGTGATTGGCGCCATGATGTGCTGCCAGAAAGGCGGTTATCTGCCCGTTGGTGACCCGTTGAGGAAGAATTCCAGGGGTCGAATGTCTTTCGAATGGGTTCGGCGACCGGTGCTACGGGGGGATGTGGTGGTGGCATGATTGGAGGAGATTGGTGGGGTCTTGAAATGTCGGCAAGGACCATGGTCAGTGTCGGTCGGTAAGGTGAGATACCGACATGGTCGAACCCAGAGCCATTTGGTGAGAAAGATAGTCGACCTCAGGAGGCCTATTTTGTGCTCGTTGCAAGAAGGTTCCTTGCAGATGCTGCGTGCGCCTGTTCAGTGTGTTGGTAAACAACCTTCTCGTCTGGCGGCGCCCACTGCTACCCGGCGCTTAGGGAATCATGACACTTCGGTTTTGTTCTCTTACAGATCTTAGACGCAGCCCACCTGCCTCCCCAAGACCTTTCTTCAAGCCAACTTCACATTGATACTTACTTGCCAAAAGTTTAGAGTGTGTTTTACCATTCGAAGAACTGATGGGAAGACCCCGAAACAAGCGTTTCATTGCGATTGTGGTTGGTAAAAGGATACTCTTATGGGCACAATTGGGTGCGCTGCTCACAAAAGTCTACGCTTCTTGTTATTGGTGAACAAGCTTCGGTGTCGTAAATTCCGAGGGCATTGCTCTCATTTGCAAGATCGTATCTAGTCATTAGGTCCCTGTCTTCTCATCTAACATCTTCTATGGAGTTATTGAAGTTGGTCCGATTCTATTTCTCTCTTTAACACTTCTTTGGAAAGAAAATTTTCAGCATGAGTCTAGATATTCTGCTATTGTTCAAATTCTGTCCCTTACTATTGCCTCAAACCATCCTCACAGCAACAACCGTCACCCCTGTAATATAAGTCAGTGATGGACAAATCCAGAATCCGGGCCGGACCTGCAGCTCATCAAGCATGTCTTCCAGCACGCCACACAACGCCAGCTCGACCCCAGCTCATCTAGCACTTTCTCCAGCTCCACACAGAATGCCAGCCCAATCATCTCTAATAAGCCAGCACAATCACCCAAGCCCACTAAAGCGCCCACTTCGACTACTTCAACATTCACCTGCAAATCTGCAACTCAATACGCGTTCCTTATCATAAGATCACTTCACTGCGACTCCTCCAAACCCTCGCACCCTCTCTCAAGCAATGATGAACACTACGTACTGGGGGGCACAGGCTCAGCTTTCTGCGACGGCCCCTTCGAGGCTCTGAACCCAGCTAGCCAGGTCAGCTACGGGATCGAGATCTTTCACCCGGAGGTCTGGTATCGGGACGGATACTGGGCCAAGGACGAGGCTTGATAAACGAGACTACAGCATCAAACTTACACAAGCAGAACACGTTCCACCTGACTGTTGAGGCGCTGCCGGATTGCTGTCCGGGTGATGTGTATCAATTCTATCAGCTGGATCCGAAGAAATGCAAGACGAAGTGCAGGAACACATTTTAGCTTGCTGCGATAAATTGTGAGACTCCTGGTCTTATTCCGACTTTTTTGACGTGGCTGCTGATGGACAGCAGGCAACAGGAACAATGAAAACAGTTTGTACTACAGCGGATCGCTCACGTCCGGGTGCATCAAGCAGCTATGCCATCGTCAACTAACACAGACAAACGTACACTCGCCTAGCTGGATCTGGACTTGGTCTGTGGGCTGGCTCCACAAATACATTTCCTACTACTTTTCCACGCAAAGCAATGACTACGATTGAGACCTGCTTCATTACCTCCCAGTGCACGAATATTACAGGAATTGATTGCAATGCACGCCCAAAGATCCACTTCGACCCATCAATATCTCAAACAACCAGTCCCCTTCGCCCTATACCACCTCAGCCCTCTCTCCCACCCAATTTTTTCAAGAAAACCTATAGACATCGCACGTCAAGAATTCTCAAGTCTAATCCCAAAGTTGTCGGGTAGTGTTCCGAGCTTGAGACACACTTGCGGAAGGATTCCGAGGATGACGCAAATGCCACATTACGGGAGTGCGCGGCTTTTGGGCTTCCGTCCAAGTCTTCAGGGTATGTTCCGAGCTTTCGACTCTTGGGATTTTTTGGAAGGGACCCGACCATAAGGTAATCCATTACCAACCATAAGGTAATCCATTACCAACCCAAAGGGAGTATACGTTCGAACTTTCGGGCTCAGTAGAAGGCCGAACCAATTGACCAAGGGTATATAATACCTCTCATTCACTATGCTACGGTTGTTCTACTCTACATTCGCACTTTCAAACCCCTCCATATCAGCTTCCAGACTCTACAAACCTCTGTCCGTTTGCAATACTTTCACACCGTCATCATGGTCGGCAAAATCGATGTACACACCCATGCCCTTCCCGACTTCTTCCACCGGACCCTCCTGTCGTTAGGACGCGAAGCAACTGGTGTCCCCATGATCGAGTGGTCGATGGACGGTACGAACCAGATGATGAAGAAGTTGGACATCTCCACCTCCATCCTGTCCCTCAGTGCGCCTGGGCCCGAGATTCTGCCCGACACAGAGGGTGCACGCTCCCTGGCCCGCCAGTACAACGAATGGGGCTCCAAAGCCAGTCAGAACGATCCATTACGTATTGGTTTCTTTGCCGCGGTGCCAGGCTTGAACGATACTGATGGATGTATCACTGAGATCCGGTATGCTATGACTAATCTGCATGCGGACGGCGTCTGCCTCTTTACGACATATGGCGGCAAATACCTTGGTGATCCCGCCTTCGAGCCCATCTGGAAAGAGTTGAATGACCACAACGCTGTCGTTTTCATCCATCCGACCATGGCCGAGGGATCGAAATTGGCCAGCATCATGATGCAGCCGCCAGCGTTTGACTTTGCGCACGAGACGGGCCGGACAGCGGCCCATATGATCGTCACGGGAATAAAGAGGCGCTGTGGATGGAACTAGGACTAGCGTAGTATTACCTAATGCCTATAGCAGGTAATACCTGTTAGTGACTAGGTAGATCCTTATCCAATACAATTACTTTGGCTACTATTGGCTAACGGCTGTTTTGCTATATTATATATAATTTCTTTATATTCTAATCTTATTTATTAAAATACTAAATTTCCAGAATCTTATTATTATTAGCGAAATATATAGGAATTAGGTTATAAGGACTAATAACTATTAATAACGAAGTTTAATATAAAATTATTAAATAAATTAGTTTTTTGCTTTATTATTTATTTTAATATTATCTTCGCTACTTACAATTTAAAGCGAAAATTATTATATATTCGATTTATATTATTATTATTTATAATATTATACGAAATCTTTAATATTTTTTATATATTATATAAATACTCAAAACGTTCTTTCTAAGGCTTATAATAAAATAAGATTATAAAGGGAAATAGCAAACTACTTTAAATATTATTAAGTTCTTAAATTAGAAATAATTACCTTCTAATAGTTAATATTTTTTAACAATTTTTATTATTAATTTTTTAATAATTTTTAATATTATTTTCTTTAATATTTACAATATTACTTTTCTTTATTATTATTTCTTTAATAATTTATCTCTTTAAAGTATTAATTTAGTCGAACTTATTCTAAGGAATTTATATAAGATTTAACAGAAAATTTATAAAAACCGGCTTTAATAAATAATTTTTTATTAAATCGGACGAATATATTAGCCCGGAAATTATAAATAATAAATTTATTAACTTCGATAATTTTAAATAAAAGGATTTTAATTAAGTAATTAAAAATATTATTAATTAGAGAAATATTACCCCGGCTTTGTATCCTTTACGAAAGTTATTATTAGGAGGTTTTTCGGAGAAGTCTTTTCTATCCGATACTCCTTTTAGTAGTCTTTTTATAAAGAAGAAAAAAATAATAATATCGAAAGGGAAATAGTCTTTAATTATAAGCTCTAGCTTACCCCTTTTAACTATTATTTATTATAATTTTAACTATATCTTTATAAACCAATTAGAAGGGTCTTTTATTATAAAATAATTAAAATATTTATAATTTAAGTAATAGGCTTGCAAAACGGAATTATTAATATTATTATTTTCGGATATTTTACTTTTAAAGATATTCTTTTTAAGATCTTCTCTAAACTTTCTTTAATCCGTATAATATTTAAAAACTAAATTTAAGAAATATAAAAGATTACAAAAAGTATTATAAGAAAAAAAAGAAATAATAATATTAATATTATCCGATTTCTAAGGAAACCTAAATAATAATATCTTTAAATATTTTAAATTAATATAGTTCGAATTTCTTTAATTAAGTAAATATTATAATATAAAAGCGAATATAATAATCGAAATAATAAAATATTATATTTTTTTTAATAATATAAAAGGTAAAGCTTAAAAATAGTTATAAGAACTCAATAAAAAGGTTATAAAAGATTAGGAAATATTTAAATAAGCCTTCGTTAAAAGGTTTCTATAAGAAACTAAAAATATAAAACCGAAAATAAAGGAAATTATATAAAATATATATAAGCTTAGATAAAGGAATTCAAATCTTAATAAATATTTCGAAAAAACAAAAGCAATCCGGGATATTTTTTATGTCTTTTTATAATAATTTAATAAAAAGAATACTAAATAAAATTAAAGATAATAATATAAAATAAATTATAAAAGGAATTCTTGATAATATAAAATTATTAAAATTAAAAAAAATAATTTTAATAATTAAAGATATTATACGATTAAGGTTTAAAAAGATAGAAGATAATCTTAAGATTAAAAATAAATACCTCGGTTTCGATAATTATAATAAAATATTTTTATAATTAATAAAAATAATTATTAAGACGTAAAAGGGTTTAATAATAATTATAGAATTTTTAAAGAAGATATTTTCGAAGTTAAATTTATAATAATCTTAATAATATCTTTTATATTAATAACAATTTATTAATAAATAATAAATATAATAATAAAAATAGTATCTTTTAATTAATATAAGAAATAAACTTATAGAAAATAATCTTGTAAAATTCCTTTAGACTTAATAGAAAGCTTTAAAAATATAAGTATAAAAAGGAAATCTTATAATTAAAAAAGGATTAAAAGATAATTATTTTAAAAGCGGTATTAACAAATTAATATATTAAATATACGGAGTTATAAGTTATACGAATTAAAATAAGAATTATAAGAATCCTTTTTTACCTCGATAAGAATAATTAAAGCTTAAAGACGAATTCTATAAATATAAAAGAGAAGTTAAGATAAGCTAAATAAATATTAATTCTAACTCAAATATAATTCCTTTAAGGATTAATAATATTTATAATAAGCAATCTCCTTATATACCGAGAGTATAAGTAGTTTATTAAATAGAAAATATAAATAATAATAATAAGATTTAAAAAATTAATAACCTTTTATAATATTCCCGGGTCTTTTATAATCGCCTTTATATTAAGGATTTCGAAATAGAAAATATAAATATATTTATTCAAAAAGTAAATATATACAAGTATTATTTTATTAAAGGAAAATTAAATAATAAAGAAGATATTTATACTTTAAAAGATAAGCGTATAATAAATAACTTTAAGAAGGATAATAAAGTATTAATAAATACTCAAAAAGCCTCTCGAACTATTTTTAATTATTTAATAATATTAAATATATTTAATTATTTAGTTATATTAAGAATATTATAATTAATAATATTATTTAGTCTAAAAGTAATAAAAAAGACCTTAGTAAAACAAGGGGCTCCTTTATTTATTAAATATAAAAGGATAAGGATATAAAAATTATTAAAAATTTTTAAATTTTTATAAAATATATATATTAATATTATATTTATATAATTTTTATATTATATTCTAAAGGCTAGAATAATAATTATAAAATTGATTTATTTAAAACTAAATCCTAATTAGATTAAGAAGACTCGATTTGTTATAAATATAATAAAGGATATTTTTTAAATAGAAGAAATATTTATATTCGTTAATACCCTTTCCGATAGAAGATATATTAATAGTAAATAATATTACCGAGAAAAACGATTATATAAAGAGAAGTAAAAAATTATATTCTAAAATCTTATATTTATTTTAATTATATATATTTTTTTATTTTCTATAGTACCCGAATAACTCTTATAGGATTTATAAAAAATATTATAATTTTCCGAAATAAAATATAATTTATTTACTTCTTAAAAAGATTTTTATCTCGATATACGGCAATTTCTATATAATAGCTAAGGTTATTTTTATAAAGAATAGCTTATTATTCTGATTATATTAAGTCCTAGTTAATCCGGGGGCTATTATTAATTTAATTTCTTAATAAATTATTAATAAAATTAATTATTTGATTTATATAAATAAAGCTATAATTATTAAAGTCGCTAATAGAAGTACTTATAAATTATTTAAGTATTATAAGTTAAAAGTCGGAGTAATTAGGGTATTTAAAGTAATTAAGGCTTAAATTATACCGAGTAATACCTTCTATATAATAATATTAAAAAGGAAATAACTTAAAACTATATAAGTAATTAGCTTTTATTTATCGGATAAATATTAATTTATAAATATAAATAATTAATATTATATAATAAAGTACGTCTGTCCTAGGGATAAACCTATATTAAAAGTTTTTATTATAAAGGAAATTATCGAATTTAAAATATAAGAAATAAGAATATAAAGATATATAAAAGAGTTATCAGATAATAAAGAGGGGGAAAAAGATAATAAAAAGGATATAAATAAAATCCTCGATAATATCATTTATTAAGTTCGAGAAGAAGAGTAAGAGGAATATAAGAATTAATTAAGGGAATTAAAAAATAATATTTAAAACTTATAATAGGGAGTTAAGGAAAAAGCTTTAAATCTATAAATACGGTAAAGTTCGTAAATTTATATATTAATTACTAAGGCTTATAAATAAAGGTAATATTAAGAATAAATCTAATAAATCAAAATATTCGATATTATAAGATTATAAGGGATAAAACTATAATATTTAAGTCTAAAGAAGCTAAAACAAGATTAAAGTTACTTATAATAAATTATAAAAGGGAAAATAGGGCTAAATATTAAATTTCAAAGTTTTATAAAGAAAAATAAGGTTAAATTTTTCCTTTTTTAATTATTTCTTCTTTTCGAACGACTTTAATCAACGAAGTATCCGTATTTATAATTAATAAGGAAGATAAAGAGTTTAGAAAAAAACTAAAATTTCTTATAATAAAGAGGCCTAATTAATATTAAAAGGTAATAAAGCAAACCTATAATACGGATTTCGAAAATTAGATTAAAAAGTTTCCTACCCTTATTAAACCTTTGACAAAAACGGAAAAGGATAAGAAAAAAGCAAAGCTTCTAATTAATACTTAGAAAGACTTATTTATTAAATATATTAGAAATATACCGGCTATAAATTTAATCGAATATCGAATCCTAATATATAAAAATATAATATTAAAAGTAATTAAGCTAGTTTTATATACAAAGGAGGAGTAAGATTTTATAAAAGTAATAATATCTTATCTAATTAAAATAGGTATTATTATAAATACGAATTACTTTAAAGTATAAGATTAAGATTTCTGCAAAAATTTAATAAAAAATTAAAATAAATTAATATATTTATAAATTTAAATAATATAATAATTAAAAGTAACTATCTTATAAAGCGACTAGAACCTATTCTTAAAGATATAATTTATAAGAAGATTTGAATCAAATTCAAAGCCGATATTATTAATAATTATTAAATAATCTTAATATATAAAAATTATATTTATAAACTTATATTTGCAATATCGAAGAACTAAATATATTACTTTTATATAAAATAAAAATATATAAGTATAATAAATATATATTATTAACTTAAAAATATAATAATAAGCGATATTTTAATACCTAATCTTAAGCTAACTTTTATAGAAGCGTTACTTATTATAACCGTTTTCGGTTATTATATAAATAATAATTTAGGAGGCTTTAAAACTCTAGACAATTTATTAAAATTTTTATATTATTATTATTTTTTAAGATTAGCCTAGGCTAAATTAACTTTAAATTTTAAGAAATATATATTTTTTACAAAGAAAATATGAATCTTAGGTTATTAATAAAATAATATTAGATTATAATCTGCAGAAAATAAGTTAAAAATATTCCGGGAATAGCTAATATTAATAATTAAAAAAAAGCTTTTACAATATTTATATATATTATTATTTTTAAAAGTATATATTCTAGGCCGAATAAATTATATTACTATTATATATTTTATAATTATTAAAGAAATAATTAAATTAAAAGAAGGAAGTAAAACAAAATCGATTAAAATCTTTAAAGATTTCAAATAAATTAAAGTTTATTAAGAGGTATTCGAAGTAATAAAGAATACGATCTTAATTAATGTATACTTTAGAGATAATAATTTAAAGTAATATTATTTATTTATTAATACTTCGAAAATAGAATTAAGGAATATTTTATTTTAACTTAGAAATATATTAATTAATATAATAATATTTAAAAATTATTTTAATAAAATTCGAATTATAGTATTTTTATTTTACTAACTTTTACCTGTTTAAATAAAATATTATATAATAAAACAGGAGATATTAGTAATAATAAAGTTATTAATTAAATTAAAATAATTAATAAAAGATAATAATCTATTAATTATATTATATATAAATTATTAAGCTTTGCTAAAATATTTCAAAAGCAAAAACTTTATAAGGAGAATTTCTAAATAATAACTAATATTTTCCGAATATAATTTAAATATATTTTATATCCTAGGAAAAAATATTATTATTATAAATAGATTTTCTAGGCTTTAAAAATACTCTATTATATTAGCAAATATAAACTTTAATAATAAGTTTCCAATACTCGCTTTTATTATAGAAAGTAAAGATAAAAATATAATATAAGAAGATATACTTAATTTTCCTCTTTTAAATAACTTTATAATAAGGAGTTATATTTAATATACCAAAGATATTCGAAGAGTGAAGAAAATTTTATTATAATAATTAATCTTTCGTCAAAGAGAATTTATAAAAGAAGATTTGAATATAAAGAATGTATTTATAATAAGAAGTTAAAAAATAAGAATATAAGATAAAAAGGCTAGTAATATAAGAAAATTATAACCTTTTTTTAATAATAATATTACCGTTGATATAAGTATATTATTTTCGGGTATATTAGAAATATTATTAAAATTATTCCTTAAATTTAAAATAGGGAATTATTTCGAAAAAAAGGATTATCGAAAAGCTAGTAAATAATACCGATTATAGCCTACGAGAAGTCCTCGCTATAAATATTTATTAATTTATATAAATAAAATAAGATATTTATAAAGAGAAATTATAAGTATATTTATAGAAAGTAACTAAAATAAATAATATAAAGATTTTAATATAAAGCCTCTATCTTTTTTATAATATATTAATAACCTGTTTAATCCTCTTTTACCTTTATTAAATAGGATAACGGATAACTTTATAATAAATAGCCTTTAATCAAATAAGAAAGATAGTAAGGATAATTTATAATCTAAAACTAAAAAGGAATTAGCTAGGCTATTAAAAGATTAAAAAGAATAGACAGAAGACTTATAATATATAAATATAATAAAATATAAACTAGTAAGGTTATAAGCTAAAGGGATATTAGCAAATACTAAGAAAGTAATTATAAAAGGCAAAGCGAAAAGGTTCGTCCTTATCGAAATTAATAAGGGAAACAAAGATCTCGGATATATTAAAACTAATAAGAAATTAATATATTATTTATATTAAGACGAGATATCTAAAGCTTTAATATTTTTATATAATATTTACAAATATTTTTCGGATAATATTATTTAATATTAAGTTATAAGAAATTTTTATTAGCTTATTAGGAATAAGAATATCATTAAGTTTTGTTATAATTGCCCCTGGGATTACTAGCGTTTAAATTCAATTAATAAACGGTTTTCTATTTAATTCTTATTTCTATAACTTTACTTCGCTAAGGGAATTAAGATTAGAGCTCTATACTTCGCTAATTTCAATTTTAAATTATCTCGTTTATTTTATTTACCCTCTTTCTTTAATATATTTTTAATTAATATATTCTTGTTTATTCTAATAAACCTTTAATAAGATAAAATAATATATTCGGAGGGATCTTTAAAGGTATTAAAAATCTTAATTATTCCTTTAATAAAAGTATTCTAATCCTTACTTTTATCCGAGGTTATAAGTTATAATAATTATTATAATTTCTTATAATAACAAAATATTTTAGTAATTAAATATTTATTCTTATCTTTTACTAATCCCGTTATAACTTATTAAGAGTTTACGATTAATCTTCGTTTTTTAATTAATTATAATCAGAATGTTTTTCCTTAAAATATAATAAAGTTGCTATAAGTAATTACCGGAGCTTATAAGGCTTAATTAAACTTATTTTAAACTAAGAGAAAATGAATTTTAGCAATATAAAAGAAGCTTATAACAAAGTTGGCTTAATTTATAAAGGTTAATTAAAAAGAATAAAAAAACAAAGATAATTATTAGAATATAAATTAATTAAAAAATTATAGCAGGGAGCTAGAGCCTAAAATAAAAGATAATAATAATTACGAATTAATATTTACGGTAAAAGAGGTCCGGAATTATTATAACGCTTTTATAAACTTACGTCTTATAGAGGGAATAGGTAAATTATTTATAATATATAAAAGGTTAATAATATTATATATAATTATATAACCCTACCGCCAGAGGAAACGCAAGAAAAATATAAGAGGGAAGTTAATTATTAATATTTCTAAATTTAAGGCGGACTTAAATATATTAAATATTTTCTTAAATATAGAAGCTTTTTATAAGAAAATAATAATCCTACTTAGTAAATAATATTAAAAAATATTAAGGTTTAAAGCTTCGGATCTGCTAAGGAATATAAAATTAATAAATAAAAATAAAAATATTATAAAGAATATTAAAAAAAACTTATTAATAAAAGAAATTATTAAGAACTTAATAGGGCTATTAAAGAAGAAGAAAATTAAATTATTTATAAAAGATATCCGCCGTAAAAACTCAGAAGTAATACGAAATATTCCTAAGGTAGAACGAAAGTCAATTCCGGAGATTATATAATATAATAATAAAAGCTATATAATATAAAAGAAGTAGTTATAAATATCTTATATTTAATTAATAAAAGGATATATTTATAAGGAATATTAGGATTTCTTCGAGATTATAAAAGCTAATAATAAATATAAATAATTTAATAATATTATTAAGTTATAGCTCCTTTATAATAATTTAGAGTTCTTTTATAACCGGATTAAAATATCAAACTTATTAGAAATAAAGGCGATTCGAAATAGGGCCTAATTAATAATAAAGAGAATAAAAGATTACGGAAGAAAGTTTAAAATATTAAAGAATAATAAGAAAATTTAATAAATTATAAAATTTATAAAATATAAATTATTTTATAATTATATTCAAGAGGATAGCAAATCTATATAAAGGATAAAGAAAATATATAAAAAGGTTAAAGATATTATAAAAAATATAATTAAAATAAAAATAGCTATATTAAGATAATTAAAGAAAATTACTATTAAATAATATAAACAAAATAGCAAAATTATAAAGGTTTCGGAAAGGGTATTAGGTATTATAAATATTATTTAAAAAGAAAATAAGAAACTTATTTATAAATTCAAAAAGGCAAAAATAGGAAAAATATTATTAAGGACCGAAAATAAAGTAATATAAATATTATTTAAAAAATATAATATTTTATTATTAAAATATTTAGAAAATATTAATAAATAGCTATAGACTTTAGAAAATCCGAATATATAAAAAGACTTCGAAACTTTAATAACAAAAAAAGAAAGAAATCAGTTTATAATAAAAGGACTTAATAATAAGAAAATAATAAATAATAATAATAACTTAAATAAAGAAGATAATAGTAATTAAAGTAATATTAATAAAATAATAATATTTCTATAATAATATATTTAATTATAAATATTTTTAATAATAATTATAATAATTTATAACTTCTTTAATAATATATTTGATATTTAATATTCTTTAATAAAATAAAATATAATATTAAACCTTTTATAATAAAGAGCTATTATTTATAAACTTAATATATAATTTAATTAAACTTAATAATAAACTCTAAATTTATAAATATTAATATTTTAATATATAATAGTAATTTATAAATAACTATATTATAATAAAGAGCTATAGGTCCTTTTAAGAGGATATTATTTATCGGGGCTTTATTTAAGTAAGTTATTTAAATTAATATTTTCAATATCGCTTATATTTATATTTATATAACGAAGCCTTAGGGAGAGAGGAAGAAATTGTAAATAAAATTAGGACTAATATAATATTACCTAATATCTATAATAAATAATATCTTTTAATAACTAGGTAGATCCTTATCCAATACAACTACTTTGGCTACTACTAGCTGACGGCTGTTTTGCTGTATTACGTATAGTCTCTTTACAGCGCTATTCGAAATGCAAGATCATACTTTCTCACGCTGGTGGTACTCTACCCGTCCTCTCCGAGCGTCTGGCCCAACTCGAGTCCAATCTGTTCAAGGACACACTGGGATCAGACTCTCCCAAGACCGCCGACGAGATCCTCGTAGACGCCAAATCATTCTACTTCGATCTTGCTTTGGCTGGCACGTCCAACGTGCTGGACATGTTGTTGAGATGGGCACCGCATGAGCACATCCTCTACGGCTCGGACTATCCATATGCTATTGCCGAAGCGGAGTACAACACTCGCAAAATGGAGGAGTACGATATGCCGGCGGAGGACAGGGAGAAATATTGCGTCGGAAATGGCTTGAACCTTTTCCCACGGTTGAGGGGGTAATATGCAATATAACCAATGGGAAAATTCATTCATCCTCAAGTCTGCTATCGTTTCGTTCCTCCTTTGGATCCGTCAGCTTCTCTGCCTGACACAAGTCCTCTAATCCTGTATGTACCTTGTCGGTAGGCATTTAGATCTCAGATAGAAAGAACAATTCTGTTGGCCTTTCTCTACCCAAGGATTTCGCAAACCACCCGAACGACTAATTCACTCGCCTAGACCTATCAATAGGGAAATCCCACGTTCTACTTATATATACGCCCTTTGAAATGACTTCTTCAGTCTCCAACTCTGCTATTGGGAGTTTTCGAGACCACAGCACCACTCGCACTGTACTATCACCATAGCAAGCAATACATTATCTTATACGGAGCATTTGCTATATATATAAGATTATATTTATTTCCTTTCTAAATAATTGATGCATTTAAATGTTCTTTTTTAAAATAAAAAATGTTAAAGCAAAAATTATTTAATTTGATTTTTTTTTCAAATGAATAATAATTTTTTTGTTTATTTAAAAAAAATGATCGCCTTTTATATTTTTAGATTCACTGTTAATAAGCGAATCTGTCAAGGCCTAGGGCTGTACTGTTAGGCCACGGTACCCAAAAAGCCAAGATATCAGGGGGTGTTTGTACTAGTTAGTACAAACACCTTATGATTATCTATATAGGTAATGCAGCCTTTACAGAATCTGAATTTATAGAATGCGATCATTTATTTCTATTAATTAATTTTTATTAATTTATTTAAAAAAATGATCGCAATTTATATTTTTTAAGTTCGCTATTAATATGCGAATCTGAATTTATAAAATGCGATTATTTATTTTTATTAATCTATTAATTATTAATTATTAAATTATTTGTTTGATTTATTTTTAAAATAAATAATATATTTATTTAATAATTAAAAAAACAATCGCGTTTTATATTTTTAGGTTCGTTATTAATATGCGATTCTTAATCTATAAAATGCGATCATTTATTTTTATTAATCAATTTTTATTAATTATTAATTATTTATTTAATTAATAATTAGAATATTTATTTATTTATTTAAGAAAACAATTGCATTTTGTATTTTTAAGTTCGTTATTAATATGCAAATTCGAAAACCTAATACGCAAGCGTTTATTTGTTTATCTTTTAAAATAACTAATAAATAATTTAATTGTTTAAAAAAACAATCGCTCTTTTTATTTTTAAATTCGCTCTTAATAAGCGAATTTAAATCCATAATAAGCGAACGTTTATTTCTATTAATTAATTAATTAATTTTTATTTATTTATTTATTTATTTATTTATTTATTTATTTATTTATTTATTTATTTATTTATTTATTTATTTATTTATTTATTTATTTATTTATTTATTTATTTATTTATTTTATAATTAATAATTACAATAATCATTTAATTATTTAAAAAAGACAATCGCGTTTTATATTTTCAAAGTTGTCATAGTCATGCAAGGCATATACTATGAGTATGAGAAGTGTTGAGTATCTGCAGTATTGTTGCATTTAAGTGTACTAGGCCTAGTTAGGCTCAGCGTATAATACTGCTGATCCTTTTTATATATAAATAGTTAAGGAATACATTTGTATTCTTGCTTCTTAACTTTATTATTTTAATTAATAAATTTATACAATATCGATTATTATTATCTTTTATATTAATATAATATTATAATAAAACTTTTATTTATTTATATTCTTAATTAATATACGAGATAAAAGAAAATATTATAAAAAGGAAAGTTTATTACTTATTAATAATATAATATTAACTTAAACGGAGCAAATAAATATATTAATATTATTAAAAAAAATTAATTTGATATTATTAATATTTTATAAGAAAAAATTATTAATATTACTCAAAAGAATATTAAAGGGTTTCAATATTAAAAGGTTTCAATATTAAAATATTATTAAAAATAATATTAAAAATATTTTTTATTATATATTACTTTAGCTTCTTTAATAAATCTAAATAAATACTTTAAAAAACTAAAATATTGCGATATGTTAATATTTGATTATTAATATTTTTTTAAGGAAATCCTTTAGAAATAATCGATAATACTTAGAAAGTTTCAATAATAAAATAATTTAAAATTTTTATTATTATTAACTTTAGCGAATTCCTTTAAATACTTATTAATTTCTAAAAATATTAAAATATTAATCATTTTATTATTAGCTTTTATAAAGTTTAAACATTTTTTGTTCTAATATTCTTAATATATTTTTAATATTTTAAAAAAAAATAAAAAAAATATTTTTTATTTTTTATTTTTAATATTAAAAATTTTATCTCAAATAAAAATATATTAATTAATCAAAATATAATATATATTTCTTAATTTAATTTCTTTATTATTATTAATTATTATAATATTATTATTAATTTTATTAATAAGATAATTATATATATAATAAAAAATTTAAAATTTAAATTTAAAATAAATATTTTATATATTTTATATATTATTAATATTTTTTTAAGATTTATAATTATTTTAAAATTATATATTCTTAAAATTTATTTCGTTTTCTCTTTATTATCTTTAAAGAAGAGTTTTTTATTTTTTTATTTTTATTAATAAAAATAAAAATAATTATTTAAATATTAATATTTTTTTTATATAAGTTCCTTTATAATAAGGATATTTTGGTTTAATATTTTTAATATTTCCTTTTTTAATATTTTTATTATTATAATTTACTTTTTTTTTTTACTTTTTAAAGTTCTTTATTTTTAAGTCTTTCGAAAAACCTTTTAACTTTATTATTTAAAATAAATAAATATTATTTTACTAATTTCTTTAAAGATAATATCTTTATTAATATTATTTATAATTTAAATAATTTAAATTTAATATAATATAATATAATTTATTAGTTATATTATTATTATTTAGTAATTATTTTAATAATATAAATAATTTATTAGTTATATTATTATTATTTAGTAATTATTTTAATAATATAAATAATTAATATATTTGTTAATATTTTTAAAAATAATAAAATCT
>JAABUQ010001777.1_pt1 | contig 44833 bp, 39 predicted proteins | sample 5560001 | NCBI WGS metagenome assembly JAABUQ01 (sample SAMN10711888, study PRJNA513371) | rock metagenome | isolation source: Antarctica rocks | place: Antarctica: Victoria Land, Finger Mt nord | collected 2015-12-18 | reverse complement strand
AGGCCGGAGTTGCGGATCCTTTGTCGTTCCTCCTCTGGATGACAGCGCCCTCAGAGGGCGCGCGCAGGCGGTTGAGCAAGTTGTTGTCTAGGTCTGCAGGCGCGAGGTCCAGGGCGAGTAGCCCTGGGGAGGGGGCCGCAGCCCACGACTACAAAATCAAACTCGTTGCGAGTTTCTCCCTAGCTTGTGCTGCTAGCTGCCCCAGGCGAGAGACGTGGGACGGGCTGGAGGGTGGGGCGCTCGCGCTGGCCGCTCTCGGTAGGCGGTGCTGGCTGGAGCGGTTCGGCTGGCGTGCCACCTTCGAGCGGCGGCTCGCCGCGGAAAACCCGCTCCAGGTTGTCGCCATCGAGCGTTTCAAATTGAATCAGCGCCCTGGCAAAGCGATCGAGTACGTCGCGATGATCGGTGATGATCTCAACAGCCCGCTCGTAGCCCTCGTCGATGAGCCGTCGAATTTCCTCGTCGATCGCTTCGGCCGTCTTCTCCGAGTAGTTCTTCTGCTCGCCGATCTCCCGACCGAGGAACACCAGCTCTTCCTTGTGGCCAAGCGCGACGGTGCCGAGCCGCTCGCTCATACCGTACTCCTTGACCATCTTGCGGGCGATATTGGTGGCCTTTTCGATGTCGTTCTCGGCGCCTGTCGAGATTTCGCCATACACGACGTGCTCGGCAGCGTGGCCGCCCAGCGCTGAAGCGATGCTCGCTTTGAACTGGCTCTTGGTCATGTAGTAGCGGTCTTCAGGCGGTAGCGGGCGCGTGTAGCCACCCATCATGCCGCGAGAGATGATGGTGACCTTGTGCACTGGATCGTGGTGCTCCAGGTAGCGCATCGCAATCGCGTGGCCGCTCTCGTGGTACGCGGTCAGCTCTTTTTCACGATCCGACATAACCCGGCTCTTGCGCTCCGGCCCGGCGATCACACGGTCGATCGCTTCTTCGAGCTCTGACATGCCGATGGTCTTCTTGTTGCGTCTGGCGGCCAGGATGGCGCCCTCGTTGATGAGGTTGGCCAGGTCGGCACCCGAGAAGCCTGGGGTGACCTTGCCGATCACGTTCAGGTCGACTGTCTTGTCGAACGGCTTGCCTTTGGCGTGCACTTCGAGGATGGCCTTGCGGCCGTTGATGTCCGGCGCAGGCAGGACGACCTGGCGGTCGAAGCGGCCTGGCCGCAGCAGCGCCGGATCGAGCACGTCGGGTCGGTTGGTGGCAGCAATGACGATCACGTTGGTGTTCGAGTCGAAGCCGTCCATCTCGACCAGGATCTGATTCAGCGTCTGCTCGCGCTCGTCGTGTGAGCCGCCCAGGCCCGCACCGCGCTGGCGGCCGACCGCGTCGATCTCATCCACGAAGACGATGCACGGCGCATTGCGCTTGGCCTGGTCGAACAGGTCACGCACGCGACTGGCGCCCACGCCCACGAACATCTCAACGAATTCAGAACCCGAGATGCTGAAGAATGGCACTCCAGCTTCTCCAGCCACGGCCCGGCTGAGGAGAGTTTTGCCCGTGCCTGGCGGTCCGACCAGCAACGCGCCCTTGGGAATACGCGCGCCGAGGGCGGCGAATTTCTCGGGGTACTTGAGGAATTCCACCACTTCCTGGAGCTCTTGCTTGGCCTCTTCTACGCCTGCCACGTCCTGGAAGGTGATGGTCGGCTTGTTGCCCATGAACATTCGCGCGCGGCTCTTTCCGAAGCTCAAGGCCTGGTTGTTGGAGCCCTGTGCCTGCCGCATCATGAACAGCAAGATCGCACCGAAGAAGATCAATGGCAGCAAATTGACCAGGATCCCAAGCCAGTTGTTGAGTTGCGGCGGGTCCTTGACCGTGTACTGGACGGTGGCGAGCTGCTCCGGAGTGACACCGAAGTTGCGCATTGCGTCAAGCACGTTCGTGGTCGGGCCCACGCGCGTGGTCAGCCGCTGATCAGCCCCACCAGGAGTACTGGCAACCGCCACCACGCGATCATCAGTGACTTCCAGCGACTTGATCTCGCTACGCTTGATGCGCTGGGCTAGATCGTTGAGCGCAATTGCCTTTACGTCGGGGGCCCCACCCTGCTGCACGACCGTGAAAAAGAGCGCAATGATCGCGACCAGGATGATGAGGTAGACAAAGCTGTTTCTGAGCCACTTCGTGTCCATGCGTTGGTGGGACCCTCCCGAGGGTGTAGGCATTATACGCGTGAGAGTTCGGTTCCCCATCTTTTCGGGGTGCCGCGGGAACGCGCTGCGCCGTGCAGGCGCAGCAGGAAAGTAAGCGGCCGTAAGCACAGCTCGACGCCGTGCGGAAGGTGATACGTCTGTGAAGGCGTTCCGGATGTCAGCACGTCCAGAGCGTCTTCTATCGGCGACATGCGCACGTCGACCAGACCGCCTAGCAGAAACTCGAGCCCGCGCCGCAGCAAGCGTCGCTGCAATGCTCGCGGCTGGTTACGCCAGAGGCCGAGGTCATATTCGAGCACGTCCTGGGCGGGCGAGCGCACCATGTCCGCGTAGCGCTGTTCAACCAGAGCGTCAAGAGCGGCAACGTCTTCAGCCGCGAGGTCGGCTGTGCGGGCCAGTACCGCGCGGATGGCCGGGTTGAACGCTTCGAGAACAGGCAGCAGGTCCAGCCGCACGCGGTTGCGCGTGTACGCGCGCGACTGGTTCGACGCGTCCTCCAGAAGGGTCACTCCGTCGAGTTCGGCGCAGTAGGCCAGGGTCGTCGACCGCGGCACGCTGAGCAAGGGCCGGACCAAGCGAATCACCTCGGGTAGTGGGCCAAGCTCAGCCACGGCCGGCCCGAGATCGGCGGGGTGAATCATCTCGTCCATGCGCATGCCTGCCACGCCTGCCAGACCCGTCCCCCGCAGGAGATTCAGGAGCAACGTTTCGACCTGGTCGTCGGCCGTGTGGGCGACCAGTACCGCGGCCGCGTCGCGGCTGGCGGCGAGACTTGCCAGGGTCTGATACCGAGCTGCGCGCGCGGCCTGCTGCACCGACCACCCTGGCAGAGCTTGCCGGTACGCGGCGACGTCGATGCGGCGGACTTCGAAGTCGACACCCATGCCTCGGGCGAGATCGGCAACCCGTTGCGCGTCCGCGGCCGACTCGCTTCTTAAGCTGTGGTCGACGTGGGCGGCCAGGATGTCCAGCCCGAGCCGCGGCTGAGTAAGCGCGTGCAGCAGACACGTCGAGTCCTGGCCGCCCGAAAAACCCACCACCAACCGAGTGCCCGACGCAAAGACGTCGGGCAGTCGGGCGGCTGCCGTGCGAAGGCTTCGCCGCACTGTCCCGCGCGCGCGCGAGCGCGTGGGCCTCACCGTCCCCCGACCGCCGCCCACCAGGCTAAATGCTTCCTTGCCGCCGATGCCCTCGGGAGTCCAATTCGAGCGTAGCCGAGCCCGGGCCGAATGCACGATTTCGCTAGTGGTCATGGTGAGAAACCTCCGACGGCGATGACCGCTTGTGAACGCTCGTCGCCATCGCCGTCATCGAATTCTCGGGGATCATCGAAAAGTGTGCGTGGACAGCCCTCTCTTCAGGGTGGATGTGCTCGCGCTGCCGGCCTTCTCACCGAAGCGGTAAGCAGACCGACCCAGAATTCGCGCCGGTGGTTCAACCAATGCCCAGCGCCAGCACTCTGGTCAGTGGGGTGGAGTTCCCAAAGCGTCCAGTACGGCCAGCGTGTCAACGTCGAGGTGCAGCTGCCCGGTGGCGACGTTCTCGGCCAGGTGCTGCAGCCTGGAGGTGCCGGGGATCACCAGCACCTCCGGCGCGTGAGCCAGCAGCCAGGCCAGGCCGACCTGGGCCGGCGTGGCTCCGAGGGCCGTCGCGGCGGCCACAACGGCTGGGTGTTCGGTCACCTTGGGAATGCCCGGAAACGCCGAGCCGAGCGGGAAGTAGGGCACCCACGCCACGCCGTGCTCTCGACACAGGTCCAGGAGCGGCTCATTTGAGCGGTCCAGAAGGCTGTAGGCGTTCTGAACACAGGCGAGTCCGGCGGGTAGGGCCTGGCGGAGCTGGTCGAGGGTGACATTGCTGATCCCGATGCCGCCAATCTTGCCATCGTCGCGCAGCGACGCCATTTCGGCCAGCTGGCTGTCCAGGTCGATGCCCTGATCGCCTGGCACGCCATCTTCCGTGGCGTCGAGCAGTCGCAGGTTGACCACGTCGAGCCGCTCCACCGCCAGACTGCGCAGGTTCGCCTCCACGCCGGCGCGGAGCTGTTCGGGGTGCTGGGCGGGAATCCAGGCGCCCTGAGCGTCGCGCTCGGCGCCGACCTTGCTCACGAGCACCAGCTGCTCGGGGTACGGGTGGAGGGCGGCGTGGATCAGCTCGTTGGCGACGTCAGGCCCGTAGAACTGGGCGGTGTCGAGGTGGTTCACGCCCAGCTCGATGGCCCGACGGAGCACGGCCAGGGCCGTGGCTCGGTCGCGGGGTGGACCCGAGACACGTGGTCCAGGGAGCTGCATGGCGCCGTATCCAATGCGCGCCACAGGGCGCCCGGCCAGGACGGCTGTGCCGCCGGGTGGATCGATTCGTTGGTGGACGGTGATCATCTGCTCACTCCTGTCATTGCAATCCGGCGTAACCGCTATCACGGCTGCGCGGTGGGGCGGGACTACGATCTCGCCCACTCAGATGGCGGCCGGTGGTTGCCTCGCGAACGCAATCGCACGGGCCACGAGGTGGGCGTATGGCGAGCCGACCCTGCAGTCGGCGACACCCATCAGGCCGCCGGGACAGTGACTTCCGTGGCGGCGAGATCGCGCACCTGGTCTGTCGGCTCGACGCTGGAGCCTGAGTTGTTGTCCCGGCGCAGCAAGCGGCTGGGCCGCGCAATGTGGATGTGGGATGGCTCGTCCTTGGCCACGTCCACGTCGACGCCGCGACCGGCGGAGCTCACGAACCAGACTTGCTTGTCACTCATGTGCAGCGAATCCTTCCTGTTGCGTCTCAGTGCGGCGGGCGGCAGGCCTATGGCAACTTTGGCTGGCCGGCGCTACACTCAAGCGGAGCTTCCTCCGCTTCGAAGTACAGTATAACCGGAGGTACCTCCGTTTATGCACCATGAGAGCTTGGCAGACCTGACGGTGACCGACCGCCCGTTGCGCGCCGACGCGCAGCGCAACCGCGACAAGCTGCTTGCCGCGGCCACCGAGGCGTTCGCCGCCGACGGCGAGGACGCGGCCCTCGAGGCCGTCGCGGAGCGCGCCGGCGTCGGCATCGGCACCCTGTATCGCCACTTTCCGAATCGCGACGCGCTCGTCGTCGCGGCGTACCAACACGAGGTGGACGCGCTGTGCGTCGCGGCCGCGGACTATCTCGCGGCGCAACCCGCCGACGAGGCACTGCGCGCCTGGACGCAGCGGTTTGCAGACTACGTCGCCACCAAGCGCCGCATGGGGAACGCCCTGCGCTCCGCCGCCGCCAGCGATTCCCCGCTGTTCGCCTCGACACGCGAGCGGATCATAGGTGCACTGCGGCTGCTCCTCGAAGCCGGTGCGGCGTCGGGCACGCTGCGCAGCGACGTGGAACCCAAAGACGTGCTGCGCGTCATCAACGGCATCTGGTATCTACCCGACGGCCCCCAATGGCGGGAGGACGTCGGTCGGATGCTCCAGCTGGTCATTGACGGGCTGCGCTACGGTGTTCCCGATCGCGCAGCAGCCGTGGCTCAGCCACTAATGGACGGGACACCCGCTGGGCAGCGCCGGCCGGCAGCGTGGCTGAATGAGCCCTTTCTCTACCTGACCACCGTCGGGCGTCGAACTGGCCGGGCGCATCGCATCGAGATCTGGTTCGGCGCGCGTGGTGGGCGACTCTACCTGCTCGCTGGCAGCCGCGAGCGTGCCGACTGGGTGCGCAACCTGCAGGCGAACGCACAGGTGACGGTCGAGCTGGGAGACGAGAGCCACGTCGGCTTGGCGCGTCTGCTCGAGGCTGGTGCGGCTGAGGATCAACTCGCCCGCGAGTTGTTGCTGGCCAAGTATTCGGGGAGCGAAGATGACCTCGACGAGTGGGGACGGACCTCCCTGGCCGTGGTGGTCGCGTTCCCGGCCGAGGCCAGCTGACCTGCCTCTGACAAAGACGTCTCTTTGTCAGGAGCGTGCGAACAGGACGTGCCGTCCAGCCCGGTCACAGCGAAGTGCCACGCCGCGTCACACGGAGCGTCATGTGCGCTCGAACGCCAGCACGCGGCTAACTGAACAAGAAGTCCCACCACTGCCGCCAGGCTGAGGGCGCTGGCGCGGGTGGCGGTGCTGGCGTCGGCGATGCGGCAGGTTGGGACGACGCCGCTGAAACCAGGACGACCGGACGATCGCCAGGTTTGATGAGGCCCAACTGCTCTCGGGCAATCGTCTCGATGGCCGTGTCGGTACGCGCGCGTTCGATGTCCTGCTGCAGCTGAATGTTCTCGGTGCGCAGCCCCAGGACTTCAGCGTGCAACGCCTCGGTCAGCCGATTCAGACGGTAGTTGTCGAGCGCCCGTTGGCCCGTGGCGACCAGCGCGTACAGCAACAGCGGCACAACCAGCACGGCCGCAAACCGCAAGGCCAGGGGCGGTGGTCCGACCGCTCGCCGAACCACGACGGGATCGTCGACGTTGTTGTTGTTGTTTCCGAGCACCGGTTAGCCGCCCCACGTCTGTGATTGCGCCAATTGGATGCGGCGGTGCAGTGGCGGGTGCGTCGCCAGGAGAAGCGTCGCCCAGCGTGGAGGTCGTACCTCGATCAGGTTCTGGCGACCCAGCCGGCGCATGGCCGCCGCGAACGCAGTCGGGTTGCGCGTGAGCTGCAGTGCGAAGCGATCGGCGCCGGTCTCCAGGCGCCGCGACCACCAGTTGAGTACCGGCGACGCCAGCACAAAGAACAACTCGACCACGAACAGCAGCATCGGGTAGCCCGGCACGTAGGCCAGGCTGGGCAAGCTCAGCAGGGGTAGTCCGAAGCTGACGCAACGGGACGCGACAAACAGACCCACCCACATAAGTACCGCGTTGCCCATTAGCAGCCGCTGGACGTCGCTGTGGACGTGATGGCCAAGCTCGTGGGCTACCACGGCGTCAACTTCGTCCGGTGTGAACTCAGCCAGCAAATTGTCGGCGATGACGACGCGCCGCGATCGACCCAGACCGATGACTGCCGCGTTGGCCTCAGCGCTGCGGCGCGAGAAATCCAGCGAACACACGTCCCGCACCGGCGTGCCGGCTCGATCGACCAGCGCATGGATGCGCGCTACGGTGCCCGCGTCGGCCAGCGGCTGCATCTTGAAGAACAGCGGTACCAGAACGTAGGGCGTGACGAACGCCAGGGCCACCCCGGCCAGCGACGCGAACAACCCAAAGGTCCACCACCAGTTCGGCCCCGTCTGGACGACCGTCCACAGGAACACTCCGCCGAGAGCCGAAGCCAGCACCGTGCTCAGCAGGATCACCTTCAGCCAGTCGACAGCCCAGGCGCGACGCGACTGTCGCCCCAGACCAAATGCGCGCGGCAGCACGTAGCCGCCGTAAAAGCCGAGCGGCGCCATGATGACCGCGAGCACCAGATGCAAACCCAGCAAGAAGGATACGGCTCGAATCGGCAGAGGCAGCGGTAGCGCCGCGAGCGCGAACCAGGCCGTCTCCCAGGCGCCCGTGAGATACGGCAACAGCGGCGCCGCGAGCGAGATCAACGTGCCGACGAGAAACAGTCGACGGCGCTCGGCCCCGAGCTGAGCCGCGGCCGCGTCATGGGCCTGGCACTCGTCCTCGGCCACTACCTACCGACCCCAGGACAGCCCTGACACGGCGTCGAGGTGCAGGTCCTGCGTCAGCTGACGCGGCCGACCCGACGCGACAGGCGCACCCGCGGCGTCGGGCTGAACGTCGACGACCCAGATCTCGAAATAGCCTGTTTTGTTCGACAGATACGCCACATGCCATCCGTCAGGGCTCCAGGCGGGGGAGCGGGCGAGCACTCCGTCGGCGGTCAGCCTGGTTACCGACGAGCCGTCGGGTCGGCCGACGTACGTTTCGACGGCGTAGCCATCACGCCCGGCAAACGCCAGCCAGGTCCCGTCTGGCGCCCAGGCCGGGTCGAGCGCTCCACCGGGCAGCTCGGTAAGCACGCGGCCGACCTGGCGAGCAGGGCCGCCAATCGGCACGAGGGCTATCTGAGTCGGACCTGGTTCGTTGAACAGCGTGATGGCTAGCTGCGAGCCGTCCGGGGCCCAGGCAATCGCATCGACTGCTTGCTGTTGCAAGCCCGGAGTGGCCAGCGCATGGCGCCCCGAGCCGTCCGCCGCGCTCATCACCGAGAGCACCGGGAAGGTTGACGCCTTGTCGGACACGTACGCGATCTGTTTTCCATCGGGCGACCAGGCCGGGCGAAAATTCCAATCGTTGTCGTTGAGAATCCTCGACTGTGAGCTGGTAAGGCGGGTCTGGCTCTGGCCCTGATCATCGGTCACGAAGATGTCCGCGAAGTTGGTCCCGCGGTAGACGTAGGCGAGGCTATTGCCGTCGGGCGCCCAGGTGGGTTGGCTGAACGTCCCGCCCGTGGCGAGCGCGTGCGCGCCACTGGAATCCAGAACCCACAGGTCGCCATCCTTCACGAACAGGATGCGGCCGCCGCCGCCGACGTCGGGTGCCTGGGCGGCGACTGGACCAGCCAGGGCTGCGCAGACTGACACGACGGCCAGGCACATGCGCAACGCGAACCGCATCATCCGGATGCTAACGATGGTGGTCCGGCCCCAGCAAGCAACGATCCGATCTCAGAACGTCAGGGCAGTGCCGATCGATACCAGCACCCAGAACACGGCCAGGGCAATCGTGAACTGAAACAGCGTGCGTTCGAACCCGCGCCGCGTTCGGTAGATGGAACTATCCGACGAGCCAAAGGCGGAAAACCCCGACCCACGCGTCTGCAGCAGGACGGCCGCGATCAGCAGGATCGCGAGCATGATCTGGACGATCTGAAAAGCTGTGTGCATGAACGCTCTCGGGAGAGTCTAACGCGTTGCGGCCAGGGTGCCGTTCATGGAGTCCTTGTGCCGCTGCCCCTGGGCCTTGAGCACCCGCATCAGGACCAGGGCGAGCTTGTCGGGGTCGTGCCGCAGCGGGTGATCGTCGCGGACGACGTCGTCCACGACGATCGACGGGTGGGTCGCTTCGGGCGCTGTGCTGGTCACGAGGGTGATGCCTGACTGAGGTGGGCTGGCACCAGCTGGGTGGGCCGTTACGATGACCACGTCGAGCGGGTTGGCCTGGCCAGGCATATGGCGGACCAGGGCGCCGATGTGCGCCTCGACACTGAAGCCGTCAGTCTCACCCGGTTGGGTAGCCACGTTGCACACGTACACCTTGAGGGCGTCAGTCTGCAGGAGCGCCTTGGCAATACCTTCGACCAACAGATTCGGAATCACGCTCGTATACAGGCTGCCCGGGCCGAGGACGACGAGATCGGCCTCGAGAATGGCCCGGACCGCCTCTGGCTGAGCGGCGGGATGTTCGGGCTTAATGCGCAGGCGTTCGATCGGCTTGCCGATCTCCGGGATCCTCGATTCACCGCACTCTTCGGAGCCGTCGCTGAACTCGGCGCAGATCTGCACGTCCTGCGGCGTCGAGGGCAGGATGACCCCCTGCACGGCCAGCACCCGACTCGTTTCGCGCAGCGCGTGCTCGAAGCTGCCAGTCACGCCGGTCATGGCCAGCACGAACAGATTGCCGAACGAGTGGCCGCTCAAGACCGAGCCCTCAGCAAAGCGGTACTGAAACAGACGCGCCATCAACGGCTCGACTTCGGCGAGCGCAACGATGTTGTTGCGGAAGTCGCCGGGGGGCAGGATGCCGTGTTCGCGCCGCAACCGACCAGATGAGCCGCCATCGTCGCCTACGGTGACGATGGCGGTGATGTTGGCAGAGTGATGCTTCAGGCCCCTGAGCACGGCCGGCATGCCGGTTCCCCCACCAATACACACGATCCGCGGCCCGCCCTGTCGCAACCGGTACTCGTAGATCCGCTCCAGCAAGCTTTGATTGGAAGTCGGCGGAAGCACGTCCTCCAACGAGCGGTACAGGCGCAGCATACCCACGCCGCACACCACACCGCCGAGCACCAGGAACAGCCCCGCCCGCGCCAGCAGCGGGAAAAACTGCAGGGTTGCGAGTCCGACCCAGTCGGGCGCGACGGCGGACCGATACAGCTCGGTCAGCGCAAAACCCAACCCGAGACTGACCAGCACCATGCCCACCAGCACAACCAGGAACCAGCGCTTGACGAACAGACCCGGCCGCAGCAGCTTGAGCAGCGCTGCCATCTACTTCAGCACGCGCGAGGCGACGAAGCTCACCACGCTTACGAGCAGTGCGCCAAAGAACGCGGCCAGGAAATCTCGCACGTATACCGCCCCAGCCTGGAATTGGCTGGCCAGCCAGAACACGATCGCGTTCACGACCAGCGTGAATAGCCCCAGCGTCAGAATGTTGAGCGGAAGCGTCATCAGCAGCAGGATCGGCCGCAGGAACGCGTTCAGGATCCCCAGAATCAGCGCAAAGACAAGCGCAGGCACCAGTGGTGAGTCTGCTCTGATCTCAATGCCTGGAATAACGTTGCTCGCCAGCAGGACCGCCAGGGCCGTGGCGAGCACGCGCAAGGCGAAGCGCTGCACGATCGAAGGGTACCCTCTAGTCGTGATTGGCAACATCGCCCAGTTCTGGAGGCTGACGCGCGAGCTCGACGTCCAGGGGCTTCGCGGGAGCTTCGAACGACTCGTGAGCCTGCGCGTGCTCGGCTCCGACTCCGCCGTTGCGCAACGTATTGCGCGTCTCATCGAGCCTGACCCTAGCCTGGGCGAGGTCAGTACTGGCGTCCTGAGCGAGTCGTCCTCGCGGGAGCGGGCCGACCTGTACGTAGTGGCCATCGGCGGCTCGGTCGAGCCGGACGCCCGCCGCGCCCTGAGCGAGCTGAGCGTCAGCGAAACGCCTCTGGTGCTGGTGCAGTCGGAGGCGGCATCGGGCATGCTCGTGGTGGGCATTCCCGACGATCGCATCATTACGCTGGCCGAAACGACCGCTGACGACGAGGCCCGCGCGCGCCTGTTCAAGGCGCTGGTGCAAGCGGCGCCGGACGTGATGCTCTCGGCCGGACGGCGGCACCCGCTGCTGCGCGAACCGGTCGCCGAGCAGCTGATCCGCGAAACCGCCCGCGTCAACGCCCAGTTTGCCGCGGTCTCGAGTCTGCCTGCCACCCTGCCGATCGTCGGCGGGCTGGTGAGCGACGTGGCTGACGTGATCGTGCTCACCAAGAATCAGGTGCTGCTGCTGTTCAAGCTGGCTGGCCTGTACGGTCGCGACCTGGCGCTGGGCCGCCAGTTGATCTCCGAGGTCCTGCCCATCGTCGGCGGGGCATTCGTGTGGCGCTCGACCGCCCGGGCGCTGGTCGGCCTTCTGCCCACCATGCTCGGACTGCTGCCGAAGACGCTGGTGGCTTACAGCGGCACGTACGTTGTGGGCCAGATGGCGCGTTACTACTTCCGCTACGGCCACAAACCGCCACCCGAGATGGTCCGCGAGCTGCGAGCCGAAAGCCTGCGGCTAGCCCGCGACACGCTCTCGCGCCTGAAGCGCGGCTAGGAGTTCGCCTCTCTCGCCCCTCTATAGTTCGGCTCCGCCGCTGGATGGCTCGCCATCCAACTCACTTCTCACTCCTCAGTCCGCGGCTCGCGGCTCATCAGCCGTGACGTGATCTCCCGCACGGGCGCGCCGTGGTTCAGCACCTGATCGACCTGCATGCAGACCGGCAGGTCCACGCCGTAGCGCGCGCCGAGCTCGACTGCCGCGCGGGCTGCCGGAATACCCTCGATGACCTTCGGTGTGCTGGCGACGACGTCGGCCGGCGCAACACCCCGGCCAATCTGCTCGCCGGCCCATCGGTTGCGGCTGTGGCGGCTCGTGCACGTTGCCACGACGTCGCCCAGACCAGCCAGCCCAGCCACCGTGTGCCGGTCGCCACCCACGGCCTGGACGAGTCGACCGAGCTCGGCCACCGATCGGGTGATGAGCGCCGCGCGCGCGTTGTCCCCGTACCCAAGACCATCGGCGGCGCCCGTCGCCAGCGCTACGACGTTCTTCAGCGCCCCGCACAGCTCGACGCCAATCAGGTCCGTCGAGGTGTACACCCGAAACGTCGGACCGTGCAGTAGATCCTGAAACACCGAGCCCACCGACGCGTCGCCGCAAGCGACGACCGCGGCCGACGGCAGCCCTCGACCAACCTCCTCGGCGTGGGTCGGCCCTGACAGCGCAGCGACACTACCGGCGGCTCTGCCTAATTCCTGTCCCGCCACCTCGGACAGCCAGTTCAGGGAGGCCAGCTCCAACCCCTTGGCGGCGTGCAGCACCGGCACCCCCGAACCTAGATGGGGCGCCACGAGGCGGGCCACGTCACGCATGGCCCGCGAGATCGGGACAAGAAAGACCGCGCCGGCACCTGAGACGACGTCCTCGATCGTCGCGCTCGGGTGCACCGTTGGTGGCACGCTGACCCCGGGCAGGTACACCCCGTTCTCGCGCGTGCTGGCAATGTCTTCGGCCTGCTCCGCGCGGCGGCACCACAGGCGAACTTCGTGGCCGGCGTTCCCAAGCAGTACGGACAGAGCCGTGCCCCATCCTCCGGCATTGACGACCGCGAGGTGCCCAGCCATGGCCTGCCTATAATGTAGTAGGAAGACGGACACGGAGAGGCGACCCTGATTACCTGGCAGCAAGTGGCGATGGCCGCAGTTGTCGGATACCTGCTGGGGTCTATTCCGACGGGGATGATCGTCGCCCGTGTTTACCGCAACGTCGACCTGACTGCCCATGGAAGCGGGCGCACAGGCGCAACCAACGTCCTGCGCACGCTGGGCAGCGGCGCCGCGGCTATCGCCTTCGCCGGCGACTTCCTCAAGGGCCTGGCGGCGGTCCTGCTGGTCAAATACGTCATCGCCGGCCCCAGTCCTGCCATCGCGTGGCTCGAATTGACCGCCACCCTTGCCGCGGTACTCGGTCACTCGTATTCGGTGTTCATCGGTTTCAAGGGTGGGCGGGGCGTGGTGACCGCATTTGGGGCCACCATCGTCGCCGCGCCCGTGCCCGTGCTGATCGCGCTCGTTCTGGGCGCGATACTGATAGCCGTCACCCGCTACGTGTCGCTGGGCAGCATCGTCGGCAGCGCGTCCGCCGGCCTGCTGCTGTGCTGGCTCGCGATTACCACCGGCGAGCCGGCCTGGGCAGTGTGGGGCGTGCTGGTTGGCGGCTTCATCGTCCTGGCTCACCGCGACAACATCGAGCGGCTGCTCGCCGGCACCGAGCGCAAGCTGGGCGAAAGAGTCTCGTCCTGAAGCTCGGACGCCAGACCCTGCTGTCGACTCGTCTGGCCCTCCTCGGAGCGCTGCTCGTTGCGCTGGCTCCGCTCGGCGGCAGCCCTGTCGTTTCGGCCGACACGCCTGATCTCAACTACGCCAGAGATGCGAGCTGGCACCTGGACGGTGCGCCCGAGGTATCGGCTATCGAGCCGACCGTGCGCAGCATCCTGAATCGGGTTCACGTGACGTATCCGGGTATAGACGCGCAGCAGATCGAGGGCTTCTTTCCTGGACCGACCTATTCTTACGACAAGTTGTCGGGCCGCACGCCGTTTTACCTGTACATCCGCGATACCGCCACCGACCTGCCGATGGTGCGCTACTACTACGGCGCTACTGCCCTGCGCAGCACCGTCGAAGAGTTCCTGCGAGAGCAGTACCCAGACGGCGCCATTTCCGCCACGATCGGGCCCGACTACAGAGTCGACAAGGCGACCGTCGCCTCGGACGAGGAGACCAGCGCCATCCTCGACGCCACCGAGGCCTTCGATATGCTGCCCGACCCAGCCTGGCTGAACCAGCCCCTGCGGGGTCAGACGCTGATCGAGCGCTTGAACCGTGCCATGGGCTGGGTGCTTGGCGTGCGCCGCGACCCCGAGACGCAACTGATCAAGCGCGCCCACACCACGGATTGGGGCGACATCAAGTGGGAGTCGGGCCCTGATCCCTCGCAGATGCGCCCGGGCGACCAGTCGACCGTGTCGATCTACGACCAGGCCATCGCCTACGCCGCCCTGCGCGGGCTTGCGCGTTTGAATGCGGCGGTAGGTCGAGAGCAAGATCGCGCTCGCTGGGAAAGTGAGGCTAGCGTCATCCGCGGCTGGACCGAGGCCGTCCTGTGGCTCGACGATGCTCAGCACGGCTACTACCGCATTCACCAGCATCTCCGACCCGACAACGTGCACCACGAGATTGCCGAAGACGACGTCATTGCTATCGGCAATGCGGCTGCCGTCTTCTATGGCCTCGCCGAGCCAGGCAAGGTGCCGCGCATCCTGGCTGCGCTCGAGCGCGCCCGTATCGACGCGGGAGCGCCGAAGCCTGGGCTGACCCTCCAGCCGGCCTATCCGGGCTGGTTTCAGGTGCAGATGGATACGCAGATCTACCAGAACGGCGCGCTCTGGGACTGGTGGGCCGGTCGCCAGATCAGTGCCGAGTTCTGGAGCGGCTACTGGCGCATCGCGCGCGACCACCTGCTCATGGTTGCTCGCGACTGGGCCAGTCACCCGGGCGAGGTGCGCGAATGGGAAAGCCCGTGGCTCAAGCGCACCGGCGCCGATCAGGCCTACGCCGGCGCTGCCGCGGTCGTCGGACAGTCAGTCGTCGAGGGCCTCTTCGGCGTACAGATGCTCGGAAAAGACGTCCGGCTCAGTCCGCGGCTGCTCGATCTCAACGGTGGCATTCGCGTCTACGAACCGGCCACCGACGTGTACGTGGCCTACGAGTACCAGGCCACCGAACGCGGCGAAACGCTGCAGTACGGCTCCAACAGCCCCACCGCCCTGAGCATCACCCTGCCCGTGCGCTGGCGAGGCGCCACCCAGGCCCGCCTGGACGCCAAAGACTGGCTCCCGATCAGCTACCAGGCCAACGGCGAAATGGGAGTAGGAACCGTCATCGTTCCCAGCGGCAAACACCAGATCGAGTTCCGCCACATCCCCGCCGGACGACCGAAATTCTAAACGAGCTTACTCACGTGACAGGGGCGCGAAGGCGGTGTCTAGTTTCTTCACGCCTGCGCCGCCGGCGAAGTTCACGTCGATGACCTCCGAGGTGGCGTCCAGACGTACGGAGACGACGATGCCCACGCCGAAGGTCGGGTGGCGGACTTTGTCGCCCGGCCTGTAGGTTGGCTCGGCGGCTCGGGGCGGGCGCGGAGGCTGGCGTTCCGTCAAGCGAGACTGCGTTGTCGTCGTCGGTGCGAACTTGCGCGCGGCCATCTCGCGGGCCTGGGCGCGGGTGAGCGGCCCAGCACGCTCCTCGCGCGGCGATGACCACGCGCTCGACTGGCTCCCGCGACCAGCCCCCGGCGCGTGCGTCGTCATCACCAGCGTCGAGGGCACGTCCAGCAGAAACCGCGACGGCGTGTTGGTAGCCGAATTCCCGTACGTGGTGCGCCGAAACGCGCGCACAAGGTACAGGCTGCGCATCGCGCGGGTGATCCCGACGTAGAACAGCCGGCGCTCCTCTTCGAGCTGTTTCGGGTCGTCGACAGAGCGCTGATGGGGCAGCACGCCTTCTTCGATACCCACGAGGAAGACGTTCGGGAACTCGAGCCCCTTGGCAGCGTGCAGCGTGATGAGTGTCACTGCATCCTTGCTGCTGCCGTCGTCTTCGAGCTGGTCGACGTCCTGGACCAGCGACACGTCCTCCAAAAACGCTGGCAGCGCATTGTCAGGGGCAAGCTCATCGTAGTTCTGCGCCTTGTTGCGCAGCTCCTGGACGTTTGCCCAGCGTTCCTCGCCTTCCTCGGTGCCGTCCTGAAGGAAGCGCCCATAGCCGCTGCGTTCGAGGATCTCATCCAGCACATCCATGACGCTGCGATCCGCCAGATTCTGGCGCACCGGCTCGACGATATCGGCAAAGCTCCCGAACAGCTCCCGCGCGCGCACCCCGAACGGTGACCCGGCCGCCACTGCGTCGCTGTCGCCGTCGGAGGTTCGCAGGGCTGCCACCCGCACCAGCGCTGCGTAGGCCGGGACACCCTGCGCGTCCGACCAACGCAACAGCTCCTGAACCGTCTTCTGTCCGATGCCGCGCGGCGGCAGGTTGATGACGCGCTGCAGGCTGACGACGTCGAACGGGTTGTGCAGCAGGCGCAAATACGCCAGTACGTCTTTGACTTCTTTGCGCTCGTAAAAGCGGATCCCGCCCACCAACCTGTAGGGCATACCAGCCCGCACGAACGCATCTTCCATGGCCCGCGACTGTGCGTTGGTCCGATACAGAATGCCGAACGCGTTGAGCGGGACGCGCTGCGTTTTGTGCAGACGCTCGATCTCGCGCAGCACGTAGAGTGCCTCGTCCTGCTCGTTGTACGCCTCGTGCACGGTCACCGGTACGCCCGTATCGTTGTGCGTCCAGAGATTCTTCTCCTTCCGCATTTTGTTGGAGGCGATAACTGCTCGGGCGACCTGCAAAATTGTGCTGGACGAGCGGTAGTTCTGTTCCAGAACGACAACCTTCAGCTCGGGAAAGTCGTTCTCGAAGTTCAGGATGTTCCTGATGTCAGCCGACCTCCAGGAATAGATCGACTGGTCTTCGTCGCCGACGACGCACAGGTTTCGGCTCTCGTTCGTGATTAGTTTGACGATTTCGTACTGCGCAATATTCGTGTCCTGGAACTCATCCACCATGACGTACTGGAACCTGCGCTGGTAAAAACCGAGAACTTCTGGCACTTCGCGGAACAGCTGCACGGTCACCACCAACAAATCGTCGAAGTCCAGGGCGTGATTGCGTTCCAGAAGCGCCTTGTACCGTTTGTAGACACGCCCGACGGTTTCCTGCCACGGCCCTTGCGCGTCGCGCGCGTACGCTTCAGTGTCGATCAGCTCGCTCTTGGCATGTGAGATGGCGCTCAGGACCCCGCGCGGCGCGGCGCGCTTCTCGTCGATCTCGAGCTCCTTCAAAACCTGCTTGACGACGTCGACCTGATCGTTGTCGTCGTAGATGGCGAAGCTGGGCTCGCGGCCGAGATGCTTGATGTCGCGCCGCAACCAGCGCGCGCAGTTCGAGTGAAACGTACCCACGGACATGCCGCGGGCGACCTCAGCACCGGCGAGCGTGTCGAGCCGCTCGCGCAGCTCACGCGCGGCTTTGTTGGTGAACGTCACGGCCAGAACGTTCGAGGGGTGGACGTCCTTGACCTCGAGGAGATGCGCCACGCGATGCACGATGACGCGCGTCTTGCCCGAGCCCGGCCCAGCCAGGATCAACAGGGGCCCGTCGGTGTGAGCCACTGCCTCCCGCTGGTGCGGATTCAACCCCGCCAGCAGCCGTTCCGCGCGATCAACTGTGATGGTCATTGCGCTCCACCGTCGTCAGCACGTTTTCTCGCCCGCTCGCCTGCTGGCGAAGCGGCGCTGTAAATCATCGCAGAACATAGGTTGAGCCCTGAGGTGTTTTGGACACTTCGATGCGGACGGGGAAACGTTCGCGCAGGTCGTCGAGATGGGTGATGATGAGGATCTTCTCGAACTCGGCCTCGATAGCCTGAATGGCTTCCACCATGCGTTCCCGACCGTCCTGATCCTGCGAGCCAAAGCCTTCGTCGACCACCAGGGTTTGGAGGCGCGTGCCGGCGCGATGCACCAGCAGCCGCGAGAGTGCGATGCGGATGGCGAAGTTCACCCGAAAGCCTTCGCCGCCGCTGAACATCTCGTAGCTCCGCGTACCCAGCTCGTCTGAAATCTTGATGTCCAGCGTCTCGATCGTGCCCACGCCCGATCGCACGTCGCGCTGTGTTTCGAACTTGACGTGCATGCGCCCATCAGTCATGCGCGACAGAATGCGATTGGCCTCTTCTTCAATCTCGGGAATGGCCGTCTCGATGATCATGGCCTGCACCCCACGCCGTCCGAAGGCATACGCCAGGTCGCCATAGATGCTCTGCTCGCGCCGCAACGCGTCCTGACGAGCCAGGCTCTCACGCTGCTTGCGCTCCAGAAAGGCGCAGTTGTCGAGCCTGGTCTGGGCAAACAGACATTGATCGCGCGTCTCGTCGCGGGTGCGCCGGACGTCCGCGGCATCACGGGTCGTTTCGGTCAGGCGTTTGCGCTCCGCGGGCAGCGACTGCGTCTGGAGACGCAGCTGGTTGATGCCTCGTTCATCGGCGGCGCACTCTTCGTCGAGCCGCTTCAGATTCGCCTCGAGCTCAGCAATCTGGGCATCCAGGTGCTCGGTGCTGAGACGAGCCTGTTCCAGGAGCTTCCGTTCCGTGTCGACCCCCGCCAGCTCAGAGGCGCGAGCCCGAAGCTGTGCGTGGCCGGCAGGGTCATAGCTGAGCCCCGCAATCTGTTTTTCGAGCTGGCCGAGCTGCTGCCTTGCGTGAGGCGCGAATCCGTGGTTAGCCAGAAGCCGTTGCCGCTCCGCGAGCTCAGGCGCCAGCACGCCGAGCTCGCGCTGCGCGTCTTCAGCTTGTCCGATCAGGGTCTCTGCCTGCGCCAGCCGGCGATGGGTAGCCTCGCGCTCCTGGAGCGCCCTGGTGAGCTCGGCCAGCTTCGCAGCATGGTGGGCGACCGTTTCGTCCAGGACCCGGTAGTTGGCCTCATGGCTTCGAAACTCGTCTCGCAAACGGGTGCCTTGCGCCGCGAACTCAGCGAGCAGGGTCTGCTTGTGCCGCGCGTCCATGACCCGCCGACACGTCGGACACGTAGACAGCTGTTCGAGCTCGGTCAACTGAGCCCGCAGGTCCAGCATCTCCTTCTTGAGCTGGGCGTTGACGGTTCGCTTCTCGGCTGAGTCCTCGCGCAGCTGCCCGACCAGCCTTTGGAGCTGCTCGTGCTGGGTCTCAACCTGGCTCAGGCTGGCGGCATCTTGCTGGACTCGACGTAGCTCGATCTGCAGCGCTGGCAGGCGTGCGCCGGCCTGACGAAGCTCGGCCAGCCGCCGCTCACGTTGGGAGACTTCGCCCTCGAGGCGCGCTTGCTCGGCGGCCAGGGTACGCAGCGCCGCTTCCCGCGCCCGCTCCAGCGGCAGGAACGCTGTCTGCTTGCGGGTCGTCAGCTCGAGCTCGCCACGCACCCGGTCCAGCTCAGCCGCGGCGCGTTCCACCTCGGCGCTCCGGTCGAGAACAGCCTGGGCCTGGTGGCGCAGGTCTTGCCGCTCTCGCAACGTTGCGCCGACTCGCAGGCGGTCATCCTGGAAGCGCTTGAGGCGCGCCTCGGCTTCCTCTACCTGCTGCTGCAGCGATTCGAGCTGGGCGACGCGCTCACGGGTCGACGAAACCTGCTCGTCCAACTCGGACAGGTGCGCTTCGAGGAGCAGCAGCTCGGCCCGCAAGCGATCGACGTCGGCCTGGTACGTCGGCCGCCGAGCGATCTCCTGAGACCAGCCTTCCTCCAGGCGTCGCTCGTCGGCCAGCTGCGCCTCGCGGGCTTTGAACCGCTCTTTGGCCCGCGCTTCCAGCTCGTCGTAGTAGCCAAGCTCGAGGATCTCGGCCAGAATGCGCTTCCGCTCGGCGGGCGAGTTGGTGGTGAAGCTGTCGGCTCGACCCTGCTGGATGAACGAGGAGTTCGTGAAGGTCTCGTAGCTCATCCGCAGCGTCCGCTCGATGAGTCGCTCGGTTTCGCCGACGGAGCCCTCGGTCAGGACCTTGTAGCCGCCGTCGGCCAGGACGGCGAACTGCAGGTCAGAGTAGCCACTCTTGCCGCGGCGCTGACGCTTGCGAATGACGCGGTACTGGTGCTGGTCGAGCTCGAATTCGAACTCGACTTCCATTTCGGAGGCGCCGCTGTGGATCAGCTCGTCCACCGCGCGTGCGCGGGCGCGGCCCCACAAGGCCCAGGTCATGGCGTCCAGCAGCGCAGACTTGCCGTTGCCGTTGTCGCCGGTCAGAACCGCTACGTGGATGCCCTCGAATCGCAATGGCTCGTGGACATCCGTATACGACATGAAGTTTCTGACGTTGAGCGTCAGGGGTATCACGACGGAAGCGCCACCCCGTGGATGTGCGGCAGACTCGCGGCTATCGAAGGTCTGTGGTCTTCCTGGCGGGCGGCGGTCGAGGGTCCGTCGGCTTCCTTGCGGGCAGCGAGCGGTTCGCGTTGGGCAGCCGGTTCGTCAGGACCCGGCCCGTGCTGCTCGGGGCGGGGTTGGTCGACCGGTTCGTCCTCACCCATGAGTGTTCTGGCGTGCCGCACGAGGACGGCTCGGCGATCGGCGTCCACCTTCTGGTGCTCGAGATACACCGTGAGTGCCTCGATCGGACCGGCGCGCTGGAGCGCGGCACCCGCCGAGCCCCACCGGCTGCGCGGCCGCTGCCGGCTCGTGCGCTCGAATGGCGCGACGAAATACGCGCCCTTCAACTGGGTCCGAATATCGTCCTCGCGCAGCTCGCCGACCCGCTCCGGCGGAACGTCGATGCGCAGCTTGACGACCGCGTTGTCCAGCCTGTCCGCGTGGCGAACGATAGCTCGCACCACGTCCTGCGTGGCGTTGTCGGACTCGACCCTGGCTTCGATGGTCAGGAATGGCCGGGCCGAGACCTTGCGGAACTCCCATTCGGCGCGGCCCTTGTCCGCGATCTCCACGTACACCCAGCCTTTGTCCTCGTCCTGTTCGCCAAAATCGACGCGGTCGATGCTGCCGGCGTAGACGACGGTGGGGGCGTAGTTGAGCACCTGGTGCTTGTGGATGTGTCCCAGAGCGACAAAATCGACACCTGGCAGATCGAACGTCTGCAGGTCGTACATCGGGTCGTTGCCCATGGTCAGCAACCGCTCTGCTCCGATGCGGGCTCCGAACAAGTGCGTGTGGCCGACGACGATCGTCGGCAACGAAGCGTCGAGCGCCTCGGCATCGGTGCGCAGCTTGGCCCGGTTCAGGTCGATCATGGCCTGGTTCAGCTCAGAGATGGTGTGGTTCTTGAACTCGGGCTGAGCCAGCACGGCACTGCGCACGGTCCACGGGAAGCTCAGCACCTGCAGCGGGCCGGCCTGCGTCTGGATGGTGTGAGCGCCAATGGTGCGAGCCACGAGCACGCTCGGCACCTCCAGGGCGCGGAAGATGTCGACGCTGGTTGCTCGCCCGGCCGAGAGGGGGATGTCGTGGTTGCCGGCGACGATCAGAGTTTGCACCCCAGCCGCCGAGAGCCTGAGGATGCGCCGCGCGAACTCGCGCTGATGGGTCGGGGTGGGATCACGCGTTTTGTAGATGTCGCCCGCGAAGACGACCACGTCGACCCTGGCCTGGATGGCTCCCTCGATGGCCTCGTCCAGCGACGCGAGGAAATCGTGCAGGCGCTGATTGAGGCCCGTCTCAGGGTTGATCCGGCCGTAGTTCTCCATCCCGATATGGGTATCCGCGAGGTGGGCAATTTTCAGCGGCGTCGAGAGTCTACCCATCGTCGGTTCCGAAAATTTCTTCGTAGCGCCGGGCGCGGGCGAGGACCAGCTGCGCGTCGTCGCCGCCGATGGCAGCGTAAAAGGTCGAGTCGTATTTGCGCGTGCGGACCATCATCGGCATAGGCACGGCGTGCCCCAGCACCAGGGCTTGCTCGCGCGAATCCAACGTCGCCAGCACCGTCCGCAAGTGCGACCCGCCGCTCACGCCGGTAAAGATCGCGTCGATGTCGCGCTCGTCGTTCAGCTGGCAGGTGATGCGGGTGCCAATCTGCGACAGGACTTCCGAGTCGATACCGCTGGGCCGCTGATCGACGACCAGCAAGGTCACGTAGAACTTTCGCAGCTCGCGGGCAATCGTCCCGAACGTCGTCTGACGGGCCGCCTCCACATTCAGGAACTTGTGGGCTTCTTCAATGGTGATCATGAGCGGCCGCGGCCGGTCGGCTTCGTCCTTGGTGTTCCAGTAGCGCTCGGTCTTCTTGACCCACAGGTCGTGCAGCCGCCGCGTGATCACATTGGCGGCCAGGATGTACGCCAGCAAATTTCTCTGGCGTCCAAACTCGAGCACGACGTGCTGACCTCGCTCGAGCTGCGCGATCACCTGGTCGAGTGTGGACCGCTCTAGCGACCGCTCGACGAAGGGCAGACGGTCGATCAACCGCAGCTTGCTGCGCAGAGCGCTCAGCGAGGCGTGGTTGCCACCCTCCTGGCTGGCAAACGTGGTCAGCTCTTCGCCGCCCATGTCCAGCAGCCGACTGACCCAGTCGTCGCCAAGCTTGTCCTCGCACAGCGCTGCCGACTCGACCGCCGTGCGATGCAGCCGCAGCTCATCCGAAAGCAAGGCGATGTCGGCGACGGAGATCTCGCGCAAGGCAATCTTGATCTCCCCCGAGGGTTTTACCCCACGGCCGCGCGAGGACTCCATGTCGAGCGTGTAGACCGCCACTCGACTTCCGAACAGCTGCGACAGGCCTTTGACTTCGGTGCCTTCTTCGTTCTTGGCACTCCAACCGTATTCAGAGTGCATGTCGAAAATGAGATTGACGGCGGTGGCGGCTTTGATGACCCCGCACAGCAGCAGTCGGGTGAGAAAACTCTTGCCGGTGCCTGACTTGCCAAAGATGCCGTTGGACCGCTCGACGAAGCGGCGAAGATCGAGGCAGACAGGGACGTCCATATCGATCGGCTGGCCGATCTGAAAGTGGTTCTTGCCGTCGTCCCGACCAAACACTCGCTCGAAATCCTCGAGCGTGGCTTCCGACACGCTCGAGAAGTGGGGCGGGATCGTCCGCGCTGGCCTTGGCACGAGGTCGGCCTCGTCGAAGTCGATGTCCGCGGCTTGATTCGCCAGCATCAGCTCCGGCTTGAGCTTGACGAGCGCATAGGTTGTCGTTCCACTCAGCACCTGGCGCAGGTAGACGTCGACGCTGCCAGCATCACCTGGCGGATCGCGCAACACGTCCGCGTTCGCGGAGTCCAGCTGCACATCCGTCACCAGGCAGAAGTATTCGTACTTCTGTCCGACGATCTTGACGAACTTGCCCAGGCGGACGTCCTCGATCGCCACCGTCGGGTCGAGCCGAGCTGACAGGCCCTCGGCGACAGAGCCGGCCACGAGCAGGCCAAGACGGGCGCGCTGGGGCGGCGGCAGCATGGCCGTGTCGATCATTGCACCGCCGTGAGCGTCAGGCACCGACGCAAGATGCCCGTCAGGCGAGCGTAGTCGGCTCGCAACAACTGCGCCAGCTCGCGCCCGGCCAGCTGCAGGAATTCGCCACTGTCCGCGTGCTGGGCAGAGGTGTAGCGCAGATTGGCGGCCAGGAGCTCATCGGCCGGTACATCGGAAGCGTTGAGCATGGCGCCGAGATAGTCGAGGCCAGCTGCGGCGAACGCGCGCACCGTTTCGGGCGCGCAGACAGACACCGAGTAATGCAGCCGGGGTGGGCGGGGCGGCAAGAACTGGAGCACCCCATGGCCGTCCGAAAAGCCGACCACGAGCGCGCGGAACGTGGTGCGGAGCACCAACGGCAGGTCCGGGTTTTCCTGGTAGATGCGCTCGTCGCGGACGTCGCCGTGGCCACGCATGATGGCCCGCGAGCCTGGATCGATACCGGCGGTCTGGACGAGGGCAACCACCCCGTACACCGTCGGCCCGTCCTCGCTGGCAACTTCCACGAATGCGCCAAACGGCGGCGCTGAATCGAGCTCGCACGCCTGGGCCAGGAACTCCGTCGTCGAGGACTCGACGATCTCGGCGACGATGACCGTAGGCTCGGACTGGTCCGGAAATGAGCGGTACGTGCCGTTAGAAGACGCGAACGGAGTACTCATACGGTGCGCACCTGTTTGCGGCTCAGTTTGGCTGATGGTCGGGCTACGACCCCGCGCCGAGCGAGCTCCTGTTGCACCAGCGTCTCGAGGACGCCGCGGTCGCCCAGCGAGATTACGGCGCGGTCGTCGGCGCGGGCCAGCACGGCCGGGTAGCCGAAGCCCTTCGCGCACTGATCCACCAGCACCGCGTGCAGCACGCCGAGCATGGTCTGGTCGCTCGCGACCCACTCGGGTACCTCCACCCGCGCCACCTCGTCTCCAGTCGCTAGCAAGAAGAAGTACACGCGGTGGATGCCGTAGTACGGGTCGTGCACATTCGAGCGGACGCGGAAGAGGCCAGAGCGGTCCCACCGATTCAGGCCGCGTCCGATCAGGTGAGCGTCGTTGAGCCCCCGCAGGGCGCACGCGTGCGCGCCGTTGCAGATTCCGCAGTCCAGGGGTGTGCCGCCGCACACCGCTCGAAACAGGTGCACCAGGTCGATCCCGCGTGAACGGCTGGCGTACGCCGCGACACACACGCCTGCCTGTCGCAAACGTTCGAGCTGAGCCACGAAGTCGGAGTAAAACCGCGAACGCAGGAAATCACGCGGCCGCTCCTCGAGCACCGAGAACAGGAGCGTGCCGTCCACCAGCGCGACCGCCGGCGCCGACCGCGAATCGTTCTGGGCCAGATCGGCCAGGGCACGCAGCTCTTCGACCGTGCGCAGCGCGTCCAGGTGCCGGTCACGCATAGGTACCTGGCGCCGCGGATCGCGCGGATCGACGATGTACAGGTCCTCGTCCGTGTAGCCGAGGCTGGACACGCTGCTCAGCTCGACGTCGCGATGCGGCTGGCCGTACGGGATGCGAGCCCGGCCGACGTTGATCAAATAGAACTCGCCACTGCCGCCATGGCGGTCAGGGTCGATCTCGGCGCCGTCGGTAGCCATGGCCGTGTAGGTCGCTAAGCGATTCGGAGGCGGGATGCGCTCGTCGAGTGGCCCGGTGGGAACCGCGACCCGCTCGCGCACGGTCTCCGCCAGCTCGGCCAGCTCCTGCCAGCGGTCGCGATACTCGGCCAGCAGGCCGTCGAGCAATCGCAGGCGGCGCTGCTCATCGGCTCGGCGATGGGCCAGCAGCTGGCCCATCTGGCGCACCTGTGAGCTGAGCTCGAGCAGGTCGAGCGGCATCAGGCCGGGTCCGTACGCCAGACGCGCAGCGAGCCCACCTCTGCCAGGTGGCGGACGTCGGAGAGCTCGATGAGCTTCAGTCCCTCGAACGGCGTCCATTCCAACCGCGAGATCTGGGTGTTGTCAACGCGGTGTTTGAGCCACAGGTCGTCTACGGTGCCGCCGATGGCATTGACGAGGATGGTCTGGCCGATGCCTCCGTGGGAGACGACCACAACCGTCTGGCCGGCATGCGCCGGCATCCGCTCGGCGAAGAAGGCCAGCGCTCGCGTCTGAGCTTCGAGCAGCGTCTCGCCGCCGGGCAGGCGCATGCCGGCGGGTGCATCTGCCCAGGCCTGTCTTGCGCCCGGGTACTCCACTTCGATCTCGGCCCTGCTCTTGCCCGTCCACCCGCCTACGTCGAACTCGCGGAGTTGCCGCACTTGCTGGACTTCGAGTCCATGCAGCAGCATGGCCACTTCCTGGGCCGTCTGGGCGGCGCGGCCAAGATCGCTGCTGTACACCGCGGCGATCGGCTCCTCGGCCAGCGCCCGTCCCAGCTCGCGCGCCTGCGCCCAGCCGCGTTCGGTGAGCGGCGAGTCGCCCTGTCCCTGCCAGCGGCCGCTCACGTTGAACTCGGTCTCACCGTGGCGCGCCAGTAAGATGCGAACAGGTGTTCCAGGCATGCTCTCGCCAGTATAGGCCCATCAAGCACGCCCGGCCCACCCCATGCCCTAGAGGGGCGGCCGAAAAGTCTTCTGCACGGACATTGGCCCCTCTAGGCCAGTCTATCGAACAGAGTTCGGCCGCTATACGCCTCCGGCGGTGCACTTTTCGGCCGAACTTCTAGTAAAGAACGCGCTCATCGCCCACCCTGCGGGTGATTTTGTGCTCGTCGGTGTAGTTGACCAGGGCCAGGGTGAACTTGCGCGACGCGTCGAGCAGATCGCGGATCTGGGCCACCGTGCGGGGACCGTGCTGCTGGATATCGGCGCGTATACCAGCGATGATCGTCTCGAGCGTCTCGCGCTCGTACAGCAGGCCGGCTGCGACTTCCACGACGGGGCCCTGTGCCAGAAGCGCGTCCACCAGCTCCGGCGAGACGCGCAGCTCAGCTTCGAGATCAGCCCGATCGGGCGGCGCTACGCCTGCCTCGCGGAGAACCCGCAGGAGCTGCTCGACCTGCCGCTTCTGGTCAGCAGAAAACCGCACGCTGTGTGTCGCCAGGCGCACGAACGGTCCTTCTTCGACCGCGACCGCCTCCGCCTTGAGGCGTTCGAGCTCGCGCAAAAACAGGCGGGGGTCGGCACCGAGCCGCGTGCGCAACTCTTCCTTGGGCAGCCCGCGCCGCAACGGGTAGCCGCGATGAAAGGTTCCCAGAAGCGTCTCGACCTGCTCACGCAGACGCTGCCAGCCAGGGGTCGAGACGACGAAAGCACGCCCGTCCAGCTGCGCTGTACGGCTACCGTTTTCCAGCAGCACTACGTCGCTGGTCTCGAGGAGTCGACCGATCGCCGCCCGAGCCTCGGCCGCTCCGAGGCCACTGCGTTGCACCAGGCTGTTCACGTCGGCTGGTTCCTGGGAGAGCAAGCGCTCGAGAACAATCTCCTCTGGCGACCCCTTGGCCAGAACCTCGAGCTGCTGGAGGATGGCAGGCTGTCGACGGCGATGGCGTCGGGCGTGGGGCTCGGTCACGCTGCCACCGCCGACGGTCATGCTTGGCGAGGGCAGGCGCAAAATGAACAGGTCGCCCCGCGCCAGCGCCACCTCGTCCTGGAGCCTGACCTGTACCCAGGCTTCCTCGCCAGGTAGGAGCTCGTCGCGGTCCAGGAGCGACAGCTTTCCGAGCGATTCCGCGGCCCCGCTGTGAAACGTAACTTCGACGTTGTGGCGCACCGGCCGGGCGTCGCGGATCAGTCGCAGGCGGGCGTCGACAGCGCGCGTCGGCTTCAGCCTACCCGGCGCCGTGAGCACCTGGCCCCGCCGCAAGTCTTCCACAGCCAGGCCGCCTACGTTGACCGCGGTTCGCGTCCCCGCCGGGATCGTCTCCACCTTCTTTCGGTGACTCTGGAGACCACGCACGCGGGCACGCAAGCCGCCCGGCTGAATCTCGAGATCCTGCCCCACGTGCAATTCGCCGTCGATCAACGTCCCGGTAACCACCGTCCCGAAGCCTGAGACGGTGAACACACGGTCGATCGGCAATCGCGGCCGATCAGTATCCCGTCGCGCGCGTTCGCGCGACAGGGCGGCCTGGATCGTGTCCACCAGGACGTCGAGGCCAGCCCGGGTGGTAGCCGAGCACGGCACGATGGGCATGCCCTTGAGCGTGGTGGGCGCCAGAAACTCCTCCACGTCGGCCTGGACCAGGTCGAGCCATTCGTTGTCGACCAGATCGCGCTTGGTCAGCGCAACCACCGCGTTCGAGATGCCGAGCAGATCCAGGATCGCAACGTGCTCCCGCGTCTGCGGCATGACCCCCTCGTCGGCCGCCACCACGAGCAGAGCGATATCGATGCCGCCTACGCCAGCCAGCATGTTGTGGATGAACCGCTCGTGGCCGGGCACGTCCACGATCGACGCCTCCATTCCGTTCGGCAGTCTCAGCCAGGCGAAGCCCAGATCGATCGTCATGCCGCGATCTTTCTCTTCCTGCAGCCGGTCCGGGTCGATACCCGTGAGAGCGCGGACCAGCGTCGACTTGCCGTGGTCGACGTGGCCGGCGGTGCCGATGACGCGCATCAATCCCCAGCGGTGAGCACCTGGCGCACCGCGGTCTGGAGAAGCGTGTCCTGCTCGGGCAGGATCGTGCGCAGATCGACGATGACCCGATCGTCTTCGATACGGCTGACCACAGGCGGGTCCGTCCGCCGCAGTGCCGTGGCCAGACGATCGGGCGTTGGCGTCTCGAAGGCGATGGCCCAGCTTGGCTGCGTCTGGCCAGGCAGCGAGCCGCCCCCAATTGCCGAGCGCGTGTGTACTGTTTGTCCACCCAGATTGGCGGCCAGCGAGTGCGCCCGAGCCTCCAGCTGCTCCACTGGCGCTGAGATCATGCGCCACACCGGCACCTCGCTGGCTGCCTCGCCGCGTACGTAGTGCACGAGGGTTGCCCCCAGCGCTGCCAGCGTCAGCTTGTCCGGCCGAATCGCTCGCATCAGCGGGTGGCGTCTCAAGCGGCTGACCTCGCTCGTACTGCCCACGACGATGCCAGCCTGGGGTCCGCCGAGCAGCTTGTCGCCCGAGAACGCTACCAGGGTCGTGCCGGCGGCCACACTGGCCTGGACCATTGGCTCCCTGGCCAGGCCGAACGCCGACGTATCGAGCAGACTGCCTGAACCAAGATCGTCGACGACGGGCAGGCCGTGTCGCTTGCCGACGTCGACCAGCGCCTCGAGCGAAGGCTGATGCACGAACCCGACCTGGAGGAAATTGGAGGCATGCACGCGCACCAGGAGCGCGGTGCGCTCGGTGATCGCGGCTTCGAAATCGGCAGCGTAGGTGCGGTTCGTGGTGCCGACCTCGACCAGGTGCGTGCCCGACTGGCGCATGACGTCCGGGATTCGGAAGCCGCCGCCAATCTCCACCAGCTCACCCCGCGAGATGATGGCCTCGCGGTTCTGGCCCAGTGCAGACAGAATCAGCAGCACCGCGGCGGCGTTGTTGTTCGCCACCAGCGCGTCCTCGGCGCCGGTGAGCCGCCGCAGCAGGTCCGTGACGAGGGCGTGGCGCGAGCCTCGCTCGCCTGCCTCCAGGTCGTACTCCAGGTTGGAGTAGCCGAGGGCGGCTTCACTCGCCGCCGCCACAGCGGAGCGGCTGAGCGGCGCGCGGCCAAGATTGGTGTGGATGACCACGCCCGTACCGTTCAAGACCGGCCGCAGGCGTGGCGCCATGGTCGCCTGGGCACGTTGTTCGACCAGGCGCGGCAGATCGGCTAGTGCGTGCGACCAACCTCCGTCGAGCATCGCCCGCCGCGCGGCCTCGAGCACCTCCCGCGCCGCCCGCACGGCCAGCTCCCGCGGCAACCCCTGCAACCGCGGATCCCGAAGCAGCCGATCAACGCCAGGCAAATCCCGCGCCGAAAGCTCGCTCACAGCCCCCGATTCTAGGAGTTCGGCCGAAAAGTGCATTTCACACGCCAAGACTTTTCGGCCGAACTCCTAGGCCGACGTTCGGGAGGAGTTCAGTGCTCTGCGGCGCCGACGTCCAGGAGCTCCATCTCGAGACGCCAGTAGCCGTCGAAGCGGGTGCGCTTCAGACGGAAGGCCGCGTCCAGGACGTCGCCGACCCGAAACTGGGCGGCCAGCTGACCGTGGTCGAAGAACACCGCCTCCACTGGCAGGCTCTCGAAGGCACGGAAGCGGGCGCGCCAGTGCTGGCCCACGGTTCCCAGTTGGCGACTCTCCGTGAGCTGCATGTCGCGCGCCGCGAAGGTCGGGTACTGGAACCCCTGACCGAAGGGTGCAAGCTGTTCGAGCGAACGCGCGAAGTCGTAGCAGATCGTCTCTGGCTTGAGATAGCCGTCGATCCACAGGATGGGCTCGAGCCGCTCAGGCGGCAACGTCTCGCGTACGGCGAGCTGAAACCGCTCGATCAGCTCGTCCAGGCGTTCGGCCGAGAGGCTGAAGCCGGCCGCGGCCTGATGCCCACCGTAGCGGTCGAACACGTCGTCGCACGTCTGCATCGCTCCGAGCAGGTTGAAGCCTGGGATGCTGCGGCCCGACCCGCTGACCATCCCGTCGTAGCGCCGGTACACTAGCGTCGGGCGGTTGTACGCCTGGGCCAGCTTGCCAGCAACCAGACCGACGATACCGCCAGGCCAATCGTCGCCGCCGCATACCAGTGCGTATTCGCCGGCCTCGAATTGCTGCTGCACCAGCTCATGCGCCAGGGCGGTATAGGTACGCGTCAGAGCCTGCCGCTCCTCGTTGAGGCGGTTGATCTGGGCCGCTAGCGCGAACGCCTCCTCGTAGCTCTCCGACATCAACAGCTGGTACGCCAGGTTCGGATCGTCGAGGCGTCCGGCAGCATTCACCCGAGGCGCCACGCGGAAGCCGAGCGCCGCGGCGTCGACATCGCCTGGCTTCAGGCCCGAGGTCTCGATGAGCGCGCGCACGCCTGGACGCGGGAAAGCGTTCATGATGCGCAGCCCGGCCAGCACCAGGCTGCGGTTTTCGCCGAGCAGAGGCATGATGTCGGCGACGGTCGCGACTGCTACCAGGTCGAGCAGCGGCTCCATGGCCGCGCGCCCCTCAGGCAACAGTGCGTCTGCAAGCGCCTGCATCAGCTTGAACGCGACGCCCGCACCGCACAAATAGTCGCACGGGTACCCGCAATCAGGCCGCCATGGATTGACGAGCGCGTATGCCTGAGGCAGCTCCGTCGGACACTGGTGATGGTCAGTGATGATGAGGTCCATACCGAGCTCGCGAGCAAGCACGGCCGCGGCATGTGAGGTCGAGCCGCAGTCGGCGGTCACGATGACGTTGGCGCCAGCTGCGGCAAGCTCGGCCACGATCGGCGGAGTCAGGCCGTACCCATCCACGAAGCGATTCGGCAAGCGGACCCGCGGATCGATGCCGACCATACGCAAGCCCGTGGCGAGGACAGCGGCTGAATTGACGCCGTCGGCGTCGTAGTCGGTGAACACCGCCACCTGCTCGCCGCGCTGTTTTGCGCGAACCAGCCGCTCGACCGCCTTCGGTAGGTCCGCCAGCAGCTCGGGGTCGTCGTCGTCGCGGCAGATGCCCGCCAGGAAGTCTGCGCACAGGTCTGGCGCTTCCAGGCCGCGGGTGAACATCACCTGGACCATGGCTGGATGGACGTCGCGGACCGATGAAAACAGCGCCTGCGGCGCACGCGGCAACGTCCGCCAGATGTACTTCAGCCCCCTGCGCTCACCCATCCTGCCGAGATGGTAACCGGCAACCAGGCTTGACCGGAAGAACCCGTCTAGGCGTTCGGCCGAGAAGTGCATTCACACGCCAAGACTTTTCGGCCGGCCCCTCTAGGCGTGCTACGTTCCCCTGCTCCGAGACGGCTAGCTGCTACCCTCGTGGGCAATGGCGTTCCAGCCTGCCGAACGGATGAACCACATTGGCCAGGAAACCGCCTTTGAAGTGCTCGTGCGCGCTCGGGCACTCGAGGCCAGGGGGCGCTCCGTCGTCCACCTGGAGATCGGCGAGCCTGATTTCGAGACCCCGAGCCACATCGTTGCCGCCGGACAGCAGGCGCTCGAGGAGGGCTATACGCACTACGGCCCGGGCGCCGGACTGCCTGAGCTGCGCACGTCCGTAAGCGGCTATCTGCAGCGCTGGCGGGGTCTGGACATCGATCCGGCGCGGGTGGTCATTACGCCGGGTGCCAAGCCAGTCATGTTCTTCGCCATCATGGCGCTGATCAATCCTGGCGACGAGGTCATCTACCCGGATCCGGGTTTTCCGATCTACGAGAGCATGACCCGTTTCGTAGGCGGCAAGGCGGTACCGATGCCGCTGCGCGAGGAGCGCCGATTCCGGTTCGATCCGGACGAATTCCGGTCCCTGGTCAGCGATCGGACGCGCCTGATCATCATCAATTCCCCGCACAACCCGACCGGCGGGGTCCTCACCCGCGACGACCTCGAAGTCATCGCCGAGGTAAGTCGCGAGCGCAACATCGCCGTGCTCTCAGACGAGATCTACGCCCGCATCCTGTACACGGGCCAGCATGAGTCGATCGCGTCCATCGAGGGCATGCTGGATCGCACCATCATCCTGGACGGCTGGTCGAAGACCTGGGCGATGACTGGCTGGCGACTCGGCTTCGGGGTCTTTCCGGCTGAGCTCATGCCGCACGTGGAACGGCTTATCTCCAACTCCGTGAGCTGCACGGCCAGCTTCGCCCAGCGGGCCGCCATCGCTGCATTGGATGGACCCCAGGAGGCGGTCACGCGCATGGTCGACGAGTTCGCCGTCCGCCGGGCTGCCATCGTGGCCGGCTTGAACGCCCTGCCCGGTGTTCGCTGCCTGGAGCCGGATGGCGCGTTTTACGCCTTCCCGAACATCACGGCGACGGGCTTCGAAAGTCGCGACCTGGCCGATCGTCTGCTCCAGGAGGCAGGTGTGGCCTGCCTGTCGGGGACGGCGTTTGGCGGCTACGGCGAAGGCTTCCTCCGATTCAGCTACGCCAACAGCCTGGCGAACATCGGCGAGGCGCTGGATCGCGTGCGCGCCCTGCTGGCAAACGCTCCGCAGGCTGTAGCGCGTCAGTAAACTGGGCGGCGTTCGGCGAAGATCGCCTCCTCATACAGGCGGCCGCTGAGCGCGCCAGTCGCACGCTGCTTCGTAGGCGGCTGCGACGCGGAGCAGCAAGGATTCGGCAAATGCCGGCGCCATGATCTGCAAGCCAACCGGCAGACCCTCCGAAAAGCCGCACGGGACGCTGATGGCCGGCATGCCGGTCAGGTTGCAGGGGACTGTAAGGCGGTTCGCGATCGCCCTCGGCGCGACGTTGAACGGACCGCCTGCCTCGAACGTATGCCCGATGCGAGGCGCCACGAGCGGAACCGTCGGCCCGAGGACCACGTCGACTCGCGTAAAGGCGTTGGCGAAGTCGTGTTGCACGAGTGTGCGCATCTGCTGACTGTGCAGGTACTCGGTAGCGTGCACGAGCAACCCGCCCTGGATCCGCTGCAGCACGTCGGCACCGTAGTCCTGGGAACGCTCCCGAAGCCACGCCGCGTGCAAACTCGCAGCCTCGCTCGACATGATGGCGTTGCCGGCGACCTGTGCATGCAAGGTATGCGGCAGAGACACCTCTTCGACGTGGGCGCCCAGTCGGTCGAGCGTGGCGATGGCTTCCCGCACCAGCCGTTCGACGCCCGGCTCCAGCAGCTCAAAGAAGTGCTCGCGGGGGACGCCCAGCCGCAAGCCGCGGACGCCCTGGTTGAGCTCGGCGGAGAAGTCTGGCACGGGCGCGTTGCTGCTCGAAGCATCGGCTGGGTCTGAGCCGGCGATGGCCTGCAGAAGCAAGGCGCAGTCGGCGACGCTCCTGGCCAGCGGGCCCACGTGATCCAGCGACCACGCCAGCGGCAGCACTCCGGCACGGCTCACGCGACCATACGTCGGTTTGAGTCCGACCACGCCGCAGAAGCTGGCTGGCGCGCGAATCGATGCACCCGTGTCGCTGCCCAGGCCGCCGGCGCACAGGCTGGCCGCGACGGCCGCCGCCGTACCGCCGCTCGATCCGCCTGGAACGCGGTCGAGGTCCCAGGGGTTGCGGACCGCGCCGTAGTGGGGGTTCTCGCTGGTGATGCCGAAGGCGAACTCGTGCAGGTTCTGTTTGCCAACAATGACCGCGCCGGCTGCCTTCAGGCGAGTGACGACCGTCGCGTCGACTTTGGGCACGTTGTCGCGCAGGATGCTCGAGCCCATGGTGCATGGGACGCCGGCCAGGTTGAAGAGATCCTTGAGGCCGAGGGGTACACCGTGCAACGGACCCCGCCACCCGCCACTGCCAATCTCGATTTCGGCTGCGCGGGCTGCTGCACGGGCTTGCTCTGGCAGGACCCGAATATACGTCTTGAGCGTTGGATCGAGACGTTCGATCCGCCCCAGGTAGCTTTCGGTCAGCTCGACTGGCGACAGGCTGCGATCTCGCAGGAGCGGCCCAAGCTCAGCGATCTCGAATTGGGTCGGGTCGTTGTTAGTCTTCTCGGTCACTGCTGGATCAGGGGACCAGGCACGGATCGAAGCGGTGGCTCCACGCGCCGCAGGTCCGCGGCAGGGAACGCAGCCACGCCGCGAGCCAGGCTCGAATACCAGGCCGCCAACGCCTCAGCCTCGTCGATCGTAAGCTCGACACCCAGAAGCCGCTGCATCTCCTGCCTGGAACCTGACTCGGCCACACCCGAACAATGAAGGAAAACGGCACAAATTGTCAAAGCGCGGAAGGAATTCATGACGAGTTTGTTTCTATAGTCGTGGGCTGCGGCAGCGTAGGAGCTCGTAACGAGCTTTTTCATAAAGTCGTGGGCTGCGGCCCCCTCCCCAGGGCTACTCGCCCTGGACCTCGCGCCTGCAGACCTAGACAACAACTTGCTCAACCGCCCGCTGCGCGCGCCCCGGCGCGTCGCCTGCAGCGCGTCGTACCCTCTCCAGAGGCGGAGCGGTGAATCGTCATCTTGGCAGGGCGTGAGCCAAGCCCGGCTCCGCCCTCATCGAAAGGTGTCATCCCCAGGAGGCACGACGAAGGAGCCGCAACTCCGGCCTCGTAACGAGAAGCGGATCCTTCGCGGGCTCAGGATGACATGTCACGCAGAGCAGGGCTAACACGCAGTCCCTGTGGGCGGCGCACTGCCACGTGCGAGGCGCGGCAGCGCGGGCGGTAGAGGGTAGTGCCGTCGCGAGCCCCTCCTGGCGCGAGGTCCAGGGCGAGTAGCCCTGGGGAGGGGGCCGCAGCCCACGACTTAATGAAAAAGCTCGTTACGAGCTCCTACGCTGCCGCAGCCCACGACTATAGAAACAAACTCGTACGAATTCCTACGCTGCCGCAGCCGACTATAGAAACAAACTCGTTATGAATTCCTCTCCTGCCGCAGCCTGCGACCTACAGACCAACTCCTTCTGGGCAATTCTGAAGCTGCCTACTTGTGCTGATCTGTCATGCTGAGGTGTGCGAGCGCTCCTGGCGCAGTTGCGGGTTGAGATTTTGCTTACGTTGCGGCGGGGCGAGAGTTTGCTGATCACGCTGGTGGTGCCGGTCGTGTTGCTGATCTTCTTCGGCTCGGTCATGCCGACTCCGCCCGAGTTTCTGGTGCCCGGGCTCCTTGCGCTGGCGGTGATGTCGACCAGCATGGTCAGCCTCGGCATAGCCACCGCCTACGAGCGCTACTACGGCGCGCTCAAGCGGCTGCTGGGCTCGCCGCTGCCAAGGGCGAGCCTGATCGTGGCCAAGACGCTGTCGGTGCTGCTTATCGAGGTGGTCCAGATCGCGCTGCTGCTCATCATCGCCCGACTAATGTTCGGCTGGGCGCCCGACGGCTCGCTCCTCGCGGCGCTGGCTGCCCTCATCCTGGGCAGTGCCGCGTTCGCCGGACTCGGCCTGCTGATGGCCGGCACGCTGCGGGCCGAGGCAACCCTAGCGGTCGCCAACGGCCTGTACCTGGTCTTCCTGTTGCTGGGCGGCTTCATCGTGCCACTCGACAACCTGCCCGGGCCGATCGCTGCCGTCGCGCACGCGCTGCCCGCCGCCGCGCTGACCGACGCTACCCGCGCAGCGCTGAGGAGCGGCTCAGATCAGGGCGTTCTCGGCCCGCTGGCGCTGCTGGCTGCTTGGGCAGTCGTCACCATGGGCGCGGCAGCGCTGACGTTCCGACCCGAATAATCGTCTGACGGCTCGGAGCGTGCGGCGGCTCGGCGCCGGACTGCCGTCAAGCGGGAGCGCAAGTACAGCCCGTACAGTCCCAGGACCGCGACCGTCAGGCCGAACGCGGACAGCAGGTAGCCGGCGTAGTGGTCAAGGCCGAGCATGAGCCAGCTCTCCCCTCAGCCCTGGCGCTGCCTCGGCCTGTTCGATCTCCACGCGCACCCGGACCAGGAAGGCATACAGCAGCGTGAATGCCACCAGTGAGATCAGCAGAAGCCACACGATGCTTTGGGATGGCTGCTGCTGCGCCAGCGGGCCAATGGCCGCGGGTGGGTGCAACGCTTTCCACCAGGTGGCCGACATGTACACGATCGGCACGTCGAAGAAGGCGATGATCCCGACGACCGCGGCGAAGCGCGGGCCGCGCGGCTCTTCGGCGTAGCTGCGGACCATCAGATAGGCCAGGTACATGAACCACAGGATGAGCGTTGTAGTCAATTTAGGGTCCCAGCTCCACCACGTGCCCCAGATCGGATAGGCCCAGATCGAGCCCGTAATCAGCACCAGGGTGGTGAAGATGACGCCGACTTCAGCCGAGGCACGACCCAGCTGATCCCAGCGCGGGTTGCCGGTGCGGAGATAGGCGATGCTAGCGCCGAAGACGACGAAAAAAGCCAGAAAGGCGTCCCAGGCCATCGGCACGTGGAAGTAGACGATCCGGCCAGCGTCGCCCTCGCCAAGTATTGGTCCTGCCTTGAAGAAGAGGGCGTAGCCGCTGAGCGTGAGGAGGATGAGGGTGCCCAAACCGAGAGCTCGCGTGGCCATGGCCGACAACCGTACAGCGCGGCGGTAGACGGTTCAATGAAAAAACGTGTTCGTGAGATCGAAGCGGCAGACCTTGGCGACCTGCCGCGTCCAGACCGCGCGACTCAGGTTGTCGGCCGGCTGATGGAGCCGAATTTCTGGAGCGGCTGGGGCATTCGCAGGCTGCCGTCCGACCACCCGGCCTACAATCCGTACGCGTACCACCGCGGGTCGGTCTGGCCGCAGGGACAATGCCTTGATTGCGCATGGCTTCAAGCGCTACGGCTTCGCAGACGAATGCGCGCGGGTCGCCCGGGATGTGTTCAGGTCCGCCAGCTTCTTCGCCGGCTATCGACTGCCTGAGCTGTACGCGGGTATGGCACGCGAGCAGGGCTCGTTCCGGTTCAACATCTGCGGGCCAACATCCCGCAGGCGTGCGCCGCGGGCAGCATCTTTCAGCCCGTGCAGGCCATCCTGGGACTGCGGGCCGACGCATCCGCCAACCGCCTGTGAGTGCATCCGACACTGCCAACGTGGCTGCCAGACGTGCAGCTGCGCGGCTCCGCAGCGAAATGCTCACTCCTTTTCTCTGAGACTCGCTCGGAGCCGCGGCTGCGGCGGGCGACTTCGCTGGGGACGCTGCGAGAGTTGACCGCGTCGTGAGCGATAGCGCCCAGGCGTCGTACGACGTCATCGTGGTCGGTGCCGGACCGGCGGGCAGCGCGTCGGCGAGCTTGTTTGCGGCGCAGGGACGCCGGGTGCTGTTGCTCGACGCGGCGCGCTTCCCGCGCAGCAAACCGTGCGCCGAGTACGTCAGTCCTGGCGGCGTAGCGATCCTGGATCGGTTGGGCGCGCTCGAGCGCATCGAAGCCGCCGACACGCACCGCTGGCTGCGCGGCATGCAGCTTCGGTCCCCAGCGGGGGCGAGGCACTTGATCGAGTATCACGCACCCGATGGCGGTGCTCGGCGGGGGCTGTCGGTCCCACGGCTGGTCCTGGACGCAGCCTTGCTCGAGGTGGCGCGGGCTCGCGGCGCCGAGGTGCGCGAGGGCTTCCGCGTGCGCAGCGCGTATCTCGAAAACGGGACAGTTCGGGGTGTCATCGGACCCGGCGGTGAGCGAGTGGGGGCTGACCTGGTGATCGGTGCAGACGGGGTCCACTCGGCGATCGCGCACGTGGCCGGAGCGCGACGACGGGCGCTGTGGCCGCGCCGGCTCGGCCTGGTCTGTCACTGGGAACACGTGGATTGGCCGGACGACTTCGGACACATGCTGGTCGGTCGGCGAGGCTACGTAGGCGTAGCCCCGCTGGACGACCACGGACGACTCAGCGTTGGCCTGGTCGGCGGCATGCCCCGCGGCAGAGTAGGAGCTTCGGCAGCGCTCCTGGAGGCTGGCCTGTCCGAGTATCCGGAGCTGCACCAGCGTTTGCGCCAGGGTCGTCTCATCAGTCCCGTTCAGGGCGTCGGCCCGATGGCGACGCGGGCGCGCGAGTGCGGCGGGCCAGGCTACCGGCTCGTCGGGGACGCGGCCGGCTTCTTCGATCCCTTCACAGGTGAGGGCATTTTCCGGGCTCTCCGAAGCGCCGAGCTGGTAGCGACAGCGACTTGCCCCGCGAGCTACGCCCAGAGTCGGAGGCGCGCATTTTCGGCAAAGGAGCGCCTGGTAGCGTTGATACAGGTCGTCGTGCAAACGCCTCGCCTGATGGACTTGGCCGTTGAGCGCCTGCAGCGTCGGCCTCAGGTCGCACGCGACCTGGGTAGCGTGCTCGGCGATCTGATGCCGCCCCGGCTCGACCTGGCCTGGCGTTTGCTCTAGTCCCCGAAACCTCAATGGACACATCCATCCGCCGACGGATGCGTGCCGACCCGACGATCGTCTTCCAGCTCGCAGCGGCGGTCGAGGATTGGCCACGGATTCTGCCTCACTACCGCTGGGTGCGGGTGCTGGCGAGCCATCCCGACGGAAGCCGCACGGTGGCCATGGCCGCCAGCCGCGACGTGTTGCCTGGTCTGGGCGTCCCGCTGCGCTGGACCGCCATCCAGACCCTGCACGAGCGGGAACGTCGGATCGAGTTCGAACACGTGCGCGGCATCACGCGTGGCATGCGAGTAGCCTGGACGATCGAGCCGGATCAGTCTGCGCTCGCGGTCGAGATCCGCCACGTGTTCGAGCCGCGCTGGCGCGTGCCTGATGCGCTCGTGCGACTGATCGTGGGCGACTATTTCGTCAACGCCGTCGCGCGTCGTACGCTGCGCCGCATCGGCGACCTGGCCGAGGCCCGGACTGCCGTCAGGCAGGCAGCGAAAACGGCTTGACACAGGGCCGACAGATGCCACACTTAGCGCCATGGCCGCCGTACACACGCGCAACGTTCGCACCCCCAGTCTCCTGGCCTGGTTGCGACTCGTGCGCGTGTTCCAGAAGGTCAACCGCGCTTCGACTGACTCGCTGCGCTGCCGCCAGCTCAGCCCGGCGCAGGTGGACGTGCTGGCCAACGTTGGGGCGTCTGAGGGCATCAGCCAGCAGGAGCTTGCCGACGCGCTGCTGGTCACCAAAGGCAACGTGTGCCAGCTGCTCGACAAAATGGAGACGAGCGGTCTGCTGGAGCGGCGCCCGGACAAACGTGTGAATCGTCTGTTCCTGACCGATCAGGGGCGCCAGGTGTACGAAGACGTCGTGCCGCGCCATGACGCCCTGGTAGCCGAGCAGTTCCAGTCGCTCTCGGGCACCGACCAGCGCCACCTGCTCCGCCTGCTGCGGCGGATCGACCACTCCCTGGAGCGAGCCTGAATTCACCTCGGCGCGTAGCCATCACGGGTATTGGTGCGCTCACGCCAATCGGCCGCGGCGTTGACGGCTTGTGGGCGGGGGTCCTGAGCGGCCGGTCCGGGGTGCGCCTGGTTACGCGTTTCGACGCCTCGGCCTTCCGTTCGCGCCTGGCGGCCGAGATCGACGACCGCGACTTCGACCCGCACGACTTCATGGAGCCCCGCCGAGCGCGGCGACTGGATCGTTTTTCGCAGCTGTCGGTAGCCGCCAGCCTGCAGGCAATAGCCGACGCCGGCCTGACACCTCGCTCCGAGGCGATGCAGCTGGCCGGCTGTTACCTCGGCAGTGCCCTGGGCGGCGTTGCGTTCGCCGAAACGCAGCACCACGCGTTCATGCACCAGGGCGTCGCGGGCGTGAATCCCGCGCTCGCCCTGTCCGTGTTCGGCGGGGCCGGGCCAACCAACATCGCCATCGAGCTGGGGCTGCACGGACCCAGCATGGCCAACAGCAACTCGTGCGCTTCCGGCGCGATTGCTATTGGCGAGGCGTTCAGGCTCATCCGCGACGGCCGATCGGCGTTGATGTTGGCGGGCGGCGTCGAAGCGCCACTCGCGCCGCTGACGTTCGGCTCGTTTGCCCTCATCAAGGCCATGTCGACCGCCGACGCCAATCCCTGCAGCGCCAGCCGCCCGTTCGACGTGCAGCGGGATGGCTTCGTCATGGGCGAAGGCGCTGCCATGCTGGTCCTGGAGTCCCTGGACCACGCCGTGAGCCGCGGCGCAACGGTGTACGCCGAGGTGCGCGGCTACGGCACGACCAACGACGCGTATCAGATGCTGGCGCCGTTGCCGAACGGAGACCAGGCAGCACGGGCAATTCGCCTGGCGATGGACGATGCGGATGTGCAACCTGCTGACGTCGATTACGTCAACGCGCACGCCAGCGCTACGACCATCGGCGACCGTGCCGAAGCCCGGGCCATAGCCTGCGCCCTCGGCGAGCACGCTACGCGGGTGCCGGTGAGCGGCACCAAAGGTCTGTACGGCCATCCGCTCGGCGCCTCGGGCGCCATCGAGACGGCCATCTCTGCCCTCGCGATCTCCCGCGGCCATCTGCCAGGCACGGCCAATCTGAAGCGGGCCGACGACGACAACCGGCTGAATCTCATTGGACCTGCTGGACGTGTCGGGTGGCCGAGGGTGGTCATCAACAACGCCTTCGGCTTCGGCGGCATCAATGCCGCCCTGGTGCTCGGGGCGGTTTAACGCGCGCTAAGCGCGAGACGCACTACCAGATAGCCGCCGAGCGCCGTAGCGTTGAGCACATTCAGGCGCATCACGCGGCGGTAGTTCGCTCGGACCTGAGCCGCATCGAAGCGCCGACCCCACCACGCCAGAACTGCCACCTGGGTAACCAGTCCAACGCCGACGAGCAGCGCATCCAGCGCGCCGAAGCGACGCCCCAGCAGCGTCAGCATCAAGCCTCCGCCGACAACGGTGCACGCGAACGCGAGCACGAACGATCTGCCCGGGCCCCACGCGACGACGACGGTACGATCGCCACGATTCGCGTCTTCGTCGATCTGGTACAGCTGGGTGAGCGGATATAACGCCAGGATCAGCAGTACCGACGCTGCCGCGCCGAGCGCGCCGTCAAAGCTCCAGACAGACCCCACCTCGCCGCGCGTCGCCGCCCACGCGGCTACAAAGGCGAGTGCGCCCTGACCCAGGCCCACCACCGTCAGGCTGGCCAGCGTGTGGGCCTTGAGACGGATCCGGGGATGGGAATACGCGAAGGACAGCGCCACGAACGCGGCGTACGCCAACCAGAACGGCAGGTTGACGAAGAACGCGAGCAGCCAGCCCATGGCCTGAACGGCGAGCGAAAAGGGCAGCAGTGCGGGTACAACGTGGGGCGGGCGCTCCAGGCCGCCGACCGGACCCTCGTCGCGGTCGTAGTACGAGTTGAAGGCCGTCGCGCCGGCGTACAGGAAGGCATGGAACGAGACGAAGCCCAGGAGCACCGCTGTACTCAGCCCCCCGCCGGCCATCAACCAGCCCCACAGAAACACCGGCGCCAGCAACAGCTGAAAATGCAGCCGCAGGTGCACCAGCAGGATTTTCAGGTCGCCTGCCACGCGTGCCCTGGTTACGCGGCCGGCGCTACTGCCGACGCCAGGAGGCCGAGGCCAGCCAGTGTTTCCTCTACCTGGCAATCGCCGAAGCCGGCGCGCTCCAGGGTAGCGATCAGGCTGGCGGGTGTAAAACGGCCATGCAGGCGGCTGAATGGACGCCACAAGCTCACCGACACAAGGTGGCGGGGATCGTGGCTCAGGGAGAGTGCCCGGGCCAGCGACGCCGGGTGATCGTTGGGTTCCATCAGCACCAGCCTGCCGCCTGGCTTGAGGACGCGACGGATCTCTGAAAGCACTGCGCCGCGATCGGCCACCAGGTACAGGAAGCTGTGGCCCGTACAGGCGTCCAGGCTGGCGCTGTTGAACGCGAGACGCGCCGCGTCGGTCTGCAACCAGGTGATGTGAGCAGGCCCGACCCCGACGTTGCGGCGTCGCCGTCGCGCCTCGTGCAGCATACGCGGCGCCACGTCCAGACCAATCAGCCGCGCGGTTGGCAAGTGGCGCGCCAGCTCGAACGTGGACACGCCTGGGCCACAGCCGAGATCGGCAATCCAGCCAGTCTCGAAATCCGCGAGGCGGGATGCCATCTGAGTGCAGCTGGCCCGCCACGCTGCCTGAGCCGTGAACCAGGCGTAGACGTCAGCCCCCAGATTGAACAGCCAGAAAGAATTCAAACCGACTCAGCCCCTACCGTCGAGGATCGCCAGCGTCGAAGTCTTGGGTGCATTCGCCCGCCGCTGCGCGGCGGGCGGAAGCTTGCGGAGCTGTCTTCGGAGCACGCGCGGCCCTCAGCGTCTTTACGGCTCGCCGTTCTGGGGCTCTTCGTCTTCGTCTTCGTCCGCGTCGCCAGCGCTGGCCAGGAGTGAGGCTCGGGTAAGTGCCAGGGCCGCCTCACGCAGGGCGGTGCGGGCTTCCTCCTGGCTGCAGCTCAGCTCTTCAGCCAGATCCGCGAGCAGCGACTCCTCGCCTTCCGGCTCGCCGGCCTCGAACAGGTCGAGCTCGTTGGCTTCACTCTCTTCGCCGTCGCCCTGGTCATCCCCGGCGACCCAGTTGGCTTGCCACGGCCACGTGGCTGGCGACAGGGGATCGGGCCAGCCGAACAGCAGCGTCGCGCCACGGTCGGGTAGGTCGGGGTCCTCGACGAACGAGGCGCCGAACAGCACCTCGCCCTGCAGCACCTGGGCCGCCGAACTCTCCGCGTCGACCTCCTCGCGTGCAGCCACCCGCAGGAGGTCGAGCGTGCCGGCCGCATCGCCGACCGACCACAGCGCAGCTTCGGGGATGCCGATGTCGTCAGCGTTGGAGGCAACCACCTCGGCCGCGGTGGCGAAGGCGGATTGCAAGTCCTCTTCGAGGGTATCCAGCTCGCGGGCTGCGGATCGCCAGCGACCGCTGGTCAGGCTACCCAGACGGGTGCACGCCTGGGCCGCCGCCGCGACATGCTCGAATGCGGCCAGGTGCGCAGACGCGACAATGGCTGCCTGGACCGCCTGCACGATGCTCGGAGAGGTAGGCATGCCCGAGATGGTATGCGACAAGTCCAAAGACGATGGTGCCGCGGCTGCTCGCGGCTGAGAGCCAGCTTCACGACGTCGAGCGCACTCGCGCCGTCGACCCGCGCACGATCAACTCGTTCGGGAGCAGCACATTCGGTTGACCGTAGGCTTCGATGGCCGGCGTCACACCTTTCTCGATCACCTGCAGCAACAGGTCGGCAGCCTGATGGCCCAGCTCGCGGATCGGCTGACCCACGGTTGTCAGGGGCGGATTAGCTATGGCGGCGAAGGGCACGTCGTCGAATCCGACGATCGACAGATCCGCTGGTACGCCGCGGCCGCCGGCTCGTGCGGCCTCGAGCGCACCCAGCGCCATGAGATCGTTGAGCACGAAGATGGCGGTCAGGTCGCGGGCATGTGCCAGGAGATCGGCCGTTGCCTGGCGACCGCCTTCGATCTGGTGATCGCCGTACATGGTCGGCACCGACTTTCGGTCGATGGGCATGCCAAGCTCGCGCAGAACATCCAGAAAGCCGCCTTCGCGATCGGCCATGCCCTCGTCGGTGGGCAGAGCGCTGATGATGCCGAAGGCGCGGTGCCCCAGGCCGAGCAGGTGTTGCGCGGCCAGCCGTCCGCCCTGGCGGTTGTCGGCGCAGACGGTCGGCACGCTTGGCATAGGGCTGTGTACCAGGACGACCGCCAGGCCGTCCTTCACTGCCTGCTGGAGGGCGGGCAGGATGGGGCTCGTCTCGTCGCCGAGGCAGTAGATGGCTCCGCCAAGCTGCTGCGAGCGGACCAGCTCGAGATAGGCGGCTTCCCGCTTGGGGTCGTACTCGCTGTTGCCCAGGACCAGGGTGTAGCCACCCTGGCGGACGCGATCCTCGGCCCCCAGCGCAAAGGCTGGGAAGTAGGGATTGCGGATGTCGGGGATGATCAACCCCAGCGCGAACGTACGCCGCCAGACCAGGCTCTGGGCCACCCGGTTCGGGCGATAGCCCAGGCGTTCGATGACCTGTTCGACGCGCTCGCGGGTCTGGGTACTTGTGGGTCGGTTACCGGATAGGACGTGCGAAACCGTGCTGATGGAGACGTGCGCCGCCCGTGCCACGTCTCGGATTGTCACGCCGCCCGGGCGCGCCTCGCGCTCGGCATCCTCACGGCTCACGGATTTCGCGCGTAGCGTACCGGAAGCGAGCCGAGCCAAGCGACGCCGCCCACGAAGTTAGAGTTGCACGGTCGACTATGTCGACTATGTAGACTAAAGGCCGATCCGCAGCCAGCGCAGCCTGACCAACAGAGGGGATACACCTGTGGCGCGACTAACACCCGACCCAACCTTCTACGCCTCCCCGCGCGCGGCGATGCTGGCCCCACCCGAGCAGCTCGCCTACGTTGCGGTGTTGAACGTCGGGGACAACGGCACCCGTCGACCGGATGCCCTCGCGGTCATGGATCTCGACCCGGCTTCACCCAGCTACGCCCAGGTCGTCGGCCGCCTGGACATGCCCAACGTCGGCGACGAGCTGCACCACTTCGGGTGGAACGCGTGTAGCTCCGCATTGTGCCCGTATGCACCCCATCCGCATATCGACCGGCGTTACCTGATCGTGCCCGGCTTGAAGTCTTCCCGCATCCACGTGGTGGATACCCAGCCGGACCCGCGCCATCCGAAGCTCGTCAAAGTCATCGAGGCCGACGAGCTCGCCGCCAAAACCGGCTACAGCCGACCCCATACCAGCCACTGCGGCCCGGACGGCATCTACATGAGTGCCCTGGGCTCGCCCAGCGGAGATGGCCCCGGCGGGCTCTTCGTACTCGACCACCAGACGTTCGACGTCAAGGGAGCCTGGGAAGCTGACCGCGGCCCCCAGTACCTGGCTTACGACTTCTGGTGGCACCTCGGCCAGGACACGCTGATCTCGAGCGAGTGGGGCACGCCAAACATGATCGAGAACGGCGTGATTCCGGACCTGCTGCTGGCCGGCAAGTACGGCCACCAGATCCACGTGTGGGACCTGCGCACTCGGAAACACCTACAGGCACTGGATCTCGGGGCGGAACAGCAAATGGTCCTCGAGCTGCGGCCGTCGCACGATCCGAACAAGACGTTCGGCTTCGCAGGCGTCGTCGTCTCACTGAAGGATCTGTCCGCGTCGGTGTGGCTGTGGCACCGGGACAACGGCAAATGGGCCATTCAGAAAGTGATCGAGATTCCGGCCGAGCCAGCCGCTGCCGATCTACTGCCGCCGGCACTGAAGCCGTTCGGCGCAGTGCCGCCGCTCGTGACCGACATCAATCTCAGCCTGGATGACAGGTTCCTGTACGTGTCGTGCTGGGGGACGGGCGAGATGCGCCAGTACGAGGTG
>JAABUQ010001776.1_pt1 | contig 44866 bp, 41 predicted proteins | sample 5560001 | NCBI WGS metagenome assembly JAABUQ01 (sample SAMN10711888, study PRJNA513371) | rock metagenome | isolation source: Antarctica rocks | place: Antarctica: Victoria Land, Finger Mt nord | collected 2015-12-18 | reverse complement strand
TCGAGACAGAAACTTTTTCAACAACAACCCGAAACTCGTAATCCATAGTTCAAGTTTCCAATGAACACCCTACAAGAACAAGGGTAACATTAAAAACACGTTTAATAACAAATATTTACGCTTTCTTCAGTCTACGAGTCACATCCTGAGGAGGTGGCGGCGCTGATTGAGGAAGCCGCGCAGCACGCCGAGAAATGAACTTGCCTGCTGGACGGAGCGACGCTCCTCACCACACGTGGCCTGTTGTCTCTGGCGACTTTAGCTGTTGCGGCTGAACCTAGAATTTACGTCGTCCGAATTGGCGATCGCACCCAGCCAAATATCATCAAAAGTGCCTGACTGAGTTGTATTTAATCCTGGGAGCGGAAATGTCGAGAAGTGCTGGTTTGAGCATTTGTAGTGCCTTTCTACGAAGGCATTACTAAACAATAGACGCAGTAAATGCAAACAAAACAACAGAGCTAACTAGGGTAACAAGGACTAGAGTAGCAATTAGACCGTGGTGCCGAGAGATAATATCGAGAAGTACCAATAGCCATAACAAAGCAGTCTCCACAGCACCAAAAATGACCAAAAGTAAAATCATATGCTGAATAAAAGCCACATTTAACTTTTGGATAAAAATGTTTTCTGGTTCAAGAGACTGAGAAGTAAAGGGAAATAAACCAAAGCGCAAAAAGACTAAATATAATGACTGCAAAAACGTTAATATGGCTCCTATAAACGCCAGTACAGAGGCGAAGTAACCGAACAACTGTTTCATGGGGTAAAACTGCGGTTTATCTAAAGCTATTTGAAACTATCTAATACCTTAAGCCTCTGGATTAGACGTAGAATGAAATTAGATTAAGAAGTTGGTCTAAAAATATTAATATTTTTTCAGGAAAATCTCATCTTCTCCTTTGGAAAATCTCATTTTTACCCCATTTTGTTTTATCTCTGTAAGGTTGAAAATAGATTGTGCCAACCGTCCCAAAAATGACTACTTCTCAGTTTGGCAACCAAGGCTTGGACAGTCGTGACTTCAAGCGAGTTCGGCGATTGCAAGTAGCAACGCTGGTTATGCTGGGTACTGTTGCCTTATCCAGTACTATCGCCGCAGGGTGGTTTGCTGGTGAAGGTAGAATTCATTAGTTGTCAAGCCCTAGATTACGCCAATAAAAATTATCTACTAGATGACACGCAGCGTCTAGAAGTAAGGCAACTGGCTAAGGAATTGGGTTGTAAATATTTAACGTGAACCGATAATATTTATGCAAAAGCTGGAAACTTAAATCATGCAATTGCCCAAACAAACGGTCAAGTAATTGTTATTTTTGACGCGGTTTTTATTCCGATGCAAAATTTTCTCAAGCGCACCGTTGGTTTTTTCCAAGATGAGAAATTCGCCCTCGTTCAAACGCCTCAGAACTTTTATAACTCTGACCCAATTGCCCGTAATCTTGGCTGAGGAAATTGTTTACTCGTTGGTGCTATGTTTTCCCTTAGCGCTGAGTGTAATTCAAGTGATGCTGCATCCTTTCTCGAAAGGGTTTAAAGTAACACCTAAGGCACAGAAGCGCGAGCGCTTTTCTTTCAACTGGAATTTAGCTTGGCCCCTCGTCCTTTTGTTTATCACTACTGCTGTGAGTCTGTGGCGTAACTTAAGGCCTGTGCATGATTAAAGGTGGGTGGCAGGCAACAGTCTCTCCAGAAATTGCCCAAACTAGTACTAATTCAAACCAGGACTACCCAAGTCAGTTCACAGTGAGCTGGAGATTAACTGTTTTTCCCTTACCGTAAATGTTTGTGGCTGTGATCGGGATGAGAAAGGTCCCGGTTGCTTGCGGTGTTCCAAAAATCATTAGCGTCCCTGTACTCTTGTAAAAACCAAATTGTGAATCGACCTTAAGACCTGTAAGCAAGTTAGCGATGGAAATGGAGAAGGAAGACGAGAGAGTGTCCAACCCGGCGTTTGTGGCTAGAATTGTGTAACTAAACGACTGGCCCAAGGCTGCCGTCGCCGTCAAATTGCTAAAGATCACTGGCGGCAATCCATTCACGCTTGTCCCCACTCTTGCCGCCGCAGCATTTCCCTCCGGCCTGTTAAACATAGCGGCCCAGTATAGCAGTGACTTCCTCACCATCTCATTGTCTGTATTCTTAACGTCGCCGGAACTATTGTTGGGACCGCTTCGGGTGTTGTCTGTACAATCAACTGTGCCGTTGTCTAGGATACGCTTTTCCAGCCAGTTTCCCGCACTGATGCCCTTCGAAACCGCGTCCGGCACAGAATTAGGAAAATGAATTAGATACCGCAAAAACATCAAGTTAGCGACGGCTTGGTAACTCGTGTCATATCCGTTGTGTTCTTTGTAGACACCATCAAGAGTGCGATACAGCTTGTCGTTGACAAACTCATTATTGATCCACACTTGGGACTCTGCTAGATAGTCGTCACGCTTCGACTTAGACGTTACGCCTTCCAGCAGAAGATATCCAAAGCCGTAGGCGTTAGCGTTGATCAAAGTCCGGTTCGGACTGCCGTTATCGGCTTGATGCAACTTATCTTTACTTGTCTGCAACATGAGAAAATCCATGGCCTTCTCGATCTCGGGTTGGAGCGATGCGATCCGGGAAGCATATGCTGGTCCATAACTACTGCTTTTTAACAGCAAGATGGCATGGTTTGACCAAGCCAGCCAAAAATGCATCGAATATGCTGCGTTACCGTTTGTCCCGGTACCAAAGTCACCGGCAGCAGTTTGGCGCTGGTATGTTGCTTCCACTGCACGCCAGGCATCGGCAACGTCGATATCATTTCTCAAAGCAATTCCAACCTCCATCAGATCCATGGCTCGGCGCTGCAAGTCTGCCACAAACGTCCCTTTCTGGTTGCCACCCAGCAGTCCATCAGCGTTTGGACGTTCACCACGCGTTTGAGCCAAGATAGATGCAGGCATACTTTGTAGTAACTCAAGTTCTGTTACAGGAGAAGTGACAGGTGTTGCCGTACTCGTTGCTGTTAAGCTTATAGTCCCCAAATGTATACTAACAATTAAGGATACAAACCCAATGAGCAGTAACTTTTGCTTCTTCATATAGAAATACCAAGAACTAGTTTGATGCCTTTAAATTTCTCTAAGTGGGTCTAAACGTCCGCAATAAAGCCCTCTGCTCGCTGCGCCCTTTCAATTTCTACTCCTCAGTCAACTCCACAGTATGTTTCCCCGCTCGCGCGCCAGAATTCCACTATCTTTGGCCTGACTCAGACGAATCCAGCAATCACCCACTTCGATTTCTCCAGGCAGATAGTACTTCTGCTTCTTTAAATGAAGTTGCGAAACTTTTCTACCTATTTTCTAATCATAAAATCTACTTTTTCATAAACAAAAATTGTTCCCTTTTCGACTTACATTCTCTCTAGTTATTACCCTGGCTGAATACAGTAGAATTACTGAAATTTTTGCTACAATAACTAGCGGAGTTTAGGGCGTGTTCGCAAATTACGGTCAAAGGTAAATTGCTGCGATTGTTAGCATTGCCAAATAATTCTCTGCTCGCTTTTCATCCCGAGCTGCTACTCGTCGGAGGTGCTTGAGACGTTTGATAGTTCGCTCTAATCAGTTATGCTCTCAATAAATGCTTCGGCAAACTTGCCTCTGCGTCGTTCATTACTACGATGGATAATGGTTAGACGAATACCACAACTACGTAAGTAGCGCCGAATCTGATTGTGTTGCAAAAACTGGGGTGGCAGGTGGTAAGGTGGGAGAAGTCAGCGTAGCAGCAGCAGCACCGTTTGCAACAACCCCACCACAAACCCCAAAAGACCCCCCAAATTCACGATCGCTTGCAGTTCATTTTTCACAATGCCTTGAGTTGCCAGTTCGAGCTCCTCAGCAGAAGTTGACTTGACCCGATCAACAATCACCTGATCAATCGCCAAAATGGGAATCGCCTGAGCCACAAGCGCTTCCAAGTCTTGCTCTAGATAGCGCTCCAAAATCAGAGCTAGTTCTTTGCTAACAACGTCTAAAGAAGCGCTCACAGCAACTGAATTCCGTAGACGACTGAGGAGCAAACTCGCGATATTCTCCCAATCGATGGAATCACTCAATGCTTGAAACAAATCTGTACCGCGTGTTTGTACATAAGTGCGGATACTGTCCTGTATAGTCTTCCGCAACTGCCGCACCGTCGAAACCGGCAAATTTTGTAAGGATAGAGTAAGCAGCCATCTCTTCAGGCGATCGCGAACTCCCAAAGATTGTATCAACTCGATTAAGCGAGCATTCGTTGCCTCTTTCTCATCCAGACAAAAAGTCCGCAGGCGGGTCAGCGTATTGCGTAGACCAAACAAATTTGCCACTACCCAGTAAGTGCCACTCGCCTTTTCTCGAAAACCTTCATCTATAAGCTGAATCGTGCGGTCAGTCAGCAAGTCAATTATAAGTTGCCGCATGACATCTGGCGGTAGCACGACTTGCAGTAGCCAATCCACAAACTTAGTAGCTTGATCTTCACTCAGCTGGAAATCCAGCAACACTTGGTCAAAAATCTGGTTAATCTGAGCTTCTAGGAAGTCTTCACGGCGGGCTAGGACCTTGAGTATACGTGGCAACGATTGCCCCAGCAAATCTCGGAGAATACCGGCCAGAATTTTGGCGGTTTTCTGCTCCTTGTCTAACCGGACTTGATCCAGCGCTAGTCGCAGTAGCCAGAGAATCCCTCCTTGCACCCGCTCTGGTTGCAGTAGCCGCCGTGCCAGGTTTTGCAATTCCCCTGGCGTCAACAGCGAACCCATAATCGTGTCCGAAATTCGCTGAGCCAGGCGCTCTTGATTGCGAGGAATTAAGCCTGGGGTGAAGGGTAGCTGTCGCTTACCGATGTAAATGGCTCGGTAGGGGCGGAACAACATTTTGATGGCTATATCGTTGGTGAAATAGCCAATAATTCCACCCGCTACGGGGGGACCGACGTAAAGCCACAGGTTAGACCAATCCAATGGAGTAATTCAACTTGTTACCACCAGTACTCCCATCATACCGCTGGCAATGGGGTAGTGTGTAGCGGCAGCAAACCCGGCCTGAAGCGCTAACTCGACCTGCTCTGTCCCGGTGGGAAAGCGATCTAAGCTGGGACTGATGTATGCGTATTCTTCAGTTAGACCCATCTGCTGTGCGACTGGTACCACGATGTTATCTAGATACCACTGCTGAAAGGCTCTGTGTTGAGAATTGCTGGGGCGATGGAAATCTAAAATGGCAGCTTTAGCACCGGGCTTGAGAACGCGGTGTATTTCTTTGAGGCAGCGGGGGATATCTATCACATTGCGGAGGCCATAGCCCATTGTCGCAGCGTCGAATTTGTTGTCAGCAAAGGGTAAATCCATTGCATCCGCCTCAACCCAGCTGATGGAATCGGGATATTGGCGTTGTGCTCGCTCTCGTGCGATCGCCAACTGTGCTGGGGAAAAATCTACTCCGATTACTTGACCAGTAAGTCCTACGCGCCGTCTCAACAGCAAAGCCAAATCACCGCTACCACAGCACAGATCCAAGCAGGTATCCCCAAGGCTGGCGTGGCTCCATTTCACCGCCATTTGCTTCCAAATCCGGTGCTGCCCCAGACTGGTCCAATCGTTCATCTGGTCATAAACTGGAGCAATGCGGTTAAAAATCTCGCGAATTTGAGTAGAAGACATAACTACATAGATGGGCGATAGCAACGAGTACAGCTTAAAGTGAGCGCTACCACATGGGTGGATAGATGAATCAGTCGCAACTCGTCCGCTCGCAGAGTGCAGGTTTGTTTCCACTGCATCGACAATACAGCCAACACTTCGTCCCGGTAGGTAATAGGGATAATTAAATGCGCTTGGACACCAGTAGTCTGGTAGTGCCCAATACCTGCCAGATTCGTGTTGTTTGGTATATTTGCTTTTAACTGCATTTTTTGAGTGGCGATCGCCTCAGTCGTCAAAGAGTCTTGAGCTAGCCAATTTTCTAATTGCCCGTTATTACTATAAGTGCCTTGAGCTGCTACCAGGGCATTACCCTCCACCAACTGCAAAATACAGCCATCAACTGCGAAACTTTCTCCAAAAATCGCCGCAATCTGTGTAAGGCTTGCCTCCAAACTGGGATGTGATTGAACAACCTGCAGCAGGACAGCCAACAGCGCCGTTTGGGCATTGACTCGCCGCAATTCCTCTGTTTGTTGTTTCAGCAAATCATAATTTACTGCTGCCTGCTGCACCACTGCCTTCAGTTCCCCTGCATCCCAAGGCTTAGTAATATACTTGTATACCTGACCGGAATTAATCGCCTCTACTAAATCTTCAATATCAGTAAAACCTGTCAGAATGATCCGCATCGTATCCGGAAAATTGGGCAGCGTCTTGCTGAGGAACTCAGTTCCCTTCATTTCCGGCATCCGCTGATCTGAAATAATAACAGCTACTTCCCCTTGTGTTGCCAGCATCTCCAGGGCTTCAATTCCACTACCAGCTTTAAGCACCTGAAAATCGCGCCGGAAGGTGCGGTAAAGCAGATCTAGATTGTCTAGCTCATCGTCGACGATCAGCATCTTAGGTTTTTTCGGTGGTAGGCTCATCAGCTGACGACAGATATAGTCAGGTTCTAGAATGGCATGATCCATAAGGTAAGATATTTACCGCAAGTAAGGACTGCTGTCCTATGTTGAAGTACCTGCTGCAATTATGGCTCAACTATCACTTAATGCAAAAAAGGGGTTAGGGGGAGCCACCTCCGTGCACAACTGGCTCCCCTTGACCCCTAACCACTTCTGAAGACTGTGTCTGCCCAAGCAGTAGAAAAAGCAGCAGTCCTTGAACTACCAGCAAATTAGTGACCAAAAAGAAAGTCGCCTCCTCAAGAGGCAGTCCAAACAGGTTAAGCCCAGTAGTGTAAGTATCAGAAATGCTCCAGATCCCCTGTCCGATGGCAATGCGATCAGCGATCCATAGGTACAGAGTGGGGACGAGAGTGCCATTTAGCCAGATACGTTTTTTAGCCCACAGTTGTGTCGCACCGATAACCCATTGCAGTGCTAGAACTGGTCCTGCCCAGACCAGAATTAGACCAAGGTAGACCCCAGAGTTCCACCGCAGCATCAAAGCTCCAGCAATGCTCAATGCCACCCAAAATACGGTACCTGTTGTCCGCACTATAACGGAAGACTGCTGTTGAATTGGCTCATCTTTCTGAGCCATCAGCCAGTAGAGCCATAGCCCCGTAAAGATGGGCTGAAGTAGGAAAAACAAGTATTCTTCAACTGGCACGTAGCCAATCGTACCCACCACACGATCCGTGCCATAATGCCATACATCGCGCCAGATCAGGTAGTTGTCCCAAGGAGTAGTATAGACTAGTGCCATGAGCGCAATCAGCGGTAGAGCAGCAAGAGCCCTAATTCCTCCGATACCAGCAAGGGGCTGCCGCTGAACCAATGCCAGCATGAGGATCGGCGGTAGAGTGAAGACAAGGTGAAATGCGAAGTAGCTCATAAGCTGTCGTTTATTTAGCTGGCATATCTATCTTAGGTAGAATCGCAATCATGCGAGTTTTGAATTCAGTTTCCTTCAGTTGGCTTACAAAGATAATAGATAAAGGACGAAATGCTTCAGCCGTTTTGACAAAAATTAGATTACCGCATGCGTCAGTATGGATGAAATCAATATCAACCAAATTAAGCTCTCCCAACTGCGTGCTTTGGTTGCGGTGGCAGAGTACGGTAATTTCAGTGAGGCAGCTCTGCATCTGGAGCTATCCCAGTCCGCAGTCAGTCATGCAATTGCCAGTTTGGAATCTGAGTTAGGGGTACTGTTGCTCTCACGGGGTCGTCACGGTGCCCATCTTACACCAGTAGGAAAACGGGTCATCGGTCATGCCCATCAAGTGCAGCAGCAGCTAAAGGAGATGGTGAAGGAAGCGAATCTGGAAAAAGGCTTGCACGGTGGAAGTGTCAGAATTGCAACTTTCCGCAGTGTAGCTACTCATGTACTGCCAGCAGTGATTGCCCAGTTTCGCACTCACTTCCCGAAAATTAGTGTAAGCATTACCGAGCACGACGAAATCAATAGTTTAGAACAAGCTCTGCGACAAGGCTATGTCGACATTGGCTTAACAGAGCTACCGGCGGGAAATGAATTTGAGACCTGGGAGATCCTTCGGGATGAGTATGTTGCCTTGCTGCCGCCGACTTCAAAATTAAGGAGTGGCAAGCTTTCATGGCAGCAGTTAGCGACTTACCCTTTAATTGTGTATTCCCAAGGTTATTGCGCTACCCGGGTTCGCAAGTACTTGATGGCTTCAGAGTTACCCTTGAACTTTGCTTACGAAGTTAGGGAAGACTCGACAATTGTCAGTATGGTTTTACAGGGCTTGGGAGCAGCTATTCTCCCCCGTCTTGCAGCTGAGCCAATACCAACTGAGGTACAGGTATGCAGTTTGGCAGTTCCCCTAGAGAGGGTAATTGGCGCAGCTGTTCTAGCAAATGCCCTTTTGACTCCAGCTGTCTTCGCATTTCTGGACACACTGAAGGAGACAGCTCGATTTACCGAAGAGTTATACTCGCTCAGAGCTTAACACACCGATAAAGCTGATAGGGAACTCCAATGCGGTAGTATTGCGTTGGATCAAGGGTGCAATTTGCCTGACTAGAAAATGCTAGCTGCTGTGGATAGTCTCGTTGTTTCAATCCAGGACCAATCACCCATAAATTGAGCTTAGACACTACTGGTGGGGGCAACACAGACAGGTGTTTCCAAAGGACATCTGGTGGAGATGGATTGAAAAAAGCAAAATCTGCATTCTGGCTCCTGGCTTTTTCTAGTGCTAAGGCAAAACTTAGCCCCAAAGCTACAGCCTCGTGGTCTGTGTATCCTACTACAATCATCAGAGGAGCAGAGGGTTCTTGGTTGAGATTTTGGGCAACTTGCTGAGGATAGAAGGGCTTTTGTAGCACCCAGTTAGAACCTACGAAAATACTGCTGAGAACACCAACTAATAAGACGCTTAACGATGAACGATTTTGCCTTGTAAGGAGACTAGCTCCTAGTAGGGCATAGATACCGGGGTAGTAGACAAAGTCATAGCGCGGGACAGCGGTAAGATCCTTGCCCAGCAAGTAGACAATGGCAAAGAATTCCAGCAACACCCAAAGGGTAAAACTCAAGATCGTTAGTGTAGCCATATGAGTTGCTGGTGTACGCCACAACTGCAATAGTCCTCTAGAAACCTGCCACGCAAACCAACTGCCAAACAAAACCATTAAAATCCCTGATGGAATTGCAATCCAAAGAGGTTGAGCTTCAACTGGCAGAGCGATGACCACAAATAACCAGCTGATTAAAGTTTGAAACAGGGGCGCAATGTTATTAGGATGCGGGAGCCAGTTGTTTTTAGAACGGCTAAAATGATTTAGCAATACTGACAGCCACGGGAGATAGCTGCATCCAATAACACTAACAGCTAGACCAACTGTTACCCAACTATGGCGGGGTAGGATGGAGCGCTGCCAATACATCAGCCCCAACAAAGTAGCTACCTGAGCAATCAACGCCAGAATACAAAAGTAGTGGACGTAGAGAGCGATAATGTTAACGACTACCCAACCAAACCAAACCCAAGGTCGCAGCCTGTAGGGTTTGTGGAAAAGCTCCTGCTGGATTTGGATTAGCCCCAATAGCGCTAGAGTGATCAGGAGCATTGGCAAAGTGTAGTGGCGTGCCTCTTGGGAGAGGTAAACGGCAAAGGGCGAAACCGCCATTACTGCCGCCCCCCAAAGCCCAGCCGCTGGGGAAAAGGCAACACGGTTGAGCCAGTAAGCCGCAGCGATCGCCCCCACACCGAATAAGGCTGGTAGCGCTCGCAAACTCCAAACCCATCCCCGCGCCATCACACCTACTAGGGGTGCCTCTGCCCATCTGTGCATCAGGCAAAAAAACAGAGGTGGATGAGTAGACTGGGTAGCAACAGTGTGGGCAATTTGGGCACAGCTAACTCCTGGCTTGAAAGTAAAAATCTGCTCCACACGGTCGAGAGGAAACACCAGATCCAGAGGCACATCACTGTAGCTCCGCCCCAGGCTAAGTAGGGCAGTGATCACCTCATCCTGCCAGACGGGCTTTAAGCCTAAGTGCCAAAACCTTAAAATAGTACCTAGTGCGATCGCCCCGGTCAATGCTAGGTAATGTATAAATTTGCGGTTTGCCTTTGCCATATTGGAAGGGGTGGGTGTGAAACAGCACTACGTTCGGGGCGAGCTTGCAATTGCTCTATATAACTCTTGGGAGGTTACCACATGCCGATTGACCCAGACGTAAATTTGACTTACCTAGTTGCACCAGCGTCTCACCAATCGGAATTACCTGTGGCAGTAGAAACGTTGCCGCCATCCCAAGAGGCTATGGTAGCTTTGCGGCAGCAAGCGTGGCACCAAATCCGCAACAGTCTGCGCCCTGGACAACAGCAAATGGCTGACTGGCAGGGTGGGCAACTGGCGGTTTCAGCGGTTCCTGGAGCTGGAAAGTCAACGGGGATGGCAGCGGCTGCTGCTCTGGCGATCGCTCGTCACCAACTTCATGCACGTCGAGCCCTAGTTGTTGTCACTTTTACTCGCTCAGCTGCCGCCAATATCAAAGCTAAAATCCGCAAATATTTGCGGGAGGGTTTGTCCTTACCTCCGGGTGGATTTGCTGTTCATACCCTTCATGGTCTGGCACTCAACATTGCCACTCGCCACCCAGATTTGTCTGGTTTACAGCTTGACAGTGCCACAGTAATCACGCCTAACCAGAGTCACCGCTTAATCCGTACCTGTGTGGAGCAGTGGATTGCCAACCATCCACAGCACTATTCCCGACTGCTGGAAGGTTGTCAATTTGATGGAGAGGAAACAGAGCGGTTGCGTCGCCAGTCGGTTTTGCGGACAGAAGTGCTGCCTGATCTGGCTTTTAGTGTGGTCCACGAAGCAAAAAGCTCTGGTCTGTTGCCTTCATCGCTGCGCCAGGTGAGTGAACAAACAACAGACGAATATGAAATTTTAGCGATCGCTGCTGGGCTGTACGAGCAATACCAGAATTTGCTGCGATCACGCGACTTCATCGACTACGACGATATGATTGTAGCCGCCCTGCGAGTTCTACAAAACGAAAGCGCCCGCCAGCTCGAACAAAACCAAGTATTTGCCGTTTTTGAAGATGAAGCCCAAGACTCTACCCCCCTTCAGACTCAGCTATTAGAAATTCTTGCCACCGATCCAACTTATCCAGATAATCCCCCCAATCTTATCCGCGTGGGAGATCCTAACCAGGCGATCAACTCCACATTCACCCCAGCTGACCCGATCTATTTCCGCCGATTCTGCGAAGACTGCAATGCCCAAGGGCGGCTGGCAACAATGGATCAAGCCGGTCGCAGTACAAAAATTATTATCGAAGCTGCCAACTTTGCCCTCGAATGGGTGAATCGCTCTTATACCCCACTCCCTTTTCGCTCCCAGAAAATTCGCCCCGTTAAAGCAGACGATCCCCAACCAGATGCTAATCCTGACCCCGTGGGTCGAGGGCTGGAATTATACACTCCCCGCGATATTCACTACACTGTCAAGCTGATGGGAGAGCGTGTGATTGATTTATTTGCCCAAGACCCAACCGGTACCCGTGCAGCTGTTTTAGTGCGGGAGAACCGGCAAGGTCGGTGGATAGCAGAGGCTCTTTCGCCTCTTTGCGACCAGCATCAGATTTCGCTTTATGACGTGTCTGCGAGCGATCGCCGCTCCCATGTTCCGGCAGAAGTCCTGGCACTACTGCAATTCCTCGACCGGCCCCATTCCGCCGATTATCTCAAAGCTACCCTAGAGGTACTCGTGCAGCGGCAGCTGATTCCCACCCAAGACCTCAACGCCCTCGCCAGTCTACCAGAAAAGTTTCTCTACCCTGGTCCCCTCGATCCACCCCAGCTAGAGCCAGTGCTAGCAGCCCGCCACTTGTGTTGCAGTCTGCTCCGCGCCCGCATGGAACTGCCCCAATATCAACTCATTTCCTTCTTAGCCTTAGCCTTAAATTACGACCAGGCGGAACTTGCCACTGCTGATAAATTGGCAGAACGGGTGGCTCAACAAACATCTGGAAACAGTTCGATGGCTGCGATTCTGACAGTGCTAAACGAAATCGTCAGCTCAGAAAGGTTTGAACCGGTCGAAACTGAAGATCTGGAGGCTCGTTACACGCGCCCTGGTCAACTTACGATCATTACCATGCACAAAGCCAAGGGGCTGGATTGGGACTATGTTTTTATCCCGTTTTTGCACGAGAACGTGATTCCCGGAAGTTTCTGGGTGCCACCCCAAACCCAGTTTCTTGGGGCTTTTACCCTGTCAGAAGTCGCCCGGGCTCAAATTCGCGCTGCTCTCCACGACCAATTTCCCTTACCGGGAGTTACAGAAGCTTGGGAACAGGCGAAACATCTGAAGACCGCCGAGGAGTTCCGTCTTCTCTACGTTGCCATGACGCGGGCAAAGCGACTGCTATGGATGTCTGCCGCCCAAAAAGCGCCTTTCACTTGGAGTAAACCAGAAAATGTAGACGATAGGGCCCCATGCCCAGTTTTTTCGGCCTTGAAGGGCCAGTTTCCCCAATCAGTAGTTCCCGTATCTGCAATGCTTGGGTGAAAAAAAGATTTTGTCGGAGTTCCCTTTGAAAAGCTACAAAGCTAAGAGGGATGGTGCATCAGAGCTTAGTGTTTTTGGCATAGAAGGATCGCCTGACACGACAAAACGGGGTTGTGATGGGTGAATCCGAGAGATAGCCTCGTAATTAATCGTCCCCATCCAAGCAGCAAGTTGTTCGACGCTAACTCGTTCGTCTCCGTCTATGCCAAGTAAAGTTGCCACCGTCCCTACTTGCACATCAGGAATGTGAGTAATATCTACCATAGTCATGTTCATGCACACCCGACCACACACAGGCGATCGCACTCCATTGATCAGCACATATCCAAGGTTGGATAAACGACGATCATATCCCTCGTAGTAGCCAACCGGCAGTACCGCAATTCGCATGGGGTGAGTGGCACGGAAAGTGCGACTGTAACCGACATAGCCTCCAGCAGGAACATCCTTTACCTGTACCACACGGGCGCGCCAGGATAGAACCGGCTGTAAGTTAGGGATAAATCCTTCACCACAATCGCCAGAGTCTTGCAGCACCTTAACATAGGTTTCTTTCGAGGGCCACAGCCCGTATGCAGCAATACCCACTCGAACCATTGAGCCGTGAGTCTGATGCCAAAGGAGCGTTGCCGCCGAGTTGGCAGAGTGGATCATCGGGAACTCAAATCCCTCTTGACGTAAGACCTGCTTTGCCTCTTGAAGTCGGGCAAGCTGTTGATGGGCAAAGCGATGATCTGTTGTATCCTCAATATCAGCGTAGTGAGTAGTTAAGCCCTCCAGAGCTACACCGTCAAGCTGGGAAACGATTCGCGCTAGCTCAAGCACGTCTTTCAGCGGGAGACCCTGACGATGAGTACCAGTCTCTAGCTTCAGGTGAATGGGAACTGGATGACCTAGCTCACGACCTGCTTTGGCTAATGCATAAACAACGTCTGGATCGTAAAGTACAACTCTTGCCTGTGTAGCAGCTACCGTTTGAGCCTGAGATATAGAAACGTTACCACAGATGTAAATGGGTGCCTTAATACCTGCTTGACGCAGTTTTACCGCTTCATAGGCAAAGTTGACGACTAGCCAATCTGCACCTGCTGCCAGAAATTCATCAGCACACAGCAAACCATGTCCGAAGGCATCACTTTTGACAACAACAGCAAGGGTGACATCTGGTCCGATCCGTTGCCGGAATATCTCCATGTTGGAGCGAATCGCATTAGATGCAACCTCACACCATGAGGATTCGTGCTGAATTGATTGATAAAATACCTGGTTCATAGAACTCCTGCACTCAGTATAAAATGTTCCTGGATCAAGAGGACAATACTTGTTGCTTGTTTTGGCATCAAGGAATTCAACCCCTTGCCTAAGTCCGCCCCTTGTTGTTTCTTTAGCACGCTCTGGTAGGGTTGCTGGCTTAACCTTTCCAGGGCAGGGGTAAGCGATGGGGATTTTCTTGCATGTCTAAGACTTCCCAGGTTGTAGGATTCACTACCCCTGTAACTGGGAGCTTATACCGTTGCTGCAAATCTTTAATTGCATTTTCAGTCACCGCTCCAAAAATTCCATCTACGATGTTGTATCCTGGGTTGCTTAATCGCGCATTCGCGGCTCCTAAAAACCCATTACCTTGCAAGATTTGCTGTAACTTGCGAACGGCTTTACCTCGGTCGCCTCGCCGCAACGTTGGCAAGGTTTGATCCGTGTAAGCAGTTGCCAACAGTATAGGTATGTCTGGTGAGATAGGAATGGCAAGTGTAGACTGAGGAATCGAGAACAACATTCCGAACGCACCCGTTGTCAGAAGGGTTGTGATGAGTGGTTTCAGGTGCATAGCTTTCAATTCAGAGAGACAATTTAAAAAATTTTAGACCAACGAACTAAAAAAGTCTGTCTAGTATAAGAGTTAGGGATTAGCCGAGATCGGATAGCATTGAGCCGCCAGAAGAGGAACGTTTTATGATCGTTGTCCATCATCTCAACAACTCGCGCTCGCAGCGCGTGCTATGGCTGCTCGAGGAATTGGGTATCGAATACCAGCTTAAGTGCTACGAACGCGATGCGAAGACGATGCTGGCACCGGCGTCGCTGCGCCAAGTCCATCCACTCGGCAAGTCACCAGTGATCACAGATGCAGATCACACGCTTGCTGAGTCAGGTGCCATCATCGAATACATAGTGGATCGCTACGGTAACGGTCGATTAATCCCGGCATCCGGTACGCCGGAGCGTCTGCGTTACACATATTGGCTGCATTATGCCGAAGGCTCTGCAATGCCACCGCTGGTGATGAGGCTCGTCTTCGACCACTTTGGGACAGGGGACAGCGGCGCGCTCGACGCATTCATCGCGCCCCAAATCAAGCTTCACTTTGACTACATAGAAGGCGAACTTGGTAAGAGTACGTGGTTTGCAGGCGAGGAATTCACCGCTGCCGATATCCAAATGAGCTTTCCCCTCGAGATGGTCGCCATACATGCTGAAGAGGTCGAGAGCCGACCAAAGCTCAAGGAATTTCTCGAGCGCATTCACGCGCGACCTGCTTACAAACGCGCGCTTGAGCGTGGAGGCAAATACGACTTCGCTAACAGCATTCAATAATTCTCGGAACCCCGATAGAAACCATAGCGATCTCCAATCTCCTATTGAGAATGGAAAGTAAAGAAAAAGAAAATGGAAGACTCAATGTTCGTTATTTTCATTGCCTTTGGCTGTCTCTGGATATTGATGGGAGCTACTGGCTTGATTCTGTTCCTAAAATCTAATGATCAAGAAATTCGATTCGGTAAAGAGGGACTTATAGTTACTATCCCTATCATTATCCCGATAATCGCTGCCCTGCTCTTTGGCGCGGTTTATCACTAGAGGCAGTGGGCGGAAAGTAATAACCGTCAGTCTCCAATTGAGAAAGCGCTTTAGTTCGTGTTCGTGGATCTTACGAGTGTTAGGAGCAAGATTGCTGCTGTTAGGGAACTCTTGGATCTTTGACCGCCGAACATCTGTCATTGTAGTTTTAATCCCGGCAGGTCTACCCTTTCTAAGTTGAGGCGAAGTAGGTTAACAGTTGCTGGTAGTCAGTGGAATGACTTTGATTTCGAGTAGGGGATTGTAGCTGCTCATACAGAGTCTAGATCTTCTCCTAGTTCCCGCAACCGAGCCGCTAGCCGCTCAGCTCTGGATTGTGCTGTTTTTGCCCGTTGGCGTTCTTGTTCTGCTATTTCCTCCGGTAGCAAGACTAAATTCGCTTGAAGATCGTAAAACCGTAACCACTGACAAGTTCCGGTTGGTGGTTCACGTCGAATGCTACCATCCCAAGTCCCTAACCACAATCCCAAACTCTCGCACCACAACCAACCACGATTGTTGGCTACCAACGGCTGGTATCGCTGCTTCGCATCTAAGTGCCACCCCTCCAACGAATGAGGATCAAACGGGTCGTAGATATAGTAATCTGCTGTGCGAAAAGTTCGCTCGTAGAGGCTCTTTTTTACAGTCTTATCAACCTTTACTGTACTTGGTGACATCAACTCAACAATCACATCAGGATAACGCCCTTCTTCCTCCCATATCACCCAGCCCTGACGCTCACGGCTACCGTCCACATCTAGCACAGTAAAAAAGTCCGGTCCCCGGAAATCTCGATTCATCGCCTGAGAACGACTGTAGTAAACAAACATGTTGCCACCAGTGAAAAAGTCTGATCGCTCCTGCAGTGCTGTCAATGCCGAATCAATCAACACATTCATCGCAATTCGATGGCGATTCGTTTCCAAGGGTTCTCCATCATCAAATACCAAGTCATTCGGTGGGGCAGGCGGCTCCCAAATTACACCTTCTGTTAGCAGTTCTGGCTCAGTTGTGATTTCAATGGACATAGGCTTTACCTAGGGCAACACGCCAATCAACTGAATTGTTGAAACCGAAGCTGAAAACAGCATTTTGTTCGCTTCATGCTTTCAGTTCTGCTTATTTTACTATGAATTTAATTATAAGTTGTCCGAGGCTGAAGGCATAAGTTATCCAGCGCGTGGGGTAACTACCCAGCGCAGCAAAGGTTTCTCCCCTAGAGCGTATCCTCGCTGCCGCTAGCGGGTTCTTTTTAATGGACTTTGTGTCAGGGGGGATTGGAGCTGCTTTTGGTTATAAAGAGATGCTCAAGAGTTTGATTCCGCAGATTGCCATTATTGCATTGGTTCACGCTTTGGTTGGCTTCAATCCTTTTATCTTAGTGCCCACTATCCTAGCTGGAGATTTCATTCAAGGAATGATAAAAATTGAAACAACAAACGATAAAATTAAGCAAGAAATACAGGCAGCAAATTCGCTTATCAGGACAGTCTGACGAGATTGCCAATGCTGTTGCAGCGAAATTACACGAAATCAAAAATACGATAGACCAGGGACTTGGTAAGGAAATCCAAAACATTCGTGCTCAAGTAGAATCTATCTTTGTAGAGAAGCAGAAAGGGCAGGCAAATGTCGAGTAACAACTTCGCCAGTTAGAATCAATTTCCCAAGAACTGAGCCCTATTGATAGTAAGCTGGATAGTCTCATTACGAAGGTAGCCCTGCCATAAGTGGCGCTCAAAAGGCAGCAATACAGGCAAACTTTTTATCAGTGGACTCTAACACCTTTCTTTGTTGTTCAGGTTAATGTGACTCAGGCTGTTGCCAAACAAATGTTTAGAATTGATAATTTGGACAATATAGGTCCCGCTAGATGGGCAAGTTCGGGAGATCTACTCAACCTGCTCAATTCTACAAATAGTGGAATTGTAGAGTTATTTACAATTGCAATCCGGTAAAACAAGCAAAATTCTATGACTCCTCAACTAGTAGCAACAGCTCTGCTCCATTGGCTAGAGCCTGACAAAGGAGGGCGTAATTGGATAATGACCCTCTTCAAAGCTTCCTGACTTATGCAAGAGACTCCATGAGCTTCGCCCACAACTAAAGAATGAAAATCTATTTTCAAGATAGGTCTAAAGATTTCCCAACCTTTGCGGTATTTACGGATAATTTATATCACTGCCTTTCTTGAACTCCAGAAAAATCCGTAGAATCAGGGTGTTAATTTAACGGCTCACCAAAGTATAAATAAAAACGTAAAACTTGGTAATCAAGGACAAGCCGTACAGTTAGCCCCAAGGAAAAGTTAACATCACGTAGTGTCCACAGCTTTAGTATAAAAATATATAAGCATGAGCGGTGAAAAACGGCGGTATGTCAGAGTTCAAGAACAAGAATTGCGGCGACTACGGGAACAGGAAAGTCGCCTACGTTCTGTGCAGCAGGATTTGCCAGAACGATTGAATGCCGTCAGAGATAAATGCACAGCGAGAGTTTCAGCAACGGTTAGCGCCCCTAGAGCAAAGAGCTTCTCGCCAGGAACAAGAGGCGCAAAAACTCAAAAGTAGTCTTAAGGACTTAGAAACAGATACCACTAGGCGCTTGCAACAACAGCGACAAGAGTTTAAAACAGCAGTGCGCGAAGCAGAGTATCGTCAACAGCAGACGCTACAGCAGGAGACGAACCATCTAGAGTCTGCCATGCATCAAGGGTTTGAGCAGCAGCGCAGTGAGTATTTGCGAATTACGACAGAGCAACGGCAGGAGTACACCCGTTTGATTACCCAGCAAGACCAAAAGTTTACGCGCTTACTCGAAGAGGAGCAGCGATCGCGAGAACAGGGGCAGAAAATTCTTCAGCAGCAGATTGAGCAAGTCGTTGACAACGTTGAGCAGGAAACACAACGGAAAACGCAGTTGGCTCAAGATTTACTCTCAGATGTGGAAGTGATTTGGGAACAAATTAATCGGGATTACCAACATCAGCGGTTTACACCAGGGCGTCTTTTCGACTTGCGTCGAGGGTTGAATATGGCACGAAGCAATATCCAGGCGGGAGTAAGTGAGGCAGCAATTTCTAGCGCCCAGCAGACATATTTACAGCTAGCAGACTTGCGGATTGAACTAGAACAAAAAGAGCAAGAATGGCTGCTACTCTACAATGCCGCGTTATCAGATTTGAAAAAGTTAATCACTGAGGTGCAGGCTAATCGGCAATGTGAGATTGAAGTGGGTCAAGATAATGACTCTCAGAAGTTTAAGTTAGAAGTAGATTACTGGGTCAATGGTAGTTTGAGCCAGTACGAGCAACAACTGAGTCAGATGGAGTTACAACTTAGAGCCGGTGAATCGACGCTCACCACTGAACAGGTAAAGGAATTGGGTGAGAAGATTACCAGTTTGCAGCCAACTTTGGGAGAGATTGTCGAGCAGGCAAAGTTGGCGATACTGAGTTCTCAGATGCGGGCAGAAATTGCTGATAAGGTGGTGGAGACGCTCTCATCTTTAGGCTATACCCTGGTTGCTCCACAGGAAGATGCCGTTTACGAAGGCAATGACCAGCGCCAGGCTTATGTGGTGAAGGTAAAAAACATTGCCGGTGATGAAGTGGTGACAGTGATTAGTCCAGAGCAGGAGTTTGGGGCGAACGCTATCTCCATTAACAGCTTTAGTTCTACGTTGGTGGATGAGAAAGCCACTCTACAGAATGCGAAAGCTATCTTTGACCTCTTAGAGGACGAAGGAGTGAAAGGAAAAGGCAACATAGAGTGCAATGAGCAGGCAAGAGCTGAATATCAGGATATGCAGAAGGTGAGGGAGGGTGAGACGACATCAACACCATCGCTTTCGTCTGCCGATTTGCAGTGAGGTTGGGTGTGCTTAATTGTCCAGTTTGTCAAACCGAATACACCGAAGTAACGCTCAATTTCTGCACAACCTGTGGTTGGGACATGTCTCCGTACCCACCAACGTTTGCTAGTCAAGTGCCAGAAGGATATTTGCAGAAGGAACAGACTAAATTGACTTGGGCGAGAGGAGTGTGGGAGCAGTTGCATCTGCAATCAAAACTCTCAAAAATTGTGGAATTGGAACACTGGAGAACTGATTCACACCATCGTTTCTGGGCATTCAGCCTACCTTATGTCTGTTGCTATCAGTCCCGATGGTTGGACTATCGCCAGTTGCAGTAATGACAAAACCATCAAGATTTGGGGGCTATCTGCCTAATTCGCACCTTGGAGCAATGATAGTCGAAAGAGTCACAGCCGGATTAAATTTACAATCGGGCGATCGCTTCCTTGTCCTCTACGGCACCAACACCAGCGACACCTTCTGCACCCCTAACCTCCTGCTGCAAGATATCGAACAAGTCTTGCATCTATATCTCAAATCTCAAGGCTATCACCGGATTCTGTTCTACTCCGGTGTCAAAAAACTCTATTTTCTGGATGAGGAATCACGCGATCACTGCCGTCTGCAACCCCAAAGCGCTGCTACCAGTCAACCCAGCCAAGAAATGCGCGTTACACCTGGTCCCCTCGGACATAAACGCGGACTTTTGGGCAGAAAATCCACCAATACAGCTAACCAAACCCTCACACCCGCAGATACCTCAACCCCCAACAGGCGACTGCAAGATGTGCAAATCCTGCCAATATTTGAAACTGCCATACAGGATAAAACCCAGCAATCTGCCATCATCTTCTCTAACGCTGAAGACTTAGGGCAATTTGATAACCGCCGCGAGTTATTTGGGCGCATGGTGGAATGGTCCCGGTTGCCCCCCAGTAATCGCAATCTCTGCGTCCTGATTTTTCACCATGAAAATAGAACCACGTTGCAGGATTTTTGTCAGAGTATTGGGTTGACATTGTTGGCAAATTATGCTCTTAGTCGCGATCGCACTGGTAGTCAGAGGGTGTTTAACTTTGTGCGACTGGAAGCACCAGCAGCAGGTGAGATTCGGGCATTGCGCGACTACTTTCGGATCAAGCACAGCAAGCCAGTGAATTGGAGCAATGCCCAGCAGCTATCAGTTTGGATAGCCGCAGAGAACCAACCCTTGAATTATTGGTATGACCGTTTTCAGCAAGCCCACGAAATATCCCTGGCAGAAGCACGGCGGCAGCGTTGGTTTTCTGGGGATGTGAGTGAGCAACCAGCCCTAGAACGTCTAGAACAGATGATTGGTTTGCGTTCGGTGAAAGATGCCATTCAGCGGCGGATGCGATCGCTCGAAGTCCAGATAGAACGCTCCCGATACGGACAAACCACCGAACCGTTCCGCCTGCACATGGTCTTTAAAGGCAACCCAGGTACCGGCAAAACTACAGTTGCCAGACTGATTGGTGAAATCTATCGAGATTTGGGACTTTTGCGCCGGGGTCATGTGGAGGAAGTGGGAGGACGTGACCTGGTGGCAGGTTATGTTGGTCAAACGGCTATCCTCACCAATGAAAGGATTGACCGCGCCCTTGATGGGGTGTTGTTTATCGATGAAGCCTACATCCTGACTCAGGGTGGTGAGAATGACTTTGGACAGGAGGCAATCAACACACTGCTGAAGCGAATGGAAGATGAACGCCATCGGTTGGCTGTGATTGTAGCGGGATACCCAGCCTTGATGGATACCTTCATCAATTCCAATCCGGGCTTGCAACGTCGTTTTCCCACCGAAATTGTCTTTGAGGATTACACCTCTGAGGAGTTGTTGGCTATTCTCCGGCAGCGGGTGGAAAGAGTGCAGTGTGCGATCGCCCCCGACTTAGAAGACGCATTAAAGAATCTGTTCATCCAGTTGTATGAAAACCGTGACCAGAATTTCGGTAATGCGGGTTTAGTAGAAAATCTGTTTAATCAGATAGATGAGTTGAGATCTTCTCGTGTCATTGAGCAAGGTTTAGACAGGTTATGCGAACCCTTCAACCTAGTTGACTTGCCACCCCAGTATCAGCATACCACCGAAGGCAAAAAAGACCAGGACACCCTTGACCAACTGTTGCAAGAACTAGACAGCCTAACTGGTCTTCACTGCGTCAAAATAGCCATTCGTGAGGTAGTCGATACCCAGTTGGCGAATAAACTGCTACGAGAAGCGGGGCTTTTAGATACAGACGACACCGAGACGCGACATATGCTGTTTACTGGCAATTCTGGTACTGGCAAAACTACTGTGGCGCGTTTGCTCGGGCGGATTTTCAAGGCGCTGAGGTTGTTGCAAACAGGTCAATTTGTGGAAGTAGACCGCAGCCAACTAGTAGCTGGGTATGTGGGACAGACGGCACTGAAAACACGGGAGGCAATAGCATCAGCAATGGACGGGGTGCTGTTTATTGATGAAGCTTATGCCTTGTCTCGTAATGAGTCAGGCAATGATTTTGGGCGGGAAGCGATTGATACCCTAGTGCCGATGATGGAGAATCAGCGCGATCGCCTAGTAGTCATCCTAGCTGGTTACTCTCACGAGATGGCACAGTTCATTGAAGCCAACTCTGGGATAGCTTCCCGCATCGCTTACAGAATCGAATTTCCTGACTACACCGCTGAAGAGCTGCACTCCATTTTCCTAAGTATGTGCCAGAAGGTAAACCGAATTTGTCCAGATTATGTTCAAGAACGCCTGCAAGAAATTTTGATCGCAGCGTATGAGAATCGAGGGCGTAATTTTGGGAATGCTAGAGATGTGCGGAATTTTTACGAAAAGATGGTGAAACGGCAGAAGAGTCGAATGCTACGGGATAATCTGGCGGTTGAAGCGATGATGACCTTTGCCTTAGAGGATATTCCCCTCTGGGGAGGGAATTAGCAGTGCCCCAGTGCCCAGTTTGTCAGACGGAATATGGGTTGGGGCAGGTAAATTACTGTTCAACCTGCGGTTGGGATTTGACGTCCTATCCGCCAACTCTGGGGCAGGTGCCGTCAGCTTTTTTGGAAAAGGAGCAGGCGAAAATTGCTTGGGCGAGGGAGATATGGGCAAAGTCGCAAGCTCAATTATCTGAATTTCAATCAAAACTTCAGTCGCAATTAGAGCAACTAAAACAAGATAGAGAAAAGCTTCAATCCCAAATATCTCAAGCTCAATTCCAACTAGAGAAATCTGAGCAAGAGCGCTCATGCCTGCAATCCCAATTTGAGCAAGTTAATGCACGAACCCTTCGGGAAGCTGCGCTAACGCACATTGAAGAGCAAATGGCTCAAGTGTTGTCCCGACTCCAACAGATGGTAGATGAGCGATCGCCAGATGTGTTCGCTGCTTTATCCCATCTGGAAGAGCGGTTAGAGAACATAGAAACACAATTGCAGCGCGCTAGAAACTTACTATCCCAATGGATTCCTAACCTAACTCTGCAATTAGCTCAAGAACTGGCTCATATACCCGACAAATCTTGGGCTAGGGTGCAAATTGATAAATTGCTTCAATCTAAGCTGAAACAACCACAATTGGAGCAACCGTACAGAGTTGCTTTTTTGGCTGCTATAAAGTCAGCATTGGAGATAAACAACCAGGCGCAGGTAGAAAAGCTAAGGGAATATTTAACAACAATTGGGGATGATAATACCATTACTCAAGTGGATGCCCTCTTGAATGCCCGTCGTGAGTTAAAGCTCAGAAGCATTATCAAACGAGATATAGACGGAGACACTTTGTATGACTCTTGATAATCAATCGATTCGTGTAGTGATTGGAATTGACTTTGGCACTTCGCGTTCCGGGTATGCTTATGCGTTTACCGACGACAAGAGAATTGTTGGTAGAACCGAATGGCCTGGTCAACCTGTGCCTTATATCAAGACTCTCACACAAATTTTATATTCTCCAGAACAAAAAGTAGAGGCTTGGGGCTATGAAGCTAGAAGGAAACTTGCTGAACTGCGAAGGAATAAAGAGGCTAATAACTACAATCTCTTTCAAAACTTCAAAATGCAGTTGCGTGAAGGGAAAGATAGAACTCAAAATGGCCCTGTCATTACCACCAATAATGGTCAAAAGTTTGTGGTACTTGACCTAATCGCCGATTACCTCAAACGCCTCAAGAAATTTGCCCTGAAAGAAATTAAAGATGCAACTGCCGGATATTTGAAGGATAGTGAAATTCTGTGGTGCTTGACCATACCAGCGATTTGGACAGATGCCGACAAGCAGTTGATGCGCCACGCAGCGCAAAAAGCTGGACTGATTGGGCTTGACAGTGCTGATGCTGAGCGTCTTCTGTTAGTTCTAGAACCAGAAGCCGCCGCCATCTCTTGTCAAGAAAAAGATAAGTCTCACCTAGAACCAGGAACTCGTTTCATGGTGGTTGATTGCGGCGGTGGCACAGTTGATATCACTGTGCATGAGGTTGTAGAAGGCAGGGGAATCAAAGAGGTAGCCGAGGGAACAGGCGGTGCTTATGGCTCCACTTATGTAGACCGCAGCTTTAGGGAGTATTTAGAAACAAAGCTCACAGCCGAAGCCATAGGAAGTTTCCATGACGAGGAACCTATAGATTACCTTGAAATGATGGCGGATTGGGAGCGAATCAAGTGCGACTTCGACCCTCAAAAGAGTGGCAATGTCATTTATTTTCCCATCCGACCTAAGCTCTACAAATTACAGCGGATTTCAGCTTGATAAAGTACAGTGGCAACCTGTGAGCTCTGATTCTCTGGCTCCACGGTGTACTCCGCTTACTTGAAATCTGCTGTATTAGTCAAAAACTACCCTGATATTCTCGAACGCCTAGCTAATGAACAGGACGGAGAGGATGAAAGCATTCACTTAGACCGTGAGACGATGAAAGCTATCTTCACTCCAACACTAGATGGCTTGGTTAAAAAGGTTGAAGAACAGTTTAAAAGGTTGGGTAACCGAGGCTGTGACATTATCTTCCTAGTTGGCGGATTTTCAACTTCTCCCCTCCTGCGACAGCAAATCCAGCAAAAGTTCGGCACACAAGTCAAAAAGATTGTCATGCCCCCATATCCTGGCGCGGCAATTGTTGAGGGAGCTGTGTCTTTCGGACTGAATCCGTCCGTGATTCGCGCAAGGCGCTCCCGCATGACGTATGGTGTCCGCACATCAAGGGAATTCAAACCTGGGGATAAACAGGATAAGAAATTTCGGTCACAGTCAACAGGAAAATTGTTGTGTCGGGATGTCTTTGACATTTTTGTCATTGCTGGAGAGAGCATAGGCAACAATGAACCATTTACGAGTACATATACACCTGTGGGAAATGACCAAACGCAGGTTAACATTGAGTTTCATGCAACCAAAAATAAACAAGTTACTTACACGGATGAAGACAGCGTAGAACCGCTTGGTAAACTGACAGTTGAAATGCCAGATACTAGGGGTGGAGTCAACCGGAAGGTGGAGGTAATAATGTATTTTGGTAAAACAGAAATCAAGGTTGAGGCAAAGGATTGCACGTCAGGCAAGCAGTACAACACTACACTTCGCTTCTCATCTACTTATTCCCCAGAATTATTATGAGGTTAACGTGGATAACAAACGAATACCCGAAGACAAGCAACTAGAACACCCAACGCCAAGCGAGGTGAATGGACAAGACGAGTTAGTTCAAGACAGAAGCGCAGAATTATCACCAGAACATTCAGCGCTAAGTGAAACGAGTGAGCAGAGCAATTTCCTTCAAAATGGATTAAATTGGTTGCAAATAAACATGAATCCAGGTCACCTTAATTGGGTACGCCAATCTCCAAGAGAGGCGCTCGATTTGATTTATAAACTTAAACATAAAAAAGAGAGTCTTGAAAGTAGCAACGAGCGTCTAGTACAGAACAACGAAATTCTGATAAGGGAAAACACTCGTTTAAAGCAGGATAACCAAAATCTCAACCATAACTCTAAGCATTATTCTCAAAAATACAATCAGCAATCTCAAGCGAATTACCAAATTCGAGAGGAAAACGAAACTCTGAGAAGGAACAACGCTGTTCTTAAAGAGGAAATCAAACAGAGCAAGAAGGAGGGTGATGAACTTGATACCAGATTTAATGCTCTTCTGAGTGAACTTGCAGCCTATAGAAGAGATCCAACTACTACATACATTTCCGATGATTCTCGCTCTCAAAATCACCTGTTAGTTCAAGAATTTAAAGAACTTAAAGAACAGGACTCTCAGCGCATTAGTAGCAGTATTTTTAGTCATCGCTGTGAGAGCATTCCATCTTTGAAAGCTGATCGCAAACAGGAAATTGCAAGGATAAAGGCTATCCTTTCAGAGGAGATTATGGTAAAAGGGATGACTTTGTCCACAGAAGAAAGTGCTTCTACCCATGTGATGGATTCAGTCTGCACTGCTTTAGGAATGAGCGCAGAGTCCTCTATCCCAGAAGCACTTCGCACTGACATTGGGAACTTGGTCAAAAAAGGACTTGAGTTAATGAAAAAAATTGCCAGTGCCGATCCACCTGGTGTCTTATGGACTGAGAAAGAAGGCACACCATTCAATCCCGATAGACATGAGGCTATGCTGGGTTGTGAGGAAGGTGGAAAAATTCTCTTGACGGTTTATCCAGGCTATCTTGTGGGCGATCGCGTTTTTGAAAAGGCTCTCGTTCTCACAGTACCAGAAGCAGAAACTCGGTCTACCGACGATCAGAGCGAACATCAAGATGAAATAGAGAGCACTCAACCGCTCCAATAGTACAAGGAAGGACAGCTTCTCATTCACACCAAGTAATCATGCCGTCTTACAACATTGGTCTAGACTTCGGCACCACTAACTCCATCATTTCTTATATTGGCACCACTGGTCAGCTAGAAGTCTTCCAATATGGTGGCCCAGATGGACAAAAATATATCCCCTCCTTCCTCGCCTACGAAGACGGCTTCCTTGAAATTGGCACTGCTGCCCGCAACACAGCTGCTCATCACTCAGACGTTGAGAGTTATGGCAACTTCAAAATGCGGTTGCCACTGTCAGAGTCAGAATTTGTCAACTACTTTAAAGGCGATCGCACCCCTAAGCAAGTCGCAGCTGACTACTTGCGTGAACTCCTGCTTTCCCCTGAAAACCCCTACAGCTTCAGCAGCGAGCAAGGCGAAATTACCCGTCTCGTCGTCTCAGTGCCGGAAATCTGGCAGCGCGACATCTATAACCTAGGTCGTGAACGCCTGCAAAAGTTAATTCAACAACTTGGACTGCCCCTCATTCAGCTTGTAAGCGAACCTGTTGCCGCTGCCGCCTACTATGCCTGGGAAACACACCAGCGATGCCACCAAGGGCTGTTTGCCCATGAGCGATCGCAACAAGAACATACTGAACCCTTCACTGGTAACTTACTCGTCTGCGATATGGGCGGCGGGACATTTGACGTTAGCCTCTGTCGTGTCTATGGCGACAACAAAGTCGAAGTTCTCTACTTCGATGGTCAAGGCGATAAAGGACTCGAATCAGCTGGAGTCGCCTTTGACCGCCGCTGTGTACAACAAGCCTACACCAAAAAGCACAGTGAGCAGCTAAAAGAAAATGATCCTGAGTTTATACGCTTATTCAGGGAATTTGAAACTGTCAAGATTAGCTCTCATGCCAAAATCACTAAGAAGCTAATTAACTATCTCAAAGCACCTAGTGATTTAGCTGATCAGAATGTCTATATCTTCAGCGATGGATACACTCTCACCTTTGGCGAAGTCAGTGAAGCCTTTGCTCCCATTGCCCAAGGTATCCAACGAGTAATGCTGCGAGTGCAAAACTGGTTGCAGCAAAATGGTGAGGATTTTCACAGAATATTTCTGGTGGGTGGCTTTTCTCAGTTCCACCTAGTACAAAAAGCGATTATTGATACCTTGGCTATTGACGATAATGACCCCAGGCTTGACCGAAGTTTTAATATCACAAACAGCGCTTATGCCATTTCCTATGGTGCTTGCCTGATTGCTAATGGTTTAGTTGACCCTACAGAAAAATATGTCCACACGTTGGGAATAGTTATAAATAGGGAAACACCAGTCGTAACAATTCGAGGAGTTCAAATTGAAATCGAAGAGGAGGAAATCAGCTTAATCAGAGGTGGAGTATCTTTAGATGACCTCAGCCAGCCCCAGTTTTACAGTCAGGCTTTAGTAGCATGGCAAGAAAGCTTTCCTCTTCCTATCTGGGTAGATCCTCAGTCTAGAGGTAAACGCTACAAAAAGTCTCTTTCTGAGCCAGTTAAGCTACCTAAATATTCTCAATCTGCTCGGTATCGGGTAGGAATGCGGGTTAATCCCTCCCAAGTTGCTTACTTAGTCATTGAGGAAGTCACAAGCCTTGAGCGCGTCGAGTACGAACTAGGAAACATTATCTCTAAGATGTTCCCTGGTTTTGTACTAAGTGAAGATTCTGAGAAAGATTCCACTTTCTAAAAGGTATATATGAGCGCACAGATTTCCATTATTAAAGTATATGTCAAGTTGAGGATAAATGGAAGTGCCAATTGATAAAATTAACCAATTAATTCAGCAAATCCAACAAGCCAACAATCTAGTTGAATTTGAAACTATTGAACTGCCATTTCAGCTAGTTGAGGCAGGGATTCAGCTTTGGAAATCCACCTATTCTCCAGAAGTACTACGACAACTTGCCAGTACCGACACCGACACATTAGATGCTTGGGCGATCGCGACCACTGCCACACTCCAAACCCAGCTGGAACTTCTCGATAGTTGGCTACCCGATCTCGCCTCCCTACCAGTGCCACCAGCCTTGAAGCAGAAAATTAGCGATCGCATCTTTTGCCTTAGCCAAATCGCCAACGAAAAATCTCAATTTCTTACCTCGGCGTCTACCTTGCTGAGTCGAGAACAACAGCTCAGACGAGACGCCAGTGAGCTGCAAAGTTTAAAACAGAAGGCAAAAGAGCTACAACAAATTCAGGCAGAGCTGCAAGCAACTAACCTGGAAAATCTGCGGCAGGCGATCGCGTCACTAGCATTTGCCCTAGAACCAGAAAGGCAAGCCCTAGAATCACTCCAGCAACAAAAAGCCCAGATGGATGACCAAATCGCTGCACTGCAACAACAGCAAGCTAGGCTACAAGACGAGCTCAACTATCTGCGATCGCGGCAGCAACGGATAGAAACTAACACCACCAACACAGCTACCGAACTTATCACCCTGACAAAATCTCAACAAGAGCAAATACAAGAAGCCCTTTACTCAGTTCTAGCTGACCTAGAAAAGCAACAGTCAGAATTTCAGCAAACTCAGCAGCAAGTCCAGCGGGCGATTCAAGACTTTAACAAATACCAGACGGCAACGGAGGAGATTCGGACACACTTTTTTGCTCACTATCAATCAGACTCTGAGCTAGGACGCCTACTGCCAGTTAACCACCAAAAAGTAGATATTCTCATCAGGAATATCCAGCAAAATCTAGCGGAACTTGACCAGGAACTAGCCGCTGGTCAGAGGATGCACTCGCTGTCGCAGCAAAAAACTACCCTGACTTTCTAGCTATGACACTGCTCAACGTTGCTGAAATTTGTCCTGCCACTCGCACCCTTGGCCCCGATCAGCGCTTTGTAATCTGGGTACAAGGCTGTTGCTTTAACTGCCGTGGCTGCGTCTCCCCCGATTGGATTCCCCAGAAGCAAGCTATCTTAATTGATCCTGTGCGGTTGGCTGATTACATTGTGTCTATTCCAGGTACGGAGGGGCTGACAGTCTCTGGTGGAGAACCAATGCTACAGGCAGGTGCCTTGAGCGAACTATTTACTTACAGCAGATTTCAAGTAAGCGGAGTACACCGTGGAGCCAGAGAATCAGAGCTCACAGGTTGCCACTGTACTTTATCAAGCTGAAATCCGCTGTATCTCCGTCAACACTGCGACCTCTCCATCATCTGCTACAGTGGCTTCACCCTAGAGCAGATGCAAGCCAAGTCTGACCCAGCTATTAATCAAGTTCTTAGACTGATTGACGTTCTCATCGACGGACAATATATGCCAGAACTGAACGACAATAAAGGCTGGCGAGGGTCTTCCAACCAAGTTGTCCACTTTCTTACTCCGCGACATTTACCGGAAGCCAGTTTGTTTACTGAGCGCCAACGGGATGTAGAAATTCATATGCGTGATGATTCAGCCTTAATGGTTGGTGTCCCGCCCTACAAATTCTCTAACAACTTCAAGCTAGCGGTTGATTTATCTACGTAAACAAACGGGATACAGATAGTTCTAGTCCTGGCAGCAAGGAGTCGCTGATGGAAACATTTGAATTGACAGTTTGTGGTAATTCATTGGGACGGAAGATTGTCACTGACTGAGCTTTGGGATCTATCACCCACACTCGATCTACTCCTGCAAGCAGGTAATCTGTAGCCTTCTGGGTCAATTCTCCAAAGGTCTGTCCTGGAGAAATGATCTCAATCGCCAGTTCTGGTGCTATCGGACAAGGTTCATCTTCTTCCCAAGTTGCTGGTAACCGCTCATAAGAAATATAGATTAAGTCAGGAACAGGCACCCAGTCCTTTCCCTGTCGCTGCAAAATAATACCCCACTCTGGGAGAACCTGACCACACTGGCACTGGTCACACCACTGGTTTAAAGCCATCAACAATCGAAGCTGCAGTTTTGAATGCTTATATTTCGGCGACATTTTAGGCTGAAGTCGCCCCTCCACCAACTCATAACGGTCATCGCTCTCAGGTAGGGTTAAGAACTCTTGCAGACTGAGTTTAATTGTAGTGTTATTCATACGCTACTCCCTGAGATGGGACCGGAACCGAGATAGGTCTTTATAGATTATTTGTATAGCAAACTTCGTAGAGTACCACCGTCTCAGACTTAAGGAGCTTTGAGAAATCAGGCAGGTTTGAGCGGACTTCGGGATTTTTAAAAACCGCTCGAAAGTCTTCTACACTCCTCCACTGAGCGTAGGTAACCACTTTTTCCCCATCTAAACTTTTATGAATGTTCGCACTAATGAATCCAGGCTGTTTACACATCACGTTTTCAGTCACTGTCACAAACAAATCTACCAAACGCTGCTGGTTTTCGGGTTCAACGGTAGCGACGTTGATCAGGGTGAGAATCTGAGCGTTTTTTGAAATTGTGGTCAGTTTATCGTCCAGGGCATTCATAGTCATTTTAATACATATCAAGTAAGTGTTTTTGAACCCGATGTGACTATAAACATTAGATAATTATTAATTATGTCACAGAGGATCAATCGGGAGCATCCCAGTTTTTTGAGTGAGGGATAATAAAGGAAGATAGACAGGCTGCCAGTCCTGAAGCAGAATATCGCCTTCAAGTATGTGGTAACATCGTAGATTGTGTCTACACCGAAGCCAGTCCATGCCTAAACTGAAAACCCGCAAAGCTGCGTCAAAACGATTCCGAGCCACCGGCAGCGGCAAAATTGTGCGCCGCAAAGCGTTCAAGAACCACCTTCTAGAACACAAGAGTTCCGACAAGAAGCGTCGCTTCTCCCAGATGGCGGTTGTGGACGAACGCGATGCGAAAAATGTGCGATTGATGCTCCCCTATTTGTAAATTTTTAAGGAATTAAACTATGACACGGGTAAAACGCGGTAACGTTGCTCGCAAACGCCGCAAGAAAATTCTCAAATTAGCCAAAGGATTCCGTGGGTCACACTCAACCCTGTTCCGGACTGCTAATCAACAAGTGATGAAGGCGCTACGGAGCTCCTACCGCGATCGCAAAAAGCGTAAGCGCGATTTCCGTCGCCTTTGGATCACCCGCATCAACGCCGCTGCAAGACAACACGGTATGAGCTACAGCCAGCTGATGGGCAACATGAAGAAAGCTAATATCCAGCTAAATCGCAAGATGTTGGCTCAAATGGCAGTCCTTGACCCAGCTAGTTTTAGCAAAGTGGCGGAATTGGCAAGCGGGGCAAAAGGATAAGGATGAAGCGAAAAGGCAAAAGGATAATTTTTTTCCTTCTCTGTTTTTCCTTTTTGCTTTTTACTTTTTCCTTTCCAAGTAGCGCTACGGAGCTGAAAAATATTCAAAAGCGGGGCTACCTAGTTGTCGCGGTTAAGGATAACTTGCGTCCGCTCGGCTTTCGGGATGTTCACGGCAACCTGCAAGGACTGGAAATTGACCTAGCCCACCGCTTAGCACAAGAGTTGGTGGGCAACCAGGCTAATGTGAAGTTGCAACCGGTAGTGAATCGCGATCGCCTCTCTATGGTTTCAGAGGGTAAAGCCGATCTCACAATTGCCAGCGTCACGGCAACCGCCTCGCGCGAGCGCCTGGTTAGCTTTAGCATGCCTTACTACTTCGATGGCACTGCCTTTATTACAAAGGATGCCTCGGTACAACAGTTAGGTAATATTACCAAAAGAAAGATTGCCGTCCTGAAAGGCTCCAGCGCCATTGCCACAGTGCGGTATATATTGCCATCTGCCCAGCTAGTAGGCGTTGACTCATACGAACAGGCGCGATTACTACTGGAGTTGAATGCCGCAGATGCATTAGCAGCAGACGCCAGCGTCCTCAGCGGTTGGGTACAGGAATATCCCCAGTACCGATTGCTGCCAACGCTGCTTCGGGCTGAACCGTTATGTATAGTGATGCCGAAGGGATTACAGTATGATGAGTTGCGGCGGCGGGTTAATGCTGCGATCGCTCGCTATTCGGCTGAAGGTTGGCTCCAGCAAAGAGTAGCTTACTGGGGATTACCTGTAACGGAGAGGGGGAAAAGAAGCTAGTCTACCGCAGAAAATTGATAATGAATTATAGAAGCTCAAAATTTCAATTTGTGTAGTTGAAGAAATGGATGGCAATCTAGCAGTTATTTATCTCTTAATCTTGCTGGTTCTGCTTTCTGGAACTGGTGTAGTTATCTTGCGCCAGATTTTCAAAACCCGCAAGATCGAAAATGCTCTCTCAAAGCTGCAAAAAAAGCTGACTAAAGAGCAAGGGACAGCTCAAGAGCTTTACGAAATGGGCAGCATCTATTTAGATAAAAAAGTTTATTCTCAAGCGATCTCGCTGTTTCAAAAAGCGATCAAAGCAGCGGAGCGGGAGGAAGAAAAAAACATCAGCCTTATTTACAATGGGCTGGGCTTTGCCTATTTTGCCCAAGAGCAGTACGACATAGCAATTCGCCAGTACAAGGAAGCCTTGAAATACAACCCCAGCTATGTTACGGCACTCAACAACCTAGGTCATGCCTATGAACGGAAGAATTTAGAGGCTCAGGCCCTACAAACTTACGAGCAAGCGCTGCAGGCTGATCCCAAGAATTCTACTGCTAAGCGCCGTGCTGAATCGTTGCGGAGGCGGTCGGTCGCTTCTGCCTGATTGAGAGGAGAGCAGAGGGGCAGGGGGACTCTCCCCATCTCCCCTGCCCTCTTATCTAGGCTTCCCTGTTAAAAAAGCCTTGGATTTGTCTAATGGCGGCTGGCGCAATATTGAACAGCGCCCAACTTACTGCCGCAATGACTGGTAGTAGAACGAATGCCACACGCAAATCAATATCCATATCTAAATACCCTCTCTTATGTCGAAATTAAAGTTTCTGCAACCGCTATAATATTTGATTTTTAGCATAAACTGAACAAAATTTTCCCCTAACCCTAGCTATTAAATCTTTCTCCCCCTGGTCCGGGCAGGCACAAGGCACCACCCCTACTCCCCTGACCTCTTCTATCACTAGGCACTTGCAAATCCCAGATCTGTGCCTTTGCCAGCATGAACCAAAGCTAACTTTTCATAACGTCGGGCGTGTTCGACCAGTTCTGCCGCCTCTGTTTCAGAAATCTCTCGGAGCCGCTTGGCAGGAACTCCAACGACAAGCGATCGCGGTGGAACATCTTTGTTAACTACTGCCCCAGCACCAACAATGCTACCGGCTCCCACCCGTACCCCGTCTAAAACCACTGCCCCAATCCCAATTAAACTTCCTCGTTCAACGTAAGCCGAATGCACCACAGCACGATGCCCTACGGTGACATAATCTTCCAAAATTGTTGGTTTACCAGGGTCGCCGTGCAAGATTGCTCCATCTTGGATATTCGTGCATTCTCCAATCTGAATTTGCTCTACATCTCCTCGCACAACAGCCCCATACCAGATACTGACCCCCGCTGCTAGCTTTACCCAGCCAATAACAACCGCATTTTCAGCGATAAATGCAGCGGAAGAAAGGTCGGGACGAGACCAGTAGGATGCAGTAGACACGGTAGAATATCAGGTACAGTACCCAGGAATACGGTCGAAACTCCACTTTATGAAGTTGTTAAACGCTTAAAAAGCTGGTTTCGAGACCACACGACCAGAATATCACGTCATAATAAAACCACTGGTACTGGTGCTAAAGAAATATGCTGGTCCTTACTTCATGATGAATCCAGGCTTGCAGTATCCAATTTTTGGCCCAGAAATTCAGTGCCCCCACTGCCGCCAAACCATTCCAGCGCTGACTCTGACTGATACCTACCTATGTCCGCGGCATGGAGCCTTTGAAGCTGACCCAAAGACAGAAGAACTGCTCCATCTCCAGTCGGGGCGACACTGGAGACGTTGGAACAACGATTGGTATCGACAGCATACACATCCGGATGGGATTCGGTTCGAGATTCATGAAGCACTAGACCGGCTCTATACCCAAGGCTACCGGGCAACACGAGTTGTCATTGCTCGACGCTATCAAGAATTAATTAGTGGCTACTTAGAGCGCAGCACACCTTGGCGCGGTCAGTCAGAGCCATCTCGACCTCGGCTATACGGCTTGCCGGTAGAGTTTAGCCCCGACTCTAAAGAGGAACCGTGCTGGGAAGTGATTAATTTTGATCTGGAAAAAGAACCTGGTGTCCCAGTGCGCTACCCCTATTTCCGCTTATTTGAATAGCTGTAGGGTTTAGGATGCATCACGCCTCGATTCGGACTGCAAATATTCATCGCGCGATCGCTTTTTACGAACAGCTAGGATTTAATGTCTGTGAGCGCTTTACCACCGACTATACCCTAGCTTGCTGGATGGAAGGACTAGGCGGACGGATTGAGCTGATCCAAATTCCCCAACCACGTCCCGCGCCGGATGCCTTTGAGGATGAACATTATGTTGGGTACTACCATCTGTCGTTTGACATCACCAACGTAGCGGCAGATCTGCCCAGTTGGCTGATAGCCTTGAAGGAACGCTTTTTTGAGGCGCTTCAGAGCCAGCCCGAGCAGTATCAACCGCTAAAGGTGCTTTTGGAACCGACTCAACAGCAAATTGGCGATCGCGTTTACGAAGTTGCCTTCATAGCCGATACCGATGGTTTGCCGCTCGAGTTCATCCGAGTTTTAGACTAAAACTATCCTTAGATTTACGGTTCGTCTAGAAATATTCATGCCAATTTTTTCCGCAGTGCGTCGGTATCGTCTACCGCTATTACTGTTTAGTCTATGCCTAAGTGCGACGCTGTTGTTCACCGGTAAAGCTACGTCTAGCCAGCTAGTTGTTGCCGATTTCCAGCGCCCATCTGTCCAGCAATCGGTAATTGCCCAGGATGAGACACCTCTGTCTGTAACCAAGAACGTCCGCAAAACAATACTGGAAAACGGTCTGACTGTCTTAACCAAGGAAGTACATACTGCCCCAGTAGTGACTGTGCAGGTGTGGTACCGGGTGGGATCGCGCAACGAAGCGCCAGGATTAAATGGAATTGCCCACCAGTTGGAACATTTAATGTTTAAAGGCACCACAAACCGCCCAATTCAGTTTGGTCGCCTGTTTAGTGCGCTGGGGAGCGATTCCAATGCCTTTACTAGCTATGACGGAACTGCCTACTTCGATACCGTAGAGCGGAACAAGCTACAGGCGGTGCTAGCGCTGGAAGCTGACAGAATGCATAACTCTCTGCTGGGGCAAAAGCAGCTAGCTAGTGAAAAGCGCGTAGTGATTTCTGAGTTGCAAGGGTACGAAAATAGTCCCAGCTACCGGCTAGACCGTGCGGTAATGCATGCCGCCTTCCCCAATCAGCCTTATGGTTTACCGGTAGGTGGCACCAAAGCCGATGTAGAGAAGTTTACGCCTACCGAAGTACAGAAATACTACCAAAACTACTACAGTCCTAATAATGCGACTTTAGTAATTGTGGGGGACTTTAAAACAAAACCGACTCTGAAGGCTGTAAGAGACATCTTTGGTAAGGTTCCCAATCGAGGAACGCCAGAAACAACGCCGTCTTTTGGCACAAGACCTGTTACTGAGTTGCAATCACTTGTACAAAAGAGAGAGTCACCCCATCTCCCAATTGTTTTGCGGCAACCTGGGAGTGCGGCACTGTTGCAAGTAGTGTATCCTTTGCCATCAGTCAATCACCCGGACGTACCAGCGTTGGATCTGATGGATTCTGTCTTAACAGGGGGGCGGAGTTCTCGGCTTTACCAAGCTTTGGTACAAATGGGGCTTGCTAGTGATTCCGGGGGTGGCACGGAGAACTTGATTGCCGGTGGATGGTATCAACTGTCGGCTACAGCGGCTCCCGGTAAAAATCTGGCAGAAATTGAGCAGGCGCTAAGCCAAGAGCTTGCTGATTTACGCGACCACGGTGTGACTGCGGAAGAGCTGAACCGGGCAAAATCGGCTCTGCGAGCCAGCTTGATTTTGCAAAACCGCGACATCACTAACCAAGCGATGCAGCTGGGCAATGACCAAACAATAGCCGAAGATTATCGCTACACAGACCGCTACCTGGCGGCAGTTAATCAAGTGAGCACGGCAGATGTGCAGCGGGTGGCAAGAAAGTACCTTGCACCCGACTTAGGTACGGTAGGCTTGTTTGAGCCGACCCAGGTAAATGGTCAAGCAAGTGCTGGGGCAACAGGATCGACGCAAACCTCTGAACACTTCAACCTTGGTCCCCCTGTAGATCCATCTGAGGTAGCTAAATACCTGCCTCCTGTGAACTCAGCTACAGTGTCCACTACTCAGGCTTTGCCAAAGCAATTTAGTTTGGCAAATGGCTTAAAAGTATTGTTGTTACCAGACCACAGTACCCCAACAGTGACGCTTGCTGGTTATATCAAAGCTGGTACAGTGTTTGACTCTGATGCCAAAGCAGGTCTTGCTAGTCTGACGGCGGCAAACCTGATGAATGGCACTAAAACCAAGGATGCCTTAACTATTGCCAAAACTCTAGCGGATCGTGGAGCAGATCTGGCGTTCAGCGCTAGTCGCGAAGGAGTGAGCGTTGGTGGCAACGCCTTAGCGCCGGACTTACCCACCCTAATGGAGGTGCTTAGTGATGTGCTCCAAAATGCTGCCTTCCCAACGAATGAGCTACAGCTGAGTCAGCAACGCGCCTTAACTGCTCTCAACCTAGAATTGGATACCCCGTCAGCCTTGGCACAACGGACTTTCCAACAAGCGGTCTACCCCGACAATCATCCGTTCCACGCCTTTCCAACTGAAGCCACTCTGAAGAACATTACCCGTACTGATGTGGTGCAGTTTTACCAACAACATTACCAGCCCGATAACACGGTGCTGCTCTTGTTGGGAGATTTTAAGCTTGACCAGGTACGATCACTACTCGAAAAGCACATGGGCAAATGGAAAACTAGTGGAGAATTCCCACAACTTAACTATCCTCCTGTACAGAGACCCTCTGGAATCGTTCGCCTGAACCCAGTCCTTCCTGGTAAAACTGAGTCCATCACCTTCATGGGTTACAGGGGAATAGACCGGAAAGACCCGCGCTACTATGCTGCGTTAGTGCTGAATCAGATTGTGGGTGGGGATACGCTATCGAGTCGGCTAGGAACTGAAATTCGCGATCGCCTGGGTTTGACCTACGGCATTTATAGCTACTTCCAAGCCGGAAGCCACGACGGTCCATTCCTGATTGAGATGCAGACAGCCCCGGAAGACACCAAGCGTGCGATCGCTAGTACCCTCTCTTTACTACAGCAGATCCACAACCAAGGTGTAACTGCGGCTGAAGTGCAGGCAGCCAAACGCTCTATTACCAGCAACTACATTACTTCCCTAGCGAACCCCGACGATTCAGCTAGTAGGATTCTGATGAATGAAGTTTACGGGCTGGATGAAAATGAACTGCGTCAGTTTCCCAAACAAATTCGGGCAGTTACCCTTGCTCAGGTCAATCAGGCGGATAAAGAGTTGCTCCAACCGGACAAGCTAGTTGTCGTGACGGCGGGGCCAGCTGAGTCAGTACAAGTCAAAAATTAGGAGGGAGGGGGAGATAGCGATCTCCACTTAAAATAGAGAAGTCTCCTCAATTAGCCTGGGCAAGACACTTGCGCGCTATAGGGCGATCATAGGAGCATTTTCAGTCGTCATCCAAGCAGTCGTGAATAACTGCTTACTTCAGTAGGGCATGTGTCCTCTACTGATGTACACGCTTAACTACCTAGTAACTTCCATGAACATTTTTAGCAATCTGCTTTCTCAACCAGCTCAATCTTCCCCTCCCAAAAAACAACGCAGAGGAATTGAAATTAAATCTCTGCGTGAAGTTGAAATCATGCGGCAATCGGCAAAGATCGTGGCAATGGTGCTCAAAGAAATCTCAGAGCTGGTACAACCGGGAATGACGACTGCTGACCTGGATGCTTATGCAGAAAAGCGTATCCGCGAAATGGGGGCGACTCCAAGCTTTAAGGGTTACCACGGCTTTCCAGCTTCAATCTGCTCTAGCATAAATAATGAAGTCGTACATGGTATTCCCAGTTCTAAGAAAGTACTCCGGGAAGGGGATGTCTTAAAAGTAGATACAGGAGCTTATCAGCAGGGATTTCACGGCGACTCCTGCATTACCATCGCCTTGGGCGAAGTTACGCCAATTGCAGCTAAGTTAATTCGTGTGGCAGAAGAAGCGCTCTACAAAGGAATTTCACAAGTTAAGCAAGGTAACTACTTAATCGATATTGCTGGTGCGATTCAAGACCATGTCGAAGCGAATGGCTTCAGCATAGTGGAGGACTTCACTGGACATGGTGTAGGTCGCAACTTGCACGAAGACCCTTCGGTCTTCAACTTCCGCACTTGTGAAATGCCTAATGTTAAACTCCGCGCCGGTATGACGCTGGCAATTGAGCCAATTCTGAATGCGGGTTCCAAGTTCACTCGCACATTATCTGACCGATGGACAGCAGTGACAGTGGACAATTGTCTATCGGCTCAGTTTGAGCATACGGTGTTGGTAACAGACAGTGGCTATGAGATTTTGACTGATCGCTCCAAGGTTTAATTTCTAATGAAAGGAGTCAGGAGTTCTGACTCCTGTTCAATCGTCTATCCGAGTCAGGTTGATCGCAGTAATGTAGCCGCTATGAACTCGCACACTGATGCAAGGGTATTGTTAACTTAAGTCAGGCTTCGCGTCGTTGAAGTGTTTAGTTCCAGTAGTGGGTTTAAATTAGCAAATGGATCGCAAGAAAGCTGTTATCATCGGGTCGGGCATCGGTGGACTCGCATTAGGAATACGTTTACAGAGCCTTGGTTGCGAAACCACTATCTTCGAGAAGCTCGACGCTCCAGGAGGTCGAGCCTACGTCCGACGAGCTGATGGTTTCACATTTGACATGGGACCGACGGTGATCACAGTCCCCCACTTCATTGAGGAACTCTTTGCGCTTGAGCGCGACGCAGGTGGCTTAGGTGAGTCGAACTTTCCAGCATCCGTTCTCGGCGAGGGTAGCCGGATCACCTCAGGCATCAGTGGCGGTCCAGCCACATCAAAATATGTCAAAATCGTCCCGATTCTACCCTTCTACCGCATCTATTTTGACGACGGTACCTACTTCGACTACGACGGTGACTTGGAACACACCCGTGCTCAGATCCGCGACATCGCACCCGAAGACCTTGCTGGCTACGAGCAGTTTCATGCAGACGCGAAAGCAATCTTCGAGCACGGCTTCCTTGAACTTGGCTACACCTACTTCGGCGACCTGCCGACGATGCTGCGGATCGTCCCCGATCTGCTAAAGCTTGACGCCGTCCGCTCACTATTCTCCTTCGTCAAGCGTTACTTCAAGAGCCCTAAGCTCCAGCAGGTGTTCAGCTTTGAACCCCTGCTTATCGGCGGAAACCCGCTGAAGGTTCCTGCAATCTACGCAATGATCCACTTTGTGGAAAAGACTTGGGGCATTCACTTCGCAATGGGGGGCACGGGCGCGCTCGTCCAAGCTTTCGTACGCAAGTTTGAGGAACTCGGTGGAATGATCCACTACAACAGCGAGGTTTCGCGCATCAATCTCGCTGGCAAGGACGGCAAAGAGCCACGAGGGCGGTTCGTTGAGAGATTAGTCTGTGGGGTTACTCTGGCAAACGGTACGCGCTTCGACGCCGATTTAGTCGTTTCAAATGCCGACTACGCTAACACATATATGAAGCTGATTGACTCCAAGTACCGCTTCTATCAGCAAGATGCTCGGGTTAAGCTAGTACAGCAGTCGATGTCGTTGGTGGTCATCTACTTCGGCTTCCGCAGCGACGGGTTGAACCTGGACCTTCGCCACCATAATATTATCCTCGGACCCCGTTATGAGGAACTCCTGAGAGACATTTTTGATCGGAAGGTACTCCCACAGGATTTTTCGCAGTACCTGCACATCCCATCACTCACCGACCCCAGCCTCGCACCGCCAGGACATCACGCTGCTTACACTCTTGTCCCCGTCCCCCACAATGGGAGCAAACTTGACTGGTCAAAGCTTGGGGAGCCGTTTGTGGAGAAGGTGCTTGGGTTTATAGAGGAGCGTGGGTATATTCCATGTCTTCGCGATCGCCTCGTTTACAAAAGCTTCATCACCCCTGACTACTTCGAACACACCCTTAATAGCTGGCTCGGCAACGGGTTTGGCGTCGAGCCGATTCTGCGCCAGAGTGCGTACTTCCGTCCTCACAACCGGAGTGAGGATATCAAGAACCTCTACCTAGTGGGTGCGAATGCCCAGCCTGGTGGAGGGACTCCAGCAGTAATGATGTCGGCAAAGATAACGGCACGCCTAATCGCCCAAGAGCACTCCATACCTAGCGACGTTGTCAATAGAGTACATGTGGAAAGCGTCGCCGCGAAATGACTCACGGGGAGTTTATCTGGTGTTTAGTATCCAACGTGATTGCTTTTTGTCCAAGACACAGTAGCTTTGGCTATTAACTGCACTCGGCGCAGCTAGTTTTGCCCAAACGTAGGAGATAACATGGAACAACTCAATCTAGATAACCTTAGGAAAAGCCTAGATAATATTGATGGCGCACTGATACTTTTGCTGGCAGAGCGATTTAAAATTACTCAAAAGGTGGCTCAGTATAAGAAAGAAAATAATTTACCGGCGGTTGATAAAGTCAGAGAGCAAACTCATTTAGAAAATATAAAAGACATTGCCAGCTCCGCTGGTCTAGATCCTGTATTTGCTGAAAAGTTTTTGCAACTAATAATAGATGAAGCTGTGGCAAATCATAAAAAGTATCTATCAGAATCAATGAACATGATAAAATCCTAAGCGGTCATAATTGGCATGAATCGAGTTGACTTAGCGTTTACCCCAGCTTTAGAGCAGGCGCAGCTGATCCGCAGCCGTAAGGTATCGCCAGTGGAGTTGGTGGAGATTTACTTGGAACGCATCCAAAGGTTGGATGCTCAGCTGGGTAGTTATTTTACGGTGATGGCAGAAGCAGCGATCGCACAAGCCGAATCCCAAACACAGCAACTGGGACAAGTTAGAGATACTTCAGAACTGCCGCCTTTCTTTGGTGTGCCGATTTCAATTAAAGACCTCAACCCTGTCGCTAGTGTCCCCTGTACCTATGGAAACCCAGCTTTGAGAAATGCGCTGGCTACCCACGATGATGGGGTAGTGACGCGGATTAAGCAAGCGGGGTTTATTATTTTGGGCAAAACAGCCACGTCCGAGCTGGGTTCACTGCCCTATACCGAGCCATCTGGGTTTCCACCAGCTCGAAATCCCTGGAATTTGGACTATACACCAGGGGGGTCGAGTGGTGGTGCGGCGGCATCTGTGGCAGCGGGATTATGTGCGATCGCTCAAGGCTCTGATGGTGGTGGGTCGATTCGTGGTCCAGCTGCCTGCTGTGGTTTAGTGGGGATTAAGCCAGCACGTGGGCGGGTATCCCATGCGCCAGTGGGCGATCGCGCTAGTGGAGTTGCTGTTCTTGGCCCTTTGGCTCGTACCGTAGCAGACGCGGCAGCGCTCCTAGATGTTATGTCTGGCTATATCACTGGCGATCCCTACTGGTTGCCTGCTCCAGAGCCCTCGTTTCTGGCTGCCACCACTCAACAGTTAATTCCTTTGCGAGTTGCCTTTGCCACAGCGCTACCAACTCTAGGCGAAGCCCATCCGATCTGTCAGGAAGCTGTACAGAACACAGTGCAGTTATTGGAGCAACTTGGTCACATTGTTGAACCTGGTTGTCCCGATTTCAGCGATTTAATTGAGCCTTTTACAACTATCTGGCAATCTGGCGTGGCTGCCTCAGGAATTCCGGCAGAGTTACTGCAGCCGATGAATCGTTGGCTATTAGAGCGAACTGGTTCTGCTGGTAGCTACCTACAGGCTGTTTCCCAGATGCAGGTGATTGCGCGACGGATTGTGGCGTTCTTCGACTCAGTGGATGTGCTGGTGTTGCCCGTCTATATGCATCCACCGATCCGTGTTGGCGAGTGGGCTGACCTTAGTCCAGAAGAGACATTACAGAAGGTTATTCATTGGGTTGCTCCCTGTCCACCATTTAATGCGAGTGGACAACCCGCAATCACAATCCCTACTGGGTTTGACTCCAATGGTTTACCAGTTAGCGTGCAGCTGGTTGGACGTCCAGCGGCTGAAGCCACCCTGATCGCAATAGCCGCCCAGTTGGAAGCAGCGAAACCTTGGAGTCACCATCGCCCAGCATTAAACTACTAGTCCTTCTTCATCCAACTGAACATTGCTCGTAAATCTTGACCAACCTCCTCAATCGGGTGCTCTGCTTCCTGCCGACGCATGGCGGTAAAGCCAGGTTTGCCAGCTTGGTTTTCCAGTACAAATTCCCGCGCAAATTGACCGGATTGAATTTCTTGCAGAATCTTACGCATCTCGGCGCGAGTCTGATCAGTAACAATGCGAGGACCACGGGTATAATCGCCATATTCAGCTGTATTCGAGATGCTGTCGCGCATTTTGGCTAGGCCCCCTTCCACAATCAGGTCAACTATCAGCTTGACCTCATGCAGACATTCAAAATAGGCTAACTCTGGCTGATAGCCAGCTGCTACTAAGGTTTCAAAGCCTGCCTTGATTAGCGCACTGAGACCACCGCACAGTACGACTTGCTCACCAAATAGATCGGTTTCCGTTTCTTCGCGGAAACTTGTTTCTAGAACACCGCCACGGGTACCACCGATACCTTTGGCGTAAGCCATGGCGCGATCGCGTGCCTGACCTGTTGCATCTTGATAGACTGCGAATAGACAAGGCACCCCTTCCCCTTGTTCATAGGTCCGTCGCACCAAATGCCCTGGTCCTTTAGGTGCAACCATCACCACATCCACATCAGGTGGTGGTACTACTTGACCGAAATGAATATTGAAGCCATGGGCAAACGCTAGTGCCTTCCCTGCCGTCAGGTGTGGTTCAATTTCTTGTTTGTAAACTGTCTTCTGCACCTCATCCGGTAAGAGAATCATAATAAAGTCTGCTGCTTGAACTGCATCAGCCACTGGATGAACTGCCAGTCCTGCTGCTTCTGCTTTAAGAGCTGACTTACTGCCCGGATACAGTCCGACAATGACATTCATGCCGCTGTCTTTAAGATTGAGGGCGTGGGCGTGACCTTGAGAACCATAGCCAATGATGGCAATTGTTTTCTGAGCTAATAGGTCTAAATTTGCATCTGCGTCATAGTACATCCGGGCCATGGGGGCGACTCCTTCCAGCAAGCTTGGTCATTTACTGCAAATTTTTTATTTTACCTCAAAATCTTAGGAGTTAAGCAGATTTGAACTATATCCTAAACCCGGTTTTTGGGTCGGCTGCTACTTGCACTCTCAGTTTCAAGTAAGGACATCGGCGACGATCTGTTTGTCTGCATAAGTGAGCGAAGTGCGATCGCGGTTGGGGGTACTGAAAGGCAGCGAGGTGATCGTGAAACGCTACCGCCTGCGGCGGATCGCCCCCTCACTGCCGGAGGTGCATCATGACTAACGGCAGTAGTGACCAGCTTGACCGAATTGAGGCTCTACTACAACAATACCACATACTTGTTTAATAGCTCTGTGATAGCCTTCAATTCCCCAATGAATTGAGGCAATTGCTTAAATTCCTGTCGGCTAATCTGTTCAGTAGCATCCGAGGCAGGTAGGTGAATAATGTAGGATCTCTCAGCTTCGTTTTTGAATGTTCTCCGAAATACTTTGACCCGCCCGAACTTTTTCAGATGCATCACTAATCCGTCATCAGGACTCTCTAGCTTTTGAACCTTTTCGATTTTTGGCAATTCCCATGAGAAACCCTAATTCCTGGTTTTTTAGGAATTTCAGATTTTCCCGGATGGAGTACCAATCGTCCCCAGTCACTATCTTTGGTTGTGTCGCAAAAACGATTTGAGGACAGGCAATCTTTCTCAATCCCTGTTTCTTATTGGGCAATTCCAAAAAGTTGAGACACCAACTCTATTGATGTTCGCACATCGCCTTGTTCAACACCAAGAAAATTGCCCTCAGTAACCCCAGCCAAATTAGCAGTTAAGGGGGTAAATGAATATCGGTACAGAAAGTTACGTTTTGGACTTGATGACCGCTTTCGATGTCATATTCTTTAGCGAAAAAAATGTACCAATTGAAGGGCTTGAAATTTAGGGGTCTCAAACCGAAGCTTCGCCGTTCTAGTTTGCTGTACCAAATAGGCTATGTGCGGAAGTGGACAGACATCCGATTTTTCCGGATTTATTATTAAGTTAGCAGTCTCATAAATTCTGGCGCTGCACAGTCTAATTTTCTAATCACGACTAAATCAGGGAGTTGGCGGATGTAGCTGCTTAGGAGCACTAAGAGGTAAAAATAAAGACTTTAACCAGCATGCCTTGTGAATCTAAAGATGATACCAATCAAAACTCCATGGAAAAACTTTGGGGTAATAGTTGGCATCAACACAGATGCGGTTTTTGTTCAAGCTTGAGAGGTCATCACTAAATATTCACCACTACCCGGCTCTTACCCTAGCAGGTGTCTGTTGCGGTCCAATAATACTACTAAGCTATCTTGGAGCTGATAAGGATGCTGAAAGTGACGAGTTCGGCTACCAATTTAAGCCGGGACACTTTGCAGGGTAAGTCTTTGAGACTTTGCTAACTTTTTAGAGATTCTGGGTCGGGGCAACTCACCCATCTGCTCCATCACCCAAGCAAACAGGTTTGGGAA
>JAABUQ010001775.1_pt1 | contig 44872 bp, 38 predicted proteins | sample 5560001 | NCBI WGS metagenome assembly JAABUQ01 (sample SAMN10711888, study PRJNA513371) | rock metagenome | isolation source: Antarctica rocks | place: Antarctica: Victoria Land, Finger Mt nord | collected 2015-12-18 | reverse complement strand
GCCCGCAGGCTCAAGACCCTGCGCGGCCTCACGCCCTACGAATAGGTCGCCCGCATCTGGACAGAAGACCCCAGCACATTCAAAGCCGACCCGTACCGCCTCACTGCGGGACCAAACACCTAGTCGGACCTAGCATGACAGAGCGCATCGCTCGGGATCAGAGGCAGCGTGCTCATGCCCAAGACGCACGGCCGTAAAAAAACACCTGTTGTGAATTGATGACAAAGACGGCTTTGGTGACCGGGGTAACCGGGCGAGATGGGGCTTATTTAAGCGAACTACTTCTGAAGAAGGGCTATGACGTTTATGGAATAAAGCGACGATCTTCTTAGTTCAACGCCGGTCGAGTAGATCATCTTTATGTAGATCCACATGAAGGCCATACGCGCTTTTTGATGCATTATGGTGACCTGACGGATTCGACCAATCTCATCTGGATTATCCAGGAAACGCAGCCCGATGAAATCTACAACTTTGCCGCGCAAAGCCAAGTGCAGGTGAGCTTCGAGGTTCCCGAATATACCGCGAACGCAGATGGCGTCGGCACGCTGCGCTTGCTCGAAGCGCTCCGCATCCTGGTCCTGCGAGACAAGACGAAATGCTATCAAGCATCGACTTCGGAGCTTTACGGGCTTGTTCAGGAGACTCCCCAGCGGGAGACAACGCCGTTTTATCCGCGCAGTCCCTATGCGGTGGCCAAGCTTTACGCCTACTGGATCACGGTCAACTATCGCGAAGCCTACAGTGTTTTTGCTACCAACGGCATTCTATTCAACCACGAAAGTCCGCTGCGTGGCGAGACGTCCGTTACGCGCAAGATCACGCGCGCGATGGCCGCGATCGAACTCGGGCACCAGCAGCGCCTGTACCTCGGCAACCTGGACTCCAAGCGCGATTGGGGACACGCGCGCGATTATGTCGAGGGCATGTGGCGGATCCTCCAGCATGGGACAGCGGAAGACTGGGTGCTTGCGACCGGCGAGATGCATAGCGTGTGTGCGTTCGTCGAACTGACGTTCGCGCAGGTGAACCGTGTGATCGAATGGAGCGGTACCGAGGACAAGGAGATCGGCCGCTGCGGTCGGACGGGCACTGTGCTGATCGAGGTCGATCCGCGCTACTATCGGCCGACCGAAGTCGATCTGCTGCTCGGCGATCCCACCAAGGCGCGTGAAAAGCTCGGCTGGCGGCACACGACCACGGTTCCCGAGCTGGCAGCCGAGATGGTGGCCGCCGACATTGCCAAGTTGAAAGGTAATGGCCAGCCACAATTTCACCTGGCGCATGGCTGAGGCTGTGTTCGTGCTCGCAGGTAAGCGCGTGTGGGTCGCGGGACACCATGGCATGGTCGGTTCGGCAATTGTGCGTCGACTGGGCAGCGAAGGCTGCGAACTGGTCACTGCGGGCCGTGGCGAAATGGATCTGCGCAATCAGGCCTCTACGCGCGCGTGGCTCACGCGGCACCGGCCCGAGGTGGCCATCATTACTGCGGCGAGGGTGGGCGGCATCCTCGCCAACAGCAGCTAACCCGCCGATTTCCTGTACGACAATTTAATGATCGAGGCGAACTCGATGGAGGCTGCGTACAGCGTGGGGGTGAAGAAGTTGCTGTTCCTAGGATCACCGTGCATTTACCCCAAGATGGTGCCGCAACCGATCGCCGAGGATGCGCTGCTGACCGGTCCGCTCGAACCAACCAACGAATGGTACGCGATAGCCAAGATTGCTGGGTCAAGTTCGCGCAAGCGGATCGCCGGCAGCATGGTGTCGACCTTATTTCGGCAATACCGACAAATCGTTACGGCCCGGACGATAATTACTCGCTGTCGGGCAGCCATGTAATTCCGGCGCTGATCCGCAAGGCACATAAGGCCAAGATCGCCGGTGCGGCCGCGATGACGGTCTGGGGCAGCGGAACGCCGCGCCGCGAATTCCTCCATGTGGACGACCTTGCCGATGCATGCGTTCACCTGCTGCAGGTCTATTCGGAGGAGCAGCACATCAACGTCGGGTCTGGTGAAGACCGGATGATTGCCGTAAGCGCTGTCTCCGTCCCACATTGCGCGGGTTGGATTGAGCGGCAAGCGTCCGCGCCCGGTTGGGCGAGAGGCGCTTGGTGCTATGATCAATACAGGTGACGATACTAGCCCGAAGCCGGTGGCGCGTCGGCTCGAGGTTTTCACGGGGGCCGGGCAGCGGCGTCGCTGGTCGGAGGCGGACAAGGCGGCGATCGTAGCCGAGAGCCACGCGGGCATGGGCACTGTGTCCGAAGTCGCGCGGCGGCACGGGCTGGCGTCGAGCCAGCTGTTCGCGTGGCGGCGCGACGCGCGGCTCGTGGCGGAGGTGGTAACGCGCGACGTAGGTGCCAGGTCGCCGATCTTCGTGCCGGTGCTGATCGAAGCGCCATTGATGTCGCTGACGCCCGCGGCGCCTCCCACGCGCACCAAGCCGAAACGCCGCCGTGGGGCACCTGCGGTCGAGATCGAGATCGATGGCGCGCGCGTGCGGATCGCGCCGGGGACGACGCCGGGGATGATCGCCGCCGTGATCGACGCGCTCAAAGCGCCGAGGTGATCCCGCCGGGCGCGCGCGTGCTGGTCGCGGCCAAGCCGGTCGACTTTCGCAAAGGGATGGACGGGCTGGCCGCGCTTGTCACCGCCGAGTTCGGTGCCGATCCTTTCTCGGGCGTGGTCTACGTTTTCCGCGCCAAGAAGGCGGACCGGGTGAAGCTCATCTGGTGGGATGGGACCGGGCTGTGCCTGATGCACAAGAAGCTCGAGGGTGGGGGCTTCCGCTGGCCCGCTGCGCACGACGGCGTCATGCGGCTCTCGGCCGCCCAGCTTGCGACGCTCATCGAGGGCCTCGACTGGCGGCGCGTGCGCGCGACGCGACCGCCGCTCGCACCACGGCTCGCGGGCTGACGCGCGGCGATATGACTCGCGCTGGCACCGCTGGACGAAGGCCGGGCAAGCTGATTCGGTGCCGGTATGCTCGATGACGGTGGCGATGGTAAAAGCGGCGAGGCCGACGCGCTGCTGGGCGAGATCGCCCGGCTGAGCACCGCCAACGCACAAGCGCAGGTGACGATCGCGGAGCTGACCGCGGCGCGGATAGCGGCCGAGGCCGAAGCTGCTCGCCACGCTGCGGCCGACGCAGAGGCCCAGGCCGAGATTGCGCGACTGACCGCGATCCTGAAGGCCTTCCAGCGGCACCGCTTCGGCTCGCGATCCGAGCAGCTCAATCCGGATCAGCTCGCACTCGTCTTCGAGGATCTGGGCCAGGCGATCGCGCGCGCGAAGGCGCGGGTCGAAGCCATTCAGCCCAAGCGTGGCGGCGAGGGTAAGCGCCCCGGACGCGGCGCGCTGCCCGCCCATCTCGAGCGTGTCGAGCGCGTGATCGCGCCCCAGAGCACTGCGTGCCCATGCTGCGCCGGGCCGATGCACGTGATGGGCGAGGATGTCGCCGAGCGGCTCGACGTTGTGCCCGCGAGCTTCCGCGTGCTAGTCACCCGCCGCCCACGCTATGGCTGCCGCGCGTGCGAGGGCGCCGTCGTCCAGGCCCCTGCGCTGCCGCGCATTGTCGAGGGCGGGATCCCGACCGAGGCACTGATCGCCCACGTGCTGGTGAGCAAATATGCCGATCACCTGCCGCTCTACCGCCAAACGCAGATCTACGCCCGCCAGGGCGTCACGCTCGACCGCTCGACGCTCGGCGACTGGGTCGGCCGCGCGGCATGGTGGCTGACGCCGCTGCGCGATCACCTGCTCAGGCAACTGCGGCGCTCGGCCAAGCTCTTCGCCGACGAGACCACCGCGCCCGTGCTCGATCCCGGGCGTGGTCGCACCAAGACCGGCCAGCTCTGGGCCTACGCGCGCGACGATCGCCCTTGGGGTGGGGCCGATCCACCCGCGGTCGCCTACGTCTATGCCCCCGATCGCAAGGCCGAGCGGCCTATCGCGCATCTCGCGGGCTTCAAGGGCGTGCTCCAGGTTGACGGCTATGGTGGCTACGCCCCGCTGGCGCGTCGCGGCGACGTCCGTCTCGCCTTCTGCTGGGCGCATGTCCGCCGCCGCTTCTACGAACTCGCCCAGGGCGGCGCGTCCCCGGTCGCCGTCGAGGCGCTCGCACGCATTGCCCACCTCTACGCGATCGAGGAGGCCGTGCGCGGTCAGCCGCCCGAGACCAGACGCGCCGCGCGCGACTGCGAAAGCCGACCCATCGTCGCCCAGCTGCAAGCGTTTCTCGACGCCAAGGCTGCGCAGGCGAGCCGGAAAAGCGCGCTCGCCGGGGCGATCCGCTACGCGACCACGCGGTGGGACGGGCTGACCCGCTTCCTCGACGACGGCCAGGTCGAGATCGACTCCAACACCGTCGAGCGCGCCATCCGTCCCATCGCGCTCGGCCGCAAAAACGCGCTCTTTGCCGGATCCGACGAGGGCGGCGACCACTGGGCCGTCATCGCCAGCCTGATTGAGACCTGCAAGCTCAACGCCGTCGACCCCCAAGCCTGGCTCGCCCAAACGCTCGAGCGCCTCGCCGCCGGACACATCGCGACCCGCCTCGACGAACTCATGCCATGGCACTTCGACCCCGACGTGGGGTGAACCGAGCGCTTACTGATTGCCGATCTCGCCTTCGAAATCGCGTGCGTGGTCGGCTTTACGGGCGCAATCGAATTTGATTGGTTTAAGCCGGACGGTACTCCGCGCAAGCTGATGGACAGCAGCAAGATCGTCAACCTCGGCCGGAGGCCAAGGATCAGTTTGTCGGACGGGCTGGCGGATGCCTACGCGGCGTTTATGGCCGCAGAGGCACAAGGGTCTAAACGCGAAGTACTTTAGCGAGGCAACGCCCGACCTTCATCCTCTCACGATATCGCCGATCTTTTCCGCCACTTCGTTCCAATCCCGCGGAATCTTGGCAAGCTCAGCGGACCAGTCCGGCCACCAGCCGGCGTCGATCCGCGCTCGTAGCGCGCGCACGGCATCCAGTGCCGAATCGCTGCGGTCGGGATCGAAGTAGATGGCCGTTTCTCCACAGAGCGCGCGCGCATACGGTAGATCGGGCGCGATGATCGGCAGCCCCAACCACATCGCTTCGACTAGCGGGAGGCCAAAACTTTCTGCCTTGGACAGGAACACCAGAGCGTCTGCGCGGGAATAAGCCTCGATCATGGCGGCGGGCTGCAAACGCCCGACGCAGCGGATCCACCCGGAGCCAGGCTGTGGGTGTGCATCGACCGGTATCGTCAGCTGCAGTTCGGCCACAAGCTCGGTCCATTCGGACTGCGTCGCGCCTGCCAGTAGCTGGTGGTTCTTATGCGGGTAGCCAGCCGCTGGATAGACCAGCCGGAGCGGTGCATTCGTTGGATCCAACCGGCCAGTTCGCCGCCGCCCGCTTTCGAGCAACCAGTCTGGCGGCGGCTGCGCGACGATGTGGACCTGCCCAGGAGACAGTCGATAAGCGGTGAGCAGCGCATCGCGCATGGCGGCAGTCTGGACGATTATGCCATCCACGTGCTCGATGTTTGCGCGGAAGATCGCCCGCGCGACGGCGTAGCGAAGCGCGCTGTTTCCAACCGGCGGCGGTAAGAGGTGGGGGGTCTGCACGAAGACGATTTGGCGCGATCGCGTCCGCACGGGCAGGTCACCGAGCACGAGAAGCGGCGACACCCCATCGAAACGCCCGCCGAGTAGCGTGCACTCCACGATACGCGATAGCGGTTTGGGCAGCGTGCGATGCCACCGGGTAACGCGTACCCTTTCAGAGCGCGGGCAATAACTGGCAAGCTCGCCGCTTTCAGGCAAAAATAGCTGCTCCACTCGCAGTCCTGGCGTCCCTTCAAGCGCGGGGAGCAGCGAGCTGACGAGCTGTGAGGCGCCAAGACCGGTGACATTGGTCAGACCGATGCGCAATGCCGTTGGAGTGCCGCGGATCATGGCGTGGCATACCACGGGTTGAGTGGCCGTTCGCCGAGGCCACGCGCGTGAGCGACCGCATCTCGCATATATTCGGCCGCGATAGTCGGGGTGAGCAGGCGAGCAACCGAGCGCGCTGCTGCCCGCATCGGCTCGAGCCGCGCCGGTTCGCGCGCCAGCAAGGCCAGTGTCTCCGAAAGGGCGAAAGGATTGGCGCTGTCATAGACCATGCCCGCCCCCCAGTGCTCGACTACCGCGCTCGCGCCGACGCGATTGCTGCAGATCACCGGAACGCCCGCCTGCAGCGCTTCGTTCACTACCACGCCCCAGCCGTCATGTCTGCTCGGCAGAACGAGCGCGTCATACTGGGCAATCGTGGTCGCAGCCTTGCCGAATGCGAGCCTGCCGCCGTATCGTGCTGCCACATCGTCGAAGCCGAAGCGCGCAGCATCGCCGGCACCGAAGAAATCTACGGTTACGTAGGCACCGCCAGCCCGAGCAGACCGGACGGCTGCCATCAGCTCGGCGACGCCTTTGCGGGCGATCAGCCCACCCACGAAGATCAGACGAAGATTACGCTCCGGTTGTCGGGCGATCTCGGCAAATTGGGGAGTAGGAACGAAATAGCCGAACGGAAATATCCGGTCCGCCGAGATCCCGATGTCGCGATACTGCTCCACGGCGAGCGGCGATATCGCGAAAACACCAGATATGCGTTCGCTCAAAGCCAATCCATAGCCACGGTAAATCAGTGGACGCAGACGCGCCTTTAACAAATCTGCGGCACTGGGCCGGTCGCTCAGATAGCCAACGGCGATATCAGCGTAGGGCTCGGAGATCAGATAAACTTCGAGCTTGCGACGGATCGCCAACGCCAATGCCAGCATCATGCGAGGCGCTGAGAACGGGCTTCCAAAAACATGGATTGCCCCGCCGTGTTCACGCAGAATTTGGCCCACCGTTGAGTACCATCCGTGCTGCGGCAAGCGTTGGATCGCGAGCGAGCATACCTTCGCGGGTGTCCAGCCTTGCGCGCGTCGGACAGCGTCCTCATCGTCCAGCACTATCGCTGTAACATCGGCATCCATCGCCGCGCCAAGAGCCTCCAGCGTGTGCGATTGATGATCGGTTAGCACGGGCTGCCATGCTACGATCCGTTTGGCCATGGGGATCATGCCAGATCGAACAAAAAGTCAGCTAGCAGTCGCCCAGCGCGGCCCGGGCCGAGATCGGAACGAACGCGCTGGGTTCCCCGCGCCGCGATCTTCGAACTTCGCTCCCGATCTTCCGTAATCGAGCGGAGCGCATCGATGATTGGCTCGGGGCCATCCTCATCCAGATATAGCGCGCCGTCGCCCAGCACCGCGCGCACGTCGCTGACGTCGGTGGTAACGACCAACAACCCGGCTGCCGACATCTCGACCACCTTCGACGGGAAAGTCGTATGGGCAAGCGGTCCAAGGTTGGGCTTCAGGGCCAGCCCCACATGCGCGCGATCGACAATCGCACGATATTGCGCATCCGAAGCGCGTCCCCACACAACGACTTCGGGCGAACCCGCTTCGGCCGCTAGCTCTGTGAACCGAGCCAGGATGGGCCCCTGCCCCGTGATGTCGAATGCCAGTTCAGCCGCCCAGTCCGTCGCCTCGCTCCGAAGTTTGACGATTGCCGCAACGAGCGCGGGAGCGCCAGTCTCCTCCCACAGGCTGCCGCCCAGAATTACGCGCAGGCGCGCGCTCCTCCAGTCGCGCGCGCCGGCGACACCATCTACGGTACCGTAATAGGGCTGCTTGCGCTTAAGCTGCGTCATACCCGCCAGAGCCGTGCAGGCCAGCAGAGCACGGTCACACAGCAGGTCGTAAGTGCGGCGAATCGCGAACGACACCAACGCCGACACACCTACCGCGCCAAACTCGCCATCTTCCAGATCGTAAGCCGCGCGCCAACCGAGGAGTCGCGCGGTCACCAGGGCAGGCAGATACGCGGCCAGCCGGTTGTAGAACAGAACCACCCTTGGCTCACGCTTTCTGGCTAGCCGCGCTAGCGCGAAAGCCGGCGCTATCAGACTGATCAATTCCGACGCGCCACGACGATGCGTGAACGGCATGTAAAGCACGGGCACGCCGCCGACCCGCCGTAACGCGGCCGCGAACCGGCGCCTACTACCGTCCGATCGCCCGCGTCCGAGGCTGAGCACGAGCGAAGGAATGCCGACCTCGCGAAGCGCTTGGCAGGCGAGAAAAACCTTGCGCGTACCCGCAGGGCTGTCACTTGTGATGCCACGCTCGGAGCGCATCCGGTCGTCGATCGCGTTACACACGAAGATGAGCCGAGGCCTGCCCCGCATCAATCGAGGGCGCGCTTGATGCGAGCCGGCACGCCCGCCACGAGCATGTTCGGGGGGACATCGCGGGTTACTACCGCACCCGCAGCAACGATTGCGCCGCTGCCGACGCGCACACCGCCGAGTAAGCGAACGCCTGCCCCGACCCAGCAGCCATCCTCGATGATGATCGGCGCGGCGGTTCCCGCTCCGGCGCGACGAGTGGAGGGGCCGATCAGGTGGCTGCCGGTGATGAACTCGCTCGATGGGCCAATGTCGCAGCGCGCACCGATCACCACGAGGGCATTTGCGTGCGTATGAACGATTGCCCCAGGACTGACCCAGCTACCCTCGCCAATCATAAAACGCCCGCGGCCGTAGATCCAACTTCGACCGCACACCCGAGCGTCCATCGCGAGCTCGACCCCGGCAAGACGCAGCAGGAAGCGGCGAAGCCCAAACAGCCTTGTTGGCGGGAGCGACCAAAGCAGCAGATTGACCAAGTGCCGGATCACGCCGTTGTGATTCTGCTACGCTCGCGCCTGCGTGGCATTGATTTCAACAACACGGGTACGGTAACTGCGACAACCCAGAGCAGGAACAGGTTCGTATCCGACAGCCCAGGGAATATTGGCATGTAGATCGTGACCATCATTAGAACCAATCCACCTAAACACGCGTGAAAGTCGTCCCTCGTTCTAGCCTTCCACCACGCGTAGGCAGTGTAATACCCGAGAAGAACAAGGAAAACGGCTGCCCCGATGTTACCAAAGTCATTCATATAGAAGGAGTAGGAGGTCGTCCAACTCGAGCCAAGTACACCTTCCGCACTAAGCCTCTCTACCTTATTATGGAATATTTGAAGCGGGTCTAAACCAGTTATCCCACTCACTTGCCTGAATACAAACGGGAAACTCTGCGCCCCATACGTTAGTTTCTGCCATTTTACTCCAAGAAACGTCTCGAAAACCACGATCGACGAGGAGAAATAGACAGAAGCTTCTACAATGGCCGCTCTGAAATCCGGGCCTAACGTGACCGCAGCATTCTGAATGATTGGGGCCACATCAAAATGGAATATCTTCTGCAGCACGTACGCTTTGTCGTTTGATACGGGATCGGTGTTGCGCGCCACAACAATATAACCCATGTAAGAGGTCATCAACACTGCCATGACCGGCATGAGAAACCGTGCTACGACGTTTGGCGGTATCCGGAGCCCCGTCCTTCGCGCTATGTATTGGCGGCGCGAGGCGTCCAAGATTACGATCAGGATTGTGAAAACCATTATTTGCAAAGCAGCCTGACGTCCGGCAGATAAAACCGAGGTCAGGAAGTAGCCGACGATCGGCGTCAACTGCCGAATGCGGCCCCAAACTGAGAGTTCTTTCCAAAACAGAAGCGCAAAGACATAGCAATAAAGACATGCCCAAGTTAACACAGATGCGAGCTGTTTTGGTAACGAGGCGGATTGCGCTTGAACGATCAAATCGCGCAAAGTAGCGAGATCTGAGAGCCCTTCTCCGCCCAATAGGGCAAAGTCAGCAATAAGCAGTATCGTACCTAGAATTGCAAGCCACCATACGATGTTAGCGATCGGCAGCAGCCTGACAAAATGCCGATGCCAGTCATTGATTCGCTGAGCTGCAGAGACTGGGATGACAACTCGTGGCGTCAGGTGGAACGCTGCCGCTCCAATAACAAACGCGCCTGAGTAGAGAGCAATAATCAACGATAGTTGGCCATTCTTGTCTTTTAGGTCACTGAAGGTCACCAAGCCACTTACGATTGGCCCCATGGCGATCAGCCAAGTTATAGCTAGCGCCCAAATCGGCCCACGGACGCGCCACCCCATCGCGAGCACGATGACAAAGAAGACGAGCAGCTCAGTCAACATGGATCATGCCATGATACGTGACGGAAGTAAGCCGATCGCCCTGCATTGTAACCGGAACAATGGGCGTGTTTTCCGAAAAGCCGCGTTTAGCAGCAGACCCGACAAACCCTGACTGATCACGAGCGCGATCGCCGCGCCGATGATGCCGAGAATGGGGATGAATATCAAATTTACCGCTACGCTAACACCGGCTGCAATCAACGCCTGAAATAAGGCCACTCGGATCAAGCCCATGTTGATCAACCAATTATTTGCGACGATGCCGAAAGCGACGAAAACACCGGCCCACACATGGATGGCCAGCACGGGGGCGGCCGCTGCATAGTGAGCGCCGTAGAGCAGGCGGATAATCCACGGTGACGCTATAGTAAAAGCGACACCCACGCCAACCGAAACAAGCAGAAAGGAACGAAATAGCCACACAAGCCTTTCCTCATAGTCAACAATGCTGCGCTGATGAATGCGCGTTAGCTGAGGAGCAATCGCCAGCACAAGCGATGCCGGTGCCAAGTGCCATATTTCCGAGGCCCGTGCCGCAGCTGCATACAGTCCCACCGCGCGGTCGCCGAGCAGTTCGCCGATCAGCACTTGGTCCAAACGCATGTAAACACCTATTGCAAGCAGCCGAAGCAACAAAGGCCAGCCTTGGTGGACCAAGCGGTAGCACTCGCTGCGGCAGACATGCGAAAGCCCGAATTGGAGGCCCCGGTTTTGCGCACGCCAGTAGAATAGAACAGCAACGACTGCGAGCTCGAGCGTCGTCAGTGCCGCGAACGTTCCAACTGACGCATGAAGCAGAAGGGCGCAGATCTTGAGCAGCGTGAAAAGCGAAAAGGCCCCGTTGCGGATCAGAACAATCGGGCGGACGTTGCTGAGCGCCTGAAACCGCTGGTCGACAACATCCACAGCAACTGCCAACTGTCCCGCCGCTAGCACCGCGACGAGGAAAAGTGCTCGCGGTTCGTCCGGGCGGGCAACGCGTGCGATGCCCGCCGCAAGAAGGAGCGCCAGCAACGCCCCTAACAGACGCAAAGCGAGGGCGCTTGCGACGATTGTCGACGCTCGGTCCGGTTCGCGTACGAAGTCGCGCACGAGTACCTCGGGTAATCCTACCGTTGCGATCGCGGCCAATACAGTGGTCAGTGCGAGCGCATAACTTAGCAGCCCGAAATCGCTAGGACCAAGACTGCGCGCAATCCAGACATTAACGAGCAGGCCAACACCCAAACGGACGACCTTGTCGCCGAGTAGCCAGCCGGTATTGGCGATTCCTAGCCTGAGATTTGGACTGATTCTTAGTTTGTCCCGATAAGGATGGAACGGCCGCGGCCTCTCACGGTCGGGGGGGGTCACAATGGCTTTGCTTTGCCCAAATCCAGCGATCGCCACGACGGGCCCCACGCCACTGCGAGTGCGATTCCACCGGCCAACCCGGCCAGTGCCGAGACAAGAAGGGTTCGCGGTGGCTGCGGCGAGGTTGGTCGGAACGAGGCTGCGGGCTGCTCGAACACCTCAGCGGCGAATGGCTGGGACGACGTCGCGGACATCCGCGTTTGAATCTGGTTGCTCAACAGGTCGGCGATCGCCGTGCGTTGCTCAACCAACTGGACGGTGCGCAGATTGTTTTCGAGAAAACGTATTGCTTCATTGCTGCGCACAAGCGCACGGTGCCGGAGTAGTCCGTCGATCGTAGCGTTTGTCCGCCGGAGGAGCCGGACCGCTGCGTCCGGGTTCTCATCGTCGAAGGATACGGTTACCACGGGAGTACGCAGACTCCGGTCGACCACCAGCCCGCGTTGCAACAAGATCAGCACCCGCGCGCCGTCAGGCCGCTGATAGGGATAGCTGGGAATGCCAAGCAACTGTTTCACTTTGACAGCGACATCATGGACGAAGCTCGAAGGTTCGCGCCACAGATGGGCGGCCTGATCCCACTCGCGGGGATAAAGCACGTGCATCAAACCCTGATCGGTTGCCAGCAAGTCGGCCACGTCCCGAGATTGAAAACTTTCAACATAGAGGTCGAAATCCAACGCGCCTGACCCGGCTCCCAAATTCACGCCCGCAACTGAGGCAAGGCTATTCAGCCGACCCAATTTCGACCCAACGCCATTCTGCTGGTTCGACTGCGTCGGAGCTACCCGCATGGTCGCTGTGTAATGATAGGTTGCAGAACCAAGATAAAGTGATGCCAAAATTACCGTTAGGATGACGCCTAGAACAGGCATATACCAACGTCGCCCCAAACGCGCAAACAACTCACCGAAGTCTAGCCCATCCGTGCCTATCGAGTTTGTTGTGGCCGTGACGTTCATCGGAATATTGCCTCTGACTCGTGGGCGCATTTGTATAATAGTCACGGATTCTTAGCGAATCTTTAACCGTTCAAAGTCGTTGCGTATCTACATACATCACCGTGTTTACTGTTTTTGCGAATGGCTCAAACCCTTGAGACCTCATAAACACGAAACCGGGATCGTCCTCTAAAGCAAGGGATCTTACTCCAATAGCTTCAACCAGGACAGTGTGCGGACGGAACGCATCCCAATTGTGAGACCGAAGCACGCTCACGTCTCGTCCTTCCACGTCAATAGTTAACAGATCTATTTGCTGGCCTGCCCGGCAATGCTCAAACAACACATCTCTCAATGGGCGCATCGGGACCTCTATCGTTCGAATTAGCTGCCAAGGCGGGCAATCATATTGACGCGCGAGATCCTCATCGAATGTGTTCAGGGCAGGCTCATCGAACATAAAAAACTTAGCCATACCTGCCGTTTCAGCTATACCTATTTCCAGATTTATATCATTTGGCCGATGCCGCCGGAACGCAGCCATCGATCCCGGTGTAGCGTCAATGTTGATGCCCCGCCAACCACGACGATGCATCAAGCAGGTGTTTGAGAACCGGAAAGGATGGTGTGCTCCGATATCAACGTAGAATCCTGTGCCTTTTTTCTCGAAAAAGCGCGCGAGAACCCGGTCTTCGCCCTCTTGTGACCAGGATCGTACACCTAGGCGCGCCACAATCTGGCGCGCATCGACGGCGTGCCTACCAAGGAGGTACTTCAGCGTTTGTTTCAATTGAATGACCAATCAGGAGAGTCGCGCGGCGCGAGCGCCCCATGAACCGCAAACGGCTCCGGGTGCAAGGCATAAGGGGAAGGTAGAGTGGGGCGAGGTGCGGCGATGAAGGTCACAGTCTGCAGAGGTGCGCGATTCTGGGTCGTAGCTTCGGTCGTGAATAGTCTGCGCCAAAGGCCGGCCTAGACCTCCGCCGAATCTGCTGACGATCGCGACGCGTGGCGCGTAGCGCCTCCATCGTTCTATCCACGCTCGCGCTCAGTCTGACATGCGTGAGACGGATCAAGCCACCAGCAAACGCCGCCATAGACGTGAACAGCATGCTATCGATGCAGTAGCTGGCCAGCGAGAATGGGTAAAGGGGGGCTCTGCTCGGGGCGTGCCGCCATGCACAGCGTAGCGCTTTCAAACTGCCCCGTTATCGCGCTGTCGCGCGGCTCTGGTGGTAATCAGGCGGAGTTCGATCAACCGGTGGAAGACAACCCCGCCGCCAACCGCCAGCGATACAGTGATTAAGAAAAGTAGGCTGCTGGGCAGCCACGAGCCGAATCGGCGGAAGATCTTCACCACTACCGAGAGCACCGGATAATGGACGAGATAGATCGAGTAGGAGGCGTCCCCGATCACACGCGCCAGCCCCGGCCACCGGAAGGTGCCCGCGAGATCGACGCCTGCGAGTCCGGCTATCACCGCCGCACTCGCAGCCGCATAGGCCCAATCGATCCATGGATGGGCGATCGTGTGCTCGTTTAAACCTAGGACGATGAACACGACCGCGCCAATAAGCCCGAGCGGCCCAGGAAATGGAATGCGCCAGCGCGCGACCGCCGCCGCCACCGAAGCGCCCAACGCAAAATGAACCGGGTACACGGAAAAAACGAACGACCAGGGGAAGCGCGCATGGCCGTGAAGCAGAAGCGCGCCCGTGACCCATAGCGCAAGCAACGGCATCCCCACGCGGGGACGCGCTATGAGAATACCAAACAGGATATAAAACAGGATTTCGTAGCTTAGCGTCCATGCGACCGTCAGGGTCATACCTCTTGGATCTGGAAGCAGGGCCAGATTGCTTAGAATTGTGCCAGGCTGGGTGTCGAACGGGCGGCCGGTGCCGGGGCTGAGAAGCAGTCCGGCAAGCACCAGCGTGAATGCGACCCAATAGGGCGGATATACGCGACGGAAGCGTTTGCGCGCGTAGGCCGCAACCCGCCCGGCGTCACCGACATCGCCGCGATGGACCCAGAACAGGATGAAGCCAGAGAGGACAAAGAAAAAATCCACACCAGCGTGGCCGAACCCGAACAAGCCCGCGCTCGACACCGAGCCGAGATATGCTTTGAAAATCACTTCGGTGTGGAACAGCACGACCAGCAGCGATGCAAGACCGCGTCCGACCTGGATTCCGGGTAGCCGAGCCGATCGCGCGAGTTGAATCGGTGCGGCGCCTTTCTCCGTGGGTTCGACATGAAGAACAACAACGGGCTTTGATCTAAGCATAAGGCGGATTAACCGTCCGGAGTGGCCAAGGGGAAAGGCAGCGCTTGCGAAGCTCCAGAGTTACGTCTCTCGCGGAGAGTCTCGCGTTCAGCCGGAGAAGAGCTCGGTGAACCGAGGCGAAAATTCCAACGTGTAAGAGTGCTGGGTAGCGCTCACCTGGGGCACGTGCAAGGCGTGTGATCGCCTATGAAGTGAGTGCGGTCAGCACCGCAGGCAAGAAACCCGGGATTCCACGCCGAGACCGCGAGAAGGCGACGCACCGCGTAGCGTTGCCCCGTCAAATCCCCAACGGGTGGAACTGCTGTCTGTAGCCCGAGCTTGGCCCAGGGTAGGTCCGAGTGTTTACGGAGCGCACGATGTCAGCCACCTCCTACAAACGCCGCCATTTCTATTCCGCGTTAACCGACGTTCTTGTGCCTCTGTCTTCCGCCCAGCGCTAGACCATTGATGACCAGCGGGCGCAGAGAAAAGCGATCCAAGTGTCCACGGCGACTGCGCGTCATTCTTTTGCTTATTTTGTCTCATCGTCTTTATAAGAGTTCGTCAGGTGCCGCATGACAGTATATCATGCGCTTCGTTGCCGCAGAAATTCGGCCAACTTGTGGTCGGATTATGTTATTGCGCAATACGTTATCAGCCTCACGTACAATTTCGCTCGGCATGTCAACTGTATTTTGAAAAATAACGTTGTGCCGAGCACCTTGATTAACTTGTAACCAGTTTCTAGTGTTTATGACGATATTATCCGAGACGGTCTGGCCTTCCGAGCCATTGTCTAAGAACACCCCAGAGCCGAGCGAACCAATTATACAATTGCTATGAATTGAGGAATGGGGCTGTCCACCCAGGACGTAAACGCTTCCCCCATCAGCAAGCACTTGCATCACTTCATGAACATAATTACCGCTAATGTTATTATGGCCAAGCGGAAAAGGACCCGGACGCCATCCCCACCCAACCGAAATTCCTGTGTACGGCAGGTTCGATATTTCGTTTGCGGCCACCGTCAACTGCTGAACGTATCCGCCAAATACTCCCACATTGTCATGATACTCCGTAGCAACATCGGTCACTCTGTTGCGGGCGAAGCTAATATCGTGAACAGTATTTCCTAAGTCTGCGGCCACGGCATCCCTGTAAGCCAGCGTCGTCTCACCGATGACAGCACTTGATCCCGAAATATCGCTGAATCTGCAGTCAACCACGTCATCATAGGCAGAGCCGGTTAGAACAGAAATGCCCATACCGCCCAAATGGGTGAACTCGCTATACTTGATCACGATGTGATGAGCAAAGACAAGCGAGACTGCTCCGGCCATTCGCTGCAAATGGGAATCATCATATTTGTTTGGCGCGCCAGCGAAAAAAAATCCTGCTTGTAGCGGCGCGTAACCATCGCTCGAATTAGGATGTGTCCAACCCGTGTGTTGGAATGAGATGCGATCTAGTTCGATATTGTGAACGGAACTTCCCAGACTGCCACGGAATTCAATCAACGTCTGTACGCCCGCCGCTATCACGCGAGCGGACTTCAGATTCTCACCTGCTCTTGGTATATAGTATAGATTATGCATGCGCTGATCTAGGTACCATTGTCCTTTCTGCTTCAAAAACTGGTAAGAGTTTTCAGCCCAGGAAACATGGTTGAATTCTACACCGGGTTGGATATGGGCATTGTGCCAGCAGGGCTGGACTAAGTTTACTGATGAGCCGGTAATTTCGGAAATCGGACAGCGGAACTCTTTCCACACGGCACGGCCCACCAGCTCAACGTGCTCCCCGCCCTTTATCGCTGCCAAGGCGCGCTCGTTCGCCAGGAACCCTGTCGGCGTAACGCTCCAGCCCTTGGGATCGATCTCGCCTCTTGCGCGCTGCGCTCGAACCCCGTCGACATAAATCTGGCGCGTGTCGAAACCTGGGCCGACGTTGGCGCGATAAATGTGTCGTTTATAGTCGACGGGTGACCAATTGGTGATTCGGATCCCGCCGTCGAGAACGACTCCGGGTCCGCCTCGCCAGATAACATCATGACCGTTTGTACCTGAGTCCCGACCATCGAGCACGAGCGAACGCAACAGATGGTATGATCCAGGGTAGAGCTGGACAACGATGTCTCCAGTCATATTACGGTTTAACCGGCGTACCGTATCGCGAACCGCTAACAAAGAAGCGTTTGGCCGGGTCCTGATTACGAGCATGGTGCGGTGCGGTGACCCAAGTGATCGGCGTTTTGCGGCTCCATCATTGAGCGTGGCTGTCTTACCATTGGGAATGGCGGGATTGAACGCGGCCCGGTCCGCCGTTGTGATATGATCATTGCGGGCCACAGCATTTGTTATAGTCACCAGTAGAACCACCCCGCATGCCATTGACCAGATGCATTTTTGCATCAGTTAGCTACTACGCAAGGCTCGGTATGCCACGCGCCGGTGCGCGCGGCGCAACCGGACCCCTCGTCCTGCGCGTGATCGAGGGTGAGAGAACCGATCGGGGCCGGACACGGTGGTTCGCCCCCAGGGCCACTTCGCTGCGGCATGGCTGATTGAATTTTGGGCATTCCCACAGCCATCTGCCACGCCTAGGCTGGAACAGGTAGTCTGTAGACAGAACGTATGCGCCTTCCATTTGTAGCCGCTCTCCTGAGCGTGGCACTGCTCTCGGGCGTTCAGGCAAGCCTGCTAGGTCGGAGCCCGGCCTGTCAACTCGGCGGTGAGCACCAAACCGGCCTCGGTGCCCTATAATGCCAAAGCTGCGGCTAATGCCAAGCCGAAGGTGGCGCAGGCACCCCGCACGGAGCAGTCAGTGGAATGCTCGAAGCAAGCTGACGTGAAGAACCTGCACGGGTGGGCGCAAAAGGCGTTTCGCAATGCGTGTAAGCAACAGGCGGCGACGCCCGCTCATTAAGGCCCAACGCCTACCTCGATCATCGGCACTCGGCTCTCGGCCGCGGCTTGGGCGCGTGCGCCGCGTGCTCAGTGGCCTTGCCAGCAAACTCCAATCGATGTGATCGGCGCGGCGGGTGCGACGAGGCTGTGCTCGTCGCGAACGTTGTCAGCAAAGGCAAGCGGAGCGCAGCTTTTCCGGCCGCACTCGATCACTGACGCGCGGGCCCGGGCGCACCTTCCTTGGTCACGCCATCGCGACCGAGATAGCGCAGGTGGTCGGCGAGCGCTGCCGGCGTCCGCATCCGCCTCACGACGTGCGCTTTGACCGCCATCGATCGTGCGCGGCTTCCAGCCCGTGCGCTGCGGCGAGGCTCGCCGCTCGGTCGCGGCCGAATGTGCCACGCCCTTCCGAGCGCCGCGGCCTGTCGCCCGCCTTGCCCGCAGTCTTAAGTGTCTGGTTGAGGAACGACAACGTCTTGTGGCCGCCGGAGCCGAGACGCTCCGGCCGGACGCGGAGATCGTCGTCCTTCTTCATGGCCGATTGGCCCGCAAGGTGCGACGATTGCACATTATCAGCCAAACATGGTCCGAGCGCACCTTATCGGATGCGAACGCAAGGTGCGCGGGAGCTGCATTAGAGGTGCAGTAATTACCCTCTCGACCGCACCGCACCTTGTGGCTTTTATCTTGCCCTCCTAATCAAGTCACTTTTGTAATGTCATCAGACAGATTCAGTCGTTCTACTCTTCCGCACTCCAGGCTATCCGATACTTCGTCAGGGCACGCCGCAGCTCGTGACACTGTCAGGGTTCATGCAATCCTACGAGGTCGCGTGGCACGTGCTCATGCTGGTCCGAGAACGGGCGGGGTGGGCTAAGCACTCGGGCAGTTCGACCGTCCCAACCCAAGCAAAATAGCGGGCGTCCACCACGACCCGCGACCCACAAGGGGGACGCATCCGTTGCTAGCGGATCTGGTCCACACTTGGTTCAAAAGCGTCTCGTCAGTGTTCCTCCGATCTGCAGAATGCGCGCGCTCATCACGCCGCCACCTCGCCATAAGGCTGCACGGCGGTCGCCGTCGACAAGCGGAACTCGCTGCCGCCGCGCAACATCGTGTGTTCCATGGTGGCGAGCTTGCGTGCGACCGCGACCACCGCCTTCTTTTGGCCGCGCCGCTTGATGATGCTCATCTTCAGGCGACCTCGGCTGACTGTCCCGATCATCAGTCCGAACGCTCTAAGCGCATCCCGAAGCTCGTTTTCGACGTCGATGAACTTGCGGTTCGACAGTTGCCGAAGCGCGTCAGCATCGCGCTCGCGGCTTCGTAGAGCACGCGGCGGACATCGGGGTCGCCTGCTTTGCTGACGCGTCCCTGAAGTGTACCGAGCCGCCCCGCTGCGACCGTATCAAGACAGCCGGAAATGGGTTCCGACGTCGCGCGAGCGCTTGAAGCGCGGCGGATCCTCGACTGCGGTGCGGAAGGCATACATCGTGATCTGACCGACCCCGGGATGCGCATGGCGCGCCGGCACAGCGCGTCCTGGGAGACGGTTTGATGAAAAGATCGTGCAGCTTGAGGTATTGTTTCCACAGCGCCGCACGCACGCGCGATCAGCATTCAGCCCATCAGTTCGGCGGTGTCCCCTGCTAACCGCGGTTAAGCTGCCACACGCTCCATTGCGGTCCCCGGCGACGCAGCCCAGGCATCGAGCGCCTCGCTCGCATAGACGACCCGTCGGCCGATCTTTCGGAATGTGGGCCCGGTCCCCATCCAGCGATAGGTCTGCATCGTGCCGATGGTGAAGCCAAGCCGCGAGGCGGCGGCGCGGGTGTCCAGCCACTTGGTTCGGATCACGGCCCCCAGGACGGGATCGGGCGTGAGGGCGGAGTGTTCCAGACGGGAGAACGGCTCGTGTGCCGCGACCCCCTCAACGTGACGCATGGCTGCTGGATCGAGATAACGCGCGATCTCCTCGGCGATGCGGTCTGCGGCCGACTTGAGCGGATGATCCGACAAATGAGTATAGCGGGCCGTCGTCTTCGGGCTGCTGTGCCCCAGAAGCGAGCCGATGATTAGCATGCTGTCGCCGGATGCTGCGCCGACCGACGCAAAGCTGTGACGCAAATCGTGGATCCTAACGTCTTCTAGCGCCGCGGACGCACGAATTCGCGCCCAGCACGCCTGCAGGTCGGTCACATGAGTGCCGTCGGTCTTGCCTGGAAGCAAAAAGGGATTGCCGGCGACCTCCGGGATCGCGGCAATCGCGTGCATCGCGGCCAGGCCCATGTGCACGATCTTCGATCCGGTTTTACTGTCGGGGAGCCGAAGGCAGCTATGGTAATGGTCAACGTGCGCGCGCTTGAGCGTCAGGATTTCATTCTTGCGACAGCCGGTCAGCATGAGCAGTTTGATTGCCGAGAGCGCGAACGGGCTTTCCACGCCAAGCGCGGCCGCGCTGGCGAGCACCTCGCCGAGCCGCGTTAGTTCCACGGGCGATAGGAATCGCTCCATTTTCTTACTCGGGAACTTGCGGATGCCCGTCGCGGGATTATCAGCCCGCAAACCACGCGTTACCGCGAAGCCGAGCGCGGCGCTCAATGTCGTCAGCGTGCTATTGGCGGCGCCTTTGCCTCCCTTGACCCGCGCTAGTCGGCGCGGTCCCTGTTTGATCGTGCGGGCGGTCTTGCCGGAAGCAACGTCACGCAACAGTCCCTCGAGATCGGCACGCGTCAGCGACCGGATCCGACGGATGCCGAGCAGCGGCTTTACGTGATGCTCGATGTCCGAACGGGCGGCAGTGACCGACGTCGCTTTTCGCGTCAGCAGGCCCTCAGCCAAATACAGATCACAAACTTGGGCGACCGACAGTTCGACGCGCTGGTCGAATTTGACCTGCTGCGGATCATCGCCGTTGGCAATCGAGCCAAGCAGACGCCTGGCTTCTTGTCGGGCTGTCTCGGGCGTCCATGGCGATCCGTGCGTGCCGATCCTGTAGCGACGCTGGCGGCCCTCGATGCGATATTGGAGGACGTAGGTGATACTGCCGCCCTTCGACACGCGCAGCCCGAAGCCGAGCACGCCGCTGTCCCATAACAGACGATCGGTCCCGTCCGCCTCCAGGCTGTCGACGAACCGTTTGTTGATACGCTGGGCCTTAACCGTCATACCCATCCCGGACTTTTTGTGCCTCTTCGGCCGCCAAACGTGGAAGCGCATCGGAAGCAGTTGGAAGCAAACCGCGGGAAAGAGGATCGTATGCTCGTCGGGTTAAGTCAATGTACTGTCGTAGTAAATCGTAGAATCGGCTAGTGTGGCGTAAGTAAAAATGGTGGTTGGTAAGGTTGAGGTCGGGAGTTCAATCCTCCCCGGCAACACCATCGTCGCCCGGCATCTGGGAGCGGTGGGATGAGGCGGTGGGTTTGGCGCGGGCTGGCCGCGTTGGTGTTCGTGGCGGTGGCCGGGTTCCTGATCTGGGGGCCGGGGCTGTTCGAGCAATCGGCGAACCGGGTGACGCATGCCGCGCCGTGGCCGGTTTCGCCCGCCGCGCAGGCGCTCCATCAGACGCTGACCATCGTCGACCTGCACGAGGACACGCTGTTGTGGAAGCGCGATATGACGCGCTTTTCGCGGCACGGGCATGTCGATCTGCCGCGCATGGAGGCGGGCAATATGGCGCTGAGCGTGTTCAGCTCGGTCACGAAGACGCCGCGTGGGCAGAATTACCTGAGCAATTCGGACAAGACGGACAACATCACCCTGCTCGCGATCGCGCAGTTGCAACCGGTGCGGACCTGGGGTTCGCTGCTCGAGCGATCCTTGTGGCACGCCGAGAAGCTGCGGCGGGCGGCCGCGATCGATCCGGGGCTGCGGATCGTGCGGACGCGGGCCGATCTGGACGCGGGGCTGGCAGCGCGGCGGGCGGGGACGGTTCGGTCGCTGGCGATGCTCTCGGTCGAGGGGCTGCACGATATGGAGGGCAAGTTCGCCAATCTGGACGTGCTGTTCCGCGCGGGGTTCCGCATGGGGGGGCTGGCGCACTTCTTCGATAACGAGCTGGCGGGATCGATGCACGGGGAACGCAAGGGCGGACTTACTCCATTCGGACGCAAGGTGGTCGCGGCGATGGAGGACAAAGGCATGATCGTCGACGTGGCGCATTCGAGCCACGCGACGATCGCGGATGTGCTGCGGGTGGCGCGCAAGCCGGTGGTGTTCAGTCATGGCGGGGTGAAGGGGACGTGCGACACCAACCGCAATCTGACCGATGAGGAAATCCGTGGGATCGCGAGGACGGGCGGCGTGATCGGGATCGGTCTGTGGGATGTGGCGAGCTGTTCGGACAAGCCCTCGGGCGCGGCAAGGGCAATGCGCTATGTGCGCGATCTGGTGGGCATCCGGACAGTGGCGCTCGGGACCGATTTCGACGGCGCGGTGGCCGAACCGTTCGACGTGTCGGGTATGGCGGCGCTGACGCAGGCGCTGCTCGATCAGGGCTTCACGGCGGACGAGGTGCGCGCGGCGATGGGCGGCAACGCGCTGCGCGTGCTGCGCGCCGACTTGCCCGCCGCCTGAGCTATGGAGCGGTTCGACGGCAGCGGGCCTCTGCCCGAGCGGTTACGCGGCGGGGCGATCGCACTCGGCAATTTCGACGGGTTCCATCGCGGGCACCAGGCGGTGGTGGGGCGCGCGGTGGAGCGGGCGCGGGCTGACGGACGCCCCGCGCTGGTGGGGACGTTCGATCCGCACCCCGCGCGGCTGTTCACGCCCTCGATCGAGCCGATCGCGCTTACCACGATGGAGCAGCGGCTGGGCCTGATGGCGGACGCGGGCGTCGATGCGGCGGTGGTGTGGCGGTTCGACCAGGCACTGGCTTCGGTCAGCGCGGACGACTTCATCGCGCGCGCGCTGGCGGGGGATCTGGGGGCGGCGCATATCGTGACGGGGTGGGACTTCACCTTTGGCGCGAGGCGGGGCGGCGGCGCGGCGATGCTGGCCGAGCGCGGGCCGGAGATGGGGTTCACAGCGCAGGCACTCGGCGCGGTGATGCTGGACGGCGCGCCGGTCTCGTCCACCCGCGTGCGCGAGGCGCTGCGCGACGGTCGGCCCGATGCGGCGGCGCGGCTGCTGGGGCGGCCGTTCACGATCGTGGGTACGGTGGAGCATGGGGCGAAGCTGGGGCGGACGCTGGGTTTCCCGACCGCGAACCTGCGGTTGGGGGACTATGTGCGCCCGGCGTACGGCGTGTACGCGGTACGCGTAGTGATGCGCGGGGGCGAGCGGCTGGGCGGCGTAGCCAATCTGGGGGTGCGGCCGATGTTCGAGCCGCCGGTCGAGCTGCTGGAGACGTATGTGTTCGATTTCGAGGGCGATCTGTACGGGCGCGAGATCGGGGTGGAGCTGGTGGCGTATCTGCGGCCCGAATGGAAGCTGGATGGGCTCGATGCGCTGGTGGCGCAGGTGGAGAAGGACAAAGCGGCGGCTCGGGCGGCGTTGGCCTGACGCTGTCGTCATTTCGGCCTTGTGCCGAGGACGCCGAGCAGGAAGGGACCTTCGGGGAGAGCAGGCTTTACGCGGCTCAGGATCCCGGCACGAGACTGGGATGACGGTTATTCCAGGCGCACACGCAGTCCCTCTACCCGCAACCGGCCTTGTGCGAACCAGCGCACTGCCTGGGGCAGGAGGCGATGTTCTTGCGCCAGCACGCGCGCGGACAGCGTCTCCTCGGTGTCGTCGTCGAGCACCGGCACGGGGGCCTGCGCGATGATCGGGCCCTCGTCGAGTGCGGGCCGCACGAGGTGGACGGTGCAGCCGTGGACTTTGACCCCGGCTTCGAGCGCGCGGGCGTGGGTGTCCAGCCCTCGGAAAGCGGGCAGCAGCGAGGGGTGGATGTTGATCAGCGCGTCCGGCCACGCGGCGATGAAACCGGGGGTGAGCACGCGCATGAAGCCCGCGAGCACTACCAGCCGCGCGTCGTGCGCGTGCAGGCGGGCGAGGAGCGCGGCTTCGAACGCTTCGCGCGCGCGGCCCCTGCTGGGGACGATCTCGGTCGGCAGCCCGAGCGCGGCGGCTCGGCCAAGGCCGGGCGCGTCCGCCGTGTTGGCTATGACGACCGCGATGCGTGCGGGATAGTCCGGCGCGGCAGCGGCACGCGCGAGGGCTTCCATGTTGGACCCTCGGCCCGAGATGAGGACGGCGACGGGGAGCTTCGGACGTTCGGGCTGCGCCCCTGTCCGCTCATGCCGAGCCTGTCCAAGCACGGTCCGCGCGTGTGACCCGCCTTCGACAGGCTCAGCCTGAGCGGGGTTGGTCGGGAGAGGGTCAGGCAAGGGGCGCTTGCCAGTCGAAGGGCTGGCTCCAGATACCCGCGTTGCCGCGGACGGTCGCGCCGCGTAGGCCGGGGTCGATGCGGCCGATCGCCCACGCGGTCTCGCCCGACTGGGCGAGCGCGGCGAGGACGGGGGCGGCGTCGGCCACCACGGCGACCAGTCCTATGCCGCAGTTGAAGGTGCGCGCGAGTTCGGTGGGGGAGAGGCTGGCGGAGGCGCGCAGCCAATCGAACAGCGGCGGCAGCGGCCAGTGTCCAGCATTGATGCGCGCGTGGCAGCCCTCGGGCAGGACGCGGGGGATGTTCTCGATCAGCCCGCCGCCGGTGATGTGCGCGAGTGCCTTCAGCTGGCCGGTGCGGGCGAGTGGGAGGACGGACTTTATGTAGATGCGCGTGGGAGTGAGAAGGGTGTCCGCCAGAGTGCCGCTGGCGGCGAAGGGCGCGGGGGCGGCGAGGTCCGCGCGCGTGTCCGCAAGGATGCGGCGGATCAGGCTGTAGCCGTTCGAGTGCGCGCCCGAGGAGGCGATGCCGATCAGCGTATCGCCCGGCGCGACGCTCGCGCCGGTCAATTGTTGGCCGCGCTCGACCGCGCCGAGCGCGAAGCCCGCAAGGTCGTAATCGCCCGCCGCGTACATGCCGGGCATCTCGGCGGTCTCGCCGCCGACCAGCGCGCAGCCCGCGCGGCGGCAGCCCTCGGCGATGCCCGCCACGACGGCGGTGGCGACAGCAACATCGAGGTGCGCGCTGGCGAAATAATCGAGGAACAGCAGCGGCTCGGCCCCCTGCACGAGCAGATCGTTGACGCACATCGCGACCAGATCGATGCCGACCGTATCGTGCCGCCCGGTTTCGATTGCGAGCTTGAGCTTGGTGCCGACGCCGTCGGTGGTGGCGACCAGCAGCGGATCGGCATAGCCCGCCGCGCGCGGATCGAAAAAGGCGCCGAAACCGCCCAGGGTGGCGTCCGCGCCGGGCCGCGCGGTCGCGCGCGCGAGCGGCGCGATCGCGCGGACGAGTGCGTCCCCGGCGGCGATCGAGACGCCCGCGCGGGCGTAGGCATCCGGGGTGGGCGGAGTGGTCATCGGCCAAGCCCTAGCGCCCCGGCCCTTGGATTTCACCCCCCGGCGCGTTAGCCACGGCACCGATGGCCCCCCGCCTCCCCCGCTTCGCGCTGATCGCCGCGCTGCTGCTCGCGTTACCGACGCAGGCGCAGGACGATTCGGGGGCGTTCGCGATCTCGGGTATCCAGGTCGACGTGGCGGGCAAGGACGCGATCCGCGCGCGCGAAGGAGGCTGGCGCGAGGCGCAGCGGCGCGCGTGGCCGCAGCTGTGGAGCCGCCTGACCGGCGCACCCGCGATCAACGCGCCCAAGCTGGGGGACAGCGCGCTGGACGCGATCGTACAGGCGATCGAAATCGAGCATGAGGCGGTGGGGCCGAACCGCTACATCGCCTCATTGGGTGTGGTGTTCGACCGCGCGCGCGCCTCGCGCTATCTGGGGGCGAGCGCACGGATGCTCAGGTCCTCGCCGATGCTGCTGATGCCCGTGCTGATCGATGGCGGTACGCGCACGGCTTACGAGAAGCGCACCGTGTGGGCGGCGGCTTGGGGTCGGTTCCGCACCGATCAGTCGCCGGTGGATTATGTGCGCGCGGGGGGTACGGCGGCGGACGCGGTGATCTTAACGGCGGCGCAGGCGTACCGTCCCGATCGCCCGCGTTGGCGCGCGGCGCTGCAACGCTATGCGGCGGCCGACGTGCTGGTGGCGGAGGCGGTCTTGACGCGGAGCTGGCCGGGGGGGCCGGTCAGCGCCCGCTTCCGCGCGCTGCATGGCCCGGACAATGAGGAGATGGGGCGCTTCACGCTTTCCGCGCCGAGCGAGGCGGACGTGCCCGCGATGCTGGACGCGGGCGTGCGCAGGATCGACGAGGCGTATGTGGGTGCGCTGCGCGAGGGCCGCTTGCACGCGGACGAGGATCTGACCGTGCCGCTGACGCCGGAGTTCAGCAACGGGCCGACGTTAGGCGCGGTGACGACCGGGGCCAATATCGAGGCCGAGATCGACACGCCCACGCCCGAGGCGGCGAGCGCGATCGAGGACAAGGTGCGGATCGTCGATGGCGTGCTGAACGCCGGGCTGACGAGCGTCGCCTATGGCGGCACGTCCCGGCTGCGGATCACCTACGCGGGCGATCTGGCGGCGGTGCGCTACGGGCTCGATCAATCGGGCTTGCGGCTGGAGCCGATGGGCGCGCGCTGGCGGCTGCGCGCGCGGCGGGCGGACGAGGCCCCGCTGCCCGCGCCGCTGCCGCCCGCGCCGCCGCCCGTACTGGGCGAGGTGCCCGCCGGTCCGCCCGCGAGGGGGACGACCGAGGCGCTGCCCGATGCCGAGGGCGCGCCCGGACCTGCGGGCACGGACGCGGTGCCGCCCGGGCTGTGAGCCAGCTCGCGCTTCCGCTCGCCTATCTGGAGGCACGCGGCGCGGCGGATTTCTTCGTTTCCGAAGCCAATCGCGACGCGGTGCGCCACCTGGAGAAATCGCGCGACTGGCCGACGCCCGTGACGCTGCTGCTCGGCCCGCCCGCGAGCGGCAAGACGCATCTGGCGCGGATGTTCGCGGCGCGCAGCGGAGGCAAGGTGGTCGACGATCTGGGGCCGGGGCTGGACGCGGAGGCGCTGTTCCACGCGTGGAACGCGGCCGGGCCGGGGCGGCCGCTGCTGCTGGTGGCGCGGCGGGACGCGGGCGAGTGGGGCGTGGCGCTGCCCGATCTCGCGTCGCGCCTGGGGGCGACGCCGCGCGTGACGATCGCGCCGCCCGACGATGCGCTGCTCGCCGCGGTGATGCGCAAGCGCTTCCGCGATCTGGGGCTGGAGGTATCGCCCGATGTGGTCGCGTTCGTGCTGGCGCGAATCGATCGCGGCTTCGACGCGGTCGCTGCGGCGGTGACGGCGCTGGACGCGGCGGCGCTGGCGGGCAGGCGCGCGGTGACGGTGCCACTGGCGCGCGCCACCCTGTTCGGCCAACTCGACTGGCTGGCACCCAAGCTCTAGGCGATCGGCAATTGTCCGCGTGCAACGTCGATGAGTGAACGATCGAGCTGATCAGCGAACCCGTGATTGACGTCGCGGTGACCCGCTTCGTCCGCGCGCACGACCAGGATCACGTCGCGCAGCCGCGCGTCGGGCGCGAGATGCCAATAGTCGATCGCGATCTGAGGGGCAGGCACGTTCTCGATGTGGCCAGCATCGATCTCGCGCAGATAGCTGGTGTAGCTGACGACCGCCTCCTCCTCGAAGTAGCCGACCACACGGTGGGCGGTGCGGGGGTTTACGAGGTAGAGCAGGAAGAAGACGTTGAAGAACGCGCCTTGCGCCAGCAAGATCAGCGCGCGCTCGACCAGCGAGGGCCGGGCAATTGCGATGAAGGTGAGAAGGTGCATCCGTTCGTTCTCGGCCTCGTCGAGAAGGGTCCGGATCCAGCCGCCATCCTGGCGCATTCTACGAAGCGACTTTAGATGCTGGAGCATTCCGCCCACCATGCCCGGTACGCCCGCCACCGTCTCGAGCACGACCGCACGGTGACCATAGCGGCGGCGGAAGAACATGTCCGCGGACAATCGTAGCGCCTTGGTGACCCCGAGCGCAAACCGATCCGCTGGTCGATGCGCAACATGATGAGGGGCGAAAGCGGCGGCGTGCATGGAGCCAAATCCTCGTACTGCGTGGTCCCCCGAAGATGGGTGCGATGCGTGATTTCGCGCGCGGAATGCCGTCGCATGTGCGTTTTTGCGCGGCGATGCTTTGTTCCGAGCCAGCGTGTCGCTAGGATGGCTGAGTGACCGATCCCCTCCCAATGACGCGCTACTTCAACCGCGAGCTATCCTGGCTGTCGTTCAACACGCGCGTGCTCGAGGAGGCGGCGAACTCCGCCTATCCGCTGCTCGAGCGGCTGCGTTTCCTTTCGATCTCGGGCAATAATTTGGACGAGTTCTACATGGTGCGCGTTGCGGGCTTGCGCGGCCAGGTGGAAGCGGGGGTGGAAGACCGATCGCCCGATGGGCTGACCCCGGCCGAGCAGCTGGCCGCGGTGGTCGAGCGCGGCGACGAACTGATGCGCGAGCAGCAGGCGATGTGGGCCGAGCTGCGCCGCAAGCTGGCCGAAGCGGCGTTCACCGTGCTGGGGCCGAACGATCTGGCGGGCGAGGATACGACGTGGGCACAGGCCTATTTCCTCGATCATGTGTTCCCGGTGCTGACCCCGCAGGCGATCGACCCGGCGCATCCGTTCCCGTTCATTCCGAACACGGGATTCAGCCTGATCCTGGAACTCAAGCGCCCGCGCCATCAGGAGCGGCTGATCGCGCTGTTGATGCTGCCCACAATGTTGCCGCGCTTCGTTCGCCTACCCGGGCGCGCGGCGCGCTATATCGCGATCGAGAGCCTGGTGCGGCGCTTCTTCGGCGCGCTGTTTCCGGGGCATACGCTAAAAGGGGACGGCGCGTTCCGCGTGATCCGCGACAGCGACATCGAGGTGATCGAGGAGGCCGAGGATCTGGTGCGATCCTTCCAGACCGCCTTGCGCGCGCGGCGGCACGGCGAGGTGATCCGGCTGAAGATCGAGGCGGGGACGCCGCCGGCTCTGCGCGCGATGGTGCAGGATGCGCTGGGCGTGGCGGACGCGGACACGACGCAGATCGCGGGCATCCTGGGCATCGCGGACCTGGGCAAGCTGGCGGACGAGGACCGGCCCGACCTCAAGTTCGAGCCCTACGCGCCGCGTTTCCCCGAGCGCATCCGCGAGTTCGACGGCGACGTGTTCGCTGCCATCCGGGCGAAGGACTTCATCGTCCACCATCCCTACGAGAGCTTCGAGGCGGTGGTCGCGTTCGTGAAACAGGCGGCGGGGGATCCCGATGTCGTCGCGATCAAGCAAACGTTGTACCGCGCCGGGCGCGACAGCCCGATCGTCAAGGCGCTGATCGATGCGGCGGAGGCGGGGAAGTCGGTCACTGCCGTGATCGAACTTAAGGCGCGCTTCGACGAGGAGCAGAACATCAAATGGGCCGAACTGCTCGAGCGCGCGGGCGTGCAGGTGGTGTATGGCTTCGTCGGCTGGAAGACGCACGCCAAGCTGAGCATGGTGGTGCGGCGCGAGGGGGGCGGCCTGCGCACCTATATGCACTTCGGCACGGGAAACTATCACCCGCAGACCGCGCGCATCTACACCGATCTAAGCCTGTTCACCGACGACAGGGCCTTGGCGCGCGAAGCGGGGCAGGTGATGAACTTCATCACGGGCTATGTGGAGCCGACCAGGCTGGAGAAGCTGGCCGTTAGCCCCGGCGGTATCCGCGCGGCGCTGGTGGCGGGGATCGACGCTGAGATCGCGCATGCAAAGGCCGGACGACCCGCCGCGGTCTGGGCGAAGGTAAATGCGCTGGTCGACAGCGCGATGATCGAAAAGCTCTACGAGGCGAGCGCGGCGGGGGTGGATGTTCAGCTGATCGTGCGCGGCGTCTGCTGCCTGCGGCCCGGGGTGCCGGGGATGTCCGAGAACATCCATGTACGATCAATCATCGGACGCTTCCTCGAGCATAGCCGCATCGTGGTGTTTGGCGCGGGTCACGCGCTGCCGAGCGGGCAAGCAAAGGTGTATATCTCGTCCGCCGACTGGATGCCGCGCAACTTCGATCGGCGCGTCGAAGTGCTGGTGCCGATCGAGAACACGACCGTCCACGCGCAGGTGCTGGAGCAGGTGATGGTCGCCAATCTGAAGGACACCGAGCAGAGCTGGGCGCTGGAGCCGGACGGCAGCTATTCGCGGCTGGCGGGGCGCGTGCCGGCGTTCAACCTGCACCGCTATTTCATGGAGAACCCGAGTTTGAGCGGGCGCGGCGCGGCGCTGGGCGAGAATGGCGGCGGGGTGCCGTATCTGGAGCTGGAAGGGGGCGAGGCGGCCTGAGTTTGACGGCCGCTATGCGTGGAGCGACGGCTGAGCGGGCGTGCCTGTGTCTTGGGAGCCGCCTTTACGGATGGATCTCGGTTTGCGCGAAGAAATAGGCGATCTCGACGGCCGCGTTCTCGACGGAATCGCTGCCGTGGACGGTGTTCGCCTCGATGCTCTCGGCGAAGCGTTTGCGGATCGTGCCTTCGTCCGCGTTGGCAGGGTTGGTGGCGCCCATGATCTCGCGGTTCCTGGCCATCGCTTTCTCGCCTTGCAGCACCTGGATCACGACCGGGCCGCTCGTCATGAACTGGACGAGATCGTCGAAGAAGCCGCGCTCGCGGTGGACGGCGTAGAAGCCCTCGGCCTCGGCCCTGCTCAGCAACTTGCGCTTCTGCGCGATGATCGAAAGCCCCGCGCCCTCGAACATCGCGTTGATCTGGCCGGTCAGATTGCGGCGCGTGGCATCGGGCTTGAGGATCGAGAGCGTGCGTTCGGTGGGCATGGATGGCTCCGGGCAATGTTGCGTCGCGGCGGGCTTTAGGCGGCGGCGGCGCGGGTGGGAAGGGGCGTTGCGTGGGGGTAGGTCGGCGACTATGTTCCAGTAGTGGCAACGATGGCTCTGGACACGCTTACGATTTCCAAGCGCCTTCAGGGCGCGGGTTTCTCGGCAACGCAGGCCGAAGCGGTCACTGCGATCGGCAACGAGGCGGGTGATCCGGCCGCGCGTGACTTGGTTACCAACAAGGATTTGGAGATCAAGCTTGCTCCACTGCGTGCCGACATCGGCTTGCTTAAGCGGATGGTCGGTGTGAACGCGACGATGACCGTCGCGGTGCTTTTGAAACTGTTCCTAGGCTAACCCGCCTTCTCCCACCCGCTCGCGCCCTGCTTCCAGTAAGTTGCCGCCAGCCCGTCCGCCTTGATCGCCTTCCACTCGGCGCGCGCGGGTGCAGCATCGGCGTCGGCGAAGAGGAGCGCGGCGCGGTCGAACCCTTCGCGCGGAAGGGGGGCCGCGAGTGCGATCAGCATTTGCGCGTTGTTGGCGGGGCGGTTGGTGGCGGTGAGCAGGACGGGCTGATCGGCGGCGTCCTCGCACGGTTCGGCGGCGTGGGGGAGGAAGCTCAGGGGGTCGTAGGTCCACAGATGCTGGTCGAGCACGGCGCGCTGCGCGGGACCGGGCACGCGTACCCCCACGCGCAGCCCCGCCGCGAGCGCGCGATCAAGCAGGCGGGGGAGGACGGTTTCGACCGTGCCGCGCGTGACGTGGTAGAAGGCGATGTCCATCGCCGACCGCGATAGCGGGCTCAGGCGGCGAAGTCTCCGTCGGTGGTCGCGGCCAGCGCGCGCCATCGATCGAGTTCGGTCTGGCGGCTGGCGATCTTCCCCTGCGCGATCTCGACCGCGTCCGAGCCGGCGGGGAAACGGAAGGGCGGTGTCTCGCCCCCGGCCAGATCGAGCATCACTGCGGCGAGCTTGGCTGGATCGCCCGCCTGCGCATGGTTGCGCTCGTCGTAGCCGGCGCGCATTTTCGCGGAGAAATCCGCATAGTCGGCGATGCGCGGATCGGCGAAGCGCGCCGAGCTTTGGTCGAGGAAATCGGTGCGGAAGAAGCCGGGTTCGATCACGGTGACACGGATGCCGAAAGGCTCGACTTCCTGGGCGAGCGACTCGGAAAAGCCTTCGACCGCCCATTTGCTGGCGCAATAGAGCGAGCCGCCGGGGCCGCCGCGCAGGCCTGCGATCGAGGACAGCTGGAAAACATGGCCGCCGCGCTGCTTGCGCATGGCGGGCAGGACGGCGCGGGTGACATTCATCAGGCCGAAGACGTTGGTCTCGAACTGCGCGCGCGCATCCGCGTCCGTTCCCTCCTCGAACGCTCCCAACTGGCCGTAACCCGCATTGTTGACGAGGACATCGATGCGACCGAACTTCGCCGTCGCAGCGTGCGCGGCGGCGTGGGCCTGCGCTTCGTCGGTGACGTCGAGCGCGAGCGCGAGGAGGCGATCGGGCGCTGCGGCGAACGTCTCGGCGATGCGCGCGGGATCGCGGCCGGTCGCGACGACCTGATCGCCGTGCGCGAGCGCGGCCTTCACGATCTCGGCACCAATGCCGCGCGCGGCACCGGTGACAAACCAGATTTTGTGCATTGCGTCATCCTGTCGAGGTGCGTCGGACATAGGACACGCCGATGCGCTGCCAACCCCCGGACCGGGCGCTGAACGGGGTGCGGCGGCCCGTCCAGCGCGGACGACCCTAGCGGCGGCGGCGGAGCGCCAGCGCGCCGACGAGGCCCATGCCAAGCAGCGCCACCGTGGCGGGCTCGGGCACCGTCGCCACGAAGGCGAGGCCGTGGATGCCGGGCAGGTTGGACAGGAACGGCGTTAGCGCGCCGGTGGCGGGATCGACGAACGCGATCTGCTGCAGGCTGCCGATGCTGGCAAGGAGCGAGCCCTTGGTGAGCCCGGCGATGTTGAAGGCGAGCACCTGATTGCCGCTTGTCTGCGAGGCGTAAAGCTTCCCCGAGGTCGCGGTGACGAAGGCGCTATCGTCCAGCCCGCTGACGGTGACGCCGTTCAGCGTGAGCGGGACCGTCGTCACCGTCTGCGCGGCAGTGCCGGGCGCATGGATAAAGGCGAGCGTGCCCTGATCGCCGCCCGACTGGATCAGATCGACACCGTTGGGCGCGACTTTCAACGAATCGGCGTCGAACGCGGGCAGCCCGATCTGGCCGAGCGTGACGGTATCGGTCACCTGCACGGGCGAGGTGCCCGGCACCAGCTTGCGCACGGTGGCGTCGGTGGCCGCGTCCGGATTGGTATAGCCGAGGAAGGTGCCATTCTTCGTGAACGCAACCTCGTCGTAGCCGCGCGTCGGCGACACGTCCGCGTAGGAGCGCGACGTGACCGTGTTCGTCGCGGCGTCGATAATGTTCTGGCTGGAGTTGCCATCCTGGTTCTGGAGCGCCCAGACGGTGTTGGTGTACTTGTTGTAGTTCAGCCCGTCGGTGTTGCCGTTGAACGCGAACGTCGCCTGCGCGGTGCCGTTCTGGGCGTAGCGCACGACCGTGCTGGTGCCGGTGGGCTGGGCACCGTTGGCCGTGGTCCCGCCGGTGTAGGCGATCCAGACCGAACCACCGCCGATGGTGATCGAATCGGGCGACCTCGCGCCCGCTGGCGGCGTGGCGAAGACGCTCGACGTGACGACGGGCGCGGCGTTGACGGCACTGGCGGCGGCGGCGATCGCGGTGGCGGTAAAGAGGAGATGGGCGGTTGCAGATACGCGCATGAATATGGCCTTCCCTGGTGTTCGGGCGCGATACGCGTTTGCGATTTCGAGGGCTAATGACCGTTTTGCGACAGCGGTCGATGCGACCGTGGTCGGCACGATCCGTCCGTATGTGGCGGTTTCCAATCGATCATGCCGCAGGAGCAGGCACAAGCGCCTGCGCCCGCGTGACATCATCCCCCCTCGTGATGATCCGCGATGTAGCGATCGAGCAGCCGGACGCCGTAGCCCGTCGCGCCCTTGGGGATGAGGGCCAGGTCCTTGGACGCCCAAGCCATGCCCGCGATGTCGAGGTGCGCCCATTTTACGCCGGGCTGGATGAAGCGGCCGACGAAGTGCGCCGCGGTGGCCGAGCCTGCCTCGCGCCCGCCGATGTTCTTCATGTCGGCGATGGGGCTGTCGATCGCCTTGTCGTAGGCGTCCGCGAGCGGCATCCGCCAGAGCTTGTCGCCGCTGGCGAGGCCGGACGCGAGGAGATCGGCGGCGAGGCCATCGTCGTTGCTGAAAATGCCCGCGAACTCGTTACCGAGCGCCACCACCATCGCGCCCGTGAGCGTGGCCAGATCGATCACCACCTCGGGCTTGAAACGGTCCTGCGCGTACCAGATCGCGTCGGCGAGCACGAGGCGGCCTTCGGCGTCGGTGTTGAGCACCTCGGCGGTCTGGCCGGACATAGTGGTCAGCACATCGCCGGGGCGGATCGCGCGATCGGACGGCATGTTTTCCACCAGGCCGCAGATGCCGACCACGTGCGCCTTGGCCTTACGTGCCGCTAGCGCCAGAAGCGCGCCGGTGACCGCCCCCGCGCCCGCCATGTCGTACTTCATGTCTTCCATGCCGGGCGCGGGCTTGATCGAGATGCCGCCGGTATCGAAGGTGACGCCTTTGCCGACGAACACGACGGGCTTGGGTTTCGCGCCGCCGGTGCCATCGTAGCTGAGGATGAGCAGGCGTGCGGGGCGGATCGAGCCCATCGCGACGCCGAGCAGCGCGCCCATGCCGAGCGCCTCCATCTGCGCGACGTCGAGCACTTCCACCTTGACGCCATGTTCGGCGAGCGCGGCGGCGCGTTCGACGTAGGATTCGGGGTAGATGATGTTCGCGGGCTCGGTCACCAGATCGCGGGTGAAGAGGACGCCTTTGGTGACGCCTTCCATGACAGCGTAAGCGGTATCCGTGCCCGCGGGCGCGTTCAGCAGCGCGAGATCGGTCAGCGTAGGCTTCTTCTTCTCGGGCGTTTTAGTGTGGTATTTGTCGAAGCGGTAGGCGCGCAAGGCCGCGCCGTTCGCGAGGCGCGCAGCAGCGGCGGCGTCCAGGCCCGAGACGTCGACCGCGACCCTGGCCGCGCCGCTCGCGATCAGGCGCGCGGCGACCGCGCCGCCGGCCTTCTCGGCCGCGTGGTGATCGCGCTTGTCCGCCTCGCCCAGGCCGACGACGAGCAGGCGATCGGCGCCGTCCTGACCGAAGAACTCGGCGATGTCCCCGACGCCGCCCTCGAAGCGCGCGGTTTTCAGCATCGCCCCAAGCGTGCCGTCGGCGGTCTCGCCCTTTTGCATCAGATGGACGCGGGTGTCGGCGGCGAAATCGGACGGATTGATCTGGACGCGCATGGGACCTCGGATGGTGGGGTTGTACGCGAACTTAAGGCCTTCGATGCCCGAAGGGAACGCCCGTGCTTGCGTGGCCGCAGCCCACGCGTCACAACCCGGCCGCGAAAGTGCCATTCGGAGTTCGGCCCCCCTTGCGTGCGTCCCTGCGGCTTTTGATTGGCACGCTCCTCGCGACGCCCGCGATGGCCGCGCAACCGCTGCCACAATCGGCCGGGCCGGTGGGGCCGGGGGGCGCGTCGCCCGATGCGCCGCAGCCCGCGCCTGTCCCCGCCCTGCCCGCTGAAACCGCGCCGACGAAGGGCGATCCCAAACCCATCAGCGACATCATGAAGCCCGGCGAGGTGATCGACTTCGCCGCCGATGCGATGAATTATGACAACGCCGCGAACATCGTGAGAGCGACCGGCAACGTGGTTGTCGAGCGCAATGGATCGCGGATGCGCGCGGATACCGTGACGTATAACCGCAAGACCGGGCAGCTGGACGCCAAGGGCGACGTGATCGTGGTCGACCGCGACGGCAACCGCCTGCTCGGCGACCAGGCCAAGGTAAGCGAGGATCTCAAGAACGCCGCGATCCAGAACCTGTTGCTGGTGCTGGAGGATGGCGGACGCGCCGCCGCCGTGCGTGCGACACGGGTGGACGGCGTGGATACGCTGTACCGCGCGGTCTACTCGCCATGCTCGGTAATGGACGGCTGCCACGAGGTGAAGCCGCTGTGGCGGATCAAGGCGGTGCGCGTGATCCACGATCCGTACCGGGGGCGGTTCAGCTACAAGGGCGCGTCGTTCGATATCGGCGGCGTGCCGGTGCTGTATCTGCCCGCGTTCAGCCATCCCGATGGCGGCGGCAAGAACGCGCCCGGGCTGCTGACGCCCGACGCGCGCTACGACCGGCTGCTCGGGCTGACGCTGATCACCCCCTATTACGTGCCGCTGGCGCCGAACCGCGATCTGACGGTCACGCCGTACATCTTCTCGGACACCACGCCGATGCTGGGCATGGAGTATCGCCAGCTGCTGGGCAGCGGCCCCTTCAAGGTGGGCGGGCTGGTGACCTATTCGCGGCAGCTCCAGCAGGACGTCTTCGGCAACGATCCCGTGCCGCGCGGGCCGGAGCTGCGCGGCTATTTTTATGCGAACGGCCAGTTGCAGCTGAGCGAGGCGTGGCGGGTGACCGCCGCGATCCGGCTGACCTCCGACACAAGCTTCCTACGGCGCTACGACATCACGCAGGACGACGTGCTGCGCAATCTGGCGCGCGTGGAGCGGTTCGGCGACGAGAGCTATTTCTCGGCGGAAGGGTGGGCGTTCCAAGGGCTGCGGCCGACCGATCAGGGTGGCCAGACGCCGATCGTGCTGCCGTTGATCGACTGGCGGTGGCGGCCCAGCGACGCAATCCTGGGCGGGCATATCGACCTGCTGGCGAATACGCAAGTGGTGACGCGGCCCGACGCCGAAGACACGCAGCGCGGACTGGCGCAGGCGCGTTACATCGCGCTGCTGACGACCGCGATGGGCCAGCGGATCACGTTCACGGGCCAGGTGCGCGCCCAGGCCTATCATGTGAGCGACGCGCAAGGGCTGGCGCAGCAACAATATGCGGGCACGAACGGCTGGCATGGGCGGATTATTCCGGCGGTATCGGCCGATGTGCAATGGCCGTTCGCGGGGCCGGCGCTCGGCGGCGTGCAGACGATCACGCCGCGCGTACAGCTGGTATCGAGCCCGTTCGTCGCCAACAGCGTCATCCCCAATGAGGACGCGCGCGCGATCGATCTGACCGAGAACAACCTGTTCGATATCAACCGCTTCCCGGGCTACGACCGCTGGGAGGGCGGCCAGCGCGTGAGCTACGGGGTGATGTACACGCTCGACCGGCCTAGCTGGCGCGTGAGCGGGGAGCTTGGGCAGAGCTATCGCCTCACCAACGAACCCGGATTGTTTCCGCCTGGAACCGGGCTGACCAATCAGTTCAGCGACATCGTCGGCCGCGCGAGCATCCAGGTAGGGCGCTTCATCGAGGCGACCGACCGCGTCCGGCTGAACCGCGACACCCTCGCGATCCGGCGCCAGGAGGCGGACCTGACGCTGGGCACTAATCGCAACTTCGTCCAGTTGTCCTATACCCGCCTGCATCGCAATATCGGCATCGAGGACCTGCCCGACACGCACGAGGCGCGGGTGGCGGCACGGCTGCAGTTCGCGCGCTACTGGGCGGCGTTCGGCGCGACCGTACTCGATCTAGGCGGCACGCAATCCTCGATCGTGAGCGCGACCAATTACACCGGTTTCCAGCCGGTGCGGCACCGGGTGGGCCTGTCCTACGATGACGAATGCTTCAGCTTCAGCTTTTCGTGGCGGCGCGACTATCTGAACGTGCTCGATCGTCCGGCGGGGGATAGTTTCCTGTTCCGGGTGGCGTTCAAGAACCTGGGGCGCTAAGCCATCGTTCAGCGCCGCGTGCATAGGCGGGTGCTTCGGTCGCGAGGGGGCGTTTGCGGCAGCATGGAGATGATACGGTTTTGAAGCGCACATCGATTGCCGTAATCGCTTTGGCGGCTTGGGCGGGCAGTCTGGCCCCGAGCATGGCGCAGGATACGCCCGCGGCGCAGAGCGAGCCTTCCGATCCGACGTCCAACTTCCTGGGGCGCGACCCCGCCGAGCTGGTCGTGCTGGGCAAAGGCGATCCCTCCGTGCGCAAGGCGACCGCTTTGGTGAACGGCGACGTGATCACCGACACCGATCTGGAGCAGCGGCTGAACCTTGTGATTGCGGCGAATGGCGGCAAGGTGGGCGATGACGAGCGCGCGCGGCTGCGGCTGCAGGTGCTCAGGAACCTGATCGACGAGCGATTGCAGATCCAGGAAGCCAAGGCGAAGGAAATCACCGTCGAGGGCAAGGATATCGACGATACGTTCGGTCGCGTCGCCAAGAACTTTAAGAGGACCTCGGGCACTTTCGACGGGTATCTGCGCGAACGCGGTGCGTCGGCGACGACGCTTCGTCAGCAGATCCGCGCCGAACTTGCGTGGAACCGGCTGCTGCGGCGCAAGGTGGAGCCGTTCGTCAACGTGGGCGACGACGAGGTGCAGCAGGTGATCGCGCAGTTGCAGAAGGCGAAGGGGCAGGAGGAATATCGCGTTGGCGAAATCTTCCTGGCCGCGCCTGTGGGGCAGGATTCCGCGCAGATGGCGACCGCGACCAATATCGTGTCGCAGGTGCGCCAGGGCGGATCGTTCGTGGCCTATGCGCGCCAGTTCTCCGAGAGCGCGAGTGCGGCGACCGGCGGCGATCTGGGCTGGATGCGCGCCGCGCAGCTACCCGAGAGCGAGAGCGGCGTGCTCGCCGCGCTGAAGCCGGGACAGGTGAGCGAGCCCGTTCATGTTTCCGGCGGGATCGCGGTGTTGGCGCTGGTCGACAAGCGCCAGGTACTCGTTGCGGACCCCGAGAACGCGATGCTGAGCCTCAAGCAGCTTTCGCTCGAGTTCAAGGGCGGGGTGACGCGCGAGATCGGCGAGCAGGCGGTGGCCAAGCTGACCGCCGCCACGAAGAATCTGGGCGGCTGCGGGCGCGTCGAGACGGTGGCGAAATCCATCGGCGCGGAAGCGTCCGCGAACGATTCGCTCAGGCTTAAGGATATGCCCGAGGCACTGCGCGGGATCGTGTCCAAACTGCGCGTCGGCGAGGCGACCCCGCCGTTCGGCTCGGCGACCGAGGGCGTGCGCGTGCTGGTACTGTGCGGGCGCGACGACACCGCCGCGCCCAAGCCGCCGACGTTCGACGAGGTGTACAACCAGATGAACGATCAGCGCGTGGGGCTCGCGGCGCGGCGGTATCTGCGCGATCTTCGGCGTGACGCGATCATCGATTATCGTTGACCGCTTGGTTCTTTGCCCGCCTCTGGCGGTCGCGCTCGGCGACCCGGCGGGGATCGGGCCCGAGATCGTGGCGTGGGCGTGGACGCGCGCTTCGTGTGCCGAACTGCCGCCCTTCTTCGCGATCGGCGACCCGGCGTCCCTGAGCGCGGGGGGGTTCGGCGCGTGGCAGCTGATCACGTCGCCCGGCGAGGCGGCGGCGGTGTTCCCGTTGGCGCTGCCCGTGCTCGCGGTGCAGGGCGCGGGCGCGGTGACGCTGGGCACGCCCGATCCGGCTGGCGCGCGTGTGGCGCTCGACAGCCTGGAACTGGGCGTCGGCCTGGCGCGCGAGGGCGCGGCGGGGGCGCTGGTGACCGGCCCCATCGCCAAGGCCAACATGTACGAGATCGGCTTTCGCTATCCGGGCGCGACCGAGTTCGTGGCCGAACGGTGCGGGGTGGCGCGCGAGAACATCGCGATGATGCTGATCAGCGAGACGCTGATCACCGCGCCCGTGACGATCCACCATGCGCTGCGCGACGTGTTCGGGGTGCTGACGACCGAGCTGATCGTCGCGCGCGGGCGGGTGGTGGCAAAGGCGCTTATGCGCGATTTCGGCATCGCTGCGCCCCGGCTGGCGGTCGCGGGGCTGAACCCGCACGCGGGCGAGGGCGGCGCGTTGGGGCGCGAGGAGCTGGACATCATCGCGCCCGCGATCGAGGCGTTGCGCGCCGAGGGGATCGACGCGCGCGGGCCGATGCCCGCCGACACGATGTTCCATGCGCGCGCGCGGACGGGGTATGACGCGGCCTTGTGCATGTATCACGATCAGGCGCTGGTGCCCTTGAAGACGCTGGCGTTCGACGAGGGGGTGAACTTCACCGCGGGGCTGCCGATCGTGCGCACCGCGCCCGATCATGGAACCGCGTTCGACATCGCGGGGCGCGGGCTGGCGCGGCCCGATGCGATGATCGCGGCGATCCGGCTGGCGGCGCGGTGCGTGGCGGCGCGGGTGGGGGCGAACGCGTGAGGACATCGGTTTGTCGGCCCCGCTCAGCCCGAGCTTGTCGAAGGCAGCCCGCGTAGACCGCCTTGGACAAGCTCGGGCTGAGCGGGGTTAGGTATGGACATTCAGCCGCCCAAGCTGCCGCCGCTGCGCGAGGTCATCGCGCGGCATGGGCTGGCGGCGAAGAAGTCGCTGGGGCAGAACTTTCTGCTCGATGGCAATCTGCTTGCCAAGATCGCGCGGGTGCCGGGGACGCTGGACGGAGCGCTGGTCTATGAGGTGGGGCCCGGGCCGGGCGGGCTGACGCGTGCGCTGCTGGCGGCGGGGGCGCGCGTGGTGGCGGTGGAGCGCGACGACCGGGCGTTGCCGGCTTTGGACGAGTTGGGCGCGGTCTATCCGGGGCGGCTGCGGGTAGAGGGCGGGGATGCGCTGGCAATGGACGAGGCGGCGTTGCTGGGGCGCGAGCGGTGCCATGTGCTCGCGAACCTGCCTTACAACATCGCGACCGCGCTGCTGGTGCGTTGGCTGAGCGTGGAGGTTTGGCCGCCGTGGTGGCTGTCGCTGACCCTGATGTTCCAGCGCGAGGTGGCGGAGCGGATCGTGGCGGCGCCGGGGAGCGAGGCGTATGGGCGGCTGGCGGTGCTCGTGGGGGCGCGGGCAGCCTCGCGGATCGCGCTGACCTTGCCGCCGGACGCGTTCACGCCGCCGCCCAAGGTGTCGAGCGCGGTGGTGCATCTGACTCCCCTGCCCTGCCCGGCGGTGCCGGTGGCGGCGCTGGAGCGGGTGACGGCGGCGGCGTTCGGTCAGCGGCGCAAGATGCTGCGCGCGGCGATGCGCGCGCTGCCAGGCGGGGTCGAGGCGCTCGACGCGGCCGGGATCGTGGGGGAGCGGCGCGCGGAGACGCTGAGCGTGGCGGAGTTCGAGACGCTGACGCTGGCGTGGCATGCGGCGCGGGGCTGATCGGCCCACCCCGACTTTACGACGGATCGACCGTTGGTTGATTATCTACACCTTACGAAAAGGCCATTTGCGTGTTTATGTGGTTCCCTCCCTCGAACCTTCAGGAGATCCGCCCGTGATCGAAGCGCACCAGGCCTCGCTCAACCAGCGTCATGCCCAGCTCGACATCAGGATCGCGGCCGAAAGCCAGCGACCGATGCCCGACAGCATCGCGATCGCGAAGCTGAAGCGGGAGAAGCTGCGGTTGAAGGAAGAACTGACGACGCGCCATTAGGCGCTCCGGCCCGCCCTCTCCCATCCGGGAAGGGCGGGTCCATCATCAGTAAGGGCGATTGTCGGACGGTGTCTGGTTGTCATGACCCCGGTCGTACCCAGCATATCCCGATCCGCCGCGCAGCCGTTCGATTGCGGCGTTGTATTCGACCGACTGGATCCAGCCGTCGCCGTTATAGTCGAACCTCTGGCGGAGCGACCGCGCGGCGGCGAGGACCTCGTCGCGGTCGAGATACCCGTCGTGGTTGGTATCGAACCACCGCAGCGCCCAGTCGTGAAGCGTTGAATCGCGTAGGATCAGTTCCTCGGCACGGACGCCGTACTGGTAGGGCGCGCGGGGGCCGTACCACCAGTCGAGGCCCGGATCATAATAGCTTGGGCCATACCAGTAGCCGAACCTGAGATCGAAGCCCCAGCCGAGGTTGGGACCCCAGTAATCCTGGCGGTAATCGTTCCAGCCGGGGCGGAAGCCGTAGCCCCAGGGCTGGTAGCCGTAGCGGTTGACGATCAGCAGGCGATCGCGGTCGTGATCGGCGTGCCAGTCACGATATTCGTAATCGTGGCGGTAACGATCGAAAGCGCGCTCGTTCCCGCGAAAGCCGCCCTCGCGCTGCCATTCGCGCTGTTCGTGGCCGTACTCGCGGCGGCCATCGAAGTGCGCGCCCTCGTGGCGGTCGCCCAAGCGGCCGCCCTCGCGGCGGTTATCGGAGTAGCCGCCTTCACGGCGATCCGCACCGCCACCGCCGATGAACCCCGCGCGGTTGCCTTCATACGGGTTGCGGCCCTGCTCGCCGGGGCGGGTCTCGTAACGGCGGACGGTATCGAGGCCCTGGCGATCGTCGAGACCCGAGCGGCTTTCGCTGCGGCGGTCGTAGCCGGGACGATCGGCGAAGACGGGGCGCACGGAATCGGCGCGGCGGGGATCGAGGTCTGAGCGTTGATCGACACGATTCCTTCGATCGAAGTCGCCACGATGCTCGGAGCGGTCGCGCTGATCGAGGTTGCCGCGCTGATCGAAGCCGGGCCGCTGATCGATGCGGCCACGCTGGTCCAGATTACCGCGCTGATCGATGCGGCCACGCCGCTCGAAGCCAGGCCGCTCGAAGCCGGGCCGCTCAAAGCCGGGCCGTTCGAAGCCGGGCCGTTCGAAGCCGGGGCCGCGATAGCCGCCCTGCCCGCCGCCCGCATAAGGCACACGGCCCGCGAGCGGTGCGCTGCCGTAGGCGGGGCTGCCTTGCGGGGCGAAGCGCGGAGTGCCGACGGGGCTACCCTGCGGGCCGCCGAACTGCGGGCGGGGCGCGATGGCCGCAGCCGCCGGGCCTGCCGCCGAGCCTGCCGCCGGCGCGATCCGGGCAGGCGCGGGCGGGGCCGGGGCCGGGGCCGGGGCCGGAGCGGGTGCCGCCACGGGTCCGGAGGCGGGGCCGAACACGGGCGCGATCGGGCCACCGGCGCGGCCACCCGGTTGCTGCGCGTGCGCGGGCAATGACACGGCGGCCAGAAGAGCGGCGGGGGCGGCGAAGGCGAGGAGGCGAGAGCGCGGCATGGAAACCTCTTCGTGTTTTCCGGCCCGGTTTGCCGCGCGACGGTTGAACGAGGAACGAACCGTCGCTTAACTCGCGGTCACTTTGGGGCCATCCTGCGTGGTCAAACGGATGTGCAACTCTTTGAGTTGCCGGGGTGCGACTTCGGAGGGCGCGCCCATCATCAGGTCCTCGGCGCGCTGGTTCATCGGGAAGAGGACGACTTCGCGGATGTTGGGCTCGTCCGCGAGCAGCATGACGATGCGATCGACGCCGGGCGCGGAGCCGCCATGGGGAGGCGCGCCGTATTTGAGTGCGTTGATCATGCCCGCGAACTCCTTGTCGACATGAGCGGGCGTATAGCCAGCGATGGCGAAGGCCTGATACATGATCTCGGGCAGGTGATTGCGGATCGCGCCCGACGAGAGTTCGATGCCGTTGCAGACGATGTCGTACTGATAGGCGAGGATTTCGAGCGGGTCTTTGGTTTGCAGGGCTTCGATGCCGCCTTGGGGCATCGAGAAGGGGTTGTGGCTGAAAACGGTCTGCTTGGCGTCTTCGTCAAATTCGAACATCGGAAAATCGACGATCCAGCAGAACTTGTAGGTGTCCTGTTCGATCAGGCCGAGTTCGGTGGCGACGCGGGTGCGCGCGAGACCTGCCAAGCGCGCGGCCTTGGGAGCCTTGTCGGCGGCGAAGAAGACGCCGTCGCCTGCCTTGAGATTACAAGCGCTTGCGATCGCGCCGAGCTGCGATCCGGTCAGTTTACTCGCAATCGGACCCGCTGCGACTTGCTTGTCTCCCTCCAAATTCTCGAGGTGATTAATGTCGGCACTCGGCATCCCAAGTTCCGACAAGGCTCTGAAATACTCGATCCCGTCTAAGAACCTCATATAGCCGAGGCCCGACCAGCCCTCGCCGCGCGCCCATTCATTCATGTTATCGAAAAAGCTGCGGGGCTTGTCGGCAGTGGCGGGCGCGGGGATGGCGCGGACGACCGCGCCGCCTTCGATCAGCTTGGCGAAGAGGCCGAAGCCGCCGCCACGGAAGTGTTCGGTGACGTCGCTAATGACCAACGGGTTGCGGAGATCGGGCTTGTCGTTGCCGTATCTGAGCATCGACTGCGCGTAAGGGATGCGCGGGAACGGCGGGGCGGTGACCGACCACGGCGCGGACTTGGCGAACCCAGCAAACTCCTCGAAGACGCCGTGGAGGACAGGTTCGATCGCGGCGAAAACGTCGTCCTGGGTTACGAAGCTCATCTCGAAGTCGAGCTGGTAGAACTCGCCGGGCGAACGGTCGGCGCGCGCGTCCTCGTCGCGGAAGCAGGGCGCAATCTGGAAGTAGCGATCGAAGCCCGCGATCATCAGCAGTTGCTTGAACATCTGTGGAGCTTGCGGAAGCGCGTAGAACTTGCCGGGATGGACGCGCGAGGGGACGAGAAAGTCACGCGCGCCTTCGGGAGAGCTGGCCGTCAGTATGGGTGTCTGGAACTCGGTGAAGCCCTGGTCGATCATCCTTCGGCGGAGTGAGGCTATGACGTTCGAGCGAAGCATGATGTTGGCGTGAAGGCGCTCGCGGCGCAGATCGAGGAAGCGGTACTTGAGGCGGATGTCCTCGGGATAATCGGTGTCGGCGGCGACGGGCAAGGGCAGTTCGGCGGCTTCGGACTGGACGATGACACCGCGCGCGCGGACCTCGATACCGCCGGTGGGCAGACCCTCGTTCACCGTACCGGGCGAGCGGGCGACGACTTCGCCGTCGATCGTGACGACCGATTCCAAACGGATATGTTCGAGCGCGGCCAAGGCGGGGCTGTCGGCGTCGGCGACGATCTGGGTAAGGCCGTAATGATCGCGCAGGTCGACGAACAGCAGCCCGCCGTGATCGCGCTTGCGGTGGACCCAGCCCGAGAGGCGCACGGGGGCGCCGGCGTCGGCGGGGCGCAGCGCGGCGCAGTTATGGGTTCGATAAGCGTGCATGGAATATGCTTTGCCGCCCGCGCCGCCCGATGGCAACGCGGGGGCAAGGCGTTGTCCGGCCCCCTACCCCGCTTGGCAGCGGAGTCGAGGGCCGGACGGTGCCGCTGCGGATCGCTTCACTCCATCCCGGCGAGGAAGAGCTACTACGCCGACAACGATGCGGGTGGGAGCGAACGCCGTCTGGCCCTCTGCTTGCCAAAGATGCCGGTGCGCAAACCCGCGCGCGCTTGAACGCGGTGTTGGCTGTAATCCAGAGGTCTTGGTGAAACCGGACTTACTTCGTCGTTCGCTTTGTTCCCAACCGGGGCAGGACCGCCAAGGTGCGATCCTCCCATCTCGCCACGGACGGTTCGCCAAGGGCGTCCGTAGCTATGGGGCTTGAACCGTATGGGTTCCTACAACGCAAGGTTAATTGCGTAAGAAGTCGTGCGCGACGCCCTTGTCCGTGCCGAGCAAGCGGTCCCAGAAGCGGAAATAGAGGCCGTAGTTGCAGCGATAGTC